>JAABUN010000155.1_pt1 | contig 169117 bp, 158 predicted proteins | sample 5559311 | NCBI WGS metagenome assembly JAABUN01 (sample SAMN10711877, study PRJNA513370) | rock metagenome | isolation source: Antarctica rocks | place: Antarctica: Victoria Land, Siegfried Peak sud
CCGCCTACCACATCCCCACCCCCCACATAAAAACCGTAAAGGCCTACCTCGACATCCGCGAAATAAACGGCTACAGCATCCACTACACCCCCTTCATCCCTATCCCCAATCCAACAGTCACCACCACCATCTCTCCCACCATCCCTCCCACCATCTCTCCCCCAAATCCAAACCCAACCCCAACATCAACAACCGATCCTCCCACCACAATCCAAAATTGCATGGTCTACATCGGTCTCCCCACCAACCCGCAATTTCTCGGCCGGCAGGACCCACAACAAGTGGCGGACGTGATAGCGAGGAGTACGGGCCCGAGCGGGAAGAACAGCGAGTATTTGTTCATGCTGGAGGAGGCGCTGGACGGGTTGGCGCCTGAGAGTGGGGATGGGCACGTGAGCGATTTGGCCAGGAGGGTTAGGGTGTTGATGGGGGAGGGGGAGGGGAAGGGAGGAGACCAGCTTGTTGAACGTGCGGTGGAGAGTGAGGTGGAGAGAACTAGGCGTGGGGAGGGTGGGCAGCCGGTTGAGGAGACGGAGAGGGTCATTTGACCATGTTGTAAATACCCACGATGGCCTTATCACGATGCAGACACATATCAAAGGCAACACCGTTACATGGAAAGTCTTTGCAGGAGCATGCTATCTGTGAATACTATCATGTAGACGTAAGGCTAGACCCTTTGTCTTTCAATCGTGACTGATCGTGAACTTCGAGCCATTCTGAGGAATTGAAGTGAAAGAAATCGTGCTGAGGTGGTACTTTTGATTTCGGATGTCGTGTGCTGGAGTAAGTCGTTCATATGTTTGTGGTGATGGACTTGAAAAGATTGAAGCAAAGAAAATTCTTTCTGCCCCCACGCCCTTTGCGCCTGCGCGATAGATTGCTGCGATTAACAGACAACCTCAAGGTCTGAAAAGAGAAAGTATCCAGGGAAGCTCCTTCAATAGATGCTGGTCCAACTGCTGATGCATGGATGGTCCAACATTAGATGATCGAGGCTGCCAAATATTTTCGCACAATCGTATCCTCTCTGCTGCTGTCGGTCGATCTCGTCTGCTTGATTATTCGTCGGTCCGTTGATTGACATTGTCGTGCGCAAATGTAGGTCGTGTAAGGCTCGAGGCGAGTTTACCAGCCGCCTCCACCTCCTCCACCCTGCTGCTGGTCATAGCCACCTGAGCGGCCTGATCCACCGCCGCCGTAGGACTGCCCTCCTCCAGAGTAGTGTTGACCACCACTACCACCATAGCCTGCATGAAGTGTCAGCGCATGTGGACAGTGAATATGATCCAACGTACCACCACGGCCACCGCCGCCGCTATAGCCTCCACCTTCGCGTCCTCCGTAGCCTCCACCACCACCATCTAGGCAGGTTAGTATGAGAATGTAAGACAAGGAATATTCACATACTGTATCCGCCTCCACCTCCACCATAGCTTCCTCCTCCTCCACCAGCGTTGTAGCCACCACGACCCCCGCCGTAGCTACCTCCGCCTCCTCCACCACCGCCGGAGCCACGCTCAGATGCTTTGTCAACACGGATGGTACGACCATCGAATCTGGGAAAGTTTAGCATCAGGTTCGGGCGTGAATTCGATTTGACACTAATACTGACTCGATGTTGTTCATCTGCTGGATTGCAGCATCGGCATCCTGGTCTTGGCTGTAGCGGACGAAGCCGAAGCCACGGCTTCGACCAGTATCACGGTCCTTGACAACGATCTGTGAAACAAACAGTCAGATTGCAGTCTAGGTGCGAGGAGCGAGGGACTGTAGCTTACAGCTTCCTCAACCTGACCAAATTCTTCGAACTTTTGACGCAGTGCACCGTCGTCGGTGTGCCATGCAAGGCCACTAGGAACACATCAATGCTGAGCACTGTAAAACCAGACCCTGAAGACACTTACCCAATAAAGAGCTTCGACATGATGTGATGAGATTTCGATCAGATGATCGGCTAACACATTCTCAATCTCAGGCCTTTCACGCAAATCGCACCTCCTCTGATGGAACACAAGATGCAGGAGAACTATTCAACACGGAAACATCGATGTGGTACATGACCGGCGAGCAGGAGCAAGAGCAAGGAGAGTTGTGTTTGGGCATTGCAGAGTCAGTGTAGGAGCAGCGGACGAACATGGCAGGATCCTTCTGAGGGGGTGTTGTTGTCTGTTTCAGACTGGGTTTGGTTGTCGCAGATTTGCGGGCGACAGGTAATGAGATGATGAACTGATCAGCAAGATGCGATCAGATGTTTGGTTGAAGATTAGGGAAGGTGGGAGAATGTAAGGTAGGAAGAGAAGAGGTTGGAAGAGGGTGGGATGTTGTCGAAAGAAAATGAATCTGGCCCCACTACCACGTCACGCTAATTGATTGGGTGACTGGATGATTGGCTATCAGGCGACTTCACGCTAACGGCCCTGTCACTTCCCCGTTTCTTTGGTGAGATCATTTCTACTAGTAAATACGACCGTCACATCACTTCACCGAGCAGCAGCTGCCATTATTGGAAATCTCCTAATCAACCCATATCAGTTCGCCATCGGCGATGAAGTTGCAGGTCTCATCATGCCGTCTACCTTGCGAGGTTATTGCTCAGAGATCAGGATCACTCAATGGGGCCAATAGCACGCCGACCATGCAACCTGCCGCTCCGAATTACTCACTTTAGCTTCGATTCGAAGAGGGTCCGGCCGATGATGTTCATCACCTTAGCTGGACCCTTCATCGGCCTCATCAGAAAAGCGGGTTTTGTTCCGTAGAATAAGTACCTGCCCATATGCCTACTTCGAGTTATTCGAAATGTACCCGCAAACCCATGGGTAAGGTAATGCTTAGCCCGCGCCACCGGATATCCCTTATACGTTGGTAAAGACGGAGTATGGAGTAATAATGCGCTCTAGAGAATACATGAGAGGTTGTATTCTATAGCACAGGCTTCGGGGTAAGCATATGTTGCATGCGTCTTGGTTGGTGGCCCGGAGTCAAGGGATGGGTTGAGGCCCTACCGATCAATCTCTTGCACTGACAGATCATCAACCACCTGAATATCAGAATGTAGTACATCCCAAATTCAGACTCTATCAGCAATATGAAAATTCGGCAACTTGGATTCGCATCTGTTGCACCTGCTCCAGCTCATGATTTCTCCATGTCCATCGCTCCTTTCCAAATGACTAGTAAAATGGAGTTTCCGAACAGTGTCATAGTAATTTCCCTATTCCATTTCTGCATGGATACTTGCCCAGTCTACAGGCAAAGAGCTGCGTCCCAATCACTACGCTCAAGACATCTCGTCGAACGACTGAAACATGTCTAGTAACGAACGCGAGTCGCCAAGAGCTGCCATCCGGAGCTGGCTTCACGATGCGGAGACAAAGTCACCAAGGCCAAGGCAAATACGACCAAGTGTACAACGAGAGCAACGCCAGCATGATCGTAAAGCGAAACAGTATTCAACACATCATGGTCCAAAGACGAAAGGCATTGAGTTGCAGCGAGCAGCACCACCTAAGACTCAGGATGCTGATCGCCGCGAAGACCAGAGTCCGAGGAATTATAGGGACAACATGGAGGACTCGGAGCATGGACCCGCCAGGGGTAAGACATCCAAGTCGAACGAAGCACGGACTCACAGGCATACCAAAGCGCGTACTGTGCAGAGACCAGATGGACCTGGCCTTGCCGAGAAACTAGGATTACACGCACCATTTCGCACCTTTAGAGACCGGAGCGAGGACGAGGATATGAATTTGGACCCCTTAAGTCGGCCACGAAAACGAAGGCGCCGCAGGTCCTCTACGGAGTCCTATCTGGAACCTGCTGAGATCCGGGAGCAAACTGATCTCGAGAGCGATGCCGATCTTCCCATGAAGAAAGGGGAGTGTGGGAATAGCGGGCGGATATACCCTGAAAGTCATTCAGAGCACGTTTTGGAGAGCCCTGCGACGATGTCCAAATTACCGGAAAAGCCTGCGGCATCCTACATGAGGCGGCCGAGGCACAAGACACGGGATGACCACTATCAGCTCAAAGAAGGCACTAATGAGGGAAAGAAGAAGAAGATTAAGTCGAGTGAACACGAGGGCAAGGATAGGAAGTGCAAGAAGCACAAGCGGAAGGCTAAGTTGGGGGCAGCCATCATGGATGACTTTTCTGCACAGAATGTTTCGCATGACCGTTTGACGGTATGACTTGGCGATGCACTGCGCGTATCTTTGGACTACGCTGACAGGACTTCAGTTGCAATCATCAAAATCGTTGGGCCTTTTTGGCAAAGGCAGGGCGTCTTCGCCAATCAGAAGAAGAGGCTGTGAGCAGCATCTGCCCCTTATATGCTTGACCTCCACTGATCCCTTCTGTCTTTAGTGCCTGACCTTGCCTTCTCTGAAATGTCGTTCCTCAATTCCCGTCAACGAAAGCCCACTGAAATCGCCAAACCTATAGATACTCGGCCAGCGCAGAAGTGCAAAACACGAAAGTCCACTCAGCCAGCAGATACCGAGGCTGAGATATCGAGATACTTCACATCGACAAAGGTCCCAGACAAACATTCATCAGACCGCCCAGACGGGCCAAAGCAACGAGAGTCAAACAGGAGAACCCGAACACGTGACTCACCTTCAGATTTTGTCGATTTGCCCGGCACGCCGTTTCTCGGCTTTGGAAGCTGCGGTGCCGTCTCTACATCCCCCACCAAAAAATTGGGTAGTCCAGCTGTCAGAGATCTTGAAAGAAGGCTGACTCGATCACCGACTCGGTCGACAAGCTACTTCTCCTGGTCTCAAAGCGGAGCTCCCTCGCAAGGGTCGACTCAGCTGAACAAGCACAATCTCTCCCCTATGGAGCCATCAAGGTGCTTGAATCCTGTATCTCTTGAGGCCGATCCGTCTCGTCAAGCTCTTTCTACGTCGCATGTTGAGCAAATTCTGCTTGAGAAGCATCGTACCGGGACTAGTGTTACTTCAGTGCGAAATGCCCGGAGCAGACCTGGCCAATGTCAAGGTCACTCCCCGCTACCAAAAGCCAAATGCAGTGGCAAAATTGAACAGAGAAGCCAGGATCGGGAGATCAAAGAGACTGTACAGGCTTCGGGACTCAATACACTGGGTTCAGTAGAAGGCACATCGGAAAGGGCACAGACCCATACGTCCCCAGATCTACATCGTGGCAATCTAGCATCTCCTTCTATGGATGGTATGCTGGCACACAGGGCCGAGTCCGACCCAGAGGCTATTGGACTTCCACGACCCTCTGATATGGTAATTGATACCGCAATGAATCCGCTTGATACTGCTCTTGAAGCGTTACTCCACGATGCAAGAACGATGGACCGTAAAGTCGAAATGATAGCCACTGGGATGACAGATTTCTTGCCCAACCATACCAAAGACGTCGAAATTACGCCTGCAGATCAAACGCGCCATACTCCACGTACTGCATCTAAACACGTTGCTCTACCGCCCATAATAGCAGCAGGACCTCACACTAGATGTGATATACCACATCTTCAGTCTGATCATGGAATCAAGGTATCGAAGGATCAAAGGTCAATGCAGTTCACATCTGGACCCAGTAGCCATTCTCCAAAGCGACCGCAATGCGGAGATTACACGCCAGAGCTACTGCTGAGTCCCTACAGTAGGAAAGTTGACTCGAGAAGCGCGTGGAATGGATACGGTGATATCTACGAAAGACAGCAACTAGGAACCCGCATTGCGATCGACCATGACCAATACTCGGCAATGCACAACAGTATGAACGACGGTGAGTACAGGAAGCCTGATGATTCTCCGCCACCCTCTCGTCAACACTCTTCGAGATACCTTGACGATCGTACAGAATCCACGTTCTACGAGAGGCATGGCATGTCGCCTCCGACCAATTCTAGATTCCAAGAGGAAGCTTACCTGAACGAGGACAGCTGGGGCGACGCCGAAGAGAATATATTCCCAGAGCACGGTACTTCATATCCAGCTAAATTACTTGCTCATGGTTATGAAGAGCATTATCAAGGCTATAATACTTTCTCGGAGCCACAGTACCGGCATGACCCTGCAACTGTTATCCGCAGGCCGGCGCTTTTGTCTTTAACGCCGACTATTGAAGAAACTGCACCGTCTAGATTCTGGACACCACACAAGCTGTACTAAGTCAGTCTTGCATCATGTTGAATCGAAGGAGCAACCTTTGGAGGCTATGTAGTAGGATGCAATTGAGCCTCTGTATACAACACCTAAGGCACGATCAATGCCTATATTGGTGGCAATGCAACCAGCTCTCGATGTAGGTGGATGAATCTCTTTGAAGGCCGTGTCGTTTCTATTGGCCTTTTGTCCAATTCCTTGCAGATTCCTGGTATAGACGGGAAGTTTTGTGGAGTATACATCTCTCAATACATCAAGAGCCTCGGCTGTCTTCTGGCAGACTCATTGGGGAAGAGTTGATAGATCCATACCCATTATGGTAATCACGAAACCCGGATGTTAGGATCAATGATTGCGGAAAAAATGGGCGTGGACCATCACTAGGTGTGGACCCAAGGTGGTAGCATGGCCCGCCTACGAGCCGCTCCAAGGATAAGCACAGGGTCCGTGATGTATCAGCCTCCAGCCTTGGTGTGGCTCAGAATTGGGAATTCTCCGAAGTTTAAGTGGCATGGGCCTGCGGTATAGGCTTGTGGTTACTGGAGTCCACCACCTTATGTTCCCCTCTGCCTTCAGACTGCTAGCCACGCCAGCGACTCCTCAGATTTGAAGGAGTTTACGACTTCCAACATCGTCGTGTCGGCATATGGCTGGATAGGGACAAGCGTGGCCTTGGCGCGTGCATATATCTCGCTTTTCTGCAGGCAATTTCCAACATCATAGCCTTTAATATCATTCGTACTGCGACTACAATCTGTGTCATACCGACGTCGTACCAGTCCCTGACATCAAATAAGAGTTCGACGTGTTGGTGGTAATCGGAATCACAACCTGAAATACATGCACTGCCCCACACTTAAAAAGCCATGCTTGTTTCAGATCTTCAGCTTTCTCAATGTAACAAGCTCAGCCGTATCGAAGGATCCTATTTGTGTCCCTCCATAGGTAGGATGGCAAGGCCTCAAGAAAATAGTGTTGTCTCTAATTTTCGGCATCCTGGTTATTTCTCTTCTACTTTTCCGATGTACTCGAACGCTTCGATTGAAATTTTCTGTGCCTATATCTCCCTTTCACAGTCTCAATGGCTTTGATCTCCTTCAAGCTCTTTCATCTTGTGCTCTTCTCTTTTCTCCCATATTTGAGCTCTGGTCAGAACTCGTGGTTGTACCCCGACCCAAAGACAAATCCTACCTTCAACTACATCGACGTCCTGAACGCGTCCTGGACCACCATATATGATTCGCCAAATCTGATACTGTGGTGTACCGCGAATGGTGGCGGTGCATACGGTCCACGTGAGTAATCAAGTCCCATCTGCCTTTCACTTCAACAACAATCTAATAGCCGCATAGGGTACAATCAGTCCGTACCTCCAATCGGAAATCGCCTTTTTCACCTGAACTTCAGTGAAACAGTGCCTCAAGAATGCCACTTCAACATCGGTGCTCAAAAGAATTTAGCGAAGAACAACCTGAACAGTGCCCAGTTCACCATTCAGATCGAGTCTAGTAGCAGTACTGTGACCTGGAGTCCGCCAAACCCAACTTCCTCAGTCACGAGTTCGGGAACGACACACGCAACAACCTCAGCTACGAGTTCGAGCACTACAGGCTCCGCAGCCTCTCAGACATCCAGTCCGGCGGTCTCCACATCTGCACCGCCGCCAAAGACAGAGAAGTCGAGTAGTGGGCTCAGCCCTGCTGCGAAAGCAGGTATCGGAATCGGGACCGCGGCTGGGTTCATCGCACTTGTAGCTGGCTTACTTTTATGGCTGCGGGCCCGGAGAAGACGGCGACTGACTCAGCTGGACAAAGATAATGTTTTGATGCCGAAACAACCGGGATACCAAGCGAGCGAATTGACAGCCACCACCTTGCCCATCGAGACAGATGGAAAGGTTCTGCGTCATGAGATGTCTGGCAATCCGATTGCGCAGGCGAGGTTTGTTGAAGAGCTGGAGGGAAGTGGGGTCACAGAAGGACACATAGGAACGGCTCGATGATAAAGACAGATGGTTATGGGGAGGAAGAACAAGCTGATGATATCCGAACCGTATCTGTGCTACCTTGCTCCGGATTTACTATTCATTGTCTCTCACCGAGTAACCTCCACCGCCATCTCCCAGAAGACTTATACAATACGCCTCCAAATCCATTCGGAATCTCTGTGCAGAATCGCAGATACAACTCTCTGAGCCTTGGAGTAGTACTCCACCGGCGAGTACGACATGCACCAGTCTCCAGCCAGGCCTACGCCAAGGATTGAGTTTCCATCTGCAGACAAGATGACACACTCTTGCGCGCTACAGCTTCAGCCATACTTCTTTTGGGCGGTTGTCCTATCGGTCTCTAGCCAAATCAGTTCTCCTCTGCTGAGAGATATTGGCCTGATGAAAGAAGCACCGTTTTAGTTGGTGTTATCTCCAATACGAGGCACAAGATACAAGAAGCCCGAATACCACGCAGCCCGAATACCCGCTCCCGAGATTCTAGCAACTTTCGCCATCTCCGCAAAGACACTCACTCCCCAGAAAAGCGCAGCTACAGCCATGCATGACCTAGTCAGTGACTTGACTTTCCCCATCCTATCATCGATATATCAACTCTCAAAACCAAACCCAGCCTCTTCCAACATCCACCTCAAGAAAATACTACAGGTGTCAGAACCTAGTATGCATAGCTATACAACATAGTCTTCAAGATAAGAAAGATAAGACCTCTGGTCCAGAGAAGAGGAACGCGAGAGGGTAGGTGGTTGGCGTTGCGCTATCTATGAGTGGTCGTGTGGGTTTTATATTTTGTGTGGATCTGGGTTTGGGTTTGGGTTTGGGTTTGGGTGGTATATAGAGAGTTGGTTCTAGATATAGAATAGTGGTTGTTCGTTCGATGTGTCTGTTTTTGATGATGATGGGTATGTTGAGTAAGGGGGGGGGGGAATTGGTAGGGGGTGGGATTTTCGTGGATTGTGGACTGGACTGGACTGGTGGGTATACCAGGATATCGGGTCTGGGCCTTGTTGACCGTGCATGAATTAATTACCTGAAGTGAGAAGGAACGATCATGATACTTAGATATCATATTTGGCGCAATGGGGTGCACAGCGGTATCCTTAAGTCATTACACATTGGATCTTAATCGCGCTATATACCCCCCTATTTCCCCCTACCTGCCCTTCTCCCTCCCCATCCCCCTCCTCATCCTCTTCGCCTCCCCCTCCCCAACCTCCTCCCTCCAAATTTCCTCCGCACTCTCTCCCTTCCTTTTGCTCCCCTTTCCCTCCTTCTTCACACTCACAGTCAAACTCCCATCTCCACCCACACCCGCACCCGCACCCTTCTTATGCGCCTTGCTAACCTGCCTCTCCGCCTCCTCCCACCCCACCACGCCTCCGTTCTCAATCTCGTATTTATCAAGCGGTAACGCGTCGATGAGCGCGCGCTGTTCTTCCTTCAGTTCGGCGTTTATGGCGAGGGCGCCGGCGTGGAGTTCGTCGGCTAGGGGGGTGGTGAGGGGGGTGTAGGGGTTTGTGGGGATGTTATCGTCGTTGTTGTTGTCGCCTTCGGCTGTTGTTGTTGGGGGTGGAGGGGGTGGTTGGGGTAGAGTTTCCATGACGGCGCCTTCGAGCAGATGTCTGAAATGCGCAGAGACTTTCCGGACGATCTTGACGAACATGGCGAGGAGCTGGCTGGTTGGCAGACCTAGCTCGCGCTCCACGTGATCTAGGGACTTTTTCTGCAGGCCGATGGAGAGGAGGATGCTGGACTGGACGCCTGTCATCGAGACGGCGGGGGCGAGACGGCCGCCGAAGTACCATTCGGCGATCTTGGGGACCATGTCGAGGATGACGTGGTAGTCGAGCATGTTGTTTGCGTAGGTTTCGAGCCGTTTGAGGTCGTGGGAGATGAATTCGGCATCGAGGTCGGATTTGGTGAGGCGTGAGGGCGTGGTGGCGGTGTCGAGTTTCGCGCCTGCGTTTGCGGATTCGATGATGGAGAGGGCGAGAATGGAGGGGAAGGCGGCGAATTGTTCGAAGGAGACGAGTTTTAGGAATCGGTTGTGGAAGTCTCGGGCGAAGGCGCCGAGCCAGGCGTTGTCTGTGTTGGTGCTGTTGGAGACGAGGGTGCGGATCATGATGCAGGAATGTTCGCCTGTGAGCTCGTTTGGGGTTTGGCGGAGGTAGACGGGGGCGAAGGAGGCGCGTTTCCAGAATTTGTGGAGGGGAGGGGTGAGGCCGAAGGAGACGCCGAGGTAATCTAGAATCTGGGGGCGGCGCTCTGAGAGGCGGGAGAAGAGAGGAGGCATGGTGTTTATGTCGCGGACTTTGATGTTGTCGGAATGAAGGGTGTTGGCTTCCAGTTCGGCGTCTGTCACACGGACGAGTGAGTCCGCTTGCGTGGGCTCCGTTTCGGAAAGATTGGCGAATTTGCCTTCGTAAAAATCGGTGAGGAGACTGATGGCGCGGCTGCCGTAGCCCATGTTAGTGTATTCAGGGTTCGTGGCGATGCGGACGATTCGAGCTCCGGATAGGCCGGCAAATTCTTCGTCTTGGAATTGCTGGCTGACGGTCCATGGGATCATGTCTCCACTGGCTCTTTGGCCGCGGCTGAGGCCACTCAGCACGCTTTGCTTGCTGATCTGGCCTTCGAGAGCAACCTGAATGACACAAAGTGGCTCCGGTAGTCGAGTGCTGTCATCTTCGAGTGGTGGAACAAGGACGAAGAGTTGATGAGCGGGTGCGTCACTCATCAGTTGAAGGTCGTTCGGAGAATTTTTGTAGTGGCTGGCAACGTACAACGCAATCATTTGTTGTAGGAACTTCTCGGAAACGGGATGGAAAGAAAAAAGGGTATCTCTGTTAACGTGTACTAATTCGCATTTCGAAGGATGAGGACAACCTTGATTGTTGAGTCTTGAGCTGGGTAAGGTAGCATCGAGGCACAGGACTTTGTTCAGCCACTTCTCAACCGAGTCTCCTTGTGCATACCTGATCGGCTCCGAGAGCGTGATCTCTCGCAGCGACCGACCTCGCGCAGGCGTAGAGTCTCCGTTGGTTGCAGCCTTGCCACTTGATCGATCAGTTACCTGAGCGTCGCCTGCACCTACTGGCTTAGGCATTCCTCGCGATTGATCTCGGAGTTGCTGTATCAATTTCAGAGATAATGATCTACCTGTCCCTTCGTAGCCGTTGATGGTCGAAGCCATGAAGACGAGATATGGACCCATCAGCTTCCGGACAAGAGGTAGCGGTATAGCTGCAGCTTCATCGATGACGACCAGCTCAGCTTGTTCTAATTTGTTAGCGTCTTGCGGTTGGATATATTGAATCGTTTGCCTGTGCTGGCGGTGGACGTTGACTCGGACTATCGCCTTGTTAAAGTCTGGGTTGGTCGACTGGATGATAGTATAGTCAACATGATCGAGATACTTGAGTGCATCAAATCCCTTGAAGACGAAGTCAAACAACGTTTTCAAATTTTCAGGACTAGGAGATGTGATGAAAATATTACTATATCCATGCGCTATAGCAGCTGCGATTGCTACTCCTAGAGCGGCGGACTTCCCTCTCCCTCTTGCCGCTGTCAGGGTGACAGTACTTCGCAGTGTTTCCTCAGCGATTGCATCAACAAATGTCAGAAGCGCCTTTGCCTGATCTACTGTCTTTGCGATCTGTATTAGGGAGCCCACAGGCTGCGAGTCGACCAAACTCTCTTTGATCCCATCAAGCTCTTTTCTCGCCTTTGTCTTTCCTTCATCGTCTATGTCTGGAGGTGGCAGTGGAGTTACATTCTTTCCTCCTGATATCGGCAGGACGTTCAGTTCATCATCAACGAACAAACATGAATCGCAGCTACCAAGTGACAGCACGAAGCGTTCATTGAAGCGAGCCACTACATCATCGTGGGCTTCCGTTCGATATCTTGAGTGAACGTCCATTGATAAGGTGTAGAGCTGTTTCAGACTGTTCATGCCCTTCAGGAGCAGAAGGACCATTCCTCCACCTTCGACAGTCTCTATAGTCCTCGCAAGAAGGTTCGGAGTAATTGCCTCGAAGTCTTGCAATATGCACATGCCATAAGTGTTACCTAAGATCTTTTCGGTTTCTTTGTAGTAGACATAACGTATATTATGTAACGTAAGGAAAAGCTCAAATGGATCCTCAGTGTTGGCCTCGCGAATACCACGCTTGATCTCTTTCCTAATTTTGGTCTCTCGCTTCTTCCGATGACTGGTGAATCCCAAGAGATCTTTCTTGTATGCCCACAATACCGACTTATTCTGCTTGATGTCGACGCTTGACATGATATAATGGAGATGGACGATGACATCTTTGGCTCTATCTCCCACCACGATAAAGAAGCTCCGTTTTTTCTCCTATGGGCATGCTGGATTAGTACAGCTTTGGCTCTGTTCGGTATCAATGTCTTACCTGGACCGCATTGCGTATGAGGGTAGGTATCCTCGCGTCACTGCGAGACAATCAGCTTTGAAGCGTCCATGCCTGCATCGGAAGATAATCTACACACACTGCTTTTTTCGGCATGGTTACCTGGCGAATGCCCCAGTATTCACACTGATACTACTGGCTGTACAGACAGGTAGCGGAAGCAAGCCTCGACCATCATCTGAGCGTACATTCATGCATTGATCCCACGCACTATGTCTGTTGAATCCGTCAAACTGTGCATTCGGGAAAAGTTTCCTCCGATGACTGGCTGTCGGGCCGACATTGATCCTGCAGATCAAATAGCCGCCGCATGGCATGTTTCAGCCTCAGGGAATCTCCTTGCGTGTTTGATGCCAAGGTTTTGCCAAGTATCCAGATCCAGCAATCCAGCAGGAATGCTGCAGCGGAATAGCGCAGAGTACTGATAAGGGTCTGAAACCTGTCCAATGCTGAGCAGACTTGCTTTGGTCTCTCATGGGTACGTGCGCCGATACCGAGACCGTTAACGTAGAGTAGTCTCAACCGCTGATAACTGGTCAGCGTCCTTCTCATCGCTACGAGCATTACCACGGTGACATATGAAAGGTCACAGCTTCCAGGTATGAATGAATTATTCGAGGGGTAAAACATGTATTGACGAACAACAGGCCGACCGACGCAGTCGGCGACTTTGATTCTCTTTTTGTCTGGGATCAGCATTTTATTCTTCCACAATAAGATATCACGTTCCTTTGCTTCTTCGGGTACTCTCCACAAGGGATCAAATCTGCCACTTCGAGATATATTGGATTTACACAAAGTCTCTGATTATGCATTTGCGCAACAGTGGGATTCCACTCAACCTTTTAGTGTCCGACACAGGAAATTACTGTTGATCTCCGTGGCCGTTGCTATCTGGCTGCGAATTAGCTGCTTTAGTGTGACCCTGCTGAATAGACAATGCGTACGATCAGGTTATGAGGTAGGGTCATTCTGGTGTCAAAGATCGTATGTCGGCTGAACAATGTTTAGGGATATGTGCCGTCAATTCTAGCTGTTTTCGACTACTGGTATAGAAAGTGCAGGCGAGCAAGTGCTGACAATCTTTCCGAAAGCAATGGAGACTCAGTAGAAACCCGTTTCGGCTTTTTCGATCGCGAAAATTCCCTCGTACCGGCAGTTTGCCTGACTTTCGCAAATGTTCTCCAACCTTCTGCGCTGGCAGCTCCAAGATCAACATATATCTGCCCACTGTCCTCAACTACGCGAGCTAATACGTTGCTGGTTCAATTACTGGCCGTTCTTTTGGATTGCTATATACTATTCAGCTCCCACAAGATCTTCAATCCATCAGGTTTAGTTAAACCTGTGGAAGATGGAGGTGCGGTAGCTGCCATTGGGCACACTTTTCTCGTAAGTTCAATGACGTTTATGAGCCTTAAGACATGTGGCATTGACTATATGCAGCTTTCCTCTGGTCTGTGTTTCACCGGTGGAACCATCGCACTTATTGTGAACTCTGTTTACTGGGTGGAGCTCTCCGAGATCGGTTGGTCATACGCAGGTAGCATAGCATGGGCTTCTATGATTTTTACGGTTTCCGTCATTGCTGCACTTCACGTTGTAAGTCATCGGATTATAAGCCATGTCACGACACTAATGGGAAAGCAGTCCGTATACCACAGCGTTATACACCTCTCGATGTTTGTGCTTACCGTTCACATCTTTACTGCTGGTTTCAGCCTTTCATGGACAGATCTCCAGCTATTACCTGTTCCAACTCCTATCTTAGCAGTCGCCTCTCTTCTACTCCTTTTCGTTGGTGCTGCAGTATGTATGCATACGGTGTTACACTCAATGCATGGGCCACGACAACCTTCAAAGCACCTCGCCCCACGACTACCACTCTTGATCTATGGTTTTCTGGGAACCATGCTAGTCTTTCTTGGGTGGTTTCAATTTCCGCAACCAAGGACAACATTACCTACTCATCCTGTTGAGATGCTCATGGACGAAGCTTCCAAACAAGCAAAGGATTGGCTTGATCAAGCCTCCCGCAGCGAAACACTGGCTGAGACTGTCCAAGAATACCGACGGCGATATCAGCATTACCCACCTCCTGGTTTCGACGCATGGTATCGATATGCCACCGAGAGATCTTCGATCGTTATTGACGACTTTGACAGCATGATGGACGACTTGAAGCCGTTCTGGGGCATATCGCCTGGTCGAATACGAGAGCTCACACGAGAAGTCATCTCTGATCCTTGGAATGAGGTTTCCGAAGTGAAAGTACGCAATGGCCATGCAAGACTAGGGCCCAACTTCTTACCGACCCACCGATGGATGCTTGATGGTGTCATTGCATTGGTAGAAGGCTTTTCTCACTTTCTGCCTGATATGGATGTGGCATTCAATCTCAACGATGAGCCACGGGTTGCAGTTCCATTCAGGGACTTGCAGAAGCTTCGAGCAGTCCACCCATCTGCGGATAACGTCCATCATCGGTGGAGTCCCAAACGAGCCATGGGTTGGGAGATGCCAGAGGACTCCCAACCCTCAAGGCTATTCGAAGACCACTCACGCACCAACGCTTTTGATGAAGGATCATTGGCCTGCCCACCCAGTTCCTACGCCCAGAAAGCCCATACATGGGACTCTTCTGCTCTCTGCACCTCCTGTGCCGTGCCGCATTCTCATGGCGTCTTCCTCAGCAATTGGACACTATCCGCTTCGCCATGCCATCAACCAGATCTCCGCCATCTCCATGGCTTCTACCTCAGCCCCGCCGCCTTCAAGCCCTCCCACGAGCTCCTACCCATCTTCTCCCAAAGCAAAGTCGAAGGCTATGCTGACATACTCTATCCGTCCCCATGGAACTACATGGACAAGATCAAGTACGACCCAGATCCAGATTCGAGCCCCGACCTACCTTTCGCCCAGAAGGATAGCACTCTCTTCTGGCGCGGCGCCACATCCGAAGGCGTGTCTCGAGCAGGGACGTGGAAAGGCATGACACGTCAGCGTCTCGTCCATCTAGCCAACAACCTAACCATGGACCCATACAGCCCCACTCTCCCTATCCTCCTCCCCCATCCCTCCATCCCAGGCAGATACGCCTACCAAACCCTCACCTCCAACCCCATATCCGCCCTAAACCTCAGCCTCGACATCTCCATCGTCAACGGCATAGCCCGCGCCTGGGACAACGACGGCGCCGCCCAAGATGCCGAATTCGGCTTCGCGCCTCCGACCGATTTCCAAGAGCACTGGCGCTACCGCTACCTCTTCGATATGGACGGCGCCGGTTTCAGTGGGCGTTTCCTGCCCTTCCTGCAGTCACGGAGCCTGCCGTTCCGCACCGGCATCTTCAGATCGTGGTGGGACGGCCGCTTGACGGCGTGGAAGCACTTTGTCCCCGTGGACGTGAGGTTGCATGGTCTGTTCAGCACGCTGATCTACTTCATGGGCGCGGCTAGCACGTCGGGATCTGTGGAGGGTATCATGAAGGAGAATGTTGCTGCTGGAGAGGAGATAGCGGAGGCTGGGCGGTTGTGGTCGGAGAGGGTGCTGCGGAAGGAAGATATGGAGATTTATATGTTTCGATTGTTGTTGGAGTGGGGACGATTGACGGATGATGATAGGGACAAGATTGGATTTACTGGTTGAGGATATGTACGATATGGTTTTGATACGCTTGCTTATATTAACGATACGTACGTCCAAATCTTGTAGGCTACTACTCCGTAAAATTACAAGATTATCATCACGAGCCTTTATTCTACATAGTACATATCTACCTGGAAATCTAATAATGCAAACCACATCCATCTACAACATAAAATCGCTTGAATTTGACAAGGTAATAAACCGACCAAACTCACACGAGACGAGTAATGCTTACCGTACCCTCCACCATCCACCTAGCGCCTCCACAACTCTCATAACCCCAACCCCAAAAACAGTAAGAAATTCGCCAATAATCACCCCTTCCAGCCCGACCCCGTATCCACGTCAGCCACATCTTGGCACCACCCACGTTCTACTACTAAGCGGATGTAAGCCCAGATCACGAGTCGTTTATATCTTTACTTGCACTTTACGAGCCATGGTTTTCTCGTGTCGCGAAAAGCCACCGAATGGATATTCAGTGGGTGGATACGACAGGAGAGGCATACGGAGTACGCGTGCTGACTCCACGAGCGTACATAAGACTGCATTCTTCCTCCCAGTTGGTCGAAGTCTGAAGATACCAACCACCCGCAGTGAGATTTATCAAGAAAATCCTCCCCACAAAGCCCTCATACAACAACTAAAACCCCTTTCCCAATCATTCCAACACTTCAACCCGCAATGATCTCCCCAACCACAGCGCCCCTCCCCTTCCTCCTCCTCGCACAACTCCTCACCCTCACCCACGCCCTTCCTTCCCCCTCCCCTGCCCTGGACACCCGCGCCCACTGCGCAAACTACACCCACGTCGAATCCCCCTCCGCCCTCTTCCAAATCTTCCAAGAACCCTCCCGCCAGTCCGAAACCCTCCAAACCGGCCCCCGCTGCGCCACCGGCCCCCCTTACTGCGCCGAAATCCACTCCGACTTCAGCCTCAGCCAAGCCGCCGACGCCGCCTCTCAGCACGACCTCGTAGCCACCTTCGAAAACCTCGCCGGTCCCGCCGACACCCGCTGCAGCGGACAATCCGTCACGGGGGCCTATACGTTGGAGTTTGCCTTCGATCCCAAAGACGTCTATAGCGTGTCGGGGGGCAACAAGCGGGTGGATGTTTTCAATATCGATGGGGATATACCGCAGAAGTTCGATGGGCATCGGGAGTATTATTCGGATCCGAATTGGAATAATATTGGGCCGTTGACCGGGGCGTTGGTGGGGGGGTTTGAGGTGCCGAAGGTGGGGGGAAAGGAGAAGGTCGTGGCGGTTGTGAGGGGCGTGTCGCCGGTTTGCAAGTTGCAGTATAATTTCCGCTTGAGCTTTTCGGATTCTAGCAAGGCGGCTGGGAGCATGGATTATACGCAGGCGAACACGACCGGGTTGAGGATGCGATTTGGGTGTTGATTCGGGGGGAAAGCAGGCACGGCTTTGGTGATAGCAGAGGAATGAATTGAATCTGTTATTGCGACAACAGGAAGGCGAAGGCAATTTATCTGCTTCACTAAGTATTAGAGTGAAGACTGTTGTCCATGTTGTTCATTACGGAAACGTTGGCACTAACGACTCGAAAATGTCACTATGTGTGAGATCTCGACCAAGAACTCACTGGATTCCGCTGGGTAGCTGCTGCAGTCGTGCTCGCCCAGCGCCAGGATAGATGATCCATTGAAGCAAATACCGGCTCTAATTGTTGTTTGCGGGTAAGGCTCAAGAAATGGATAATTATCGGATCTGATCCTACCTATCTCCAAGAAAGTACTTCTTTTGCGTCTATGGGTATCATAAAGAACTTTTTCCAACAACGCCCAGAGTCGTTGCCATATTAGAGTCACAAGCGTGCAAGAGGTCATAAAGGCGGACTTCCAGCACTACCAGCCTTTGGTTTCCCTAGCTTCAATTTGATCGTCAATTTCGGTACGTCGCTTTGTGAGGCTGACGTCGGACTGGGCGGTACACTTTGCACGGCAGCAGGAGTGAAAGGTCCACTTGGCACCACAGGTTTTTTGGGCCCGCCAAGTCTGATTTTCAAAGGTGCGTGGCCTTGCGGCGGGGCCATGGCTGTGTTTGGATTACTGTTTTCGCGCTTGATGTTCGGAGATGAGTTGTGGATGATGGAAGATGGCGTTGGACGTTCTGGCATTCGTACTGTTCGAATTCGGGAGGAGCGGCAGAACAGGAGTTTGCCTTTGCCGACTTTTGTGCATCTCCAGTAGCGGGGATATCTGAGAGCGACGATCATGGAGGTCTCGGGAGTATAGAGAATGTCACAGATATCGAGCAGTTCACTCATCTGTCGCAGTGAGAGTGCGGGTGATGTGATGGCGTTCCACATTCCGGATTCCAGCACCGGATTAGTAGTTAATTCAGACTTCAACGCACCGAGAGCGCCTTCGACGGTCTGCTTCCGTGCTAGGTCGGCTGCCCGGGCTTCAGTGCTTGCCTCCTGCTCAATCACAAGGCCGTCTTGTTGTGCTGCTTGCGCCTTGGCGGCATCTAGTTGCTCGCCGATGGCGATGGAGCCCAAAGTCCTGCTGAGAATGCGTAGCATTTGATCTCGGACATAATGTGAGGGATCAGTACCCAACACGAATAAGAACCACCGGAGAATTGCATCCTGTTGAATCAAGCCCAATCCCATAAGGTTCTCGAAAGCTTTAAGACGAAGATATTCCGAGGTCTCATCTGGCGTGTACTGCAAAAAATCCACTGGCCTAGGAGTAAGCACACCCGCTTTGGCGAGTGTCTGTTTACAATCCAAGGCGGTGGTTGACAAGATATTGTGATAAGATGGGATCCACTCATCAATGCGTCGGTATCGGTCGATTTCATCGAGACATGCGTTGTGGAAAGCTTCGTCGTCCCGATCATCCTCACTTTCTTCGAAAGCCGATGTGGGACGCTTTGCCGCCAAAGCTTCGGCCAGTGCTTTCATAAGAGTCGCAAGGTAATAGCAGTCGGAAACCTAGTGAGCATGAGAGACGAAGTGCTGTTAAAATCGATTGCGCAACTTACTTCGTTGGTTGAGTTGTCATTGAACTTAAGTTTCTCGTACAAAAAATTCCGGACTTCGAAAGGGGTATGACCATTCGCGTTCCTGATCTTTGAGACAGCTTTGGGTATCGCGCACTGGATGTAGTACGACGCCCTGTCAGAGAAATCATTCGAGCGAGTCATTGGCGAGTCAGTGTAACAGAAGAGTTCCTGAAAAGCTTTTTCGAGGTGGACTCGACCAACCCACTGAATTTCCTCCCTTGCGTTCTTAGCGAGGATCTCACTTGCAGCTGTGCGAATACCATGGAAATATCGGCGATCCATTAACGTACGGGTGAGGATTGTGGAGACTAGGCGATGTGGCTGAACCATTGCTATGTATTGAAGAGACTGGCGAATATTAGAGGGCACAGCCATCGTAGTACACCGTAAACATACCGCTAGTTGGGCTACAACATCCCTGTCTTGCTGTAGTTGAGATACCCACATCCAAGCCGGCATAGATATCGACATCTTGCAGATCCACTCGAAGTCCGCATCCATACGAATCCACTCGTATGATTCTTGGCTCATTTTTTCTTCCTCTTCCTTGCTCCAGTCATCAAGCCCCCACTCTTTGACTTCCTCTTCCGTTTGTAGGATGTCACCTAGCGAATACAGGAGAACATCGTCACCGCCACCTCCGAACGAGTCCATACCTGTAGTAGCCGCGGTTCTTTCCTTCTGCCGCCGACTTCGTTTCAAACGCTTATATTTGGTATTGTATGGTATATCAAACGTTGTTGTCTTCTCCTTAATTTCGATGATATGCTCATAGGGTGTGCCATCGGCTTCATGGATACGTATGGTCATCGGACCCTGCCATTGTCAGCCCCAGCCTTGATGATCTGCACGAGAAGCTCACGGTAAATGCAGGTTGGATGGGGCCAGCGTAGACAGCGTTCCGATCCTCTTTGACGTCCCGCATGAACGTGCTGCTCTCCAAATTTGGATCTCTGACATCTTCGGACTGCTTCTGCTGGATGAGCATCTCCACTACAAGTTTCTTCTTGTTGAATCGTTGCGTGACTAAGAACTTTGGGCATCCAGCACCCTCAACCCACTGAGCGTTAAAGCTATCAAGCTTGAGGTGGCCCAGCTTCTCACATGTCTTGATGAAGTAAGGGGCATCGAGAGCACCATTAGGTAGGTCACCCACTTTGGCATTCAAAAATATTCTGGAAATGATTCGAGAAAGTCCAGAGGATCCGCCAGCTTTCGTGAGCCTCCGATCTAAGATAAAAAGCACGAGAGGGGCTTTGAGCTCCATGAACTCAAGCTCGGAAGAATCGAGGGTGACGAGAGCCCCAAGGTCATATAAAGACGGACGATTGACGTCAAGATCGACCACTCGGTCTGCCGCTCGCTTCTGATTGTATCGGTACTCGTTATTCCCAGTTAGCTTCTTCATGAAGATGTCGGTGATAAAAAATGCTATGCCCACAACCACCCAAAAGTCAGAAGGGTCTTTCGGCACAATGTTGATACCGATCCATTGGGCAGCAAGAGCACGGACAAGCTGGCGGGTTACCTGGTCCAGAGGTTCAATGATCTCTTCTGGGAACAATAGCCGGTTACTACATATCGACAGAGATCCAGTATCAAGAATATCTGCAGATAGATCGTCAACGAAGCAGAGCTTGTAGTCCGAAAACGGATAAGCCCCGTAGCTCATGGTGAAGAAATCTACAGCCTAGATTATTGTTAGTTGGCCGTGGTAAAACGTTATTCGAAGGCGTCTACCTTCGCCATAGGCAGGCAAGTATTTTTGACATCGTCAACTCGGCCCGGCAAGCAAAATCCATGCACGGGGACGGCGTTCTGTCCAAGCCTATCGTCTTCGTCGCTTTCACGAAACTCTACCAAGTCCACATGCTCAAAAGGGCCAATGGCAAAGCCAATGTGCTGCACCGAGATCGCTGTAGCGCATATGAAAGATGTAGTCTTCTTCGTAGGGTCCAGGGGATCAATTATCTATGGTAATCAGCAATATCCGACGACACATCTGTTGCCTTACTTCATCAGTTGTATCTCCAGTGCAGATGACCGCGAGATCTAGAGCTTGATCTTCCTCGCTGAAATTGGCGTACTGATTCCTCACGCCAGATAAAGCATGTGAGCTATTTTCGGCGTTCGGCGAACCTTTTACACTATTCACCAATGGCTGAGTTTTCGAGCTTCTGAGAGCATCGCCAACCGTTCGCTGACATTTGACAGAGATCTCCCACGTAGACCGGGAGGTGAGATCGTCTGTGCAGGGAAAGAGACAGCATGCAGTGCCAGGAGACAAAGAATTAGTTGTGTAAGCATGAGGATATCGGAGATCTTCGTCTTCCCAGCCCACAAATTGCATGCCATCTCGAATGTTCTTAACTATGAACTCTATATTGACCTGTATTGGGACGAAGCGATTGCTTTGTAGAAGCTCGGGAATAGTAGCTGACCCATCACCTTTGCTACTACCGACACCTTTGGACAAGAACGTCGTCTGTGCCTCCTCCGAGAAAGGGTCCAGTTCCTCTATCTTGAGACCTTTGGGCAGATTGATGATCAATTCCTCCTCAGGCGGACTTTTTAGCTGTCCCTCAATCCTTTGCTGTAGCATATGGTACTGATGAGCTCCCGCCTTCCACGGCAATGTCGTGCGGCTGTAGGGATCCCTGTACGTAAGACCAGAGGATGATTTTCCATTTACGGTGAGGTGCTTGAGCTCACATTGCCGGCAGTTTAGGCGGACTGATCTTAGATCCTTCGAGTGGGGCCTGATTGTCATCTCTGTTCGACCCCGAAGGCTTCGACTTGGCAGATCGATGTCAAGCTCAACCTTCTGGTGGGAGACTGAGAACCCCAACTCAGGCACCTGGGGGCTTAGGATTTCAAATAACGGCGCCATAGGAATAGACCGCTGGAGTATGAGATCTGGGAAGGTGTCGATCTTTGCCTTAGTAGACAGGTCTTTTGAGGAAGCTGCGCTTCATCGTGCTTTACTTCGTGCTACCGGCGCAAAGAGCGAGGCGGCCCTTTACTCCGAGCTCGATGTGGTAGATTGAGACTGGGTGGCTTCTACAGCTCCTCTGATACCTGATGTTGTGGTCCTTAAAAGGTGTGTCGGGCAACGGACTGTAGGTGAGAAGTGAACGATGTCGTCGAAGATGCTTCACGGGTACTACCTGGCGTTTAGAAGCTTCGCGGAAACAGCCGCTTATAATGTCTGTGCAATCATGGTTTCTTCTCACAGCAGGAGATATCTAGAGCAGCTCCAGCAGAGTAACTCCGGTATAAGAGCGGAATTTCTTTGGCAAATCATCGCAAACGATACTACTGATGGTCAATCATTGCTCATCGTTGTCCTAGAGGTAGACCACATTTGCTACTGCCCAGATTGATGACATTAGTTGATACCTAACTGGACCGATTCCCCCTCTCCAACGTCAAACATGGCTCTCGCTCCAAGATTCGCAGGCCAAGCATATTCCGCCAATGTGTCCCCCAAAGCAATTCACACAATTGAATTATACCTCGACTACGCCTGCCCATTCTCCGCAAAAATGTTCGATACCATCTACACCAAGGTGCTTCCGGACGTGCCCACAAAATACCCCTCAAAAGTGCGATTTCTCTTCCGCCAGCAGATCCAACCATGGCACCCTTCCAGTACCCTAATTCACGAAGCTGGTGCAGCGGTGCTACGTCTTTCACCAGATAAATTCTGGGATTTCAGCAAAGCGCTCTTCGACAGACAGAAAGAGTTTTTCGACGTGAATGTAGTGAACGAAGCGAGGAATGATACCTATAAACGATTGGCGAACATCGCTGCGAGTGTGGGGTTGAACCAGGGAGAGGTGTATGGGCTGCTGGAGATCTCAAACAAGCCAGGCGAAGACGGAACTTTAAATGCCGGTAATCAAGTGACGAACGATATCAAGTCAATGGTCAAGGTAGGAAACCCAACTCCCGCTAGTAATAGGACCTTCCCTAAAGCCCTCACCTCTCCTCTAGTCATATATCCCACTTTAGCCTTCTCTCTCCCGTCTCTTTGTCCGTGAAGAGACTAAGTGCTGATCTGACATGTAGTTCAACCGACGGCTAGGCGTCCATGTAACACCGACTGTGCTTTTCAATGGCATCGAGGAGGGGAGCATATCCAGCAGCTTCACAGGGGAGCAGTGGAGGGAATGGCTGGTTAAAAACATCAGTTAGGCATGGCAAAGTGTCAATCCTGGCACTCTGAGCCTGGTCTTGGTCGTTCTCCAATAGCTGCAGTTGATTCGTGGACGGCTAGATACAGAGTAGAGTTAACAACGTAACACATGGCTCCCTCGCCAACCCTCCCCAAAACGCCCGATGTTGAAGTCTCTCTTCTCAATGAGAGGACTAGGTATGTACGACCCGTCAATGCATACCGTCGTAACTGAGATGTTGCACTGATGGAAGGCCGTAGTCACGCTGTAAAGTGGCGGCTCCAACCCGTTCTAAAGCTTAAGATTCTGCAAGGCAGTATATGAGGACGACTCTCAGTGGCGATACTAACGCACTCAAGTAGAAAGAACTTAGGCTTGAAGTATACGAATATACCTCAGTATGGCAATTGCAATTCATCAAATCGAAAGACTACTGCTCAGTGTTGTGCCAGCTGTGGTTGGAAGTCGATGGGTCGCCTACATCGTCAGACAGATCCTGTCAGGCTCGCAGCAGGGTTTCTTACTTGAAAAGGAGGATATGCGGTTCGGGCTCATGTACTTCATAGTGTTCCCATCCTAAGCTCTGCGAGCCCAATCAGTATATGTCATGGCCATCGCATCTTCTTCGAAGCACATGCCTGGGTGATCCCCAACCCTCTCCACTCTTCCTCCCATAGTAGCTTCAATGTACCTTTGGAAGGATCAAAGTAGTCTTTTGGGATCTTCTTGATCATATCTTTTGGTAACTGTACATGTCGGTACTCGTAATCGTCATCGGAGTATCTTAGGATCAGAAAAGTAAGAAAAGCCGTAATATACAGGGTAAGGTGCACTGAAAGCCTACCGCGACGAGTAGTGTATTGAGTCTAGAAACTCTTCCAGACGATTCCTTTCCTGCTCTGTGAGCAGCCTGGGAACTTTGTTCCTTCTATCGTGATCCATAGACGTCGTCCTGATTGCTGACATATATTAAGCTGCCCACACGTGTCAAACTCCACTAATAGAGAGTCAGAGTCCACTGATTGCAGCCTCGTGAGGCGTCCCCACGTTTCAGCACGGAACGTCGCAGACTTTGAAAGCCGTAGCTTCCTATGATTGAAGTAAGCGGGCTCTTGCGAGTACATGTACTGTGGTGGTGGGTATGTGGATGCTGCGGACAGGAGGATTGTGACTTGGGCACAAAGATCATGCATGGGAAGGTGCAGGGCCCAGAAAATGGTAAACAATACCCAATGGCTTCGGAGATTTCGGCGCGCTGCCCCGCTAGGATAATCGCTTGGCATCCGGCTAGGCTACATTGGGTATGATCTCTCAAAACAGCGATTGATGGGCTTCAGGTCTCGGTGAGAGTCTGCTACATTCTGCGCTCGATCGCGACTTGAATCTACAATATCTGCTTAATTGACTTTCGAATTTGGTTCGAACTCTTTTGTTGGGTCTACAAAACGATATCGCGTTGCTGGACAATCCAGTGGAGACACACCCCCAAACACGCTCAAGGGCGAAGGCCCGCCACTCACGAATCAGCTACACTCATCGCTCAGGAGGGCGCATGTTCGAAGTTGAGCTGATATTTCGATTGGCGTCCTCAGGTTCAGCGCAGGTGGTGCTATTCGCCCAGGCCTAAGGTTACCCATAATCTCCTGTGACCCTGCGACCGTCAGTCATCCAAGATGACCTCGAAGCGCAAAATGGCGGCGCTCTCCCAAGCTGAAGCCGAACATGATCATGCTCCTGCTTCAAAGCGAAGAAAAGTGCCGGTATGTAACATTGCGTGGTTGTTGCTTTGCTGTTGGGTAGGGTGGTGGGAAGTGAAAGGTTGTGAGGTCGAGGGGTCACAAAGCTGGCATGGTCACTGCCTTTCGCTAGGGCCATGAATCTTGAGGACCTCACTTGTCACATTTTAAGTGCCGTGCTTCATTCGTTCCTTTGCTCCGCCCTCTCCTAGCGACATTGATAGCAAGGCACAAAGCAGTATCATGACTGACATAGTAATGCCTAAAGGTCACCGAAGCGGAGACAGCGGAGGGGACCACGGAGGAGGGTATTGCTTTGATCAAGCAGCTAAAGAATGCCCGCGACAAGTCGTCAGTGCTCTCCAAGCGATCTGCGCATGAACAGGCCTAGGAAACTTCCGCTGACAGAGCTTTGCAATAGGGATTGGGCCATTGCTACACACTTCCTGACATTACCTGACCGGGTACGATACATATATCTCAATGTTGGGGCACTGGCTAAGATCCTCGTCTGGTCCTATAGAATAAGGTTCCTGAATATTATCGGCAGATTGGTCTTCCAATGGCCTTAGAAACAATCGAGGTAGGTCGTCTTTTGTATAACCCTGTGCGAAGCGTTTCTCTACTTTCGCCAACGGAACCCTGGTCGCATAGCCTTGCTAGGCAGCTCCTCTCATATCACACAATTAGATAATGCTGATAAGTGCGGTAGGCCAAATTGAAAAATCACGAGTACCCAAGCATGACAACTCTGGAGGGTGACTTCCGACGCATGATTGCCAATGCCAAATCATTCAACAAGAAAAGTTCCCAAATCTTCTCCGACTCGGAGAAAATCCGAAAGATACTTTCACTAACTATGAGAGAGCGGAATCTTGCATATAGAATGCAAGACTACCAGGCCTATACTACTCCCGTACCCGACGATTGGAAAGAGAAGCTAGAGCAGGAGGCAGCTGAAGAGTTGGATGCTGACGGCGATGACGACCCGGATGCAGTGTTAGACACCAAAACCCCTGTCAAACGGACCCGGCTTGTCACGCATGTAGGTTCATCATCGGCTGCGACTGACCGCAGGGCTAGTTCAACGCCGGCGGTACAGGACGCTGAGGGGGCTTTTCAAGGCTTCGAAGGCAATACATTCCAAGAGGCGCAAGAAAAGATAATGACCGAGTTGATGAATTACAAGGATGACCCGTGAGTTCTCCTGAACGACGGAGTCTTTCATCTGCTGACCGTCTACGTAGCGATGAAAGTCCAATCTTCGAACCGTTCATACCATTCCCTCCCCGAAGTAATGTCGCGTACTATAAAGTCATCAAGAACCCAGTATCTCTTAAGAGCGTACAGAAAGCTGTCCGTGGAACCAGAGGCAGAGAGAAACCCACCGGGGCAACCTTCTTCAAGAGTTGGGCAGCCTTTGCAGAGGAGGTTAGCAAAATCTGGGGGAACGCGCGCGTCTATAACGAAGACGGTAGCCCTATATTTGAGCTAGCTGGAGAGCTTGAGGACTATTTCCACCGTCGTCTCGCAGAAGCGAAGCGTGTGGTCGCCGAGCCTCCACAGCCAAGGGTGAAGCTTAGAATGCCTGCAAAGTCTCCAGAACCTTCAAAGATCACTCTCAAATTCGGTGGACATAAGGGAGCCGGTACGCCAGCGATGTCAGTAGATAATGAAGCTCTCAAACGGCAGCAAGACCTCGTCAGAGCTGGCGCCAATGGTCACGCAACGGCTTCAGGTTCAACATCAAAAGCCCTGCATGGACCATCCAATGAGAGCGGTGTTTCTATAGGTCAATCAATTGGCCTTAAAGATGAAGCTATTCATGGCGAGACACCGGCACTGAACGCAATCCAACTTAATGGCCTTTCTGAATCCCAGCAAAGCCAGGGTGCGTCAAACGTTCATATGCCTCCGCCGATGAGCCTATCTTCAGGACTACCAAGCGGCAGCCCTCATCCTCAGATACTTGCCAATGGTGTTGGTACTGCAAGTACTAGTTCCCCTACACCATTCAATTCACGCCTTAGGCAGTCTGGAAAAGGTGAGGAGCACGCCTTCCCACTACTTCGGAAATGGCTAATTCACTCAGGTATTTCTGATGCTCTCATTACCATACTCAATGTCCGAAGTCATGATGGTCTCAACATCAAGGATCACTTCAGCCTTGACATACTCGCATCCGCAAGACGCACTCAGCAGTCCGTTACCATCACCATCCCGTCCACACATTATTTCCTAAAAATTACCCCTACCCTATCATCAAGTCTCATGCATCGGCCAAGCAAGACCGTTGTCTCGTGTAGCACTTTGAGCAATCCACGGCTGCAGCCACTCCCTCAGAGAGGAGAGCCCGACATGAGGCGGCCAGTATACGAAACTCGGGTCCTCCCGGGCGTCAGTGCAATCGATGTGGAGGTTATTGCAGGACCACCGAGAGGTGCACCCAAGGTGGGTTCTGGACAAGAGATTGACTTTGAGAAGTTTACAGTACTCGTTCATCTCCAGAAAACATAAGCGGTGCGACTCTGATCGCTCATCCCACAGTTGCGATTAGGACCTTTTCTGATACAGCAATATTTGACGCATACAGCGTGGAGTTGGATGATAGATGCCATACCCAGCGATTCGGAAATTGATGGGTCACGGCGTTGTCGGTTGACGTGTTTTATGCTTCTTCTGTATGATATGATTACCAGGCATCGATTCATAAGTCTTCAGGATCAAGCTCCTTGAGGGTATATTGGTAGGCTAGCTTGTTCCAGACGTGGGTTACTACAAAGTTAGTACCGTATTATTGGTGTGCTGTACTACTGATCAGCCTTTTGGTCAAGTGGTGATTTCCCAGAAAAAGACATAAGCACCACCATTAGATCAGCGCCATCAGGAATCGAAGCTATTCTGTACTCTATAGGTATTGCTCCGCAAAGATTTCCTGGAAGTAAGGTAGCTAATAGGACCACGTAGGGCTAGGGAATTACAGCTTACTCGTCCCTAACCACCTCCAGTTAGCCCCAAGATCATAAGGTACTAGATAGCGCGCTAGTGTCCCGGAGAGATCGCCCACGAAATTTTTGCGATTCACCGACAAATATTTGACCTGAGCTCTTCTCACTACAAACCCTCCTCCCTCGCTTTACACACCTTTCCCTCCATCAGAACACCTCAACACCCAACTATGGCAGACGAAGTCTATGAGGGAGCCATTGGCATCGACCTGGGTAGGAAGTCCTGGTTCTATACGAGCCTTTAACTTTGCTAAACATTCTCTAGGTACTACATACTCTTGCGTAGCAAATTATGAAGGCACCAATGTCGAGATCAGTACGTACCATGTTGCTGCGTCAAATGCTATGACGAAGCTGAGCGACCTATGATGCAGTTGCCAATGAGCAGGGTAGCTTTACAACACCGTCATTCGTCTCATTCACAAACGAGGAACGGTTAATTGGCGAGTCGGCAAAAAATCAGGCTGCTATGAACCCAGCAAATACCATTTTTGATATCAAGTATGCAGTCACCCAGTGAGCGAAGACCGATCACTATCTGCTAAATCTTCATCAGGCGACTTATTGGACGGAGATTCGACGATCCAACCGTGAAGAAGGATATCGAGTCATGGCCGTTCAAGGTCGTTGACCGAGGAGGAAGCCCAATGGTACAGGTTGAATATCTAAAAGAGACCAAGACTTTCTCCCCACAGGAGATCTCGTCCATGGTGTTGATGAAGGTATGCTCGATGCCTTTCTGCTCCGCTTGCACATACTGAGATGTCCGTAGATGAAAGAAGTGGCAGAGACCAAGCTTGGCAAGAAGGTCAAGAAGGCAGTCATTACTGTACCGGCTTATTTCAACGACAACCAGCGCCAGGCAACCAAAGATGCTGGAGCTATCGCAGACCTACAAGTCCTCCGAATTATCAACGAACCCACCGCTGCAGCTATCGCGTATGGTCTCGGCTCCGGAAAATCAGAGAAGGAGAGGAATGTTCTCATTTACGATCTTGGCGGAGGAACATTTGATGTGTCCCTTCTACATATTCAGGGAGGTGTTTTCACCGTCAAGGCTACGGCTGGCGATACGCATCTCGGCGGCCAAGATTTCGACACTAATCTCCTGGACCACTTCAAGAAGGAATTTCAAAGGAAGACGAAAAAGGATCTCTCGGGAGACGCTCGCGCTCTTCGCCGTTTACGGACAGCATGCGAGCGGGCCAAGCGGACACTATCTAACGGTACGCAAACCACGGTGGAGATCGACTCTCTCTTCGACGGCGAGGACTTCAACGCCAACATAACCCGTGCGCGATTTGAAGACCTGAATGCTAAGGCTTTCAATGGTACCATCGACCCAGTACAGCAAGTGCTCAAGGATGCAAACCTGGACAAGAGTAAGGTCGATGAGATCGTGCTTGTTGGCGGTTCTACCCGAATTCCAAGGATACAAAAACTACTAAGCGACTTCTTTGATGGCAAAAAGCTAGAGAAGAGCATCAACCCTGATGAGGCTGTCGCCTACGGTGCCGCTGTTCAAGCTGGTATCCTGTCAGGGAAGGCAACCTCGGCCGATACTGCTGATCTTCTCCTCTTAGATGTCGTTCCTCTCTCACTAGGTGTTGCCATGGAAGGTAATATCTTTGCACCGGTTGTTCCTCGTGGAAACAGCGTCCCTACGTTGAAAAAAAGGCAAGTGAATCTCATTGCATTCTCTTGGCCTATTCCTCCCCTGTTCATTTCATTATGGACCGGGCTCGTGCACCTGCCATTGCCATGCTGGACAGAGCTCTGGATCATATTGGGACTGCGGACCTTGAAATATCGTTAGAAAGGATACATTTCATTCCATTCCCTCCCCCTGTTCCTATCCCAATGGACCGGGCAAGTGCACCTGCCATTGCCTTGCTGGACGGAGCTCTGGATCATATTGGGACTGCGGACCTTAAAATATCGTTAGAAAGGATACATTTCATTCCATTCCCTCCCCCTGTTCCCATCCCAATGGACCGGGCAAGTGCACCTGCCGTTGCCTTGCTGGACAGAGCTCTGGATCTTATTGGGACCGCGGACCTCAGAATGTCGGCATAAAGGACACATTTCACTCCATCCCCTTCCCCTGTTCTTTTCCTAATGGACCGTGTACGTGTACCCGCTATTGCCATGCTGGACTGGACGGAGCTCTGGATCTAATTGGGAGCGGGGAGCTCAGAGTATCGTCCGATAAGATATGGTCCCTTTCAATCCCTCTCCTTGTTTTTTTTCCAATTACACGCAGTGAGCCAAATAATTCGGGACACTTTTCACGGAGATCCCTACCAAAGTGTCCGGTTTATCTTGCTCACCGCGTGCCAATGGACCGGGCAAGTACACCTACCCGTTGCCAAGCCGGCTCATCTGGAAACGCACAAGCTCGGTTCGACCCAGGCAGAATTCATCAGCTCACCAATGTGGAATTTTCATCAGCATTTCGCTAGTCACCATGAGCAGATACTAACACATCCAATAGAACATTCACCACGGTTGCGGACAGCCAGCAAACAGTCCAGTTCCCAGTGTTCCAAGGCGAGCGTGTGAATTGTGAAGATAACACTTCTCTTGGAGAGTTCACTCTCGCACCAATTCCTCCAATGAAAGCAGGGGATGCTGTTCTCGAGGTTGTTTTCGAAGTCGACGTTAACGGTATCCTTAAAGTTACTGCGACCGAGAAGACCTCTGGAAGGAGTGCCAATATCACAATCTCCAACTCTGTCGGCAAGCTATCATCTTCCGAAATCGAAAACATGATCAGCGGTAAGTGATCGCATCTCTAAGCCATATCACGTTCTCGTCCTGATAACCGCACAGACGCCGCCAAATTCAAGAGCACCGACGATGCATTTAGCAAGAAGTTTGAAGCCCGGCAACAACTCGAATCATACATCTCCCGCGTCGAGGAAATAACCTCGGATCCTACCATGTCCCTTAAGTTAAAGCGCGGCACGAAGGAGAAGATTGAAACTGCTCTTAGCGATGCCATGGCTCAACTGGAAGTTGAGGACTCCAGTTCCGACGACCTCAAGAAGAAAGAATTGGCGCTGAAGCGATTGGTAACCAAGGCCATGTCAACCCGCTAAGGAGTACGTAAGATATGCTGGAGAAGAGGGGACTTAGCCTGAATTTGGTGGCGACGATATCCACGATCTGTTCTAGCGCGTTGCCAGCATTTTCTCAAGGTGCTTAAAAGCGTAGTGCCAGCCCATAGAGAATTGCTGGAAGAGCCGTTGTTGATCTGCTGGCGTTTCCGTTCGACAGGCCTTGCAGTCCTGTTGACACCAACCTCTTGCCATCCTTATCTGTTCCTTAGCTAGAGAGAAATAGATAGGAGGATACATGCCATCATAGGTTTTGATTGTCGTTCTAGTTAAACCCCTTTGTCCTTCTCAGATGCTTCGTAGACTTTCCACTAATCTTCACTCTAACACAAGAAGGGTATCTTCATCTCCGCTCTCCCAAACCCCTATACAACGGAAAATCACCACACCCAGCCCCTTCCCCCCCGTATCGACCTCACCCCACCCCCCCCTCCAACCCCCTCCTACACCCCTCCACCGCCCTCTTCGCCTCCCCCACCGCCTCCCCATTCACCCTCTCCACCTCCTTCTCCGCCCTCCTCAGCTCGTCCGGCCCCACCAGCCTCCCCAACCCCAGCCCCCGATGCCTCTTCCTCTGCGCCCCTCTCGCCTGCCTTAGTGCAAACAGCGCCACCTCCCCCTTCTTGTTCGCGACGGCTTGCGCCGCGCGCCGCGATTCCTGCGTCGTGGGCGGGATGGGGATGAGGAGGGTTAGGGGGTCGGTGGGGGAGGGGTTTGGGGAGAGGTTTGTGGGGGGGGAGTGGAGGGCTGAGAGGATGGGTTTGATGTGCTGTTGGTTTTTCTGTTAGTTGGGGGTTGGGGGGTTTGGATAGGTAGGAATATTAGGTTAGAGGGCAATGGGGGAGGGGAGAGGAGGTGGTGCATACATCTTTCTCCCCAACTAATACACACACGTTTCTTCCACGGACGAGTACGGAAGCTACGTCTCCCACCTTCACCGTCGTATTTGCATCCTTCTTCTCCCCTTTCACCAACTGCACGCGGACGTTTTCGACGGTTTCGGGGCTCAGGCCGCCGGCTTTGATGGCCGCGAGGTCGGATTTGAGGGTTGAGTGGGCGCGGGCGATGGAGGCGGAGTAGTCTGTGAAATCGAAGGCGTTGGGGGGGGGAGGTTTGGATGGGTTGTGTAGGGTGGTGTGTTTGGATTCTTGCTTGTTGTTGCCTTTTTTGTGGGGGTGGGGGGTTGTGGTGAAGGTGCGGTTGAGTAGGGTGGGTTGGAGGGATGGGGGTGGGGGGTTGTGGAGGGGGGGGGAATGGAGGAGAGGTGAGGAGGTGGTGGAGGGGATGTGAGGGCGTCGAAGAGTGTCAATGAGTGTGGTGAGCAGCTTTGAGCGCATAGCTGGTCGAGAAGGGATGTTGTAGGAATAGTTCGGACGTTGGTTTATGTTAGGGTTACGCTATACCGTTTTGGGTAAGGTAGATAAGGTCAAATGACATTGGGTTGGACTTTGAGATGACATGATATGAACATTGAAGTCATGGGATATGGTACGATTCTTTTCCTGAGCATGGCAGGAGGACATTTAATGAGGTAAACAGATTTCGGTAAAGTGTCCAGAAAAGCCAGGCAAGCCACCAAGATCAATAGCATTATTCTAAGCTAGTCTACTTCGGACAAGCCAGATAGTAGGCGAGCAATGGGTTATGTATTGGAAGCTGCATCAAAGCACCTCCTTCGCCATGAGTCCGCTTTCCAAAGCTACAATATCTGATGATATCGAGATCGTTACTCCCCAAAAGTACCGTCTATGATGACATATCCCCCTACTTTCGGACCGAGTACTGCTTCCCGTATTCTAACTGGGAGTAGCTGAAAGGAGAAGGAAGACGTAGATTTCAACCAAATATCCTTCTTCGATTGTGCCAAGCTTAGAATACCACTTAAAACTCTTGATATGTTAAAAAAAAAGCAGGATTTTCAAATGCACCGGAGTGCTCAATGCCGACGTATTCAATTTTACACATCTATGTTGTACATGATCGCGAAGTTAGCATCTCCTCTCCAAAGTTATCGTTTAGAGAGATATTGTTGATGGAAACTAGCTGCAACAAAAACAGTGTTTGTTTCAGGATCCGGTTCTCTTTTCCTCTCTTCCTTCCCCCTTCCTCTTCCGTCCTCCTTTCTTTTCTTCGCCTTGCTTCTGTCTTCATCCCGAATCTTTTTGGTTGCGTTCGTGCTGCTGTCACAGCACCGGATGCTCTCTTCGTCGATATGAATACATCTCCGTATCCTGCTCTTCTCGTAGTCTTTGCGATATATCTATCCTTAGCGGAACTCTAATGACTTTCTGTGAGATGCATGAGAACGGAAAGGACCAAGAATTTCTATATCTGGACATGTTATACTGAAACCCAAACGCATTCCCAAGGCCCCGAAGGGCCGTTGCTGGTTTGACCAGAACTCCCTACATCTCAGGATGTTCTGCCTTCTATATCCATTCTTTCTAAAGCTGTCCGAGACATGTCATCCCAACATACAGTATATATCCCACACAAGAACTCCGTTGCGCCTCTAAAGCGGGCTCGACCCCGTCTCCGTACTATCGCGCTCCTTCTTCAACTTCGCAAGCCTTGAAGCCTTGCTATTCGGTTTGCCACCTCTTATTCGGGTAGCTATTTTTGCCCGCTGCGCTTATCCTTATTCCCGCTGCTCTTGTCTTCCTCTATCCAAGCATCGTTCATATACTTCAGCCAGGTATCCAGGGTATTCTCCGCCCTAGCCATCGCCGTCTCCGCCCGGGCTTTCATGAAGCTGTCCCAGGCAGCCTTGATGCCAATTTTAGTATATATTTTTGTTTTTCTTCGCTATCTTGCTGTCTAAGTGATCTATGACGGTAGTGACGCAGTCGCTCTAATCTATGAGCACGTCCCTCATTGTCGCGTCCTGGTGGTATTTCCAGGCAGAGATGATATCTCTCAGTTTCTCGAAAGCTTTATTGTTCTGGGCGTCATCGTCGATATACTTCTCCATCTGCCATCGTCAACGAGCTGCTTATGGCTCCACATCTGCACGTCAAGTAAACGGGCATTGTCTAGGGAGTTGGTCACAGAGGATACACACGCGCTCTTTCATCCCCTTTACGTATTTCTCGAGGCCCTCAAGTTCGGAAGCAAACCCATTGGCCTTGCCGGGGAATACTTTCAAGCAGGTCAATTGGCTTCCCTACTTCGCCATCCACCTTGAGTATGATATTACCTGCCCAATATGCTTCCATGTAAGCACATAAGTCAACTACTTCTTCATCTGGGTTGTTCCATTTGCGTCCCTCCTTATCGCTCTTGGCCTCAAGAAAGATCTCCAGTAATTTGAAACTCGAGGATGTGTTCGGTCGCATATTTGCTGGTATCAGTAGGAATGCCAACCAACGCAAAGTCATAATCATCACATTGGTCAGGATTCTTGTACCCGTAAATTTTTGGTTCTCGTCTGTTTCTGAACAATCTCACCAGAGGAATCGTAATTGGGGATATAATCGTCAGTCCGCCAGAACATATTTCGATCTCTTTTCCAGCTCGCTTCTCGATGAGATAATAATCCTATAGTCCCGAACTATCTCGCCTGGACACACCGTTTGGATTACCAAGGTCGTCAGACTCATCGATATCATCAGCGCTTTCACCTCCGTATCGGTCCCTGGAGGACAGAAGAAACAAGACGGTAGGAGCTTTATGAGCGGGCCTAAAGAGGTTTCAGATTATGAGCTATTATGCTTCGAAAGGGTGGGGCCGCTCGCAATCTTCGATAGTCTTCGTTGGCAAAGACTCTACCGAAAACCTCACCTCGTTTCCCCCATTGGTGCCCGATGCTATTGTTGATACTTTCGCCAACTGCTAGGTTGGGAAATCACGACCTAAGACAAATCCAATATGCCGAGACTGCGTTTCTCTGTTTGTGGGCATGGCCCACCCTTCTTTGAAGTCACCGGGTTAGTAGCTGCAATGGGAAACCGAATTGGTTTCCAGCCGGTGGCTTTTGGTGTCTCTACTACTGCGTAAAGGTCCGCACCGAGATCGATAGCGTAGGTGAAGGGACAATTGCCTTGGCCCGATACTCCAGCAGCTGCCATCGGCGACTACTGGATACTTTGCATCACCTACAATCCACATCCTGTCGAAGTAATACCGAACTCAAAGGTAAATCTTAGGTAGGCGGCTATTTCACAACTAGCATTGACAGAGTAGTCAAAGGAAGGCTCTTCTAAAGCTTGAAAGTCTCCAGTCCCGTCTCTGTTTGGATCGCTCAGAGCTTTGGGACCCGCGTCTGTACCTTGGTCCGGTTACGTCTACTGAAAATCCCATTTAGCGATATCAATCCGTGACTCTAAAAGGCTGGCTAAGGCTACTGACGCCTCAACAGCGCCAAAGAGCTTGAAGTTCGGACCTAAAGTCAGGAGCTTTGGTAGTCCAAACGTAGCGCCAGGGAAATTCTGTAGTCCAAGGAGTTCCTTGTCTCCTGTTTCGAGCTTGGCCCGGCCAACAGCATCGAGTGTGAATGTTGCAGACACCTCGCCCCTGTTATTGAAGTAAAGATATGACTGGCTTAGATCCAAGGGAGTCTCTAATTTGGTGATGATGGTCAGACAGAAGCTTCTCGAGACCTTCACATTCGTCTTCGCCTGAGCAAGGAGATTCGCTTGGAAGTCAGCACCTTCCACTCTACATACGCCCCATTCCTCCTCTACTAAGATTGCGGTGAAAGTCGTGTCAATGTCATGTGTGTAATCCGGCCTGATACCTCCATTATATAGTCCTTTGACCCAATCGAGGACGTCTTTGCCAAACCACCGTGCATGGAGCTCCTCATGATTCAACGCTCCGTGATGGACATCGTCCCGCCATTTTTACTCAAGCTATCTTTTGTGAGAGCCGCCGAAGTCTGCAAGGGAACGTTTGCGCTTTGTCTCTGCAGCTTTAGCAACGATCTTATTCCAGTAACCCTGCAATGTTACTGTGAGCATGAGATTCCGTGGACATATTTGACGATGCAAATAGCTTTACGTGATAGTTTCTGCCATCCAAATCACTTACCACTTCGTTGCTAAAGTCAACTCTCATCTATGTATCACCAAGGGCGCGGCACACGCGGTGCTATTCGAAATTGAACGTCAGATCGTATATGGTAGGCTGATGGCCGTTGTCTCGCTTTGCCAAACGCTCTGGCAGACTTTGATCGACGGCAGGAGCCATGGACTTCGCCACCGCGTATTTGCTTGGGTCACAGCTAAGTGGCATTTCCAAACTAGTGCCAGCAAAAAAATCCTCCGGAGCTGATCTTATGGCAATTGCTGGTTTCGGAGACATCGGTACAGAACATCTGTATGGCCTGTTCATCTTCGCTGACGGCGTCGTTGCAATTGAAGAGCTCCCCGTGGGATCCATCTCGTTTGTGTAATGAAGTCTGCGCCTTCTCAGGAGACGTGAGGACGACAAACCCGAATGTGGCATCGTTAGGCTCCTTATCGGCTGTGTCAGCCTTGCCATCTCCCCAGGTGTTATCCACTTCCAATTTAAAATCTGAATCGTCGTTGTCTCCTTTTTGCGAGTGTGGGAATAAGTGGTCTAATGGCACATGCATGCATGGCGATTGAAGGGTCGCAGTAGAAGACTCGATCACGTTCAAAGCGAGGCCAGCAAGTCTCTCCGCGCCCGTAAGTGTTTGTTGCTAATTAGACTGAGTGGCCGAGTAGCCAACATTGCTATTGCAGCTGCCGGGGGTTGCCGTGCCATTCGCAAATTTTCACTTCTTCGGTTCATCAGGAGGACGGGCATTCTCTGATTGCGACCCACATGTTCAGAACAACTGCTCAGCCGCACCCAGTAGCGAGACTGGAGCATGAAATAAGAAGTATGAGTTCGCTCGTCTCGAGTAGAACTTCAGTCACTCTTGCGGTTTGAATGAGAACATGTAGGGTGAGCACAAAGTTTCAAATATGACAAAGAAGCTTATAGATAACTTTCAAGAAGACGTATCGTCCCATCCTGTTTCAGTCAGTCGAAGTGGGTCGTGCCTGCTCCGATTCGGGTCCCAATTGCCTCCCAAAAAGAACGATCCTTTCCCTTGTCTGCAAAAGCATTGATCTCCTTTGGAGGTAGGATTGCTTACAAGCGCCTCGAATCAGGGGTGTCCTAGTCGACCTTTGACTTTGACAGTAATTAAGCTCAGAATGGGCGACGAATTCGTGTAGTACGAATATATAAGTTAGCCCAAATAGCCGTATGAGTCTCACCAGGGTCATAGGGAGTATGACGCCCGTTAGGCCGCTCTCGACGGTAAACATAGGCCTCGTTGCTAATCTCGCACTGAGATAGCGACCCTCTAGTTCCTAGTATATGCCTCAGTACTGCTCCCCCACACTCTGCAGAACCTCTCCCTTCGCCAGCCTCCAAATGTCCAGGATCGACTCCACAGGCTCGTACCCCGACGGACCAATGCTCCAGTCGAGCCTCGGCATGTCAAAATCCCTTGCCCCAGCAACCTCCGATGTCCGTTCGCCGGGAGCGTAATACCTCATCGCAAAAGTGAACCACCGACGAGGCCTGACCTGCGTTCTGAGGGTCATGCGTTGCAGTCGCGGCATTTTGGCGGCAGCCTGCGCGGCCGCTTCGAAAAGCGGGTTGAGCTTGTCGGGGTCTGCTCTCCAGCGGAACAGGCGTGACGGCTCGTCACCCACGGCGATGGCCACGTTCCTCTCGTTGTAGGTGTCTGGGGTGTTGGGGTCAGGATTTTGCTCTGTGGTGGTTTCGTCGGCTTCAGAACTCGAATCGTCAGTCTCGATGCCGTCGTTGTCCTCTGATGAGACACTCGCATTGTCATCTTGCGTGAAGTACCAGTCGCCGTTGGCTGCGTTCATGCTGAATACGACTATGACCGAGACGAGGTTTGGCCAAGATGGTGGCTTGGTTTGGGTGTCTGGCCAGAAAAGTGACGGTGAGATCACGAATCCACCATCCAGGTCAAGATGGGTCAGCTTCTCGGACTGTGAAAGCGAGTGGATAGCAAGGCTCAAGTGGTCGGTTGTGGGGAAAGATGGCAGGAGGGCGCTCAGGGGTTTCATCTCGTGGTTGTCCGGGGGATTGTAGGAGATATGCAATGCTAGTTGCTTCAGTGAGCCTTGAGGGATCATTGGTAGGGCTTCAGCGAAGTCTGTGAGTATCGATAGGCTCTGTCAGCCAGAACCCATGTTGCAGTGACCGTTACGCTCAAAAGATGGAATAATGACCCACTGAAACGGGTCTGCTGCCTCAATCGAGGATCCCTCTTCTCTTTATCATTAAGTCTCCAGCGAATGTTGTCCAAGTTAGGGAATTTACTAGCGATCATTGCAAGTGAGCGAGGCTCAATGCTGCGCGAACCCGATGATACAAGGAAACACGATATCTGTGGTATTTTCTGAATCCCTTCAGCCGAGTCAAGCTGGAGAAGAGAAGACTCATATCGGTGCTCAAAGAGATCGTGACGGCGGTTGTCCTCCCGTTGGCGGCGATGCTCCTGGTACTTTTCCCAACCTCGGTATCCACCGTCCATGGGAGAATAGCAGTCGACGATGCACAGAAGTAATGACGGTTCAATGGGAGCATTACTATCGTCCCCAGTCGCTTGAAGTTCATCGTGCCAAGACCGAAGCAAAGCAAGAAGGTCTTTGATGGCTTTGGTGAGCGTCTTGTTGTTAGCTTGCTTGTCAATCTCGGTCTCGAACTTTGCACAAGCCAAATCGGGATATGTAGGAAGTACGACGTTGAATTCAAGCCGTCTAAGCTGTCTTCGGCGATGTTTGACCATGATTCGAGAGAAATCCTCTATTTCTGTACTTTTGATAGAAAGTTTGCGGAAAGTACGATATTCTATCGCATGTTGCCATGACTGTGAAATAGTAGCGTAAGTTGGAAGCAAAGCCCGACCTGTTTGCGGGCTAAACCTTTCGTCTTCATGCTCCCAACGTTGTAAGTATGAAGCGACGAGATTTATTATCTCTTGGGAAAGGTCGGTCAAGTCCACAGACATGGCCTTGGCCGAAGATGACCAGGGCTGGTGCAAATGAAGGATCGTCAAGGTCAGAGTGTCTTCACCTCATCAGTATTCCATGGAATTGAACAGACACTTCTGTAACGGTATCAAACAACCGCGTATCAAACACAAGAACTACACCCAGGATCTAACATGAGTGTTCATGCCCTTAACGCGCGTTCCGCATATTCGTGATTGATGCTCGCTTATGATTGGTCCCTGGAGTAACCAGGTAGGAGTGAGTGGAGGGAGGCTAAGGTAGGCCAAAGTTCTAATTAGCCAACAGCTGACAAACGAAAGGACATGAGTGCTGTCTCTGATACGAAACGATCAGGATTACGAAGTATTAACTACGGATTGCCTCGTTATTCTCCTTCGTATCGCACTTACGGAGCACCCTCTCACCCTGAGACCCTCTGTCATCGATGCTAACTCTGAACCGAATCGGCAGAATTCACCTAATTCCAGTCTAGCCCTAACGGGTTAGCGTTCCGGAGCTTTATATGTCCGTACTCCGGGGTCTTATCCCAGGGTTCCTTTAGGCCAGATTACTGTCGCTTTATAGACCTATAGTCAGACCAATTATAAGAAATACTTTGCTACAAGACCTGTTTAGTTTTTGACGCTCTATAATGCTTGCAGCGAAAACCAGTAATCAAAATCGATATTTATGGTAGGAGAGGGCGTGAACTAGAAGTAACTTTGGACCACTGGAAGTAGGTGAATTCTTCTCTCGGCTACAATGGTAGGGTTCGACAAGTGTTACCTTCAAAATACTGTCCCAGCCACAGCAACGGTTTTGGCAGGCAGGGGAGTATGGCTGAGTCTCACCTCGGATTTATGCATACTTTACTGTGTAATGCATCGGCACTTCGCGTAGACCTGCCGCATCATCTCCACATCCTGCCGCCAGAACCGCCAAAAAACAGGTTTTACCATTTACGATTTGAAAATGAGATCCTTTTACCATGATGTCGCACGTGTATTGCGGAAAGTGGATTGTGGCTTCCATTACGGATTATCGCCAAGTCAGAATCAGCATGGCATTTCATTCAGCGCTCACGATGCCTGGGGCTTCGTGGCCATGTGTATTTATGGTGAAGGCCAGATTCAACACCACCTCATCCATCTGTCATATCGGCCATGTCTGCGCCTTGATCCTGATAGGCTGCTTCTTTCCATAGTAGTAGTCCCTGTTAAGCGGCACTCGAGTGGCCCCAATCAGGCTAGAGTCATTTCCGAGGCAAACGGACATCAGAACGATTGGTCCAAATCGACGATCCCAAAGACCATAAAGGCCTGGTCAGCCTTCTCCGGTAGACTCTCATTGGTCAGCGACATGGTGAAACCCAATGAAACCGGGGGTTTGTGACGCAATGCTCCAATTGTCCCCACTGGCGCCTGAGAGCAATCCCAGCCCCGCCTGGATTTCTTGTTTTGAAGCCACACTTTGAGGCGCTCTGCCCCCAATTCAACTGTCGTTGCTACAGGTGACCGCATGACGTCGCGACAGTGTCCAAGTGGCGGAGAATTACATTAAATGAGTGAAAATCCCAGCCCCCTTTTATACACGCAACAACGTACAAACTGTAAAACCCTTTCAACACCCTTCCTCCCTTGCTTGATCATACTGCTCCGTTTATGACAAGCGACCGACCACGCTCCTCTGCCTCTTACGCCTATTACTCCTTTCCCCCAACTCCCGATCGTCATTCTCCAAAGGAGAGCTCCAAATCATCTTCGAAAACTCCATCCCCTCAAACAGCTCGTTCCTCTAAAAGTATGGCACCTTCACCAGCAGCGGGTAAGACTCCCGCGAAGGCGCCAACAACACCCACCAAATCTGGCAAGAACCCAGCATCACAGTCGACCTCAAAGCTTGGTCAGTCACAGACCGCCAAAGACTCACCGAAAGGAGCCGCATCATCAGCGACTAATACGCCTAAAGGTGCTGCTGGTGGCGCCGCGGACAAAGCTAAGGGTACTGCTTCAGGAGATACCAAATCTCCTAAACTCCCACCAAGGCCCAAGTCCGGTCAACAATCCAAGGGCAACACACCAAAACCACCAAAGCTAGACAAGAAGCCAGCAGACGACACCAAAAAGCAGGCTGAAGACACCGCCAAGGACACAACCGATGATTCGGAGAAGAAGATAGATATGAAAGATAACGACCCAGCTGATGAAGCGGATAACGAAGATACTGACGCCCCTGTGGGCAAAGTCAGCCAAACTGGAAATGAAACTGGCGAAGACGTAAGCTCCGCTGTCTCAACTGCTGAAGGCGAGGGAGACGACGCTGTAGGCGGTGCCAAGGAGGCTGGTGAAGGCGCAGGTGAAGACACAGAGACTGGTGATACCGAAGGTGCCGAAGACACTGCTGAAGAAACTGTTGAAGAGACTGCCGACGAAGCTGGCGGGGCTACCGATGCTGCCAAAGGTGCCGCTGGCGGTCTTGCTGGCAAAGGCAAAGAGGCCGCGAATGGTGCTCAAGAGAAAGCCAGTGGTGCCCAAGACAAAGCTGGTGAAGCTAAGGATGCTGCTGGCAATAAGGCTAAGGATGCTCAAGGAAAAGCTGGTGATGCCAAAGATACTGCCGACGACACAGCTGAGGCTGGTCAAGAGAAAGCTGGTGATGCTAAGGACACTGCCGACGACGCAGCCGAGGGTGCCGAAGGCAAAGTTGGTGATGCTAAAGATACCGCCGACGACGCAGCTGAGGGTGCTGAAGAGAAGGCCGGTGAGGCCAAAGACACTACCGAAGACACGGTCGAAGGTGCCAAGGAAAAGACCGGTGATGTCAAAGACACTGCCGAGGATGCGGCAGACGAAGCTGGTGAAGCTGCACCCGATGCTGAAGATGTTGAGGATGGCGTTGAAGATGCCAAGGACACGGCCGAAGACGCTGCCGAAGAGCTTCCAGTTGATCTCTCAGTACTCAAGGGTCTTGAAGTTGGTGAAGGCGGAGAGATCCTTGGTGCCGACGGAGAGCCCATAGGTAAGATCGAGGAAGGTGATCCGGAAGACCTGATTGGCAAAACTGTGGATGAGAACGGGGAAATCCTTGACGAAGATGGCGACGTCATTGGACGCGCCACCGTCCTTCCAGGAAAGGCCAAAGAGCTTGCAGACAAGGCAAAAGGTGGTCTTCCCAATATCAACGTTCTTGATGGTCTTGAGGTTGGTGAAGGTGGAGATATCATGGGCCCTGACGGGACACCACTTGGTAAGATCACTGAAGGCAATCCAGACGATCTCATTGGCATGACTCTCAATGAAAATGGGGAGATCGTTGATGAAGATGGAGACGTCATTGGTAGAGCAGAGGTTGTCCCTGGAGAAGCCGCCGATAAACTAAAGGAGGGTGCCGAAGGTGCTGAGGATGCCGCGAAAGATACCGCAGAGGATGCTGGTGAGAAAGCGGATGAACCTACCGAAGGCCTTCGTGACATCGACGACATCGCCGGAGGTCTCAAACCAGATCTCGCAATCCTGCAGGGAAAGAGAATCAACAAGAAGGGCAAGATTCTCGACGAAGAGGGCGAGCCGATCGGTCAACTTACTGAAAACTCCGACGTCAAACAATGCGCTGGCAAGATGCCCAATGAAAAGGGAGAAATCCTCGATGACAAGGGCAATGTCATCGGCAAGGTCGAGGTTGTTCCTGGGGAGGCCGCCGATCAGGCTATGAGAGATCTTCATCCAGAGTTGGTACAAGAGCTTGAAGAAGCAGAAGCCGCTCAAGAGGCCCCACAGCTGCCCGACCTCGACATCTTGGACGGTTTAAAGGTCAACAAGAAAGGTGAAGTCCTCAATGAAGATGGCGAGCCAATCGCTAGGCTCTCCGAGGGTGAGATAACCGAATGTGCCGGCAAGAAGATCAATGGCCAGGGCGAAGTTCTTGACAAAGAGGGTAACGTCATCGGAAAGGTCGAGTTGATTCCTGAAGCGTTCGATGTCCCTGAGGCCGAAGAGGGCGAAGAAGAGGGCGAAGGCGAAGGCGAAGGTGAGGCAGAAGAGGCTCCTAAGCTCCCAGGCCTTGACATTCTAGATGGCCTGAAGGTCAACAAGAAGGGAGAAGTCGTCAACGAGGATGGCGATACTATTGCCCGCGTTTCCGAGGGCGAGCTGGCTGATCTGGTAGGCAAGAAGATCAACGCCAATGGAGAGGTCCTCGATAAAGACGGCAATGTTATTGGTAAGGTGGAGCTCATCCCCGAAGCTTTCCCTGATGGTGTTGCCGAAGAAGCAGCAGATACTGGCCCAGACTTCACTGTACTAGAAGGATACAAAGTCAACAAGAATGGTGATGTTGTCAACGAGGATGGCGAAACTCTTGCCAAACTTGTGGAGGGAGACCTCGAAGCTTGCAAGGGAAAGAAGATTAACCCCCAGGGTGAAGTCCTTGATGCCGAAGGAAACGTCATTGGCAAAGTCGAGCTCGTTCCTGCCGAGGGTGAAGCAGAGGAGACCGGCCCCGAGCTTCCACCACTGTCAATCCTGGAAGGTTGCAAATGCAACAAGCAAGGAAAAGTTGTTGATGCCGATGGCAACCCACTTGGTGAGCTTATTGAAGGTGACGCCAAAAAGCTTGCAAAGATGGGCGCCGAATGTGACGCTGAAGGCCAGTTCTGGGACGGAAAGGGACGTGTTATCGGCAGAGCACAAACTCTACCCCAAGAGGACGACGATGAGGAAGCTCCATTCGCAGGTCTCGAGGGTCTAATCGTTGTTCCTGATGGATGGGTCGAAGACGAAAACCAGAACAAGGTTGGTATTTTGACTGAAGGTGACCCCAAGAAGTTGGTTGGCAGAGCCGTGGACGAGGATGGAGACGTTCTTGACAAGCGTGGTAACACTGTCGGTCATGCCGACCGCTACGAAGAGCCTGACGTGGAGGAAGAAGCTCCTCTCGATACTTCAATACTCGAAGGTCTCCCAGTCAACAAGCAAGGCAATGTCGTTGGTCCTGAGGGCGTCCCGATCGGCCGTCTTGTCGAGGGCAACGCAAAAGAGCTAGCGGGCAGGAAGTGCGACAAGGATGGCCAGATCTGGAACGATCAAGGCAGTGTTGTCGGCCGTTGTGAAGTTATCCCTCCAAACGAGCGCGAGGCTAAGCCGGAAGGTCCTTTCGCCGGCCTCGAAGGATGTGTCGTGGTCAAAGATGGCATGGTTGAAGATGAAGATGGAAACACCGTCGGCGTTGTTGTCGAGGGCGACGCGAAGCGACTTGTTGGCCGTGCTGTTGATGAGGATGGAGATATCATTGACAAGTATGGTAACGTCAAAGGCCACGCCGAGCCATATGATGAGCCTGTAGAAGAGGATGTGGATCTTTCTTCGCTCGATGGCAAGGTCGTCAACAAGGCTGGTAATGTCGTTGATGAGCATGGCACGATCTTCGGACGTATTGCGGAAGGCGACCCAGCTGAGCTAGCTGGCCGTAAGGTCGACGGTGAAGGTCATATCTGGAGCGACAACGGGAAGATTATCGGCCAAGCAGAGCTCCTTCCCGGCGGTGGCACACAAGCTCCTGAAGGGGCGTTTGCTGGATGGGAGAACCTTGTTGTGGCCAAAGACGGTATGGTCACAGACGCTGCAGGCCAAATCGTCGGCAAGCTTGACGAGGAATCCATGCCCAACGCCGAAAAGCTTCTAGGCCGCAAGGTCGACGAAGACGGCGAGATTCTTGACAAAGCTGGAAACAGCATTGGCAAGGCCATTCGATGGTCCCCAGAAGAGAAGGAGCGAAATGTCAACCCAATGTCAGGCCACAAAGTCAACAAAGACGGCGAGGTCCGAGATGAGAACGGTGAGCTGCTCGGAATGGTCACAGACGGTCATCTTCCAACACTGGTCGGCCTTGAGGTCGATGACAACGGCTACGTAGTTGACAACGACGGCAACAAGGTTGGCGAGTGTACCCTGATGGCCAATCTCCAAGAAGATGATGGGCCTACGGAAGAAGAGATCCAGGCGGCACACCGCGCCGACATCGCGAAGAAGATGAACAACATCGTCGTACAAACCATAGAGAAAATGGAGCCCGTATGCAAAAACATCACAGAAGTAAGTACCATCCTATCCTATCATCATTACCTACACGAGAAACCAAAAACCAAACTAACACCCCTCCCCCCCACAGCGCCTCGACAAAGCCGAACGCACCCCAAAAGAAGAGCTCGACGAAGAAGAAGTCGTCAAAGACGTCAAACCCATGATCGAAGAAGGCAACCGCATCCTCCAAGAATGCAACGGCGCCCTCCGCGGCCTCGACCCGGACGGCTCCATCGCCGCCACCGCCAAAGCCCGCTCCCAGTCCGGCGAAGCCACGTCCGAAGAGCATGCCCTTGCCAACTCCCTCAAAGAACTGACGTCGAATATCGTCAAGACGATCGAGAACGCGAAGAAGAAGCTCAACGATATGCCGCATGCCAAGAAGGAACTCAACCCGCTGTGGGGCCTCCTCACCGAACCCCTCTTCCAGATCCTAGCTGCTGTTGGGCTGCTGCTCAGCGGTGTCCTCGGCCTCGTTGGCAAACTCCTCGGCGGACTGGGTCTGGGCGGTATCGTCAACGGTCTACTCGGCGGATTGGGCATCGACAAGTTACTCGGTGGACTGGGTCTGGGGAGTATCACGAAGTCATTGGGTTTTGGTGGCGGGAAGAAGAAGTAGGTTGGGGGTTGCGATCGATGGAAGTGTGCTCTTTTGGTTAGAAATTGTCGTCATATATTGTTATGTGCGTGCCTGCATTGGAAAAAGCGGGTATATTTAGCATGCGTGTGGATACCTTTATGTAATTAATATAATTCCATTTCATTTCACTCTTCTTTATATGCTGTGGTATGCTTTCGTTGAACTGTTTGTGCTTGCGATTGATAAGTTGCATTGATCCCAGCGGCAACGCGGGCTGGAGATCATATCACTATAGGATCAAATAGGGAACAATGTTGAATTCTGTACTGAATTTGGAAAGCGCAACCCAACGTACATATTCAAAGTCTCGGAACCTGCTCTTCCCAAATAATTCCTTCTAACATTTCGTCAAGACTCTCACACTGTTGGAAATAGGAAGGTCGATAGCGAAATGGTATCTACATTCATCATGACTATATGCAAGCTTCTGGCTTGTCACCCTTACTGAACACTGTACTTTTGTAAGACTTCCATGATGCCTTGACTTGGTTACCCGCCCATACTCTTTGGTCACAGTATGCCTACATGAGCGTCGACCGCTGTAGATCTCACAGAGATTGTCAATACATCTAGTCGCCCTTTCGCGGGACACTTCCCGGCAACGCCTGCTTCTCCCCTACGGACCCATTGCTGGAAGTCTTAGCCGAGGCCAGATTCTGGCCAGGCGCAGGCTTCTTCGTGATCGTGAGACAGTTGATGCCAAGATAGGCACAGATGCTGTTGATGACCAGAAGCGCCCACCGGAAGTAGACTACTAGAGCGAACACGAAATATGCCCTCAGGTACCATAGTTCGACGCCAACGCTCACTGCTGGGAGGCCAAGACGGGGTAGATTGCCCAGGATGGCGCCTCCGATTAAGGGTATTAGCATGACGGTCCAGTATGGGAACGGCTGGCGAGTTAGATGGGCCAGGATAATCTTCGTGGTCATGCGGCCAAACACGAAGGACATGGTCAGGCAGAATAACACTAGCCTGTTCTCACGCATAAGGGTCGAATAAGGCGAATAGAGCCAGGCGCCGGTAGACCCCACGAAGACGAAGATTGGCGTCCACTCCAGAAAGACCGGTGCTACAGGAAGACCGTTTGCACGACGGGCCTTGACAACGTTGTATACACAGGCCGGCAAGTGAGCGATGAAGAAAGTTGCTAGGAGCATGGGGATCCATACGTCGATCACGGTCGATTGGCCGAATATCTCAGGATGGCCGAGCAGTTCTGCCATGGGACGTTGCCATATCTGAGGTCCCCAGTACCCTGACGAGATCATGAACGTACAGGCCAGTATGAGTCCCTCTGTCAGTCGGTTAGCGAAAATCAGCCGATCGCACCGTGAATTTACCAGTCGGGCCGTTGAAGTATCCCAGGTACAGAGTATGAGTATGGTAAGTCTCCCATGTCGAGAAGAACATGGGCAAGACGGGTATCAGAGCGGTGAAGACGCCTTTCGGTGTAGACCCTAAGCCCATAGCTGCTGTCTCACATAAACTTGCCAGAGTACAGTTCAGAGAATCAATGCCGTGGCTAATTGAGATTAGCACCTTTTTCGCCTCGACACGGTCCAGTCGTACTCAAAGAGCTCGCCTAGGCCACTGGACTGTCCTGTTCTGCGAGCCTGCTTTCCGTCCACGTTGTCCATGGTCGAATACCTAGCCCGCAACCCATTATCAGCTCTCCAATTCTGCAGTAACTCTTTTACCCCAGCTCACATCCATAGCCCAACAGCAAAACTATAATACACCCATGAGGGACCCTAGGGCTTGTTCAGCATCCTAGGTATATGACCCACCATGGGGTACCAATTGAAAGGGCGTCCTCGTACCGGTCCAACCAGATCTGGTATGAAGATCTCCAGGCAGATGACATTGGCTAGGATGAAGAAGAACCCCAGAAGAGTCACCATATTGGGAGCGAGCCATAGTGGGAGTAGTTCGACGAAGGCCGTCCACTGTCAAGAGGGATAAGCAATTGATCGACCAACGCTCGATTGTATTGACATACGTAGTATGATAAGATGTATTTCGAGATCAGGGACTTGTCAACGCTGGAGTACTTGTAGGATTTGAGGTGCACAAGGGCATCTTCGGAAACACATTCGTGTGCAGCTTCGCCTAGAAGATCTCAGAGGTTAGTGTTGATCTTATAGCCAGCGAAATCAAACCGAGCTGCTGAAGGTCAATACTTGCTTTTTTCCATGCTTCCCAATCCCTCAATCGAATTTGTCTCTTCGTGATCTTGGTAGAGAGGGAGAAGGGACATGGAAAAGCGAAAGCAGCGCCGGATCACCGCATGTTCTATAGTGAACCAATTAATTACATAAAGCCGAAGATGTGAGTATCAAAAAGTTCGTGGGGGTAGCAGCGAGGACCCTTTAACTTGGCGCTAGCCAGCTCAACGGTCACTAGCTTCATATCACACTTGAATACTCACGTACTGTGGTACTCTCTGCTGAAATCCCTCCTTAAGACGTTCATACACGCTTCAAAGTTAGAAGGCTTGCAATGCAGGCCTACTTCCTCTCTATATGCTACAAACACCTTCCGTAACGCAGGTCCGTCCTCCTGCCCCCAACATCAACTACAGCTAATGTGCGATGCAAAGGATGATCTCAACGCTTTTCACATTCGACTTTTCGGGTCTGCTGTGACTGCAGCACAAAATGTGCCTACAGACCATAGGTCAGACGATGCAGCAGCGCAAGAGACAGTGTTCGAGGAGGAGGACGATCTTGGCTACTATCCTGACGGCATCAAGCGAACCCTGACAGACGACCAAATTGCGATGTTCAGAGACAGCGAGATCTATTCTATACTTCGGGAAAGGCAGGTTCGCCAGGAGAATGCGGAGGCTGACGGGGATGATCCATCAGATCATTCAGTCTCCGGTGCTGCCGCAACACCAGAAGCTGTAATACCCTACGAGACAGAGATGGACGACCAAGGACGGGCTGACAGGCATCAACCCGGAAACAGCCCCGTTGATCCTCAAGGGACTTCTCAGACCTCAGCGCCGATTTTCAAACGCAAGCGAGATTTCAAAGACTTGGGTGACAGATCTGGGAAGATATCCACTCGCCGGCTTGTGCGAGAGCTCGACTCTGCCACGGTTGAAGATCAAGTGTTGGACTACGGCGATGAGCCTGCTGAACAGCTCTTGTCTACACACGCTCACCCTGAAATAGCAAGTGCCGATGATGGTGCGGACCACCACGGCGAGAGTGCTTCTGTCCCGGGGAAGAAAATATGGTGGCCGGTCATCCAGGCTACTTGAACGCCGCTACAAATCACGTCGCAGTTATCGGTCAATGTAAGACCTTCTGTATACTTGGCTTTCTTTGCCCGGTCTTCGCATGACATGATGAAACACCAATATCGTCATCCTTAGGCGGACATCCTGCGGATTCCCGTTCAACCCTGGCTGCGTTTTGGCTTTAGCACATAACCTTTCAAGGGGGATAAAGCAGCACATGGCGAACACAATCTTCTCTCTGAAACTAAATTGCTTACCATCTTATACATCCGCTTTCTTGTTGAAATGCATCAGCTAATTGTTCTTTGGATCAGGGACTCCCCCTTTGCGTTCGCCCACTGCGGACTGGCAAATCTTCCACTCTGCAGTGTTGTATTAGGTATATCATAAGGTGAGCTCGGTGGCACTCTTGATTTTCATTTACTAGTTCCTATCTCTCCCATCAGTTTTACACCTCTACACCCGGCAGGTTTCAAGCCAAACAGTCCATAAGCTAATCATTGTGCTAGTGCTAAGTGCACTATAGAATCTTTTTCCGGAACATAGACCAGATATTCTCACTGCCTTTGCGAAATTATACAGCAAGGAGATGAGACTGGAAGTCGACACCTACGTCGACACAATCTGTACGCAGTCAAGTGTGGGAGTAGTTCTGCTTTGAACGCGGTCGAAAAGCAGAGATGCGACGATTGTGGCCAGTGGTCTGAAGATGGAAGCTCTACCTATGCTGAGCGGCTACGGAGGGAGACACATTCGTATGGGTACGCGAAATAAGGAGTGTTATTTACTCAAGGGAGCTGTGGCTATTGGCCGAGATAGACACATGGCGACTGAGATATGCGACAAGCTTGCGGAGAGAGGACATCTGACTTAGGTATGTCGATGGCACATGAAGGGTGGTTGCCATCGGTCTGTACCGCTCCGTTTTCCCTCGTCGAAAGTTGGTAGCAGTAGCGTTTTCTCTGGGGAATCGACGAGGACTGGCCATCTGCAAAGATCGAGATCTAGTCTAAGAAGTCACGCTGACATAACCGGAAGACGGGGCATGCAAAGCATTGGAGAGGGAGTATCGAAAGGCGACAAATCTCAGAGCCATTCTGGATCAGACAAGGCAAGAGTGGGTACGCTGGTGGGTATTAGTGGGCAATGATCAGGAGTCATAGGTGCGCAAGGTCTTCAGCGATCGAAATATTGTACGCGTGTCCTACGGCGTCAAATCCTGTGGTCTGTTCGAGCTGTTCTCTATTCACGTTCAATGGTAGAGTTTGGCCGCAGTAGGATTGGTGTGAGGCTAGACTACGAGCAAATGGCCGTCACGTTATCAGACACGGATGCTTCATGGAGCTTTCATAGACACAACAGGTGCGCAAGCTCTATCAAAGAACTGGACTCCACAGTGTGTAGTGCAGCACCAAACACCCGAAGTCGCTTACAGGAAGCGAGCATGATTATTGTCCAGTAAGGTACAGCAAGGATTTCTGGTACTTTATCTTCCGAACCTAGCATACCATTGTTGGTGCAGATTTCGGTGTGATGTTGGAGACTCAACAATGGTCGCTGGCGAGAAGGCAGGAACCGTCGATACTGTAGGGAAATACAATGACAACATCACAACCTCTTCGGCGGCCGGTGGGAGCTCGAGCGTCGACGATTGCGTATCAGTCTCGGCACGATCCATCACCCACGCTGCGCTACTCGATGAATGTGTGAATTCTCCGACGGAAGCACTTGACCGACGTGGGTCTCGTTCATCGAAAGGATGAATCGGTGTTTTATGGCCTTGCATGAGCTTAGGGATAGCTGCATGGGATTCAATATTACTAGGGAAATGATCTCCGCTGTGCGTCAAGTTGTGGATTAAAGAGGAGAAGATGGAAAAGATGCCGTCCCAAGGATTGACCAATCAAGTATCAGTATTGATGCCCCTGGTGCGCTTGAAGCTATCACGCCTCTCAATACGGTCTAGCTGACCCCACTATTGGCTTGGTGGAGCGAGCATGATGACAGATATGGTTAGCCTCGACGGTAGCTTCTCCTTCCGATCTTTGGAAGATTGCCGATCTATGCCTAGTCGGGATGACGCCACAAGTTCGTTGAATTTCTGAGTGATCCACGTTCTCCATCCACTCTCCACACCGACGAAACCAGCTAAGAGAGCTCCGCGATTTGCTATGTACTATCGACTTCCCCTCTCGAGGAAATTCTGGCGTCGTACAACTCCTCGACTTTTCTCCAATTCTCCAATAAGCTGCAGCATTAACATAACAGCTCACAAAACCCACTGTTCTTCCTTTAGTTTACTCAGCGGCGCGTCTGGACGCATCGCTCTTGGACATGTCTACGAGATCACGGTCCCGTTCAACCCTACGGCCAGCGCCGAGGCAAGGATCGTCTGAACGATGCAACAAAATTACCAAACTTGATCCAGCCAGCAGGAGCTCTTCTCCAGGCAATATCAGTCGGCGAGTTGCGAAATTGAGTCTCTACTCGTCGAAGACCGGGAGAACGTCGATAGATCAACTGAAACGTCCAATCTCGATAACTCATGAGATTCCTCGAAATACCAGCATCAAACGATGGGATGGCAATCGAAGAATGACTGTCAAATGGGATTCGATACGCAGAGTAAGCACATCTATGACATGTCGGATATCCCTCACAGCTCGATGGTAACCTAACGCTACCTTAGGATCCCGAGCTATGGTTCGCAAGTGGAGACTGTCTTGTTCATTTCTATGAGCGAGGCCACTCCAGAAGGGGAGCTTCTGTTCGAGTCTCACATGCAGATATCGAGTCCAGCAATTGCGGGCCTCTACTGACTCGCTACCTCACCAATTTGGTGCCTGTCATACCCTCATCGATCTCAGAGTACGACAGTTTTGTGGATGCTCCTGGATATTTCGAGGACCCTTCACCGCCTGCGAAGTATGAGCTCTATATCCCAGCCCCAACAGATCTGAGCCGAGAAGAGGCCTTCCGCTACCACCTCACTACACGTAATTTCTTCGCCTGGATGTTTGACAAGCCCGTTGTTGGGGATTACTTGGGTGGCGCCCTAATTGCGTTGTATGAGCGGATGAATGAGTTCAGACCGAATGAAGAGCAGAACGAGGATGACATCCTGGCCTTCATTGACAGCCAGGGTTATACGGACTTCCGAGACTGTTGCGATCATGCTCTGGGCGTTCTTCAATTTGCGGAAGAGCTTGAAATTACAGAACTTTGGACTGACGCTTTTGTGCATTGCGCTGGAATGTGGGGAACACTGGATAAGAGTGCAGAGTTCGCAGTAAGTGTCCTACCACACAAAACGCGTTTCACCTTTATTGTCCCTGACATATTTTCAGCACATATCTCGTACCTCACAGGCTCTCATCTCGAGGGCTCACCTAGAAATGGATCTACGATTGGAACGTGCCGGGGCTTCACTTTGCAACTTCTTGGAAAACGATCTATCGGGTGCCTACCTTGGACTTAGCAAAGAGGCTCACCTACATCTGGAGCGTTTCAGGTCCTTCCTTCATACTTTCTATATCAATAAGCATGGTTACTGGCCGCCCACCTCGGGAAGCCGCACTAGTAGCTCCCTCCCCAGGGCCGTCTACTGTTCCATGTATTTCGAATTTCGAAATCTTTACGAATACTTAGTCGACGCAACGTCTGGGGTCGCCATTCAAGACAACAAGCCGGTCGATGGTGGCATCTGCGTTTACCAGAACATTCTAGCTTTCGATAGGCGAAACAAATATTCGTCTCTACCGCACCCTTTGCCCCTAGTACCCAAGCTTCCTGCTCAGCTGAACCGCCCGAAATCATTCGGCAGGCTGTTCGGCAATAGACAAGTCAAATTGGACAGACGGATTCGAGCCGTAGATGCTCTATCTGCTGCAAGGAATACTGAAGAAGATGAAGTGATGAGTTGCAGCCTGGTTCGCGAGTATCAATCTTTCGAGAAGTCCTGGACTATGAGAGAGGATTCAAACGTGTCTTGCGCTGACGCCCGCAAAGTCCGATGGATACTAGTATATGCAATTTTGCAGACGCTAATCTCGGTCACTCGCGCACCAAAAGAAGTCCGGGACACAGAGGGGGTGGCATATCCTTTGTGTTGCCAGATCGGCGGCACGCCCCCATGGGTGCCAGGGCAGAAGAGAAAGGTCAAACCCATCCTTCAGCCACTCAGGACCTCGCTTCGGGATTCGATTCTCGAGCTCGGACCCGACATGGACATGAACATCATCAGCGCCAAACCAAGTCCACTCAATGTTGTCCCGGCTAAGAGCAACTCATTCACCTTCCGTCGCAAGATCTCCATCCCCCACAATATTTCCGTCAAATCTCCACAACCGATCAGGGCTTCATCGTGGGAAATTCTCAACAATAAAAGTTACAACGATGTCAGTCCGATCGACATGAGCAACATTAGCCCGTTTCAAAACGATACTGCTATCCAGCCAAATCATCACAACATCAGCCCCGTCTCAGATCCCACCACGCCATCGACGAGCGAAGGTGCTGGAAGCGGAGGTTGGAGTCCAAGCTCCAGCGAAAACGACATGGATCATCCTAGCGTCAACGGCAGCGACGGTAGCAACTATGGTGACGATGAAGCCGAGGAGGCTCCCAAAGCTCCTGTCAAGCCTGCCATTCCCATCAGGAAGAGACCTTCGGAAAGCAGTTTTGTTCTTGCGAGCTGGAATCCAGAGGTCGATCAGTATATTCGGTCATGATTCGTTCGAGTGATAATTTCGCAATTGCGTAAGCTATGGCGTAATTGGCTGTATTCCGTACGGACTTAGGAGCGTTGCTGAATCGCTCGATTTCGAGATCTTTTGTGATATCCCATCTAGCGATTCGTTCTACGTTCATATAATCTACGCTAACTAATTAGTTGAAAATGAGTCAGACATGGCCCACTGTTCACCATCACCACTCTCTCCATTGTACCTGTCCAACGGTCTATCCAACCTGGACGATCATAGTGCCACTCCACCCCTCTTCATCACTCACTTCACACATGCAAATGGAAATGGAAATGGAAATGGATACATGATTCCTTCACTTCATTCGATAAAAACATTACATACCTGACTGTAACTCACGTGCGTAGACGAGCGTCACCCACCTATTCCTCCAGACCCCCATTTCCCGCCAGCCAGACGGCCTCGACAGCCAGCTGCATACGGCCCCCCCCCCCCCTCCCTTCCCAAGATAATTGAGTCTAGTCTAGTCGACTATTGTTCGCCCAACCAAAAAACCCCAAAAGAAACAGAAACTCCCAGAATACGTGGAGGGAAAGGTTGGTGAAAGGTGGAGGATGAGATGGGATGGGATTGGATGGTGTTATAGGTGGTGTTGTAAGTGTAGTGGAGGCTGGAGATTGGAGAGCGTGCGGGTCTTTTTTGGGAAGGGGGGAGGAGGATGGGTTGGGTGGTTTTGGTGGGGGGGGAAGGGGATGGGGATGGTGGATGGGATAGGATGAGGGTCGTTATAGGCCAGTAGAATATCGTGCATGAATGGTATCCTATTTTCGATACCGATTCCTTAGCTAGCTATCTCATCCGTGGTTTTTCGGAGAATAGGTGATAAGGGTAGGTACTCCGTAGGGAGGTATGGTAGTGTTGGATGGATGGATGTCGTGGCTTTACTTGACTATTTTACTTGGATATGGAGCGGAATGGAATGGAGTGGAGTGGAGTGCAATGCAGTGGTGTGTGTAGAATAGGTAGGTTGTATTTTTGTAATTTCGAGACTGTTTTTGTTGAGAGAAAAAAGGGGAAGGGGGAAGGGATCGGGAAAGGTGGAGGTAGAGGTGGAAGAAGTGCGGGTAACCTTGGAATACGTTGTATATAGGTCAATTTGGAGAATACTCGACTTACTTTTAAAGATGAGGAGAGGGTGTATTTGACGACCGATGCTCTTGTGAATGGATCAATGAATCATCTCTACTTCTATGCTTCTAGCTGGGTTATGGCACTCGTTCTAGAGATTGGATTGGCATGAGGACCGTTTTGAATCTGGTAAGCGGTACTAGATAGCAATCATATTTAGTTAGCTCTCCACTATTTCTCCAGGGACATGGAGCACCTTCGGCCGCGGAGAGTTCTGAATCTCTACCGCGCACTCACCTATCTAGCACAACAACAGATAACAGACAATTTTTGTCACTCCATTGGAGAGGCGGCCAGCTCGTACCATGTCTAGATCGCAAGAATCATTGATCCCGCTCAGTAAGCTGTAGGTACCGTCCTGCGACGCTTCTACCTTGTGGTGTATCGAGCGAATTTCGCAATGGGTTCGTTGTTAGGAGGTGGGGCCGGATGTGTTGGATCAGGAGCCGCGGGGTAGAAAGGTTGTGTGTAGTTTCGATAGAGTTCAATGGGAAGATGGAGGCGAGGATTGGTGGTGGAGAGTCGGAGTTTCTTGTAGTTGAGGCTGCGAAGATGAATGGCGATTAGGGTTTCGTTTTGGAAAGTCGTCGAGTTTTGATTTGGAGAGGGGTTTTGTTTGGGATAAGGGATGACCCAAATAGTTCCCTTTCATCGCTCACTCCTCAGGCGTTGGGTACGGCGTTGCTGTGCGGCTTGGAGAATGAAGTCCTCTTCCTCATCAGAAGCCCAGTTGATACCAGGCTGCCTCTGATCACTTGCTGGTTGTCCCCTGTATTCGCGCATCTCCGTTCTCCTTCCCTCTCCTGTCAATGATGAAGCGCAAGGCTCTCTCAATGGGTAAGCCACGACAGATCACACAGTCAACATCAACATTAATATGCCTCCAATGCCGGAGACCCACAACACCACCAAAGATACCCCTATCCCTTTCGTTTGCCCACCTGCAGAAGCTGACGTCTTAGATACACTCGTCCCGTCAACGGTTGAGCCCGGTGCGGACGGATGTATTGTCTTCCCGTCTACGGTTGCGAGGGAGGGGTGGTCTTCGACGTTCGATCCATCGACGGTCAAAAGTGATGGAAGTGAAACCGTGCTCATTCCTAGCTTTTCGTTATCAGAGGGTTGTACGCCGATGATGGTCCCGGCTGGATCGCCTGCCGAGATTGCGGTATTGGCCTCGGAAACGGCAATGGAAGAGATGGCGAATAGAAGAGTTAAAAGCGAGATTGTAGAGCTCCCTATGACGAGTGCCCCTGACAGACCGAGGCTGATCACCGTTCCGGAAATTGTTCGTGCGGCAGCACCGGGAAGAATGGTTGCGTCGGCGAGAAGGAAACCTTTAGGATTGGCTGTGAAGGATTGAGTTCCTATGGTAAAGACAGATGGAGATAGTAGTGAGAAGCTGGAAGTGCCGACGATGAGGATGCCGGAAGGGTTTGAAGAGATGGGAGTATTAGATATTTTCCGAAGGGCGTTTGACATAAGCCAATGGGAGGATGAAATTGTAGGGTGCCATGGCTCATGGGCCCGGTCTTGTCTTCACTCCACGAGCAAGAAGTTGTCGAGAATTTGCACTGATCCTACCATTTGAGACTGCTGTAGGGTCCGACTTAATTCTGAAAGCCCGTGGTCAAGTGGTAGATTAGTCATGATAGCTGCTTGTTCAGACACATACTCGAACCTTAGACAGTTACTATGTGCTAAAGAGGTATCTATAACCTTCCAACCCAATACGGACAGCCTAAGTTACTACCCCTGAAGCTTGAAGCTTGAAGCTTCACCCGCGGCGCCCACGGGACCAAGCGCATCCTACCCCAAGCGGCTCGCCTCATAGTCGAGGTCTACATTTCCTCTCCATTTGGCAGCCGATTCGATTTACCCGTCTGCACTTAATGGTGCGGTCGAGGTAGATTTTCCCATGGCACCAAAGCTGGAAGATGAAACAGCTTCTTAGTCATAAGACCGCCTCACACCATCGAGAGAATATTTGGATGAGTGTACATCCTCAGCTTTTAGATCACAGTCACCGAAAGGAATTCACCCGGAACGTGCAATGAAGGGAAGCAATGCTGCGCGTAGGCTACATCCTAGTCTCCATGTCAGCTGCGCTCGACCTCCCGATGCGGCTTCGCGACTAACCTTTCAACTGGAGTGATTCCAAGCAATCTCAACCCGTTACCGAGGACCTGGCGAGCACAATCATAGTAGGCGGCCCTGGCTATACTTACAGCTGCGCCTTCAGGAATATCAATAACTCTGATGATTTCATAGCCATGAGAGATCTGATGATTCAGTTTGAAGAGGTATGTCAATATTGTGGTAGGTTCGAGGGTTTTGTAGGCTTGCGCCGTCACATCTGGGTATTGCGCCATCAATCTCATCGTGTCGATGATCGACGTTTCTTGTAGAAGCGAGTAGTCCGCCGAGGCGAGGTCATCAGGAGTATATCCAGATTTGCGTATGATAGAACACAATCGGGCATGGCTGAATTGCAAATAAGGGCCAGTATCACCAATAGGTTCAACCATAGCATCGAAATTAAAGGGGTAGTCGTGAATTCGCTTGCCGCTCATATCCTGTACCATCATAGCACTGATGCCGATCTTGTCCGCCGTAATCTCTGGGTCGGCTACTTGGTTATACTTGTTTTCATTTGATTTCATCTTCTCATGCATTTTACTCCCACACTTATCAAGTATATCCCCGAGAAGTTCAACCTTACCCATACGGGACGACATCCCTTGGACTCTCCCAAAACTGACGTGCAGCAATTTTTTCGCCAGGTCTGGGTAGCCCAGCAGGTCGATGGTTTTGAATAGCCTCTGTAGATAAACGTCTTGTTCAGCAGAAACGGCGTATATCATCCGGTCGAAGTTGTATTTCTCGGCGCGTTCGAGAGTGGCAGCGATGTCTCGAAGTAGATATGTGGTAGTCCTGTAGTCAATTGTTATTCAAGAAGCTCCTGACAAGCTCTACCCATGGCAGCCAGGTTTGCCAACACGAAGAGGCCCAGGTTGAAAACGAAGGCATCACTTACCCCTGACGATTGCGGACCACTGCTATATCAAGATGCTTGGCACCGTACTTCTTGAAATCGATGATCAATGCACCGTTATCCAATTGTAGGACACCTTTCTCGGTCAAGATAGTTTGTACCTTTTCTATAGTCTCAGGAGATATTTGTGATTCACCCGAATAGTCGTCAAATGAGATATTCAGCCGTGCATAAACTTCAATGTAGCGCTGAATGCTGACGTCTCGGAACCTCTTCCACAATGCAAGCGCTTCAGGCTCTCTGACTTCCAGCCTACCAAAAAAGTCATTCCTTCCTGCGAAAATGCCTTGCGATTCCAAGAAAGAGGTGTCTTCTTTCCGCGCTCTTGCAGCATCCACAGCATCTTTTTCCTGCTTGAAGAGCGCATTGGCTTTCACATATACGTCCAGGAGATGAGATAGAGGATTTGCTGTGAAAGCTTCCTCAGACCCGAATCTCTTCCAGCCAATTGCGACGAGCCCGAATTGTTTGCCCCAGTCGCCAAGATAATTCATGTTGACAACTTCCCAGCCCATACTTTTGTACAAATTGGACACGTATGCCCCAATTATAGTGCTTCGAAGATGGCCGGCATGGAATTCTTTCGCGATATTAGGCGAAGAGAAATCGATGACAAGTCTCTTCCTTGTAGATTCGGCATTTTTAGTCGGCTTTAATCCAAGTGAAGGATTGTGACCGTAAGCTGACGATCGATCGAGGATGTAGGGTATGAGTAGAGGCGGTAAAGACTTGGGTTCAAAGAATAGTTGCAGGCGAATGCCAACAGCTGTCGATGGTTCGAAAAGGGGATGCGTTGGAAACTACATCAGTCAGCGACCAAATCCTTGAGCAAATGAATCCGAACGGATCGGGGCTATTCACCTGTGAGGCAAGGTCTTTTGCAACTTCAATTGGGTTTGACCGCTTCAATTGCAATCTGGGAATGACAATAATAAGATCTCCATGGGATAGGCTGTTCGTGTATTGTATGGAGTCGTATACATTCTGTGAGCGGGCATCCTTGAGCATAGGCTCCAATATGTTTGCTAGATAGGAGCGATATATGTCGATTGGATTTTCTAAGATTTGGGCGGCGCCATAAGAAGGTACAGGGACGTGCACGATGAGCTTCTCGAGTTGCGTCTCGAGTCGCTTCATTTTCCTTGTATCAGACATGCTGGCACCGCTAGCCATGCTAGTCCTGCTTGATCACGGACGCCTGTGTCAAGGTCGCAAAGAATATTTATTCTGGTATTCGTGGCGGGCGAGAAATGCTCGAGAACATTACCTGTGACTCACACATAATATCTTGGATCTCAACAGCCTCGTGGACGCTCGTTCGGCTTAGAATCAGGCTAGATAGGTAGGTACGCACGTACGTAAGCTGGGTGCATTGCATCATGCCAGTACCGACATAACTCTGCGGCACCGTGCAAAAGAGTATACTGACAGTAATGATTGAATAGAAAAGAGCTAATGTTGGAGAAGATGAGCAAATATTTGTTACCAAATTGGAGTGGGGAAAGTCTCTTTTGTTCCCGCTCAGGGGTCTGGCATCCTTCAGACGTAGTAGTCACCATGACCGTTCATCATCGATCAACTCTCAGAAATATTACCGAACCGCGAGCAGTACCCGGTCAGGGACGAGTGTGATTCGATAGGTACTTAGGTGAGATTGAACTAACCCTGTTCGTCAAAGCGTGCCAAGCCTCCCACCCAACCGTGCCAACCTCCACCAACCATCCCCCACCTCTCCCTTCCTCCCCCATTCGCCCTTCTCCCCCACCCTTTTACACACAAAAAACCAAACAGCCATGCTCCGCCGCCCTCCAACCTCCATAACCCTCACCCCCGAAGACGTCGCCGCCTACGAAGACCGCCGCGCACGTTTGCTGCTCGAGAAACTGAATCCGAACCAAAATACCAATCCCAATGATGCGCTGAAAGGAGGGACGGATGGAAGGGGAGGAGCGGATGCAAAGGTCGGGATCGATCCGAATGATGAGCTGAAGCCGTTGCCGGGGGATAGGGCGAGGGTGAGGGGTGCGAGTGGGATGGGAATGGGGAGGGAGGAGAGGATTTTGGGGAGATGATGGGAGGGGGCTGGGGGTAGGGGGGGGGATGGTGGACGAGGGGTTGGAGATTTGGGTATGGATGGGGATGTGGATGATTTTGTGGAGGGATGGTTTGAAGATTTGAAGAGTGGTTTTGGCTAGGTTGACGACATATTGGACCGTTCAAGAAGGACTAGAATCGGTTGGCAATGTCCACGTTCATCTATCCGTTAGTGTTGGTTATCCTTTCCTGATACCTCTTTCCAATCTTTCGCTTTCAATGCCGCTGACTAGATCCTCGCTGATAGAATGCTCGCTCGCTCGCTGAAGGGCTATCATAAAAGACAGTAATGAAGATTCCTCACATCCAGAAGGCAGGTATTACCAGATGTGACGGACGACCTTCCAAACTTTTCTGTCACCGCTCCGGGACGTATGCAGGATCTGAACGCTCGCTATGCAGTAAGGACTGACGCTTGATGCGCTATGCAATGCTTGAAGATGCCGCATAGATGATTAGGACAGAGTCAAAATGAAGTGGAATGAGTGTCGTTATAGTTGGCATGACGGTCCGAATGTCCGGCGATCAGAGCACCAGAACAAAGCCTCCCATCACCCCTGCAAGGACCATGGCCAGGCCATATGTACGACCGAAGCCAAGAGCAAGTGCTTGTACCTTAGGCCCTGCACCAGTCTTGCTTGGATTGGTCGGCGAGTTGCCGAAACCTGTATAGGTGTTCGAGCCAGTGGCCGTACTGTCTGCAGTGCTGGCAGATCCGGCTCCGGTTTTCGTGGCTGCCATGCTACTTATTGTGGAGGTATTGACCCGGATTGGGTCCTGGGCGCCACACGGATGGTCTGAGCGGCAGGCACTCTGGCAGGATGAATCGCCCTGAGCACATCTATTGACACAGTCGGTTGCAGCTTGGGTGCACTCGTAATATGGGATAGTCTGGGAAAATTGCGAGGCGTTGGGCGATTGTCCATTGGAGCAGACGCAGGTGTAGGCTAGAGAACTCTATGGGAAGAGGTAAGTTAGAGTGCAGCTTCGAAGGTGGAGGCTGGCATACTCACGGGTGTGCAGGTGTTCGATTTTGGCGTCTTCGAATTTCCCGGAGTTTGCAAACAGAGAAGAGGGCATGAGCTTTGCTGATCCTGGCACCATTTCTCTGTATGGGAGCTTTAGTATACTCTCCTTGTGATTTGGGGGTCAGCCTTACCTTTGGTGGCTTCATCGACGGTGCTTGGATCGATAGATTGGGCAGAGACCAACGGCAAGAGGCCGACGATACAAAGGGCAACGAATGTGTTTGTGGGATGCATTCTGACGTTCTTCGGAGGTCTTTTCTATTCACTTGGGTTCTGTCAGTGTCTGCTTCCCCAGGATTGAGTGCTCGAGCGGGGTAGCGCCTGTATGCAAGGCGGCACACTGAGAGGAATAGCCTACAATTCTCTTGTTGTGTCAAAACATGTGTAGTGAGAAGCGACAGAGGTGATGTATTGGAACGAATGTAGGGCCTTGTATGCCCGCGAGACTATGAATAAGAGATATCACCGTCTACTGAAGATGTGAGAAAGAGAAGCAGGAAAGCAGGACAGCAAAAAAGTGATTGGTCGGTGTTCAATGCTCTTCAAGCCGATAAGAAAAGGATCTGGGCCTAGCCATTAGTGCCAACTAGTGCAGATCTGGCAGAGAGCCGCCAACTTTACGGGTACCATTGGCTAGCCTCCCCACTTTTCCGTGCTTAAGGGTTTGAGCTTTTCCCCAACCATGCGATTTCCATCCAGTCGATACGAGGCGCTCAACTTTACATCTGCGTGGCGTTTTCATCCCAGTGACGGACGATAGGATATTACTCATCAGGTCTTGAAGGGAATGGATGGAGTTCACAAATAGAAGTCAGTCGCCAGAAGATTACGATGGCGCTAAAGGCGATGTTGGAGGTGAGGCTGTTCGAAGCTCCATTGCGCTAGAGCCACCATACTGGTCCCATCGTCGGTACGAGTCCTATTGTTCGATTGGGAATGCCAAGCCACCACCCATCAGGTTAGAAGATCATACAGAAGAGCAATCCCTTGTGAGCAGCCCGGCGTGGGCAAGAGGCGTGGTGATTGATGATTATGTTCTCGTCACTGGATCCACACCCAACGTTGGCAAATTCGTTGTCTGGAATTGCAGAATCGATACACTAGATGTCGGTGAACCAAGTTCCTTCAACGAGCATGAAGTTGTAATGCCGAAAGAATTGGATTAGACCTCTCTCATCACACCACCATATGCTTTCACACCGTTCGAGCTCCTCTTTGAATTGGCATACTGACTTGGATCAGGGAGGCTCCATTGTAATCAGGAAGAGGTCAGTCGTTGCAGAGCTCTATCAGTCTCTGGTCTGTTGATGTTCATGCCGAGTCTTAGATACACGGAATTTTCAGATTTACGAAAGAATCTTCTAGTGACATTTCCTAATGGACATGGCGCTATGCCACCGTTGCCTCGGAAAAGCATGATATGTAAGCAGCATGGCCTGCTTCAAGAAGTCTCCAATTTTGATGACTGTGTCAGACAAGTTCCGGTCAAATTTCCTGGAGAAGAGGAGAGTTGGACTAGCATATTTCTTGAAGTGTGTGCCGTACCTAAAGATCTCCAAATGCTGGCTAATCATCCGGAAGCTGTATTCTTCTCAACCCTGACTTCTCTTCTGCACCAGTAACAAAAGAATTCATTTTCAAATGATGATTCCGGAATGGCGGAGTGAACCCAACGGTAACCCCTCCAACAGCAAATGAGGGAACAGGGAGTCCGTATGAGCAGGGTTCGTGTCGAATTCATTATACATGTTTGAATCTATCGACGTACTTGCAAGCACAATCTTTTCACCATAGTATATTCATGACATTAATAGTAATGTAACGAGAAAGATATAATGAACATACACCGGGGCAATTTTTGCAATGGCGAAGTTTGGTACTTACCGTCAACATTGAGGTAACCGAAATGAAGTGACCTCACGTTGGTGGCTTTGTGTAGTTTGTGGGATGATGATTGCAGTCAGTAACCATCAGTGATGCTGCCCGCCGGTGGTGGGGGTTCAGGCTTCAGTGATGCCACTCTTTAGATTTTAAGGGAAGCAGATCGCGATCATGCTTCACACCCATTCACCACCGTTTGAAGATGCCTGTTGTGTCGTGAAGTCTACCAAACATTCATAGCCATCACAAAGATGATATTACAAGCCCCAATACACTATGCCCGCCCTCTTAAGGCCAACCCTCCGCTCCTCGTCGCGCAAAAAAACGAGTCTAGGAGAAGTACCTCCGACCGACACTCAACAAAACCCGCTGCCTAAACATCGTCGCGGAAAGCGCACACGCGAACACAGCTTGGATAATTTAAGTAACGCGTCGGTGAAGAAACAGAAGTCCAGTCCTCCGAAGCAGTCCGAACAACCACAAGGGGCTGCAGAGGGTCAGTCGGGCAAATCCCTCCCCCTCCGTGACAAGCCCGGTACAAAGGACGCGGTGACGTCCCGCCCACCAGGTTCAGATCGTTCCCAGCAACGAATTAATGGCAATCCAACCGCTACCCAGCACCTCAATGGATCCACCTTCGGAACCCACAATCTCCTCGTTAGTACTACCACTACACTCCTTCCGACCGATAAGAGGAGTCTGAGGTCACATGACGGAGGCTCGCGATCGAAAAGCGAGCTTGCGTTGTACTTTCCGAACTACGATGAGCTCGTAAGCATCGAGCCCAAGGAGCCTGGTAAGTCGCATATCGTCCCTTTGCTATCTCAATTGCTGACATTACCAGATTTCCTCACTTCAGACACCATCCTACACATTACAGACGAGCCCTTGAACGGCAAACTCACAACGACATCCTCACATTCAAGTCGCACAAACCCCATCAACAAGATCCGATTCTACTCAAGCTCGCATCCTACCACTCCTAATGGCTCCTCCCATACCTTGGAGCTGTCAGAGACTGCGTTCACCAATCTCAACAACGCAACCAGGATAAACATATCCGCCATCGACAATTCTGCCAGAAACCAAAAGGATCCTCTGACCGACGCCTTCTACCATAAAGCTCATCGGAAAGCAGAACGGCAGGAGAAACAGCTTCGCAATATCGAAAAGGAGAGGGCTATGCATGAAAAGGTCCAGCTCGAGCGGCTCATGGACGGCTTGAAGGGACATGACTGGCTCCGAGTTATGGGTATCAGTGGCATCACCGACGGCGAGAAGAAAGCATACGAGCCGAAACGGGATTACTTCATATCAGAGGTCCGGGTCCTGTTGAAGAAATTCCAGGAGTGGAAGGAAGAGGAGAAGCGGCGGAAGGTGGACAAAGAGGAGTCGATGCAGGATGAGGACGAGGAGCGAGACGAAGATGACGAAGGCTCTAGCACCGAAAGCGATGGCGATCCTCCCAATCTCAGTGACGTGGACGCTTCGGCTGCGAGGCAATTACGCCAGGAGGCTACATCGGCCACCAAGGCACCCTCGGCGCAAGTCAGATTGCACCGCAAGAAGGAACCGACGGGGCCAGCAGTGCAAAAGCCGTTCACGTCCTTCTATTCCAAACCGTATCTCCGAGACGCCGCTATCGGCAAACATCGCCGTGGGCGAGCGAAATTCGCGTTCGGCCAGCCGTTGCCCGAACCGCCTGATCAAGAATTCAATCTCGGTATCGATATCCTTACGCCTGATACTCTTGCCGCTCAGGAGAGGAAGAGGAGGGCATCGGTGCGGCATACGGACTGAACATAGAGAGACGACTCTGTAGGATAGGATAGGGCAAAGGGGTTGTATTGTACATATTCTCTACTACTATGGGATGGGTATGGATAAGGCCATGCGCCTGGGGCGTTTAACGGTGAGCGAGGGTTTCGGTTGGTATGCGTTTTCTGCGATTCTCCATACATTTGGATGAGAAATAGTATTTCATGCTCAAAGTATTCATACCATCCACGTGGCTCAATCGTATAATTTCCATCAACTCTCTCACACAACACTTACTCGACCAAGGTACAGAGCTATTCGAGCTCGCCCCCACACGAATACATCGCAAGCTTCTTATCCTGTTGCACAGCAAGCGCATCCCATGCGGTCGATCGCGAACTCCTGAAATGCCATAACCTGGGTGATAATGTACAAAACCCGCACTCAGACCGGCGTGAGGGGCGCCGTTCCTGTCGAGGCGTCTGCGCATGGCTATGGGAGATGGGTGATGAAGGGACTTAAATCGACATTGATTAGGTGATGTTGGGAGCGGAGCTGGCGAGGGTGCTTTTTTGGAAGCCTTTTGTGGTGATAGTATCATTTCACCGGGACATAACGCTATATGATTTGTACCAGGGGATATCGTCAGGACTAATATCAGTATAGTCCGGTCTACCTGTACTAGTATCCCTTAAGCTGAGGTGGTGAGAAGTAACACCCTCGAAAGCTAAACCTCTTGGGGTTTATTCTAACGGATATTCTAATAAGTACGATTCCAAATTCACTAAAATACCCGTTCCACCCCGCCTGCCGGCCCCGTTCCGTTCCGTGGCTTATGAGATGAACACTTCACTTGTATGACATGCAGGAAAATTCGCAATATCAGGCATACGCAAATCGAACAAGATTACTTGGCAAAGCCCCTCCAGCACCTCGTCCCCGCGTGTGTAGACCTTTTGAATGCCGAAGTTTTGTGACCAGCACATCCTTCTCTGACCTGCACACGCACTCAGCCATATTCGGCATCGCCTAATCCCGCAAGCGAACAGCACGCTATGATACTTTCGAGTTTCGTCCTTGGCTAACAGTGCTAGATGAACTCTTAAGGGATCAATCGACCGTTTTTTGGAATGATACGTATCTTTCTATCGACTTGTATACACATCTTAAGCCTTGCACGCTCATCTATGGAAGAGGCCTACCAAACAATATAATGTTAGTATGCTTTCGTTTGGTTATGTGTATGCTAGCTTGACGTTATGATTGCTCAGTTAGGTAGACTGTCATTATAAATCACGTTTAATTGCGTTTTAGTCTGTAAATGGATCTCGCCATGTTGACATTTATATGACAGATGTTCTATAGTTGCTAGACAAGTCATGCTCGCCTACAATTCCTGCCTAGCATCTTGCTAAGAGGTCATGAGCCAATGATAGTCCGATTTTCATTAGAGAAAAAATCCCGAGTGGTATCATAGAAACCCCAAGAACTCAAAGAATCACGAGAACCGCAACGTTATCATGGCCCATAGGTCCCATCACAACAACAAAGGCAGCCCTGGCTACCTAACATGAGAATAAAACCCTAAGAAGATGTTCCTTGAAAAAACCTACATCAGGCAAGATATCAGATGAGATAGAACAAATCAAATAATGGCGCAAGTGCAAAAACCGTGAGAAGTCACCACAATAGCCTGGACCAAAACATCCTCAATTTACCTTCACGAATTCCCGGGAGTTGGTCCAAACTTCGTCGGCGCCCTGATCCCTGTAATTTTTTGGGCCGACTCATGACTTTCGATGTCATTAATTGTACGGCTCAGCCTTCACCGCCTAGCGCTACCATTGTATCACGAGATTTCCTACTCAACAAATCCCACAACGACTTCGGCGTGCTCTCCTGCCTCTACTATGAGCTCTCGAAACAGCTCACTGAACACCCAACCCTCCCTTTCCATTCCTTCCACATCTGGCATTTTATCGCCTGGCATCAGGTTTCCAATCTCTCCCTCCTCGTCAGGACGTTCCCATCGGATGAACCTTTTACCTCTCAACTCCCCCTCCAAGCTTCCCCAGGTCCACCATCCCTCTACGCTTTTAAGCCTCTTCGGATTCATCCTCACAGTAAACGTCTCTCCCACTTCCACAGCCTCCTTTTTCATACCCGAATATCGAAATAACCTCTCCAATGAAATCTCATGTGTCACCGCTAGCTCACCTTCGCCTTTGCTAGGGACAGTCTCGAAGCGCAAGTAGTCGCGCTCTAGCAAGTTGGCGGAGGCATTGGGCTGTGATCCATAATTCGGGGAGCCCAAAAAGTGCAACTGGATTCTCCTCTTGGGATCTGAGGTACTGGTGACGGGTAAAAACGCACCTAAGAAGAGGCCGTCGTGGCGTGCATGGTGGCCGTTATCGAGAACGGAGGCGGCAGTGCAAAGTGAAATGGGCCGAGCACCTGTGCGCTGGGCGTGCACGGTCAAGGAAAGGACGGGATCGCTGGGTAAAGAGGAAAGGGAGATGCGAGGGGTGGAGGTGGTGAGGGAGATCGTGAGGAGCGACCGCTTGGAGCCTGATCCTGCTTGGGCAAAAGCCATTGTCCTACCAGTTCTTAAAAAGGTCTTGCTAATACCGACGTCCCCTAAAACGACACGGCAAGAAGGTTTCCCCGCGAAAGTGATGTCGATATTATGCGAATATCGATAGCAGTAGCAGTTCTAGCGATGTCGATTGCCTACTGTCCCTTTTCTCCAGCTAAAGGGCATATGATTGGCGGAGTATTGAGGTCTACATAATAGCAGGCGATGAAAAGGGATTTAAAACTGTGATATGAAGAGCACAGCTATCACACAAACAATGCTGAGCGGTCATCAAATCGAATACTGCGGTCTTGACAGTAATATCATGTATGCTCTAGATCAAAGATGGACCATGAAGTTCAGCGAGACTGAGAGGCGACAATGGGCAAGTGTAGACCGTCCTTTTATGTATAAGCTGAGAAATAGGAGTGGCTAACATAAGGATTTAGAATAGCTAGAACTAGCGCGCGGAACTCTCCGAGGACTGGAATCTCCAATCTGTGTCCGGACATACTACATACGATTTTGCATTCGAACTTTACAGCTAACATGCAGAAATGGTACTTCCACTCTACAGTTGGCAGGGGTAGACCTTTGCCTGTCTCACCACACCCAAGTTGTCAATCTGCTTTCCTTTGTCACCATTTCCATACCTCCTCTCGTCGACAACAAGATGCTGGGCAGGATATCGCCATGCGAGGTAAGCCTGCCCCATAAATATAGATCTAACTCCGGATCTGATGAGTGTTCAACCGTACAGATGCAACAATGCCCATCTCAAACCGCACCCAGCGCCAACGAAAATCGTCTACCGAGGTGAAACCCTTCTACCGCCTTGGGAATGCCAACGGAAACCCAATGACAAAGCACCGAAACACGGCTCTCCGATTTGGAGCCCGAACAGGCGCGCTCAATAGCCAGCCAACGGTGCTCAAGGACAGAGATGTTGGTTTTCCCCTGAGCCAGGATGCGCTTGAGGGCCAAGTCCCGATGTCATGGCGACTTGATGGGGATGTTCTGCGCGTTCGAAGGCAGGGTGTTAGGCCCGGCCCTGGAGAGTTCGCCATAGGACAGACTGATGCAGAGGATGCACGAGATACAGGTGCTACTCCAGAATTAAGGCAGACTCCAGCGGACCGAGATGGCATCGCGCCTGGAAGAAACATGGAGGCAGGGCGAGCAAGATTGGAGCACGGACTGGGTGCTACAACTCTCATCAGATCTCCGCAGAAGTACAGAGGAGATACCATGGGACTTCAGTCTAAAAAGAGATTCCCTCCCCAACAGCCGAGGTCAGAACATGAACAACACGAGGCACCACGAAGGAATTCGATGCCAGATAACAGTGGTTATCCAGTCCGGAAATCGCAAGAGAACACTTTACAGCACAATGGTCCTCGAGGCGAGACTGATTTGGAAGCGAGACGTCGGGGTGGTCCGAACGCCCTCCGTGAGCGTATGTCCCCAGCACGACGCGGAGGCGCACAGAGCGGTCGGGCTGGCCGGCCTCGAACCTCTCGTAGCGATGAAGGCGATCAGCCTCGAAGTCGGAAGCGCAACAAAGAAGCCGCAGGTGGCAACGACCACTTTGGCAAGACCTCGGCTGAAGATATGTACAATGAGGAGGAAAAGGAGTATACAAAGCAAAAAAGGGTTGAAGAGGCTATACAGTCAATAGCATATGAGGCGACTGACGTGAACCGAAAATCCTTTGATGGTTTAGGTCCTCCGATTGTCTCTGGAGAATGGGGTATGAGCGAAGTTCTAGGCGGGAGACTACTGCTCGCCAGAAGCCTTCTGAACGGGGAGTATGTCGAATGGCATAGCAAAGAGCAGAAAGCGGACGTGATGACATTAGTCGAAAGGCTAAAGGACGAGAAGAAGAGAAACACCTCCTCATCTGTATCGGCAGAGGCAGAGCAGCAGACACAAAATCTCATGCATAAGCTGTTGGGAGGGAAATATGAGTTCACGAAGCCGCAACAAGAGAGAGATATTCTTGGCAATGTAGCAAGGCATGCGGATCGAAATGAGAGTTATTTTCCCATGGATCAGGAATCTTTGCTGGAGAAAGTCAGGAGTCTGATGCCGGCCAATGATATAAGAAAGAATAAAAGAGCATAAGGACGGGGGCGAGGACTTCTACCGTGTGTATGAACATTGGAATGTATAGTGATACAAATTGTCATACATCCTTTAGCACATAAGCATTCAATACTGCACATATAACGAACCTCATTCCTTCAGAAATTCGCTGATATGATACAAAACAACATCAGGATTCTCTTCCGGTATATAATGTCCGGAGTCCACACTCCAGCCATCTACCATTCCCTCCTCCGCGACCTCCCTCCACTCTTTCACAGCATCAAATTGCGACTCAATCACCCCCCTCTTGCCCCACAGCACCCTCAACGGACATTTGATTTTCCTCCCTTTCTCGACATCCTCTCTAGTCTCCTCTAGATCAACACTAGCGGCAGCTCTATAATCCTCACACATACCAGCCACACTCTCCTTGTCGCCCATTTGCCTGACATAACTTTCGACAGCCTCAGCATTAAAAACCTCAAGACCAATCTTCCCCATCGTATTTTCAATCCAACTCCTCGGGTTCGCTACCATCAACGACTCAGGTAGCGGCGAAGCCTGAATGAGGAAATACCAATGCCAGTACGCTTTCGCAAATGCAAAGTCCGTTTTATTATACATAGCCAATGTAGGCGCAATGTCCAGGAAAATCGCCTTCATAACTTTTTCAGGATAATTTACACAGATCTTATGGGCGACTCTCGCTCCCCTATCATGCGCACATACATAAAATTTCTCATGTCCTAATCTCTCCATCACATCGACGCAATCTTTCGCCATAACGGTCTTGCTGTAGGCGATATGATTTTCTCCACCAGCGGGTTTGGAGGATTGGCCGTAGCCGCGCAGGTCGAGGGCTATGACGGTGTAGGTGGTGGTTAGTTGGGGACCTAGGATGTGCCATATCAAGAGATTTTGGGGGAAGCCGTGGAGGAGGAGGAGGGGAGGGCCGTGGCCGTGATGGAGGCCGTGGATGGTTATGGTGGGGGAGAGGGCGATGTCGAAGGGGGTGAAATTGGGGAACATTGTCGGTTATTACGATTCGATAGATATGTATATATAATCCCCGAAATCGGGTCTATAGCGATGAAAGAGAATCGGAAAAGCTGTTGCTTCATTACCATCAGTCACGGATATTAGCGATATATCGGAGATAACGATCTAAGCGCTGAAGCGCCAAGAAGTTCTAATCTCAACGCTAGTGTGAGTTGAAAACTCCGAGATACCGTCAATGGCGAGCATACAGCCTTAGTGAAAAGCAGCCTGCCAATCTACCATTCTGATGATGAAGCAGAGTCGAGTGAGAGGGCTGCTCCCAGAGCTTTGAAGGACCTTCTGTTCGTTCTTGGCTTTGCAGAGTCTAGTGATAACGGAGAAGAGCCGGAAGATCAATATTCCAGAGGGGGCGATGAGAAACTACACAATTGGAGGAGATTGAGATGAGGGTAGAGTCTGTCCTGACTCTAATGGGAAGGGGAGAAACCTGAGGACGAGAAGATGCACGTCAATGACGGGCAAAGAAGCTTTCGAGTCCAAGATTCCAGGCTACATCAACATAGACAGAGAACATGTGGATGCTAGTCGCCCGAGAAAGAGAAGAAATGGCTGGATAGATTGTTTTAGGGGAGTAGACAGCGCTCATCGGATTCAAGGCGAGGGTCTTCCATTAATGGATCTAGCTTTGATGCTGTGGATGATGACACTCGGCATACCCATCATGCGGGGAGAGCTTTTGACTAGTGACACGCTGACGAGCAATAAGAATATCGAGTGTCATATACTGGTCTCCCATATCATCATGGCTGTTCGGCTCCCCAGCTAGAACGGAATGAAAAGGATTAAATCGAGTGGGGAAACATTGACTTGTGAGTGTTAATTCCGCGGAATCGAAGACGCTTACAGGTCACAAAGCACTGTTCGAAAGTTTGCAGTCCATTCAATACCAACAAACACGGCAGTAGGTAGGATTCGTTGCGTATCTATCCTCTCATCAAGTACCTCTTCCTTATTTGCCTACTCAAGAGGTGACCGATTGTCTGGAGTCTACCATCACACCTCAACAGACCTCATATCTTCTTCGACCTCCTTTCGTACCTCCTGCCTTCTGCGTCCACGGCCATGCTTTCAATGCAACTCAAGTGTGAACCGCAATCCGGGCCCCTGTTACCGAAGGGTCGTTCTTACTGTCATACTTACCAAGGCTTTCTAGAGGCGCATACTTCTCGCAAAGATAGCACATGTCATTGTACGCCCTGATCATAAGTTAGCAACGGCTGCATACTACTGCGCGTGCTTCTCAAATTAATACTGACGTCTGGCGAGTCACATTTCCCGGGTGTCCACCAGAGTAATTAAGGTTGTACTTCAAGCTATACAGTCGATTGCGATCGTCCCATTCTTGTGTCGGCTCCGCTGCTTCATATTTTCTCATATAACTTCGAGAGTACACTTGTGCTCGGAAGAATTGGCCCCATTGACATCTCCAGATACCGAGTTCCATCTCATTATGAGCATAGTAAGACCCAGCGTCATAGAGAATTACATCACCAGTCTCAAGGAGCGTACCAACGTTGCCTGAGCTACTTGGTCAACATCAGTCAAAGCTCATATCAGTTTTAGCCACCGACCTTCCCAGCAGTCGCCATGGATTAAGCTAGGCTTTAATTCACGTCCGTCGGCTTGTAAGACGCCCAGCAGGCGAGGGATGACGCCGGTGATCACCTGGTCAGCTGCGGCTTCTAGCTCGGGCCATACCCCATTCGCCTCCGTGTCGAGCTTCAGAACGCCGCATAGCAGCTTTCCAAAAAAAGTCGCCCAACTCTTCTCCCAAGCTACAACGTGCGGTAACTTGCCATCACACGTCGTGACTTCGAATCCAAACATACCGTTTGGCGATTTGCTCTTTCGATGCAGCTCCGCGACCCGCGCGGTGAATTGCGCAGGTTCAGGCGCAGAGGTATCCATATCAAGGAAATCGGATAAAAAGAAGTATGTGTCTAGAGAACTAGCTTTGTATTTGCCCCATCCATGCGGAGCAGGTACCAGTCCAGGTATGAGCGAATGGATTTTTGTCACTGATGTGAACTCTCCAAGCATCATCGTCCTGCCATGATCCTCACTCGCACACTAGACGTTGGTCTGCTTTTAGCAAGACTATCTCGAGAATGAACAAGCGAAGAGAAGGAAACTCATTGAGTGAAGAAGATAACAAACCTTGAGAAAATACTTCTTGGGTGTTCCGTCTGGCAAGACAACCGAGATTCTTCCTGTGATTGTCCAGGCAGAGTACCCGTAAGCTTCTGCAGATATCACCTTGGTTCCTTTAGGCATTGCTACACTGCTGCTTCAGTCATTTTCACTTGATTTAAGGCAGGTTGTGCCCTGCCTTCGACCACAGCCTCGTCCATGGGAAATTTGCCCTGATCGCCGGAAACGCTGTGGTCCGCTGGTACATTCTCGTTGCTGAGCAGCTCATGAATGGCTTTTGACATGATGTTTTCCAGTGATCTGATTGAAGCGAGAAAGAGATGAGGCTAGCTGTGCGATGTTTATCAAACTTTCCTGGATTTTGAGACTATAGTTATATATATATGTGAAGTCCAAGTGATAGCTCCATTGCTTGCTAGGCAAAGTCGCTTTCTCGGCCAAGGCTGCCTAGGGGAAAGAAACTGCTGATAACTGTGTGGGATGGCACTATCTCCAGCAGCGCTAGAAAAGACAATGGCTATTGTTTGGCAAGCCCGGAAATTGTCACCAATGATTGCATAGATCATATGCAGCATTCCTCACCGGAGAGGGGGATTTGCGTTTGCAGGGCGTTAAGGTACGCCATATGCAAAGACGACAACAAATCTTGCGCCACAAAATCCATCGAAACGAATTCCCCTCGTCCATCATTAATCAAGCTTGGCTCGAGATAGTTTGGAAATACCATGTGCTGTCGCAACTTTGCACGTGAAGGTGATTCTAAATTCTCCGAAAGTAGTGAAGTTAAGGACTGTCAGACTGACGCTACCGCCGGACCAGCTTCCCTTCACCCCTATCCAGTGCCTTAGTCTGCCCAAGCACTGGGCACCAACTTAGCCCTGCATAAATCCCCAGCGCCCCCCTGCACCCTCTGGAACATGCGGCAGGAATATCGACAGCTATGTGATGAAGAACTAGTCAAGCCGTTCCTTATCCCTTCGAGCCTAACTGCTGCAAGTTCGGGCTCTCCAATGACGCTCAGTTCAGTCTGGGCCTGGTGGAGGTCTTGCCCAAAAGCCAAGGCGTCTGATGCAGGCTTCCAGCGCAGCAGTATACTCTTCTTCTCACATGTATCAAAATCCCCCCAAAAGCGAACGTCGGAGGAGCACTTCCATCCTTGAGCACTCCTACCAAGTCTCCTGCGGTCATGGTACGTTCCACGCCTCAATTTCCGTTCCCGGGTGCGAGGCTGATGGATTCATGCAGTTCAAGGACAGGTTTAGCTTCAGAAGGAAAGGTTCGAGAGATGCTCAAGCCGAAGGCTCGGATCACTCGCTCCTCCCACCCTACACTGAACAGGTTACTCTAAGGTCTCCACGAGGTAGCATTGATGAATCAAGCGAGAAGAGACACGGAAGATCTGTACCTAACCTCTCATCTCACTAGAACCTTCGAACGTTCAAAGATCCTTGACTGCTGGCTCCAGAGATCCAAGCGTACCCCGAGAACGCAGCAAGAGCCCTGCTGGTGTGCCAGACCCACTCGGTCTTCGAGTCCTCCATAATCCTCAAGGGGGTCGCAGAGTTGATATCGTCTTCGTCCATGGTCTCGGTGGCACTAGTCGCCTGACATGGTCCAAGAACAAAGACCTCGACCTCTTTTGGCCGTTGACATTCTTGCCACTCGAACCGGATATTTGCCAAGGAAGAATCATGACATTTGGGTACAATGGGAGTTTTCTGAAATCAAGCAGCAAGAATTCAGCTACAGTTCTGGACTTCGCAAAGGATCTTCTCTACGATCTCAAATATGCTAAAGACGACAACAAGGAAGACCTTGAAATTGGCAGTGTATGGTCCAAGTCTCTAAGCCCGAAAATAGGTTGTTGATATTGAGTCAGGTACCTGTGATATTCTTGGTCCACTCAATGGGCGGCCTCATCGTTAAAGAAGTCGGTAACCTACAAGCTACCCATGCGACTCATATTCGCCCACGCTGACTTGTCTCAGGCCTACATGCAAGGCCAATACGACCCCGAATACAAGGCCATCGTCGACGCGATCTCTGCCATCATATTCCTCTCCACACCACACCGAGGTACCAACCTCGCGGAAACACTGAACAGGATCTTACAGGCCTCTATTATCTCGTCGTCGAAGCAATTCATATCTGAGCTTACTAAAAATTCTTTTACGCTACAAAAACTCAACGAACAGTTTCGACACATTGCGCCGAAGCTTGATATAGTGTCATTCTACGAAACACAGATGACTCCAATTGGGATCAACACGAACAAGATTGTAGGTCCTTTAGTACCATGGCCTTTGATAATATAATAACTATGTACAGATGGTTTTGGAAAGAGACTCATCGGTCCTCGGTTACCCTGGCGAAATCTCAAAGGCCTTAGATGCAGATCATCACGGTGTGTGTAAGTACGATAGCCCGGATGACCCGCTCTATATAAATGTTAGGAACGTCCTCAAGTCTCTCGTTAGTAGGTTTCCGGCACCAGGTAAGCTATATGTACCCCAAGTAACTTGCACCGTCAACTAAGCCGTAAAGGCTCAGGTTCGACCCCACTTCCGACACAACGTGAAGACTTACGTGACATCGAGGCCTTTCTTGCAATGTCAGAACCCCCGGACGTTGACTATATCTTCTTTCGTGATCGTTGGGTACCCAATACGTGCGGCTGGGTTCTCGAGGATGATTCTTTCCACATATGGATGCACGATCCAGCGGCGAAGCCAATAGTTCTATGGTTGCATGGTGCTGCCGCAAGCGGCAAATCCGTTCTTTCGTCTTTCATTATCGACCACTTGGCCCAACTTGGTTTGCCTTGCCAATATTTCTTTGTGCGCTTCGGTGACCAGAGTAAGCGGTCTTTAAGCACATTATTGCGATCTCTTGCATTGCAGGTAGCCTACTGCCTGCCAGCTTTTCGTCAGGGCATCTTGAGACTGATTGGCGAGGCGACCAAGGCTGACACAGCGGATGCCCAAACAATTTGGAATCGTATCTTCAAAACTATTCTGTTCAAGATCCGATTGCAATCTCCCCTTTTCTGGGTCGTGGATGGCCTGGAAGAGTCCGACGATCCACGTGCATTCATCAGAATGATTTCTGAAGTCAATCTAGCAGATCTTCCCATTCGCATCTTGGTAGTAAGCCGAAAAACCCATGGGCTAGTATCATCGTTTCAGAAGCTTTCGAAGGAAGTTCAACTTCATACAATACCATATGATGGCAGTCCCAACGATATTCGCCATTATATGGACCGGGAACTAGATGTGATGGGCAATGATACATTTCATACCAACGTTAAACGTCAGATCCTAGAACGCGCACAAGGCAATTTCTTGTGGGTCCATCTTGCAGTTCAGAGAATCAACGATTGTCATACGGCAGCTAATGTTGAGCGTGCTCTCCAGCAGTTGCCCTCTGGTATGGAGGCCTTATATGATCGCATGGCTCAGTCTGTTGCGGCGCTACCACAAGAAGTGGATAAGAGACTTGCGTCAAACATCTTAGCATGGGCAGCGTGCGCACTGCGTTTACTCACGATCGAAGAACTGTCGCTGGTTTTGGAAGGCGAAGTTGTAAGACCTCTAGATTTGCAACGCTCGATCGGCGACCTCTGTGGTGGATTCGTCGTAGTTGATAATGACGGGAATGTTGCCATGATCCATCAAACAGCTCGCGAATATTTGATTGATGAACACATTCGCCCATTCAGCATTGACAGAAGCTCCGCTCATGAACAGCTCTTTCTGCGATGTATGTTCTGTCTAACGGATCTTGGACTGCGGTCGAAGATGAACCGAAGACAAGCCCCAGCATTCCTTGACTACGCGGCAACTTCTTGGTTCTATCATCTGTCAAACAGCTCAGGGTCATCTCCTAAAGTCTTCAACACTCTGAAGTCATTTTTCAAAAGCTCGTCGGTACTTACTTGGATTCAATATCTGGCTCAGGCAAACCGACTGCGGACCCTTATACTAGCTTCTACACAAATATCACAATTCGTTTTAAAACAGAAGGAGGCGACTGCATCGCGAAAGAGTTATCTGGAACTTTGGGCTATAGATCTTATCAAAATTGTTGGTAAATTCGGGACGAACCTTGTGCGGCATCCTGAGTCCATCTATAAATTGATACCGCCTTTCTGTCCAAATGAGTCTGTCATATATCAACAATATGGTCAAAAAGAAAGCAAAGCACTGAAAATTACGGGACAATCGTCATCTAGCTGGGACGATTCGCTGGCACGCCTTTCTTTCGGCCCTGGTATTCACGTTATATCGATCAAAGCAGCTGGGGACCGCATCGCGGTGATGAGTCCTTCTGGGACCGTAATCATATACTACGCCTCTACGTGCGAAGAAAATCAACGGATTCGACATCGTGAAAGGGTCCTTCGGATGCAGTTCAACCTCTCGGGGACCCTTCTTGTGACATATGGTTACCTCACTACGAAGGTATGGGAGGTAGCCACAGGGCGATGTATCGCGTCTGCCCAGAACCCTATAGATCGACCTCGTCCACACACGATCGTTTTTATAGATGATGATGCACAAATTTTGGTGGGAGCTGATGATCATAGGATACGGTCGTTGTCTTTGACGGATACTGCGACAACCTGGCGATCAGTCGCTGACATCAACGAGCAAGCCCTCGAGGAGACAGTCGTTAACTCCCCCACTTGTATGGCGCTGAGCCCGGACGGCCACAACGTAGCTCTCGGATATCGAGGTCATCCACTAAGTGTATGGGAAGTCGAGGGGCCGGAGCTAGTAGGGCATTGCGTGCGTGTCTTTGATGATAGCACCCAGAGCAATGTAGCGCATGCTTGGGGAGAGGTAACACAGCTCACTTGGCATCCCTATACCGGCGAAGTAATCGGCCTTTATCTCGAGGGCGTAGTTTTCCGCTGGCACCCTTACCATGATGAGACTCAAGAACTTCACACTGGCGCGAACTCCATCGTCGTCAGTCAGGATGCGAAATGTCTTGCCGCTGGTGATCCTACTGGTATAGTCAAGCTGTATAGCCTTGCCGACTTCAACATGGTGTACCAATTCGCTTCCCAAGATCCAGTGTTTGATCTCTGTTTTGCCCCAGACTCTCGTCGTCTCTACGACATTCGAGGCTCATACGGCAACGTCTGGGAGCCAGACGCCTTACTGCGTCTTTCAGAATCAGCCGAAGCTCCCAGGGATACCGAACATCGCGGAGGAACGATCCTCAGGCACGCTGGCAAGATCGACCCTATTACCGCATTAGCCTCACAACCCAACGGTAGTGTTTACTGTTGCGGTACAGAAACCGGTCTAACGGAATTATATGAGAGCAGCAGGACCGCTGTTGTGGAACTGAGAACGTCGAAAAGCTTCATGAGTATTGAGCATGTCGTCTGGAGCACTGATGGAAACTACGTTAGCTTCACTGATCTGAGCGGGAAGATCTTCGTCAAGTCCGTTAGTCGTCTTGGAGCCGGTGGTCCTTGGAAGATAGAGCCAAAGCTCGAACTTGCAATCAATGTCACTGAAGGAGCCATTTGCCAGGTCCTTTTCCACCCCGATTCAACTGTCTTGCTGGTTTACACAAGCTCGACTGTTAACACAATTTCAATAGCTTCGAGGTCGATTCTCTATTCGCGGAAGATGCCAGAAGCCACGGTAATCTATAAATGGATTAACCATCCCACTGATCCGGGATCGCTGCTTGCCCTAGGGCCTGGCAAAGTGCTCATCTGGGCTTGGTCGGATTTGATGCAGACGAACCATCTGACCTTCTCCTCCGCGATCACAACGCACATGGGCAGCATCTCACACAGCAGGATATCATCATCGATCAATCTCTGGGATTCACGGGAGAGTATCGACAAGGTGCTAGTGACGCACGACAAACTGTTCATCCTCGTCCAGAGCTCATGCCCAGCCGGTCAGGGTCAGAAGCAGAAAGAGACACTTGTATTTGATGTCTCAAACATTCCACCCGCTACAGATAGCAGACCGCTTTCAGCAGGCTCAGAAGAACCAGAATCTAAAGTCAGACCAAGCCCACGTCCTCTCCACAGCTCAACGAATTCGACATCCAGCTTGCCCGAGGAGGACAGAACGCAAGAGCTTCACCCGATATCCCTTGCCCCAGAACTCACATCCCAGATCGAGATCCCCCTCGCCTTCCTCTCGCGAGACCGCTTGGTCTTTCTAGACCAAAACTTCTGGCTCTGCTCTTGGCGCCTACCCTTACCATCCAACACCTCGACACGAAGGCCAAGTGCCAGTGGCACACTCGATGGAAGCACCACAGAAATCAAGCGACATTATTTCTTCCCCAGTGACTGGATCAGTCCTGATTCGGTCGCACTTTGTACCGTGATGGCCGACGGCACGGTGCTCTGTCCGCGGAATGGCGACGTGGCTGCTGTGAAGTGCTCGACTCTAAGGAGTTGAATCGACTGTTCATAATGGTGCATCATGAGAGGCTGGAGAAACTTGCGAGAGGAGATTTCCTTAGGATGGTTGTGCGCCTTACATGTCAGCTGGGCGATGTTGTTTTAGTGCCGAAACACATTCGGCGTAACGAAGGTGGCCTGAGATTAGCTTGAGAGACCAGGAGATAATATGTTTACGTACAGTCAAACTGGGCTATAACGATAGGTCATTTGCACGAGGGGATATCGTAATGAAGAGGATATCGTTATGACCAACATCGTAGCCCTACGCCATAACATAATCAATTGCAAGTATAATTATCGTTACAAAGCGGATATCGTTATGACTAATATCGTTATAGCCCGGTTTGAATGTAGTACTATTGAGCCTGCAAATTTTCCCAGCTGGATCATACAACCTATCGCAAACACGCTTTAGCTCTATTACGCTCCTGATGACTGCCGGTGTTCATGGCAGTATGATTTTCCGTTGCGTATATTGTCCGCGTTCACACTGCTCACACGTCTCAGACTACGGGGTACCTATAATGCGTGCTTGAAGAGGTTGAGCAAGGCAGACGCTCCGACGGGATTTGTAATTGGTTGTGTGATCGAAGCGGAAGCATCGAATGCTGGGAAAGACTACACGATCTTGTTCGCTGAAGACTATGTTCACGAATGGGAATGTTGTATGGATTGGTCTTGAGTTCGACGTCTTCTAGTGGTAATGTGGCTTGGGGCTGCTCTGTAATTGGACATGCGCTTGATCGATCGTTGTCAGCTGGAGATTACTGAAGTGATCAATGACCCGAGGCCAAAGGTCCGAGATTCGGTGGATACGGAGGCTGGAGAACCCAAAGCTTGTTTCCGGAAGGGTGCGAGATTTTATCTTCTCCTACCATGTATGTAAACGCCCATTTTCAACACGATCCCGAATTCTAGAATTTCTATAGGTTGCGAGCGTACGGATGTTGGAGTCACCGGTAGTATTTCGGTTGGGCCAGTTAGTATGCATCAGTGATACGCTCTTCTTTTGGCCGATATTCTTCAGTCCACCATGTGTCCGACCGAGTATGAATGTTGGTACAGAAGAGCACGAGACTGCACCCCCGTATGTCACGATCGTTTGCATGTTCTGGACGAATGATTTCGGAAGGCTTAGGGTGGGGTTTGTCAATGATTTGTGGCTTTCGTGTAAGTCTGTACTCTGCTCTCTTTCGAAAGCACATTTTGTCATTGTTCCCAGCTCATTTGTGATATGCTAAGCCGCATTTGTTACGTTTCTCAAGGCTGTTGATCGAGACGTAGGACACTTGAGGGACGCACATCGGCTTGTCGCCAATAGAATATGCAGAACCGTCGTGGCGAACATGCGCATCGGAGCTGCACCTCAATCGACATCAGATACTATTTTTCCTTTCCTTTTCTTTTCACTCGTTTGATATCCTTCGTGGATCTTCGTTGTATTACTTGGTGTGTCTATGATGTTGGCCCCAAGGACTTTAGTGGCACTCCTATTTCACTATCTCATATTAGTCTGCGCTCTGTCGATTCCGAGCCCGCCTCAAGTATTGACTGTGAATGATAGTATTTCCAATATAATTGTTCCTCACGGGTGAGCTTGTTAGCCTTCATATATTAGGATCAGGAATGTTGACGTTCCATGTGCAGTTCTTCCAACGTTGGTGAACCATCGAAACCGCTTGGCTTTGAGGCGACATTTGTATTCAATGGACTCATACCTTTGAAGCCTATAGAAACCTACATCAACGCCGTAGAGTTGATGGCCATTCTCTCCCATTTGGGATGGAATCATCATATCGTACATTCAATGGGCGTGAGTGGCGACCGTTTTGTGAACGAGGCGTGCGTCTTCCCGAGGCCGCTGGGCACTGGAGAATCAAGCTGGCTACCCGCCAAATACGCCATCTCGGGGCTGTACCAAGCAGGCGTCGAGATTGCAAACACTCAACGTTTTCAACAGCTCTTTGTGGAGCTTGCTGTGAAAGACTCTAGAGGACAGGCACAAAGCTTGGGGTATCTCGATCTTCGGCCGAAAGCCTCTCGCCCTGGGGTGCAATCGTATCAGACCGTAGCGACAAACCTGACAGAGGGTAGCAATTCCAATGTTACTGTGGTGGCCCGTCCGCAGCAGGCTATTCTCGATGCAAATGATCAGCACTTCTACATCACCTACGACAGGAATGGCCACAAAGTTAAGTCCCAAGATCTCTTCACCTCGTTCCTCAATGCCCTTTCCATCGCATCATTGCACGACGATGACGGCACTGGAGCCTTCGTTCCGAACGCACCTTCCGCATCTGGCAACGTTGTGCTGTCCACATGGTTAAGTGGCGGTCCGAGTGCGGATCAGTTAACTTGGCGACGTGTGAAACGGGCTCTACAGTTGATTTGGGAAGATGTTATAATAGGAGGAGGTGATAAGGCAAAGCCTCATTTTGAAGACTTTCAATTCGAGCTTTGGTATATTCCTGAGGGGCGCGGATTGCTAGATGGTGATAAGATTGGCGGGGGACGCGTGATGAAGTTTGGTCCTGGGAGTGTGTATGGTGGCATCCCTAATAGCACTGAAGGGATAGCATCATCTTGATGGATTGTAGGATAGACGATCTCAATGCGATCGTTATGCTGTGTTGACAAGCTAAGGCAGCGGCAGGAACGGCTGCTACTCTGATGTATGTCGCCTATAATCTAGACACATAGACTAGCTAGACGTCGGAGCCTTCGATCGTGCTCTTCATTCCGGGGCTCCCGTAAACTCGCTGGCAATGGCCCCTTGACATAGTGACTGGATCAAGTTACGGGACATCCGGATTTCTTTGTCGGGATAAGCATATTACTTGGATATAAAGTGTAATTGTTCCGAGGCTATATAGGTATGATGGGGATCTTCTGTTCGGAGTAGTATCCCATCCAATTTTCCGCAGCTTGAGGTGGGCATGCGCATGAGTTTTGGCTCCTTGAGGTCTATATGCCTCTTTAGGTAGCTGATATTCTTGCAATGTCTTCGAGCTACTGATTAACGAGATTCGGAGCGGTATTTATTATATGGGGAATATGGAAGCAACCGCTATACCTCTGTCAACCACATACGGCTGTTTGCGCTCACCCTTATGGTCCGATATATGTCCTCGCACGTCATGGCCCGAACAGAGGTTTGAGTTTGTGTGAACGTATTCACAATGTGCTCCAATCAGATGCTTTCAACGCACGAATGGATCTAGTATTGAGCGAAGATTTCATGCAACTCTTCCATGTTCCGTCAAGTCCTCAAATTCGCCAGGGTACGCGAACAGGCGTTCTTTGAGTGGCGTGTGTCATCATTGGTAACAAAGCTTTAGAAGATCATGATAGCGTTCCTGAGTAAACCCGTTCCACCTCACATTGCAATGGCTGCCACGGCGCTCATGCCTTCTTCTTTCCTTTCTCCATTACATTCTCCGTATCCCCAAACCACTGTGGCTTCACCAAGAAGACGTAAATCCTCCAAGCGAGAAGAGGCGTCAAGTTCGCCACAGAAACAAGACACGATGTTGTGGTCAAACCTCCAGCCGACACCCCCGCTGCCTTGCTCTGATCACTTGCTCTGAACGCCTCCCACAGTAGTAGCGGCACGAGTGCTACCTCCCCAGTACCCAACGTCACATATGCTAACTTTCTCTTAGCTGCGCAGTCCTTGCTGTTGGGATATGCGAGGAGCAGCTGTGGGGTGAGAGATAGGACGAGGCCGCCTAGGCTGCGAGCGAGGAAGGTGGTGGTGGCGTTGAGCTCGAGGGATGGGATAGGTGAGGCGATGAAAAGTTTGAGGACTGCGCTGGGGAAGAAGAGGAGGCCGATAATGGTGGGAAGGTTAACGAAGGCTTCGAGGGCGAATGCTGTCTGGATGATGGAGGGCATGGTCGGGGCTGTAATGGTACAGAGATGGGTAGAGCTGTAGGCCACGTAAACAGCTAGAAATATTACTGCGATGGTGTTGCGGTGTATTGGTAGACGCTCTTGTTATCAAACGCTCACACCTGTAATGTGAGAATTCTACCTCACTACCTCATCACTTATAGTAGTCCTCCGATTCTGGAGTTTGCGGGGATATCGGTCCACTTAGCTGCATTGGTCGATTGGTTCTACAACATCCTTCCTAACTCCGAGCGGAGAGACTCTGTACTTTAGTCTGCTTCCAACGTAGCCGTTATAGTGGCCTGAACCCAATAAGCGCCACCACCAGACGTCCTCAGACGACTTTCCATGCTCAATTGTCACTCTCAACATGTGAAGATGTGAACAGCTCCGAGTAACGTGGTATGGTACTGCTTAGATTTTGTAGCAGATGCTGGCTGTCTTTCGAGCACCGTCAATAGAATAAGATGTCCGCTGCGAGAACAGCTGTCCGGCGAGCCTTGCTCTATGTCCCGGGTTCTTCGCAAAAGATGCTCGATAAAACTGGAAGCCTCACCGCCGACTGCGTAGTTTATGATCTCGAAGACTCTGTCACTCCTAGTCGGAAAGCTGAAGCTAGGTCCAACATCCGTCGCCTTCTCGATCAGCCTCGTCCATCCGGTGTCAAGGAGTGCGCCGTCCGTATCAACGCCGTCGGAACTGGCTTCGAAGCCGATGACATTGCAGAACTGGTATGCCAGTAGCCTGATCGTCCTCCACGCACAGCGAGTTGATGCACGTAGGCGAATACGCCCACCCTCGACACCATCGTGATTCCAAAAGTGAATTCCAGATCTGACCTCCAATGGGCCGTCGACTTTATCAATCATAAACGGAACCACATTGGGCCCGAAGAGTCCACACCACGTCGTATCAAAGTCTTAGCTCTCATCGAGTCCGCCAAAGCTATCGCCAACCTTCGCGAGATATGCGAGACGGCTACCTCTCAGCTCGACGGTCTGATCTTCGCTGCTGAGGACTTCGCCCTTGATCTGTCGCTGACCCGCACGCCCTCGCTCACCGAATTTCTGTATGCTAGGTCAGCCATCGCTACTGCTTGTCGTGCGCACGAGCTTCCATCTACTATCGATCTTGTATGCACCTCTTTCAAAGGGGAGGAAGGTCGAAAGACCATGGAGGAAGAATGCCTTCGTGGCAAAGGTCTAGGCTTTAATGGCAAGCAGTGTATCCATCCCAATCAAGTCCCTATCGCGCAGAAAGCCTTCGCGCCTAGTGATGAGGATGTTGCTTGGGCTGTGAGAGTTGTCATCGCAGACGAGAAAGCTGATAAGCAGGGGAGAGGCGCGTGGACGCTTGATGGAAAGATGATTGATGTCCCTGTTGTGCGGAAAGCGAAGAGTCTTGTAGGCAAGGCAGTCGCGTGTGGCATTGACGTTGATACTGTCAGGGAGCATTGGATAGGCCAGGAGCCTGAATGATGGCAGCCGTGGGCGCTCATCGTGTCATGCGCAATCGCGACCACAGGTATCGTGGGCTGACGAAACAATAATCACACGGGTTTGAAATGCTTCAATCCGATGTGCGGACGGAAACCATATGGTCGCTGGGCTTTGTCCGCTTGACTGATCGCATTGTGGTGGAAAGCGAGCAGGTGTTGATTTTGCATCAACAAGGTGAGCAAGAGCGATCCTAAGATAGGTGTGACTGTACTAATCGGGAGATTAGAAATGATATATCAAAATAGGAGCAAAATTCTCGGGGCCGGTGATCGGTCGAGATGTGGACTTGGTTGACACTTTTCAGTACATCGATTACGTTTGACAGGAACGAAAGTAACCGGATTTATCCAGAAGAAGCCCTACAATCTCTCGTGAGGTCCCCCCTTTTTTGTAAATTTACCGTCCTCTGGTTCGAACCGCCGTGGTGACTGACACAGCAAAATTTGAATGCCGCTTTCAACTCTACTCGGAATGCAAGGCTATGGATCTTTACAACTTCCGTGTGCTTTGCCCTAATTTTTCACAATTTATTGGATGTTCTATAGCCTTCGAGAGAGTGTTCAATTTCGTTGATACGATCTTGGCATGGGTGTTGTTCTGCGCTTGCCGCTAGTCCAGTCTTCAGCGTAGCCCTACGATCACTTGGACGAGAAAGCGCACCCATTGACATGGGAAGGGGCTCGCCTTGCTATCCTGTCTCTGTCATGCCCAGATGAAAAGAGCGGTATCATGACCTTAACTGGTGAAACGGATGCAAGAAGTCACACCGCCCGGCATACGAACATCATCTCCATTATAGGAGGATATTTGATAGTCATTTCAGTGAACATTATGATATGGTATGCTTTACTCCTATCTGTATCGTACAGCCGAGCTAATTGCTACAGTTGCATGACAAGATTCTCAGTCTGGATGAGCAGTACCTTCAACGTCTGGCTCTATGCACAGCAAAACAGCCCGCCTCGTAGCGTGATGCTCGCGTAGTTGATTTCTCACAGCTTTCATGAGACACACGGCTCTAGTGTTCAAACCTTTGGTATCTAGTACCACACATCGCATTCTCGGATACATTCTCGGACACCAGTGCAAGGTCCCACAGCTCAATCCCCGACCGCAAACCAGGCACTCAATGGATCAGCCCAAAGTTCTTGCGATCCGATCTTGTAGTCTTCATCGAAGTCGCTCAAGACATAAACGAACTCTTCCGTCCAGCTCTTTCCGGTCTTGACAGATGCGAACTTTGCATGCAGCTTGATAGTGACGGTCTTTCGTTCAGGATCCACCATGAACTGTTCTTTCGGCGGTAAGGTATCTTCGGCAGGGTGGAAGGAGAGGATTGAGGTGAGGAGATCGTAGTAATCGTCGCAAGTTTTGCTCGTTGCTTCATGAGCTTTGCTATTGGGTCGGCGGCCCTCAAATGTCAGCCCTAGGAATGGGAGACGTTCGTTCGCCCATTGAGGACCGTGTTCAAGAATCTTGGGGTTGGTTGTGAAGAATTTGTCTAATGTATCTGATGGCGGAGCTTTGGCTATGAAGGCTTTGCAGAAGCCTTCGCTTGTTGTTTGTAATCGCTCTGCTGCTATCTTGGAGTCTGACATTGTTAAATCGTGGATGCACGTGTATTTGATTGGTGCGGAGGTGATGGCTTGCCGGAGGAGATATACTCAGCCGTCGACGAACCGAGATGTTAGTCCTGATGAGGAAGTTGCATTATGAAAATCGTTTAATATGCGCCTCGGATATCGCGCTAGAACTAGTGATTATGCAAAACGCGTCGTCAGCGAAGCACATTAGCTTCGGCCTCGATTGGCTCCGAGTGAGTGCAGGAGATACAATGTAATGCCGTATACGAGTACGTGCTGACAGTAATCAGCTTGATGAAAGGGCAAGGAAATATCTAAAGAGCTCCCATCCCATACAATCTGCTAGCAATGCTGCTTGAGAAAGGTGAATGAATCTGATCGACTTGGGACGACGCTAGCATCTCTCAGATGACGATTCACTCATCGATCCATCCTAGATTGGCTTAGCTCCAGGATTTATTCCCTGGTTTTTCCTCAATGGAGAAGTCACAATCCTGGTCTCTGATCTGAACATTCGACATTCTGGTACATAGGTACTACATACACTCATTCACTTGTATATTGTTGCTTTCACTCGTTATCCGCCCATTGTGCTTGTCTTTACACAGCTTGTGCAACAACCGTCATTCACCTCCGGATCCGAACGGATCACAAAATTCGCCCTCAGCGAGCCGCACCGACCTCCGTGGGACGCAGTCCGCGAGCTTTGTCTAGAAAGCCATTTTGACACCTTTGTTGTTGCGAGCCTCAAAGCTCCCAGAAGCGCCAAGATGGGCCGCTCTAGAGGTATGAAGCCACGTGAGAGTGAGACATATTGCCCAATGCATACTGACCCCAGGCATAGTTCTCTCGTTTATGACGGCTTTTGGGGCTCCGAAGTCCCCGACGTCGACTTCATTTTCTGGACCGCAGGGCCCACCATCGCAGCAAGACACCATTGGCTCAGCTGATGTGAAGCACGTTGCTGCACCAGCGAGAGATTCACCCACTCCTTTGCGAACAAGAGAACAACGGTCGAATTCCATTCGACCTATGTCAATGGTCCAAACATATCAACCTCCTACGATGGAGATAGCTGGCGACACTGTACCGGAGCTACAGCCCATCTTCACGTTCCTCAACAGTCATGGTAACAAACTATATCAGGAAGGCTACTTCCTCAAGCTGAACGATCTTGATACAAGTACGCTGGCCTTGCTATGCAGTTTACGATCCTACTAACGACACCTTCTAGATGGTCGAACCAACAACGATCGATCATGGACCGAATCCTTCGCTCAGCTTGTAGGCACAATCCTATCGTTGTGGGATGCTTCGGCACTTGACGTCGCAGGCCAAGACGGAGAGGTCGCCCCTAGCTTTATCAATCTTGCGGATGCCTCCATCAAAATGGTAATTCAACATTGACTTCTAATGTATTACGAATTGTTGACACTATGCCGCAGATTGAAACTCTACCTACCCGATCGAACGATGTCCAGCCTCTCCAAAACGTTCTCAGCATATCTACGGCTGGAAAGAACCGATACCTCTTTCACTTTAATTCCCTCCACTCTCTTACCCAGTGGACGGCTGCTATCAGACTAGCTATGTTTGAGCATACCACCCTTCAAGAGGCCTATACAGGCTCCCTTATCGCGGGCAAGGGAAAGCTCCTCAACAATATTAAGGTCATCATGGATAGAACGAAGATCAGGAACGAAGATTGGACGAGGGTGCGGTTCGGTGCTGGCACGCCTTGGAGACGTTGCTGGTGTGTCCTATCTCCGCCAGACGAAAAGGACATTTCGAAGCAGCAGAAGCTGGCAAAGAAAAAGTCCGCATACGAACGGACAGCGCCTTTGCAAGGCAACATCAAGTTTTATGACACAAAGAAGACTAAGAAGGCTCAACCCATTGCGACCATCAACGATGCATACTCAGCGTATGCCATCTATCCTCAGTCGAAACCTCTTATCGATCAATCAACGCTCGTCAAGATAGAAGGGTCAATCACCATACATTCCACGCCAGAGACGACGACAGATGGATTCGTGTTCGTCATGCCTGAGGTGCACCCTGCCGTGACAGGTTTCGAGATGATGCTTCGATACCTTTTTCCAGTGTACGACGTCTTTGCCTTATACGGCCGGCCGAATCGTCTGGTTGCAGATACATTAGACACGCGGAGCTTAATGTTTGCATTGCCGCAAGAAAAGCGATACGGATATCTTGAGATCCTGGACGTGGCTGGACTGATCCATGAGACTGGTAGTCAATCGTGGAGTGACCGAGAGTGGAGAAAGAAGATGAAAGACTTGACAGCCGCCAGAATGAAGAAAATGACGGCAGAAGGCCGGCCAAGGAGTAGGGCGAGCAGCTATCGCGGTTACCGGAACAGCCTGCCAAACCGCGGAGCTAGTCTACGCTACGAAGATGGCGCGTCCATCAAGTCAACCCCGTCCCTTCTCAGTCATACAGAGGCGCCTCCGATGCCTCCACCACACTCGGATTCGGCGCCACCGACAGAGAATGGCCCCTTCCCAGAACCTCGCCGTAGTCCACAGCACCAGAGATCGTTTTCAGCGGCCACACCGTCGTCGACCAATCCTCGACAGCAATCTCAACGATATGGCCCTGAGCAGAGCTACACGCCCTCACGTCTATCTCATGAACAATCAAGACCCTCCTATGATGGTCCAAACCCTGCTGTACCTTCTTATGAGCAAGGGCTTCCACAGTCGGGCCGGCCTTCCTATGAGCAAGGACGCCCGCCTCAAATGGGGCAAATTCCTTATGAACAAGCTTCTATGCTACAGAACGGTCGACCTCCATACGAGCAGAGTCGAATGCAATACGATCAAGGCCCTCCACCCCCAGCTCATGGAATCCCAATCGGTATGGCAGCACGTAATCCCCAGATGCAGCGATACGCGAATGAAGTGGATGCTTCAAGTCAGCGTAGTAGCTCCGACAGTGAGCGACGCTTCGGAGGCGTTGTAGCGGATCCGCAAGAGATACAACAAGAGCTTCGTCCAGCTCCTCCTCCTTCACAAGTCGCTGCTCCGCCTGCATTCAGCCATGAACCGGGCGCAAAGCCTCAGAAGCGGCCAGGGATTAACGCGGAGATGAGACGTGCTAACAGCAGATTATCTATAACGACATTGTCACAATTAGCGGATGCAGGGAGAGCTGGTACTGGAGGAACGGCTGCAGCCGGAGCTGCCGCGGCGTGGAGGAGCAATTCACAGAGGAGCATTAATGGAAGCCCTCCAGAGGACCAGGGCCAACGTGGGGTAAACACCATCGCAAGCAAAGCTGGAGTCACTGCTGACCGTTCTCCTACCGAAGCCTTAATATTAGCGAAAACGCACCGAACATCTCGAAAACGTGAGGGATCTCTGAATAGCTTACCCCTGTCTCGTGACGTGTCTCCGGACGCTTCTCCTACGAATGAGGCAGCGTCTACTCCATATTACAAGGATAGGCCGTTGATGTCTTCATACGACCTTTTGCCAGCGCCGCCGAACCCGTCTTCACGTGCTGTATCCCCCTTGTCACAGTCGATCGTCTCATCACCACCCCTAGGAAACGGTACTGCTCGCACATTCTCTGGAGGGAACATGGATCAAGCAGCGCCAGCAACCCCAAGTATAAGCACACACATGCCATACCAGTTGGCCCAAGCCGCGGCTAATGGTTCAACATTTCCAAATGTTGGCATCAACAAGCCACTACCTGTCCCAATGGACTCACAACGTCCGCAGCCGCAACGATCAAACACTAGCCACAGCATTGGCCGCAAGCCTGTCCCTTCCCATACGCCACCACCTCCCGTTGAAATCCCCGGGCCTGTCGCGAAGTCCAGTATGGACAGTTTGAACGAGCGCTATATCGACGAAGAAGCCTTGACGCAAATTCTAGCACGGCAGCACACTCAATCACTTAGTAGCCAAAGTCAACATGGTATCGGGAATGACGATCAAAGTGTCTACGACATCGATTCTACCGTCTCTCCGGACTATGCAAGTACTCGTAGATCAACTGATACCAGGAGAAGCCGCCCATCCGTCGATAAACCTCGACGGGGTGTACTCAGGACCGTGGGCACAGTCGACACTAAGCAGGAGGACGTACTGGTTGGTGACATACATTATCGACCTGGCGCCGCTCCAGAACCTCTCAACCCTGATATACCCTCCATTGACTTCGGGCCCATCAGAGGCTATGATACCGAGGGCTCCAGCAGGCCCACAACTGGTGGAACGCTGATGCAATCAGCGCATGAGCGAACTGAAGATCTTCCAGCTACGCAGAGAACCTTGGGAACTATGAGTCGCTCTAATGATCGAGCTGATACTCCTCCAATGGCACAGCACAGCCCGTCTAAGCAGCCAAATGCCTCTTATGAGCGGTCACCAAGTCGCAATATGGTAACCCCCGAACCTCAATTGAGATCGTCTTCTGCAGCTGGGGACAGTGACAATCGTCGAAGTATTGCATGGTCGCCTGGAACGATGATTGGCGGCGGAAGCCCTGGCGCAAAGCAATCGATTACACCAGAACAATTCGTTCAACAACGTGCAACAGCCAATCGTGTGAGGACACCAATCTATGCACATGGACGACAAGGCTCTGAATCTCCTACCGCGCGGGTAGCCACACCCCCTACCGTCTCCCGCAACTCTTCGGGTGAATGGCCCGTACAAATCCAGAGAAGACAATCGTCCTATTCAACGGAAATGCCTGTACGCCCACACTCTCGAGCGGCTTTAGCACCCATAAGGAACCCATCTGGAGATCATACAGCCCATCTTTCGGCTCGAGAGCAAGAGAACGTGGCGCGAGTCACAGGATCGCCATTAGTCAATATGGCTGGTAAGAAGGACACTTCACATCAGGGTGGTGGATTAGTCGCTGCCATTGAGGCCCGGGAGAGAGAGAAGAAGGAGGCCAAGAAAGGCATGAATGGTCAAATGGTGCAACATGCTATTGCCGCCCAGCGTCAACAGCAAGGCCAGGCTCAGCAAAGACAGCAGTCTTTCCAACTCCCGACGCCCCAGTTTGCTATGCCTGGGCAGTTTCCCCAGACGCCCAATCAACAGACTTTTGGACCTAGTTCAATGCAACAGCAGTATTATACACAGCAGCAGCAGCAGCAGCAGTACTACGCTCAGTACGGACAGTATCCCCAGCAGCAGCGCCAGCAATGGACCCCAAATCAAGGTATGCAGCAGCAATCTGGGGCCTCCCCGTCACAGCAGCAAGGCTCGCCATATCAGCAGCAGCCTCAGCAGTACCCACAGGGAGCGTATCAGGGCCAGTATGGCCAAGCACAGCAGCAATACTACGGTCCGTACTTTGGCAATGGGCAAGGCCGTCAGTGAAAGGGGAGTCGTCGGTGGTTCTTTGGGTGCACAGCGTGTTTGCATAGCATTGCAGTGCAGTGGTTCTGGGGATGCTAACAGGTTACGATAATGACTCCATCTGGGACGGAGGATCGTTTGCAGCAAAGTTTGGGCATTAGCACGGTTGATCGATTGCGCATAGGTGAATTGCACGCAGTTTGCCAACATCACAACACAGTATGCCAGAAATTCATCTTAATTCCACAGAGTCCCCCATTTGTTTGCCTCCAAAAGCGTTCAAAGGCTCGATACTCATGTACTATTAACGGTTCTTGGACCTGTCCCTGTGAGGGGCTTTTTGCCTACATGTGTTGTACAAGGAATGAAATAGCTAATACAAACCAAATTTCTACGAGTATAGGCTGTTACCACTCGTTGCTATGAGTGCTCTCTATATTCTCATAGATGGTTATGTTGATACTCCAATCTGTAGGAAATTTCGGTGCGCTGAATCTCGTTGATTGTTGAGATAGTTTATAGACGTAGCTTTGAAGCTGTTTGTGGAGTAGAATGGCTAGGTAAGAGGCTTGAATCAATGAATGCACTGCTTGGGATTTGCCAATGGCTTTGCTCCTGAGTCGAGATTGGTTGTGTTGTGTGGAAGAGAGCGGTCTGGAATTCTTGAATCTGTTACCACTCACCTACCTATGTGCCTATGTATAATCTGGACTGGATCTTCTGGAGTAAGGTAAAGTACCTACCTTACATTATAGATCTGCCAAGACGCCTATTTTCTCCTCCATCTGCAATGACATATGTTGTCAATAAACGCTATTCTCCTATTTTCTATCTCCACCAATCTGAGTTGATATGACAGTATGATATGTATAGAGCCGCATAACGATCTAACTGTATAAGTTGCTTTCGTAAGTGCTCGTCATCTTGTGAGTGCCTTTGGGGAAACGTGCCATCTACTCTTGATTCGTGGCTACTGCTGCCGTTATATTCCAGCTTCGTATAGGATGTTTCTTTTCGAATTGTAATTTTACTACGACAGTTCTGTGAGAGAGTCTGATGTTTAGCTACTGGAAATGAGACTTGTATGATATTTAGACAGCTTCAGTGGGCTTATCGGATTTAGGGCGTACCTTTCTCGTTGAACATTGAGCGAGTACCTTCGACACACAAAGCATTGGAGCCTTATTACCGTCTGACTCACATTGTCAGATATAGTCTCAGACCTATTACGTATCTATAAGCCAGTGATACCTGGGAAACCACCGCGTTCGAGCCAAGGTTGGGTCATAGTCACTCGCAGAAAATCCCCAAAGACAGCCATCGAAAGGATATTGGAGTTGCCAAACCTGCTACATAGATCAACGACGAGTATGGAGGGTAGCTCACCCCAGGTATCCGAACCACTTTGTATCATCTCCGGCTGTCGAATTCTCGCTCCAGGCCACGATCCAGCCCAACAAAACGACATCCACCTCTCCAAAGACGGCAAAATACTATCCATCACCCCCCACATCCCCAAGCCTACAGCGTCTAATGTCCTAGACGCCACAAACTACCTCTTAGCACCTTCTCTCTGTCACGCCCACATCCATCTCGACAAATGCTTCCTGCTCTCCGATCCCAAATTCGCAGATTTAGAGATCGTTAGGGGAGATTTCGCAGAAGCCATGAAATTGACATCGAAGGCGAAAGCAAGATTCACCCACGAAGATCTGATTAGAAGAGGGAAGTGGTTGGTCGCTGAGAGTATCGCGGCCGGCGTGACGCACATGCGTGCGTTTGTGGAAGTGGATCTCGTCGTCGAATTCAAATGCCTAGACGCTGCCATCGAATTGAAACACTTTTTCGCTCAAGCTTGCGAAATACAAATCTGTGCCTTCGCGCAGGATCCGATATTTTCGGCACCGCACGGCGAAGAGAATAGGCGACTGATGGAGCAAGCTGTGCGTAGGCAAGACGTCGAGGTCGTGGGCAGCACGCCCTACGTCGAAGACGACGAAGAAAACACACGCCTAAATATCGAATGGGCAACTCAAACCGCTCTAAACCTGAACAAACATCTCGACCTCCATCTCGATTACAACCTCGACAGCACCAAAACACCCCTCACCCACACCGTGATCCGCCATCTCAATACCATAAACTGGCCCTGCCATACAAACGACACCCCACAAAAAACCATCTCATTAGGCCACTGCACCCGTCTAACCCTCCTCCCACACCCCGACCTCCTCGCCCTCCGCGAATCCATACAAGTCCTCCCCCTCACCCTAATCGGCCTCCCAACCTCCGACATCTACATCCAAGGCCGACCCCCTCTCCCACCAAATACCACCACCAACCCCAACACCGCCACCCAACACCGCCCCCGCGGCACACTCCAAATCCCCCACTTAATACGCACCTACAACATCCCCGCCTGCATCTCCATAAACAACGTCGGCAACGCCTTCACGCCTCACGGAAATTGCGATCCGCTTAGCATCGCCAGCATGGGCATAGGGATATACCATGCCGGCACCAAGGACGACGCGGGATTGCTTTATGAGTGCGTTTCCAGTCGTGCGAAAGTCGCTATTGGATTTCCTGAGGGGCAGGTGGGGGGAGGGGAGGCGAATTTTGCGCTTTTTGGGAGGGGGGATGGAGAGGGGGGTTTGTTGTCGAGGGCGAGGGGGAGGCGGACGTTGCAGGAGGTTGTGTGTGATCCGCCCAGGGAGCGGAAGACGGTTTTCAGGGGGAGGCTTGTGGGGGTGTGAGATGGAACCTACTTACATTCATCCATTCGAAGCTACACATACATTTACTTTTTCATCTCCCTCTCCCTCTCACCATCGCTATCACTATTACTGACTCATACGACTTCACTCCAGCAACCACATCCACTCCGGGAACTATACCCACTCACGTAGACAGCTTACCTATCCAGCACCGCCGCCTCCTCTCCCACCCCTTCACACCTTTTCTAGTCCTTACCCTGCCCCCTATAGCCACCTACGTACCTTCGACGAACGCCACGAAGGAGCGTTGAACTCTAGAAGACGAAGAAGCTAGCTCGACAATTGTCAGGGATTAGGGGCGGAGGAGATAAGATAGACGTAGTAGGTAGTAAAGAGTTTCAAAGGTATTGGCTAAGGTAGTAGAGGGATGAATTACGCCATCTAAAGTAAGAGTTGAAGGAGATCTGTAAGACCCCTCATACCTGTCTAAAAGACGGGACTATCAACCGACCAGTCTCGATCGTTAACTTAGTAAACTAATACTCCCGATCTCTCTCACGTTTTGATCTTCATAATCGGGTCAGGAACCAAGAACGGTAGAAGGAGGGGTAAAGATCCAGATCTGGAGGGAAAACGGCGTCGCTTCGTGCGCCAACGGGTGCGCTAATTTAGCCGCTTCCTGATTAGGACTTATTTCCCGTGTAGGAAATCCGACCGTTTGACATAAATCTACACATCCGGTCATCCATGCGTGCCATGCTAGGTATGCAGATCCCATAACTGGTCTCGCCTGGTTAGGACTCTAGCCCTTGAGGATCGCTTCCACAATTCACGATTGATCAGCTTCTCCACTCCCACCCAGATCTTGTTTGGATCGTCCAGACTAAGGTAGGCTCGCTAGCAAGTGAACCTACCTTAGGATTTGGCATGGAAGAACGCAGATCAACGTGGTAACAGTTTGTCGCTGAGCACGCTTTGACCTTTAGTAGGTAGGGCAACTGGAGAAATGTATGGAGTGGGTGATGTATATATTGCCAAAGCCTCCTGCACACTGCGTATACTCTTTAAATTTATCTCATCTTGTTGATAAGTGCACGACCAAGTATTCCCTGTCTAAATTCCCAGACATTAGTTCTTCTTCTGTGCCCTGAGATCATGGCTTCTTCTGTTGCACCAGCTGTGTGTTCAAACGCTCCATACGCAGAATATCTGCCTCTCGCAGGGTTTGCTCCCGCAGTCACGTTTTGCTCGGCCTACCAAGCCGCATCCACATTGCCGCCCATTCCAGCATGTCCTGAGGGCGATGCTCTGTGTTCCATGTTGTCGAGCTTGTCGAAATGTGATCGTGCACTCATCTCGACAGCGTGGTATGTCAATCTAGCCTTCTCTGTCGACGTCACACTTACACATGCTATAGTTCTTGCATTGAAATGGGACCAACGGTGAGGAATCCACATCAATTATATTGATGGGTATCGGGGCTGATGAAGCTTGGAAGATGACCATCAGCGTCCCTACTACGATGGCGACTTCGACAGCGTCTTCCAAGGCTGCAGAGCCTTCCGAGACCGATGAGCCTCCCGAGTCAAAGGCCTCCAAGACTCACAAACCTCCAGGCCATAAGACCTCCTCGACCATCGCTCCCTCCTCTACCGCCTGCACAGCCAAGCCAGCTCGCCCTACACCCTCGGGAGCGATCTGCCAGAAGGCAGGCACCATTAACCCCGGGGAATGGGACATGATTCGCGACACAACCGCAACTTCAGTGGCGGATTGCGCCTGCCAATGTCTGAGCGACGTGTATTGCGCACTTTCAGACTTCACATCCAGCACGAATGATTGCAAGTTGTTCCTTTTCTCAGCTTCGATGGAGCAATTCGTTGCTGATCCAACGTCGCCTTCCATTCTTTCAGACGCCGCGTGCTTCGTAAAACGCTGAATGCCATCTATTTCTCCAGCTCCAGCCGCTGTCTGATGATCGCATAAGTTTCATTGTGCCAGGGGGTAATGGAGATGTGCATCACGCTGGCGCCATGTGGAAATTCGCTTTCAGTTGAGCTCGATAGTGTGGGAATTGCGATTTACAGTTCTGGTCTTCGAACGATATGTTGAAAGTACATAGCATATGGTAGATACACAATATCGGTAGCCCTTTCGAAGTGGCGCCGTACCTCACCCATTCGATAGTCGTGCAAATATTCTACTCGAACACTATGCCGCCGATCAGCGTGCAGCACCTGGTCTAGGATATGCGGGATGATTTGACTAGAGTGAAAGGGCTGGTATGCATGTATGTCATACGGCACAAAGGGCCGACTGCATCAACAGCACAGATCCACGTGACCTCAACAAGTTCGCGATACAGCGACCTTGTCCAACGCTCTCGTAACGCAGTCAAAATCTCGATAGAAATATCCTGATAAGAAAATATCTAGTACCAAAAAAATCTTGAATAACGCAAACCACTGGACATCATAAAGACCCAGGAGGAAGGCCAAACCGGAACCCTTGATTGGAGAAAAGAGAAAAGACAGAGAGAGAGAGGGACAGACTATCAAGTTACACTTAAAACGTCTTCCTTCCTCTCGATCCAACACTTACTCTATCCTAGCAGTCACCGCAGGAACACGAATGTCAGCGATGGCCACGCGGGAAAATGCGTATCCCGCTGCAGCAACAATGTAGACCTAATTGCTGAGAATTAGGAAGGGGGCCTACGGTTAGATAGGCTTTGGGGAATCTGACTACCTACTTATGATAATACGGTGCCAACGTAACCTTTTCAAAGGCAGAATCGATCTAGCGGTCCTTTTTCGGCGTAGGAAATGACGGGCGGGGCATAAAATAGGTAGATACACCCCTCTCTCTCTCCTCTCAACACTTTCAATAGAGCGAGACTTATTAGAAAAAGCTTAGATTAGTAGAAGAATATGATAAGCGAGGGTTATAGCATCATTGCTAGGGAAGTAGTCTGGACAGGTAAGGGTTATATATAATCTTGCTCTTTACCCCCCGAGCCTTACCTAGGTAGATAAACCCTACTGTTTGTTGGCTTGAGACTTTCTTTTGAAAATTGTAACTTACTTTCTTTTATCTAGAGTACGCAGCTCTGTTCGGATCTGTCGAGTTGCCTGAATTTTCCATCTCGAGGGCTTTCAGGTGAACTACAGAGGAAGTGGCTAATTTCGAGCATACCTACGGAACTTGTATCCGTTATACCAGGCTTGTAGTGTGGTTGATATATACATATATCTTACCAGTCTTTTGTTTTGTTTTGTTTTGTACTCAAAGGCCGTTGATCTGATCGCCATACATACATACATAGTTAATAAGACCTAAGCACCAGCTCGACAATCTCAATTAATGTCTGTAAATCACTTCGCTGATCTTGTACTCAACAGCCAAAGCCACCTTGTCCTGATGAATAGAATCTTCCAATTTCCAACATAAAGCGTAGCCCGTTCCAAGATCCTTTAGCTTCTCGTTGCCCCGTCTTAGAGGTTATCTGGATTAAGTGTAAGTGTGAGCACCGGACCAGTTTTCGCATCAAACACACTGCGGATTATGAGCGAGGGATAAATTTTCGATATATATGTGTATTTCCCAACGGCGTTGATTCGATAATCCGGTCTGCCACTTGTAATACGATAACGGCAACCCCAAACGTGACAGTCGCGACACCAGTGTAATCGAAGTACAGCACGACGTGGGCATTCCTGCGTATATGCCCGCCGCTTGGGTCGTTGTGGATGGGCGTCGTTGTCGTTGCCAGTATGCCCAAATCGAACTGGTGTTGATTTTGGGGAGACAAGCGCGGGGCGGAGTTGGTTTCTATTCTGCTTATGTGCTGGGAGGGGCCATCGCGCTGTAGGAGATGGATGTCTCAGGGGGAAAGTCTTGTCGCTGTCGCGTACTACTTTGCTGAGAGGAGTTACCCCTGGTGGCCGATCGATCTGGCTGGATTATAACGAAGTTTCTCTCACGCATGTGTATGTCGAGATAGGTGTTTAGGTTGAGGAGGGAGAGAAGTATATCTGATGAGATTCAATAACCATGATCGGGTCTTCGATTCCCGACTTTTTCCAGATCAGCTTACGACGATCAGACAACCTGACTATTAAGAGCCGTACCCGTGCTGAATAGAGTCGCGAAACCAGTTTTGATTCGAGATTCATGAGATTCATTCACTCGTAGACTGACTAAAAGAGTGAAGCCTTTACCGCACAGATTACTACTAGTGATAAACCCAAAATTTTTACTCAAGAACGCAAAGTGATAGATCCCTAGCCTATCAGAACTAACCATGAAAATTACCGGTCTGGAAAATGTCATGCCGCACACTCTCAAAGCTGCATAGCATGACAGCTTGGCGTTTGTCGCTTCGGAAGTGAAAATCTACCAAATCTGTTGTAGTGTGACAGGGGTATACCAGAACCGGAAAAGCGATAATTGATCTTTGGTGTCGGAAAGTTGGAGCGTATGATTTGCGCGGCTGATTTCTAATTACTAAAATTTAGTCTGCCAGGTTGTACGTAGGCCAATATGGGGAATGACGCCTGGCTGTTTGGTTGGGGTCCTGGGGAGCTGCGAGATAGGCTGATCTGAGCTGTAAGGTAAGGTGTGATGAACGTGGGAGAATGTTTGTCGTTGAGCTGTTGATGCCTAAGCTTATAGTAATTATGGAGCTGGTTTGATATGTTGGTCTGCAGATGTTCCAAGACGGCGTCTGGCTGTTTGGTATTGAAGACGGGAATAGAGATGGAGTATAGGGAGCGGGGTTTGTGGTTGGTATTGGAGAGAGGTGTTCGGATGCTTTTGAGGTCGCAGTGTAATTCAGAGGGAACGTGGAATTGTCTCTAGGCAGTGTCAGTGGGGGCAGAAACCAGATTTAAGACTGGCGATGGGGATGGGTCTTCTTTCCAGAGCCTGACTAACCTAGTGGATGTTTTATAACAGCCTCGGACAGAGCCTCGAGACATGGCGGTAGAACCATGGCTCGGAGATTCGTCGCTCTGCTTCGGATAGATTTCTGGTAGCTGCGGACGATAGAAACAAAGCAGCAGACTATTTCGTCACAACTTTGACATACGTAACAAGAGGCACAACGGCATCCTCATCAACTTGAACTGCGTTCTCGAGTCTGATCTTGCTCGATTATCACAAATGCAATACCGGGAGAATTCAACGGCTTGAAGCTGAAGACCGATGCGAGAAGCTGGGGATCGCTGGAGGGATTCCTTGGTGTTGTGTATGCCGCTATGAGCTAATTGTCCTTTATGCCGACGATGGAGAAGACACTGCTGCGCTCTCCGTCATACAGCGTCATGCAGAAGAGAGCGTGGTTCGGAAGAGATGCTCTAGAAAGATACCTCCAGCCCCATGGCACCGCGCTACTCTCTCTTATTCCCAAGCCTCCGACAATGCGGTGCTGAAGAGTTACCTTATTGCTACCTTCCTTATCCTCACTAACGGGGACGTGGAAAGGGTGGCTTAATAGTTGATATCCGGATAGACTTGTCCCTAGCGCATGCTTTGGCATTCGAATTGGATCGGAATTGAAATTGCACGATTCTGGAATATAGCCGTACTGATTTGCTCCTCCTCAATCTGAACGTTCGAGATAGGGTTCAGTCCCAATATCAAGCCCTGCGGCTCTTTACCTCTTGTTCCTATCTCTAACTGAGATGAGGTATAATGCTCGGCCAGCTGACGTTCACAAAGACACTCGGCGGTGGGTAAGCCAAACATCTGAAAATCTCCACCAGGAGGTACAACCTCGCCAGCAGATAAATCGGGATCGTCACCCACCCCATCGGTCTGAGCATCTTGTCCATCCTGCCCTCCGTCATACCCTTCTCTTTCCTCGCATAATGCAAAACGACGACGTATATGAGCGTACCAACCAATGGAAACGCAACGAGATAGGTACAAGATATGCGCCATAGCAGCCTCTCGACCGAGGTGGGGAAACGGAAATTCCACGCCGCAAGATGAACGCCACCAAATAGAGCTCCACCACCGCCAAGGCCGACGAAATGGGGGTTGAGGAAGACGGCCTCTTTCATGATGTAGGGTATGTGGATTCTTATTCCACGGGTCCAAGGAAAGACATTATCCGCCATTGATCGAATAGCCACGCCGTGAAGCCAGTACTGATCAATCATCAAAGTAGCAACTGGGCTCCTGGCAGCTATCTGAATGACCTGCTCACGGCTAAGGGTGCCTGGGATATCGATATAACTCGGCACCTTGACATCCTGTGGTTTGTGCAAGAGTAGTATGTATGTGAACAAAGCGCAAACGGCGAGAGCGAGGACGGAAATTTCGAGCTGGGTGATGGCCAGGTTTTGGGACGCGCGCGTAATCATTTGAATCACGAGCCAAATGATCTGCAGTATTGCAAGGCCTTTGACGAGGGCGTCGCCTTTACTTCTATCGTTTAGGTCTTCGGCAGAGACATTGGGCAGCGGGATAATTCCCGAATTGTAGGCGTAGAGCATCTGCATGGAGGACAGCGCCCACGTCGCTTTCCAGGTTTTGTGGAAACCAAGTCTCTCAATCTTGTTGCTGGCTATTGAGGGGGTTGTGGGTGGGTATTCTTCCTGTGGAGATAAGGGCTTTATCTGTTCTGGCGACCTGTTGTTGTGAGCGCTCTCGGGCGACATGGACGTTGCGCTGGTCTCGAGGGCCATTTTGTTGTCAACCACAATCGTGGTAGGGTTGGCATTCATTGGAAGGGGGTGTCTATTGACGAACGAAACGGGCGAAGGATTTACCAACGTACTGGGAGACAGCGCCATCAATTCAGCGGACCGACGACCAGCCAGGTATGTTGGTGTAGCGAGCAAGTTACTCATCCCCATTATGGTCGCTTCAGTTTTGTTCTCGTACTCAAATTCTGACCCTGGCAGTCCTCTGCTATGAGAGTGCATGCTTGTTGGAGCTCCGTACTGTGCCATTGGGCCTGAGCCGAAACCATCATCCACTTCGGTGTCTGCATCAGGGCGGTTCTTGCAGGGTCTACCACAGATCCTATGGCACTGTTCGAGCTCTTCAGCTTCAGCCTCGAAGGGATCCTGGGGAAAGTAGGGCGGATCTCGGTTCGGATTCGGTCTGAATTTCGCACGTCCAAGCTTGTCTGGTTTGGTAGGTTCCAAAGATGTTGGCACAGCTGCCACATCGAAACGCAGAATGAACCCTCGCATGTTCGCGAAGTACCCATGCGTCGTCGTCCATTCTTCGCGACCAAATTGACGTCGCGAGTCATGAGCAGCTAGAAACTCCGAGAGCGCTTTGGAAAGTATATACTCCGGGGCCAGGACAGACAAGCCCATCCACTTCAACTTGGTAAAGTTGAAGCGTAGATCGTCTAGGAATGCACTGTATTGCAAGTTTCTGACAAATCGACGATTCCAGGAATGTTCTGAGTGGTGCTTGTGCGGTGGCACAGAAAGATGCTGAATAGCCCAAGTACAGATTAGGAGGACGGAGAAGCAGCTGAAGATGATGTCCATCGTTCCTCGAACCGCGGGCGGTGATACCCAGGTGACATGGTCAGGAGGAGTAGTGCAATTTGGCATGAAAGCTTTGAAGCCATGTGCCGATGTGGCATAGAGGCAGACAGTGGCTACGAAGGATAGCGCAAACATGATTCAGAAAGCGGTAGCAAGAGAGAAAACATGGACTCTTCTTTGCCCAGGTGAATGAGGACGAACGGGGTATGAGAGAGGAGTCACAACATTATTCATGACGCATACTTCACATGGAACTCTTGGATAGTGGCAGAGAAATGCTGAGTCGTCGGCCCCTAATAAAGGGTCGCCGTCTCGGAGCGAGATTAGCAACAAGGCCGATTTTCGCAATTGGGGCGCGGCAGCGAATCCTTAGTTGCCACGCTCTGCTAGCGTATACAGTTCACCCTATCAGCCTTCTCCTCCACGGCTAATGTCGATATTATATTCTTAGTAGCATTGTTTTCGTCGTCATTAGTACATGTCGAATCCGTATTTTCACGATTTGTAATCCAGTGCCATGTGCGTAATACGACAACAGGCAAGGCGCGGAAGCATTCAATTATAAGGTTTGATCACGTGGTGTGACACCGGGTGAGATGCTTTATCTGGCTTAGTATAGCGTGTGAGGCTGAAGTTGCGCCCACTTATACGGAGCATGTCACCATGTGTACTCTTTCACCAAAAACGAGCGGCACGGAAGGACGGCATCCAACCAAGGGACTTTTTCAGCCCCCACAAAGGAGGCCCCAACATGGTGGGCATAGCATATGAAACCGCTTCTTTGATGCTACCGTACCCTTCCACATGGTTGATTGCCGCCTGAAGATAATGAACACGAGTCATACATGGGGCCGCGTTGGCGTTACATGCTGAAGATTACAACATACGTAGCTGCTACACCGTCGATCTTCAGACTTGGGTTCAGCATCATCAATTTCCGAATCCTTGTGGCTATGCCTGCTCCATTCCTGTACCCCTAGCCTAGTTGAACCTCGATGGAGACGACACGTTTAGCCATATATCCCTTGACCAATTCCTGATCTCACTGTGGATGATTCCTCCAGTCGCCTCGCCGAAAACCGTATGAAGCATAAAGCAACTGATTTTGTTCAGATACTTGGGAATCGTGGAATCTTGTGGGACGGGAACCTCATTCATCATATCTTATCGGTGAAGAGTGTTGATATCAAGTTAGCTTCGAGTATAGCATTCTCCTCCCTCTTTCCTATGGTGGCAACTTGGGCACTTTCTCAGCTATGCTTTGGCGAGAACTCCGGATATAAGTGCCTTGCCAGGAGTTCGGACAAACATTGGGGCGTCTTCATGCAAGGATGCTATGAATTTAGAAAACTGTTTACCCGAATAGTATTGAGCCTCTGGAACCGAGCTTCTCCAAAGGCAAGATGCGTAGTTTCTTTGTATTGACTGCCACACAATGTTAGGCGACGAAATTGCAATCCACTACCTGACAGGTAGTTACCCATTCACATGGCTGTTGCTCACCATTTAGTCTTCCGTGACCCCAGCTATCAATCTCAAACCCCCCGAACGGTCCACGCGATAAAGAGTCAAATCTGGCAAGCGCGCCTACTAGGCCCAGACTTCTTCGAATTGATCGTCTTGCACTACCCTTCAAGCACTCCACCTTCTTTTAACTGTTTCCAAAGGTCCGCTTCTAGGAATTTGCCAACGCTAACATCCTCACTCAGACCCTTTCGCCGTCTTGTCTTCAATACAAAGTCACGGGCCGTCGCCATAGCACTCGCCATTTCTAATGGCCTTGTCTTGACTTCCTTGTCAAGTGGATCGCCAGGCACGACACTCCACCTATCAAACACCAGGCTCACCATTGCCTGCCCCTGCGTATGGATCCTGACGTCGGTCTCGAACCCAAAGCTATCGATGACTGGTACCAAACCTCTGACGCCGTAGAGTGGTGTTCCTGCTATGGGGCCATCCGATAAGACGTGGCCACGGCGCCGGGAGAGGACTGTGTAAAGAGCGGAGACAGAATCTGCGGGTCCTGTCATGGAGACAGTGTAGAGGGGCTCGAGAAGACGGGGCGAAGCGGTTAAGAAGCTGCTATAAAGTGCGCGGCGGGTGGTTGGAATGATTTGACCACCCCCACGGGAGATAGTGTCGGCAGCGAGGGAGATATCTGTGAGTTTGAACTTGGTGTTGCGAATCGGTTCTTCGCAAAGAGGACCTTCTCTTGTTCCCCAGCTGAAACCCTGCCGAAGAGTGTCGCGGACCGTATTTACAAGCTTCTTGTCTACTTGCGAGGGAAGTGTGTCATCTTGGAGAATATTAGGTCCCATCTCATCCGGTCCAAAGGCCCAGATGCTCCGCGAAGCGAGCTTGTCCCATTCGTACTTTTCTTCAAAGAATTGGCCTACCTTTCGGATGGGATCCTTGATATTGACTTTACCGCTTTCGATGTCTTCAGCAATACCATCATCTAGTGGCTCAGCAACCATGGTGATTTTATTTTTCTTATTAGGCGTGATGGCGTAGCACATTATGGCGGAGGTTTCCACAACTGTCTCGCAAAAACGTGTGACTGGATCTGATACCTTCAGTTCCATCTCCGAATAGAGTCTCCGGAGATCGTGGAGGACGCAGTCCATGTACAGCTCTCCAGTACCGAGCACGACATGCTCGCCAGATTCTTCGACTTTGGTCGTAATCAGAGGGTAGCTTTTGTTCACCTTCCTAAGGCCATCCAACATCTTTGGTAACTCGGAGGGATTGATCGGCTCAACCGCAACCTTGAATACTGACTCAGTGAAGTGCTTCACTGGCTTAAAGATGTATGCATCTTCATCGTCTGGAAGACGTGGAGGTACCAGGGTAGCTGTTTTGACAATTGAATTGTCGATCCCACCAAGTAGAACCCAATTGCCGGCTGGGACACCACTTGTGGGAACGTTGTAGCGAGACTCGGCGATCCAAGTATCCGAAATAGTCGAGATCGCCATGTCTTCCTCATCATCTATCGTGTAGCCCTCACCCAATACACGGACTTGCTGCCCAGCTTTGGCAACTCCGCTCATGACCCTACCGAACGAGTAAAAGCTGGAGGCATCGGGAGTGTTGAATAGCTTGGTGACTTGCACCACCAACGGACCATCTTGATCGCAATTTGCAATCGCACTTGCGGTTTTGGTATCTACTGGCCCGGTGTAGTAAAGGTCTAGCTTCTTCTGTGCCCCTTCGGCAGGCGAGGGTATGTGCTCCACAACCATGTCAACTAAGCCTTCCGCAGCACCGAAAAACTGTTCGCAAACGGTTTTGAGGAGCTGCTTCGCATCAGTCTTGTATTGTGAGGGCTTCAAAAAGATACCGAGCGTCGCAAGCGTATCCTTGAGGTCTTCGGGTGCCTCGCTAATAGTATGTGAATAAAGCTTGTAGATAGGCTCCAGAATGAAGTTCACAAAACTTCGTTTCGAATTTTCCTCCACACCTTTCCGTGTGAACGATCTCCGCCTTGGATTGAAAAAGATATCGCCCCACAACCGAGCACTGAAATCTTTCGAATTGAGGTTAGGATAGCTCTCGGCGTACATCTTGGCGAATGATGGCAAAGTAAATATCCATCCCATGCTACTACACGCGAAAGCAACATTCCCCTTTTCTGGGCTTAATCGTCGCTTTTCCCCTTGGCCAGGTCTAGTATTCTCGATGACTGTATTGACCTCCTCTATGACATGCTTGAGCTTGAAGTACGCGTCGGTAGGGGGTAATTTCAGCTCAAGGATTAGCCGATCCATTTTGTTTACTACTAGCGTCATTGGAAGATCTTCTAGGACGGCATATCTGATGATCTGCTCCGTATTGATCTGAACTCCCTCCACGACATCAACAACCAGGACCACACCATCGACAAGGCGCAGAGATGAGGCTACTTCGTCCACAAAGTTGACGTGGCCGGGCGTATCCAGGATATTGAACAGATGAGATTTTCCACGTGTCCCCTGGAGTATCAGACTCATGGGAGCCGCCTTAATTGACAGCCCTCTTGCTCGCTCCAGAATATGGACATCTGTATACCTGAGCTGCTCGTCCTGATGTCTGCCTGTCCTTTTTTCCAGTCGCTCATTGATCATGTGTGTTTGCAAAACCAACATGTCCATCAATGCGGTCTTTCCGTGGTGCAAATGGCCAGCAAATGCAATGTTCCTGATTTGCTCTGGGAAGTTCATCATGTCAGTCATGAAATCTCGGGCGAAATGGACAGGTGGTAGGTCGGCTTCTTGGACGATGAATTTCTTTTGCACAATGGGCGCGATGATAGGCTGCGAGAGCGGTTGGGTATCCTCCTCCTGAACCATGGTCTCCACGCCTGGTCCGTACACTTGCTGGGCAGTAGGATAGTATTGCTTATCCTCGTGTAGGACCACCGCATTCGAAGGTCCATCCTCATCTATCTCCATTAAGGCCTGGCCATTTGGCACTCCTTCCTCCTCCACTTCGTCCTCGAACACATAGGCATCACCCGTTGCGCCGTGCTGTGACTCTTCCTCCGACTCCTCTGCCTCGCCAATGAAATTGCCAAACCTGCGCAGTGTCAGTAAACTATTTGTGTACCCATATTAAGCATGTACATACTCATCATAGAGGTCGTCCATATTGCTTGCGAGGTCTCCTTTCAGAATGGCCCAGAGTCAAATGGAAGCTTGGGCGATCCAAAATTTTGACCTAGGACGCCAAGATATGCACACTCGGCAGCTAACAAAACACTCAACCTTGTTATCTTAGCTCCCGTCTTTAGGGCCTCAGAAGTCAATTGGTGGACCTTTTGCAAACTCGTTGATATTTGTTGCGGATCAATTCGAGTCTCTTCACGAGTCGTACAACTACTTTCATACGGCAAGCTCCCAACATGACTCCACCACATCTTCCATCAGTGTACATAGTATCAGCGGCGAGAACGCCCATCGGGCAGTTTCAGGGGTGCGTGTTTAGATCTCTTTGACAGCTTGCTACGTCCTAACAGGCTGGCACAGAGCACTTGCAAGTCAGAGTGCCGTTCAGTTGGGCTCCCATGCCATAAAATGTTAGCTGCCTATGGCCAGTATGATTGGCTTGTCCAGGTCGAATCATATTGACATTACAAAGCTGCCTTGGAAAGGGTATCAGAGGTAAAACCAGAAGATGTCGACGAAGTCTTCTTCGGGAACGTCCTTTCCGCGAAGTACGCTCGCCTCTCCGATGTCTTCATGCTTCAACTCTTACGCTCTCTGTAGTCTCGGTCAGAACCCAGCTCGCCAATGCGCCCTCGGCGCTGGCATGCCCAGTTCTACTGTTTGTACCACTGTCAATAAAGTTTGCGCTTCGTCTCTCAAGGCTATCATCCTCGGCGCTCAATCGATCATGACCGGCACCGCCTCCACCATTATCGCAGGCGGGACAGAATCGATGTCCAATTGCCCTCACTACCTACCCATTCTACGTCAAGGCAGCAAATTCGGCGATGCAACGCTGGTTGATGGATTGCTCAAAGATGGCCTTACGGATGCTTACTCTAAAGAACACATGATACTACAGGCCGAAGAGTGCTCGAAAGATCACGGTATCGACCGCGCAGCACAAGATGAATACGCCATTCGATCCATCCAAAAAGCCCAACATGCGACTAAGGAAGGCCTTTTCGCCCCTGAAATTACTCCAATATCCATCCCTGGGGCCCGTGGAAAGCCAGCAATCGTGGTCTCGAAGGACGAAAAAGCAGAAATGCCATTGAATGTCGAGAAGTTGAAATCAATGAAGCCGGTAATGATCCAGGACGGTTCCGGTACCGTCACCGCTCCCAACGCCTCTCCACTCTCCGATGGCGCCTCTGCCGTTCTCCTCGTCTCAGAAGAATTCATGAAGACCCACAAATTGACCCCCTTGGCGAAGATACTAGGCTGGGGCGACGCAGCACAAGCGCCCTCCAAATTCACCACTGCACCAGCACTAGCCATACCAAAGGCGCTGAAGCATGCGGGTGTGGAGAAGAGGGATGTGGACGCTTTCGAAATCAACGAAGCCTTCAGCGTCGTAGCGCTAGCCAACCTGAAGCTGCTGGGCTTGAATGAAGAAAAGGTTAACCTGCATGGGGGTGCGGTGGCACTGGGCCATCCTCTGGGCTGCAGCGGAGCTCGTATCGTGACTACGCTCCTAGGTGTGCTTAGGCAGACGAAGGGCAAAATTGGCTGTGCGGGGATCTGTAATGGTGGCGGGGGTGCGAGTGCTTTGGTGGTGGAGAATCTACAAGGTGCGCATTAGAGCAATGGAAGTGGCACGTGGAGACGACGCAAATGTTCTAGACGTAGATATGATAGAAAGGGCTTTATGAATAGTTTTGTCATGTTTACAGCCTACCGAGTCTGAAGTGAGGTATGTTGTTTTGGCTAAGACTTAGTGCTTTTCGATGATGCTATTGGAGACATCTACCTTAGATGTCAAAGGTATTGAAGTGATGGTATTCCCAATCTTCGCCTTGACAGTCCGGACATCGACCTTGATTTCTTTGAGCTCGGTGACCCGGTCTAAGGCGTCTACCAGGTCTTGGGAAGGCGGAGTTCTCGTCCACCCGATGCTGATGTGGAAGCTAGAGGACATATCGGTATTGCTTATCGAAGAAGCCACCTTACGTGAGGAAGCCGAGTCAGTAGGTCCGTTTCGCCGCTTCGCGCTTGGGAGGCCGAAAGATGGCTGCGGTTCGGCATATAGTGGTAATTGCCCGAAGGATCTGGCGACTCGATTTGAAATTCTCAAAAGCTGATTGAGGCCATCTTGTGGGGCTCGGTCGAGATGCATCACCAAGAACCAGCGCGTCTTCTCATTGTTGGCAACCCAACCGAGTCCTGTCACTGAGACCTCGAAGCTGGGAATCATTGTCAGCATGCTAGCTCGGATGACACCGACTTGATGGAAGCTCACGGCCGAAGGTAGCACTTTTGTATGGCTCTAATTAGATCATCAATGAAGGGCTGGCGTTGGTTCATGAGTAACACGATTGGCCTGGACAGACTGATGTGAAGTGGAAGCGCTGCACCGAGATCGCTTGTTGAAAGACTATGCACCCGATCGGCTTCTGGCACCTGTACTTGACAGACAGTGGCCAAGATCTCATTGATGCGACTTGAGTGTTCTGCCGTAGGGTGCACTCCTCGTGGTAAGCCAAGGCTCAACCAAAATGACGCAAGGACACGGTAAGGAAGTCGTACATTCTATGTACACATGGGTAGGCCAATTGCCATCAACGTGAGGCGTGATCCTCTGCCGCCCATTATGTAGACTGGGGTCATCTTGGTCGCTAACTCTGGCTGTTGAAGCGTAAAGGTCGTGGAAGCTATCTGGAAGTGGGGGCAGAGCCGGGTCTTCCTCGGAATTGCGCTTCTTCTTAGTGCTACGACATTGACGTTCGTCCAAGTAACATGGCTCCGAGGTTTCGCTATCAGAGTACTCAACGAGAGGCATTTGTAGGGTTTCTGTCGATAATTCAGTGAACAGGTTGGATCGTGATCTCAATGTTGAAAATAAGCCCTTCTGCCAAGACACTAAGCGAGTGGCCTCGTCTACAAAATCGTATTGTCATGTTGTTCTTGTTCTTTACACTATAGAACATCCATAGATCAGCCAAGTCATCCATTATACCCCTAATCGTTCAACAGCTTATAAGCCCGGCTAGTGCTTATTAATTATTATAAAAAATATATCTATACTAGAAAATACCGGTAAAGTTCCAGATTTTTATGTTTTACTCCTAGAAGAGGCCTATAACTACCTGGAAGAGGCTTAGCCTTATAGGGCTACCACCTAAATAACTCCTTTTTATATCTATACTATTATAAATAATAATAACGTGGGTTTTCATATTATTTATATTCTAATTAACGACTAAAATTAATACTTTATAAGCTTCCTTATATATATTCCTCGCCCTAATTAGCTAATTCCTTCTACTATATAAATAGTATATTTTTCTTATATCTACCTTACTTATAAGCCCTATTCTAACTCTATAATTATTACCCTAATAGATAGATATACTACTAACTTCTACTTTTACTTCTACTATCTAATTAGTTAACCGGCCTTTAGTACTAGTATTACTAGTATAGCCGGTAGTACTACTTCTACTATTACTATAAGGGAGAGGAGGATAGAAGTTAGTATAAGGGGAAGAGATAGTCTAACTATTAGTCGCGTATTTAGTCTTAGTATTTCTTTTCTTATTATTATTATTAATTTCTCTTATCTATTTACTCTAATTATATTCACGTCTTAATCCTAGGTCTTAGATAGGTATAAGCTATAAAGGCTTATATACTTATACCCTTAATAAGTTATAGATTAAAAAAATTATTATAGTTAATAATCTAGAGGCGGATATCTATAAGAGGGCTAGTAAATATAGGGGGTTTATTATATTTAACCCTCTTCTAGTTCTAACTAATTAATATAAGTATTCTAATAGTAGGATTATAAGGGAGAGTAGGTACTAGACTAGGCCTTATACTACTTATAACTAATTCTAAGAGGTCTATTACCTATCTACTTCTAAGGTATTAATTTAATCTAATAGCTATTAATATATATCTAGATTAATTATATCTCTATAAGCTTAATCTACTAGTTATATTAGGGAAGATAATATTATTATAAGAGGTCTACTAAGTCTCTATTAAGCTATTATTATTATAGTTACTATAATTCTACCCCTTAAGTATTCTAGGGCTTCTAGCGTAATAATTATAGGCTAGGCTTTATAATAAGAAGAATTAATATAGTAGCTATCTTATATTTTACTTATAGTATATAGTATTATTATTATAATAGTCTTAATTCTTAGCTATATAAGAGCTATTATACTATAGGCCTAATAGCGACTTATACCTAATTACTCCTTCTAGCTCTACTAGCTCTAATTACTATCCTTACTATTTATATCTAGCTATTATTACTAATAGTAATATAACCCTTAATAAGAACCTCCTACTATATATTAGAAATAAGCCCTTCTACTAAGAGAATAAGTAAGTAGCTATATCTATATAGTCTTATTATCTTATTATCTTATTCTTAGACACCTTTTTACCTTTTTAGATATCTAGTATAGCTATTATATTATCTATTAGACCCCTAAGACTATTTAATAGGTTATAAGCCTAGCTAGTAGTACTTAATTACTATAAAGAATTATATCTGTATTAAGCTACATTAAAAGCTAGTTAGGTTATTATAAAATAATAATAAACTATAATAATAACGCGATTTATCTACTCCCTCCTATCTAAATCATCGACTATATAGGCTAAATAAGCGAGGAATTAGGGGAGTATAAAACTTATATAAGTTACAAGGGGAGGACTAGAAATTTAGGAGAAGGATAAGATAATACCTCTATATTTCAGACTAGTTACTTAGTATAATAGTAATAGATAGGTATTCTAGGGATTTCTCTAAGAAGGAGAGACCTAGCAGGCCTTTTATAGGTAGAAAAAGGCTTATATACAGAGACTTCTCTAGGAAAAGGGGAGCTTTATAAAGAAGAATAGTAGTAGTAATAGCTTATAAGGGTTATAGTTATAAGAAGAATAGTAGTAGTATTAGCTTATAATAGTTATAGCTATAAATAGAAGAAGTAGTAGTAATAGCCTATAATAGTTATAGTTATAAGAAGAATAGTAGTAGTAGTAATAGCTTATAATAGTTATAGCTATAAATAGAAGAAGTAGTAGTAAATACTTATAATAGTTATAGTTATAAGAAGAATAGTAGTAGTAATAGCTTATAATAGTTATAGCTACAAGAATAATAGTAGTAGTAATAGCTTATAATAGTTATAGTTATAAGAAGAATAGCTAATAGCTTATAATAGCCTTAGAACTATTAACCTAGTTAGTTATAAAATACCTAAATAGCCTAGTTAGTTATAGGAAGAATAGCTAATAGCTTATAACGGCCTTAGAACTATTAACCTAGTTACTTATAGAATACCTAAATAGCCTAGTTAGTTACGAGAAGAATAGCTAATAGCTTATAACGGCCTTAGAACTATTAATCTAATTAGTTATAGAATACCTAAATAGCCTAGTTAGTTACGGGAAGAATAGCTAATAGCTTATAATAGCCTTAGAACTATTAACCTAGTTAGTTATAGAATACCTAAATAGCCTAGTTAGTTATAAGAAAATCAGCTAATAGCCTATAATAGCCTTAGAACTATTAGCCTAGTTAGTTATAGAAGAATAAATAGCCTAGTTAGTTATAAAAGAAAGAATAGCCTAGTTAGTTATAAATAAGAAGGAATAAGGAAACAGGCTGGATTTAGCTTATAACGGCTAGGAAATCTCTAGGAAATCTCCGCGTTAAACGTAATAGTAATAGAACGGTAATAGTAAGGCGGTAGTAGTAATAGCCTAAGGGGAGTATTAGAAATAAGCCCTTCTACTAAGAGAATAAGCGAGTAGCCACGTCTATATAGTCTTATTATCTCGTTATCTTATTCCTATATACCTTTTCACCTTTTTAGATATCTAGTATAGCTATTATATTATCTATTAGACCCCTAAGACTATTTAATACTATAGTACCTTCTATTATAACTTTCCTATAAAAATTATCTACGACTTTATAATATAACTATTAATAGAGATATACTTAATAAGTAAGACTTATTCTCTATTATTATATTAAGTTATATATAATTTCTTCTTATACTTAGAAATTATAACTTTTAACTTAATAATAATTTCTTATATAAAACCTTTTTTTTAATATTATAAATATTTAAATCCTCTACCTTATATATTATCTTTATTTCCTAATAAAGGTTAAATTATATAGAAAAGATAATAGGATCTTTAACTCTTATATACTCTTTATTAAAGAGAGGGATATAAGCTATTTAAATTATAAGATATTATCTTAAGAATTTTTATATCTAATTAATATTAATTAGGTTATGATTATATTTATTATATAATAGTTATATTTATATTTATATTTTATACTCTACTATCTAGCTACTTAGAGCTAATAAGGGCGTTTTAACTCTAATTTTTAAAGGAAACTATAAATTATAAAAGAAAACCTCTCTTACCTACCTAATTTACTATACTACTTCTAGGCCTTTAAATACTATATACTATCCTCTCCCTTATACTTTATATTACGTAGTATTAGATCCTAAAATCTATATACTCCTCTCTCTTACTAGGGCTACGCCCCTTTCTCTACTCTTAAAAGGTTTATACTCCCTTAATTACCCTCTTACCCTTCCTTATATAGTTTAACTAAACTAATAAGTACTACTAGCCCTCCTACTATTCTACTACTACTCTAGCTACTCCTTTCTTATATTATCTAGTATTAAGGTATCCTCTTTCTCTTAAACCTATAATATATAAGTCGCTACTATTATTAGCCTAGTAGAGGGCTTATAATACTCCTATTAGGAATTACCGCGTATCTTTTCTATTATATATAGGAGGGAGCTATTATAGCTATTAGGGGGGTATAAATATACTTTATTACTACTATTATATTACTATTTCCTAGTATTAAGCTATATAATAATCTACTTATAAGAGAAAGTAGATTATATTAAAATCCTACTAGTTATACCTATAATTATAGGGTTACTACTCCTACTCCTACGCGTAGTTATAATCCTTCTAGCTAGGGTATATTACAACCTCTTCGCCTTCTAACTAGATAGCTCTAGGGTCTAGGTGGATCTCGTAGAGAGGAGTATTAAGGACTAAGGTAAACAGGCTTTGTATTAAACTGGTCTAGTACAGGTATAGTATTATATTTAGTATCTAGGAGATAGTCTAGTAAATAATATAAGTTAAGCACGAAGCTCCTATCTAAAAGGGAAAGCACGCTCTTTATATAGATATATAAAATCCTATTAAGAGGTATAGTTTAATAGTTTACCCGGTAATCCATCTTAATATAGTTTAATTAATCGATTAGTAATCTATTATAATATGGTTTAACTAATTATTTAGTAATCTATTATACTATAATAGGAACTACCTTGACTAGGTATAGTATAAGGCCTGCCTAGCCTGATCCTAATATTAGGTTCCCCCCTATTAGTTTTTATCCCGAAAACTTCTAGCTATTATACCTGCTAACCGATATTATCTTCCGGCCGAGTTTCGTCATTATTAATTAATTAATTCCTTTAAGCCTATTAACCTAATACGCGTGTATTAGAACTATAAGAAAGCTTAAAGTCCTAAGAAGTGTAAGGTTAGTGGTTCCTCTAACCGCTATATTAAGTACGCCCGCAAGGGTCGTAGCTATAACCTTACGCCTTTTTCTCCTGCTAGATAGGCCCGGATACGTAAGTAAAAGGAGGAGAAGAAGAAGATAGCTAATAAAGTACTAGCTCGCTTCATACGCTATAATAAAGAGGTTACTACTTTAGAGAAGTAGGAGCGTGAAATAGTTAAAGGCGAGTTAAAGAATATTAAGGAAGTGGAAACGGACAAGTAACTCGGCGTTCCTAACCCTGACGACTTCCTCTTTAATATGTCTTCTAAATAGGTCGAGATCCCTGCGGATTTCAACTAGGGTGGTCTTATAGACCCTGGTAGAATTATTATAAGAGGTTCTAGTAGCTTATAAGGTTCCTAACTAGTTCTCAGGTACTTTCTAAGTCCTCGTATCCTTTCCACTTTACTAGGTAACTCTGACCTTTCTATAATAGAATCTTTTTAGCTTTAAATTTATTCTCTTCTTCTATTTTAAAATAGAAGGTTTCTTATAAAGATGTATTAGGATCTGCTAGTTCTAATATTAAGATATAGAATACTAGATATATTTTAGCGTCTAGTAGAAGTTATAGTTTATAGTTAATAGGTCCTCTCTCCTAGATAACTAAAAATGGTCCGACCTTAACGTGGTCCAGTTTCTTGCTTGGTCTTATACCTTTCAGATTTTTTATAAGGAGGTATACTTTATCCCCCTTTTTTAACTAAGGTCCGCTTTTTCTTTTCTTATTAGCTGACTTCTTTATAAAAGTGTTAACCTAGCTAATTTTTTACTATATATCTTTATACAGACTTTTTATATCAGATATTAATACTAAGGCTTTCTTAGTATCTAGTCCCTACCTAGGATCTAAGAATAAATTTATATATCATTTATAGTTTATAAAGAACGGTGATAGCCTTATAATATCTAATCTCTTGTTATTATATACTAATTATACTATTAGAAGTAGTATAACCTAATTATTTTATCTTTTATTAATGTAGTATCTAAGATATACTTCTATTATTTAGTTAGTATATTTAGTTTATCTATCTATTTATAGATAATATACTATTAATATTTATAACTTAGTTCTAATTAATATAATTAAGGTCTTCTAATAGTTTAAGGTAAAGAGCTTGTCTCTATCTAAAGTAATTGACTCCGGTATACTATAATCTCTAATAAGTCTATCTAATAAGATGAAACCAAGCTGACTAGCATTATAGGTTTCTTTATATAGAATTATAATAGTATACTTAGTAAGTTTATTTATAATAACTATTATTAAGTTATATTTATTATTAGTTACCGGATTAACTAATAGTAGTAATTTAATAATAAAGTCTATTATAATATCTTTTTATAGTATATCTAGAACTTTAGTAAACTGAATTTATCTGTATTTAGTATATCTTATAGATTTATTCTACTAGTAATATATATATTCCTTGATATATTATTTAATTAATACTCGCAAGTTTAGTACGGCGTATACTCTTTAAATAAGATCTAATGTTTTAGATACTCCCGGATGTCCTAGTAAAGGATTATTATAGTAATCTCTAATTACTTCTTTAACCGCCTTTAGTAGTAAATATAGCTTCTATTTATATAATAATAGGTCTCGGTTAGATTATTATTTCCTAAGCTTATTAGATAGGGCGTCGTTAATATATACTTCCTTTAGGTTTAGAACTATATATATTATAATATATATAGTTATTATCAAATTTCTTATTAATACTAATAATCTATCTTTCTCTTATTTTAAAATAGGTTAATTTATAATATCTTTCGTTTATATATAATTAGATTATCTACTTAAAGCGTCTACTCGTCTATTATCTTTTCCTAGGGTATACTAAATTTTGAATTTATACTATCTAAGAAGCTTAGACTATTAAACTTGTCATCGATTCAATTCTTTAGTTATTATAAAACCAACTAGATTTTTATAATTAGTAAAGATAGTGAGTTCGGAATAACTTTTAGTATAAACTCTCTAATATTATAAAGAATAGATAATAGCTAGAAGCTCTTTATCGTATATATCGTAATTCTATTCTACTACAGTTATTTTACGTGAGTAGTATACTACTAGGTACTATTTACCATCTTTCCGCTAATATAAGTAGGCCCCTATTACAAGGTCTGAGGCATCCGTTTTAATATATACTAGTTCTCTATTATAAAATATATAGAGTATAAGTAGATCTATACAGGCTTGCTTTAGCTCGGTAAATACTTTCTTTTAGTTAGTATCCTATCGGAATCCCGTTTCTTTCTTAGTGATTTCTATAAGTAGTAAGGCCTTCTTAGAATAGCCTTCTATAAAACGTCTATTGAAATTGGCGAATCCTAAGAACCCTTATACTGATTTAATATTGTGTGGTATAGGCTATTCCTATATAGCCTGAATCTTTTCAGGGCTTATATAAACGCCTTTAGTTATTACTATAAACCCTAAGAACTTAACTAAGGTCTTATAAAACTCGCACTTTTCTAGTTTAAGGAGGAGCCTAGCCCTAGATAGATATATTAATATATTCTATATATAAGGGACGTGTTCCTCTATTAACTTAGAGTAGATTAATATATTATTAAGGTATGTAATAGCTGAATAGTCTAATTATACCCGTATAATATTATTGACTAGTACCTAGCAGGTTACTAGTACGTTAGTAAGTCTAAATAGTATAACTAGGTACTTATAATATCTATATCAAGTCCTGAATACTATTTTCTATTTATTACCTTCCTTTATTTAAATGAGATTATATACTCCTTATAAGTCTAACTTCATAAAGACTTTTACTTTAACTAGCCGATCCTACAGCTCGCTAATATTAGGTAGCGGGTAATAATTCTTAATTATTATATTATTTAACTTTCGATAGTCGACGTATAATTATAAGGATCCGTCCTTCTTCTTTATAAAGAGTATTAGATATCCTGCTAGTGATTTGAATTCTCAAATAAATCCCTTTTTTAGGTTCTTATCTAAGTACCCGCGTAGTACTAAGAGTTCCTTTTCAGATAATATATAAATAGGTTTAAATATTAGTACCTTCCCTAGTTCAAGTTTAATTTTATAATCCTAAGGTTAGTATTTAGGCAGAGCTTTTACTATTATCTCTTTTATAAAGAGGCGTTTCTATCTTTAATACTCTTATAAGATATTAGGAGTACTATTAGTTACTTTAAGAACTCTAACTTTTTAGCCCTACTAACCTTCGCTAGTACCTATTAAGTCGGATCCTTTTCTTTTAAGGCTATCCTTATTTAAAATGGAGGTAATATATACCTTGACCTTTTAGTTTAATTTCTTATCTACCGTTATCTACTATCGGCGTGTAGGTTAGAATCTAGCGATATTACCAGTTCTCTTAAACTTAAGTACTTTTCTTTTCTAGTTAATTACTAGGTTATATTTCTTTAACTAAGGCATGCCTAGAATAATATAATAAGTGGCTATCCTAATAATATTGAAGGATATTTCCTTATAATAGCGCTGAATTATAAATAGTAGCGAGGTTATTTCCTCGTCTATACTTCCTGTTAATAGTTTTAACCCGTCGGCTATCTATAAGTTATAGGGTAGCTTCTTCTTTTATATTAGTAGGCCTACTAACCGTACTAATGCTTTGGAGATAAAGTTTCCAGATGCTCTAGAATCTATTATTGCTATAGTTCTCTAACTATCTATTCTAACCGGTATATTTATATGTGTTATATACTCCGTTAAGTATAACTAACGTGTTTTTAGGGTTAGGACATTAATCTCCTTATACTTCCCCTTAATATAAGGGATTACTCTTTTCCTGAAAGGGATAGGAACCTAGTAGTTCTTTTTATATATATGTATTTTCTATAATTATCATGGAAATAAGTATATTAATCCGTCAAGTAGTACTCTAACGTGTACTCGTCATACTTAAGGTGTCTATAAAGACTACTATACTATCTTTAGTCATAGTTTAGAAACTACTTTCTCGATCTTTTAGTTGCTAAGTACTAGTAATAACCTATATTATAATAACTTAACCAAATCTTTTTACACGTACGTACTCTAATTACTTTACCTAAGTTTATTTTTACTTAGTAATAAATCATATATATTTTATTAGTATAGGCTAACTAGTATATTACTCCGTGTTATAGATATACTAAGTCATTTCTAAACTCCTTCTAAAGAAGTCCTCCTGATACTTTTTCTTGATAGAACTCTACTTATTCCTCGAGTTTTATCTATAGATCTTTTAATATAGAAGCTCGAGATACTATACTATTTTCCTTCCCCTTTTATATATCTTTATACCTTTTAGAAGTATAACTAAGGTTTTCCTAACCGGAATCATCCTCGCTATCTCGGCTTAATTCACGTTTTCCCTTATAAATATAACTACTATTACTATTATTATTAGAACCTAGCTCCTTAAATTATTTATAAATATCCGCGAGCCTTTATTTAATTTTCGCGATATTTTACTATTTCTTAACTATTTCTTCACGTAATTCTTCTTCTCTAGTCTAAAGTTCTTTATTAATAGGCGGATTAATAAGGGCTAGTAAATCATCTATAATTACATCTAGCTCTTTATTATTATACTCCGTTTCTTGTTAATCCTTTGGAGGTTTAGTCTTCCTAACTGGAACTCTCTCTAATATATTTAACTGAGGTCGTTTTACTATGTTTTTCAACCTGTAGTCTTTAGCGATATAGCCCGGCTTGCTATAACTATAATAATTCATTACTTTCTTACCCCTATACTATTTCTTACCTCCGAACGTTTTCTTCTTTTATATAAAGTCTAATTCCATTGATATTAGTTTATAAGGATCGCGTAGGGCTCGTCTCTTTCCGTAACTTCCTCCTAAATAGAATCCGGTATAATTAAGTCCTGAAACTCTACTATTATAACGTAGTTCTATTATTAACTTATAGATCTAATTATTAATTCTTATTAAGTTCCTGATAAGTGAATTAAGATTATTACTCTAGGCTCTATTATATATAAGCTCCTTCTTTACTTAGGGTTTTAATCCACGTCGATATATTACTATTAGTATATTATTATCCTAGTTAATTCTTGTAAAGTATTATTAAAACTGTGTCGTATACTCGGATACTAACTTCTTCTATATTAAATGCTAGATAACTCTTATTACTATACTTGCTTTATTAGAAGGCCCGAATATTCATCTTATTTCTTCTCGGAAAAGCACTAAGCTTTCTATCTATAATTTAATAGAGACATTGTTATTATTATCGGGATCTTCTATATATTATTTAAGAAATAGGGTAGACTATTACTAGGCCCGTCCCCTTATATAAGTTATTATAAATAGCGGTTATTTCCTTAATCTAATAGTGTCCTTATTAAAAGAGAAGTATAGCTGTATCTATACTAACTACTCTTTAAGCTTGTCTTAGTCGCTATAGTACAAGTCTAGTTTAGTAATCTTAATACCTTCTTTAACTTCTACTGTTATTAACTATCGTGGACCACGTTCACTTGGGGTGAGGTCTCTTTATCCTAAGGTACTTATCTTAAGGGTGCTTAAAGTATTACGACCTCTTCGCCTTCTAACTAGATGGCTCTAGGGTCTAGGTAGATCTCGTAGAGAGGAGTGTTAAGGACTAAGGTAAACAGGCTTTGTATTAAACTAGTCTAGTACAGGTGTAGTATTATATTTAGTATCTAGGAGATAGTCTAGTAAATAACATGAGTTAAGCACGAAGCTCCTATCTAAAAGGGAAAGCACGCTCTTTATATAGATATATAAAATCCTACTAAGAGGTATAGTTTAATAGTTCACCCGGTAATCTATCTTAATATAGTTTAATTAATTAATTAGCGATCTACCGTAACGTGGTTTAACTAATCGTTTAGTAATCTACTATACTATAACGGGAACTACCTTAACTAGGCGTAGTATAAGGCCTGCCTAGCCTGATTCTAACAGGGTAGCCTTAGCTTATTATTCTAGCTTTTCTATTTAATATAATACCTTCTATCTCTTAACTTAGAGTCTCTTATATATAGAGCTAATACTACTAGCGGGAACTAAGGTAGATATTATTATATATACTAAGGACGCGCTTACTACATTAGTAAACTAGGAAGTAGAATAGAAAATCTGAAACTGGAAAATCCGTTAAAAGCGCATTTTCCAGGTAAAATACTAGAAATAAATAGGAAAATTTTAGGTTTTTTTTATTCTAGCCTAAAAGTCCTAAATATAGAAAATCTGGATTTAAGGCCTTAAATCCGTGATTTTCCTCTAGCGCCGGGAAGAAACGGGAAGCTCGCTAGAGTTATAGCGGCTACGTCGTTAACGCTAGCGTAATATAGGTTTTAAATATAGTCGATTCACGTAATTTATATACGCGTAGAGTACCCCCCCCTTGCCTAGCCCCGTTTCTTATACCTATATTACGCCTGCGATTAATTCTCTTACTAAGTATTAGTACTAATTAATTAATAAGACTTAGTACCTTATAAGAATTACCTAGTTAGTACTAGCCTATTATAGTTATATTATAGCTAATTAGTAGGACTTATCCTATATTAGTCCTATTACCTAGGATTTTTTAAAAGTTATTAAATGCGCTAAATACGTATTTAGTAACTTACGGTATTAAACCTAGCCCTAGGGCTAGTATATAAGCGCGCCTTTTATTCGTACTAAATATACGCATTTTACGCATATTTTTACGATATACAGGCTCCCTAGTTTACTAATATACGTATATAAAAGCTCTATATAAGGAGCTCTACTATTATATAATATCTTAGTTTTATTTTTACTATATTTAAACTAGAGACCTCTTAGCTCTATTAATAAGTAATAGGTTTATAACTAGTACTATATATAAGTAGATCTTATTACTAGTTATATAATAGTTTATTTACTATAAATTAAGATTATTTAATATATAGTAGCTAATCTTACTTTTATAAGTATAAGACCTATCTAAGTAATAGTACTTACTCTTCTTTAAGAGCTAGCCTTTATTTCTTTTTATAAGCCTTTAATCTTATCTACCTCCTATTAATCTATCTAATAAATATATATTATAAGATACTATATTTTAAGGTAATCTTAGACTTTAAAAGGGTATTATTAGATTCCTACTAATACTCTAGTATAAGCTTAATACGACGTTTTTAAGGGAGGAGAGGAGGTTCTAAAGGGGATAGTAATAGAAGGGATAAAGAAGAAGTATCTAATATCCTATATCCTAGCAAGGTACTCGTGCCGAGGTTTACCTAGGCATCGCGATACTAAATTACAGACGTCTTTATCATTTACATTCTACTATTATAGCCGATATCATACCTTAAAGTATATAGTAATTGATACAGGCTGACTCCCCTAAGTATCTACATTAAAGAGTGCGATTTTAGAAGGATTACATTAAGGTACTTCCGTCTTCAAAAGTCTTCGTGATTGCTGCCAAGAAATCATGAGTGCCAAATTCGCCAGGATATGGGATAGTTATAAAGTTATTAATTAAATATTATTTAAGTAGATATAATAGTAAAGAAGTTAGTTATAATCTAGTATAGGTACAGCCCTATAGGGCTGAGCCTCTTCCAGGTATAGGCCTCTTCTAGGTGGACCCTTCTACTACCTAGCGTTGGTTACATCAGGTATGTCAGGCATTTGATGGCGATAATATCAGCCATATCATAAGTACCCATGCACCGATTTCGATAACTCTGACAGCATTGGAATCGCTAGAATGAGACGTATCTAGGCGCATATAACGATATATTTCATATGCGTTGTTAGTAGACTGTAATAGCGGGGGAAGCATTTAGTAAATAGCTAGAGATTCTTAAAGACTTATAATATTATCTATCTAGATAGATTGATATGATAAACTAACAGAGTATGGAAGGCTTGGAACGAACGACTAAGAAAGTGTCTCGTTTAGTGCAGAAGACCTGGATACTATGAATAGGGTGTGCTGTTAGAAGACTTGAAAAAGGAGATCCTTAGATTGTTGGACCAGCTATAAAAGCAGTTTCTGTCTATGGGAATGTTTATTGGAAATGCTTCGCTTTCGTCATCTTTGGTGCAAGCTCTGAAATTCAACATATTTGCTTCGGACTATGCTAGCATCCATGTCCATCAGAATCAGTTCGAGCACATGCCTAGCAAGCCCTCCCATGGCCGCAGCGCCACGACGCCTTTAGTCGATTTGTCAGGTTTCCCCTTCAAGTAAGTTCCTGCCATCCAGCCTTTCACCTTCACCTCCTCTGGCGTGCTCCACGCCACGTTTTTGCCGCTGAAATTCAGCACGGTCAGCCATTGACCGCTTTCCTTCCCCGTTCTTAGGTATGCAAATACACTTCCATTGTCAGCATTATCAATCGTCTGATACTCGCCATAGACAAAGGCATCAGCGTGCTCCTTCCGATTCGCCAGCCCTCGCTTCCAATACTGCAATACACTTAGATCATCTTCACTGCTGAATCTCGTCTGAACATCGGTGTTGACAGTCTTGAAATCGTCCATCACCCGCATCCACGGCTTGACATTTTCGCTACAAAAGCCTGCGTAAGGCGAGGCGTCCCACTGCATCGGAGTCCTCGCATGGTCTCTTGCCTTTGTGTCCAATACTTTCCTTGCCTTCTTCAGAGCCTCCGTATCATTTCCATGCAATTCGAGACTCTTCTTCCAATAGTTGATAGACTCAATATCCTTGTACTCCGCTACATCCCAGTCCTTCGGCATATTCCTCATTCCAATCTCCTCCCCTTGATACACGAAGATGGTCCCACTGAGCGTCGTCTGCATGAGCGCCAGCAGCTTTGCACCCTTCTCCCTCCACTCATCAGAATCATCGCAAAACCTCGATACCGATCTTGGATTGTCGTGATTTTCGATGAACACACTGTTCCATCCCTCCCGCTCAATCATCAAAGTCTGCCATTTCGCAATCGGCTTCACCAAATCCCGCACTTCCCAATCACGCAACGCCATCCGCCCTTGCCCAGGCACATTGTCCAAATCGACGACATCGAAGATGAGAATCATCTTCAACTCGCCATCCTTTTGCCCCACCGTCTTTATGATCTCATCTATATCACTAACGCCAGGCATCTCACCTACCGTAACCGCCTTATGCGGCTCCAAAACCTCCTTCTTCAGCTCCCACAGATACTCATGCATACGCGGGCCATTGACATACCACTTCCACCCAGGATGGTATTTCGCGCTCCCGCCTATATTGCCGGCCGCGTCACCAGAAGTGGCATTCACAATCGTTTCATCGGCGTCCGGGAAGCGTTGATCTTTACTGATCAGATTAATGACATCCATCCGATACCCGCACGCGCCCTTGTCGAGCCAGAAGCGCATCACATCATGCACAGCGGCGCGGACATCAGGGTTTTCCCAGTTCAGATCTGGTTGCTCGGGAGTGAATAGGCTGAGGTAGTACTCATTGGATGTTTTGTCGTAGGTTCAGGCGCTGTTGGCATCGCCGAGGATCTGAGACCAATTGTTGGGGGGAAGTGGTTGTCCTAAGGCGTCGTGTCCCTTGGGTGGTTTCCAAATGTACCAGTCGCGCTTTGGAGATTTTGGTGAGGAGATGGATGACTTGAACCAGTCGTGCTGGTAGTAGAGCATGTTAGCGTGTATGGAGAGAGGGGTTAATATTAGACAGGTTTTGCAGTGGCGATTATTCAATAATGTTCAATGTAAATTACACCTGAAATGGCTATGTTGCGGATAGCCTATTCAGGCTATCTATCGGATTGAATCGGTGATTCAATCATTGAATCACCGACCTAATGATCTACGTGACTAACTAAATACCTTTTTACTACCTCACGGGCTATTCCTCGCCGAATTTCTTATAAATTTTATAAGTAGAGTCGCCTTAGGCTACTTTATAACTTAAGAAATTATTATCTTATTCTACCTAGAATACGTAGTGTGGACATGAAGTCTTTAAAATCCGGAAGTTTTGATGTTCGTGATCTACGGGTCTAGTGGGATTAGTAATATCAGGGTCCTGTGGCAGCGGGTACGCCGACTTTCAGGCCATGCCACGTAATTTACCCTGAAAGTCATTGAATCAACATTGAATCTGCCACTGCAAAACCTGTCTATTGCTGGTACGAGGGTTTGTGGTAAGTTGAGGATACCTGATCCGATGTGTGGTTCACGACAAGATCCATCATCAGCTTCATGTCGCGTTTCTTCAGCTCAGCGATCAGCACGTCGACGTCTTCGTTGGTGCCGTAGCATGGGTCTATCAGCTTGTAATCTGCGATGTCGTAGCCCATGTCTGCCTGGGGGGATTTGTAGACTTTTGTTTCAATAAAATGTTAGACGTCTGACAGTTATGGTACAATAGAAAAGGCGCATTTTGCTATATTGAGAATGTATTATACTTTTTGAAATGGAAATGCTTTCAGATGAGGCAGAAATGACGAGAGAGGGACGAACTTGGTGATATCCATACAATATCGACGCCCAATCCTTTGAGATAGTCAACTTTGGAAATGATGCCTTTGAGATCGCCCCAGCCGGTGTTCGTAGTGTCTTTGAACGAGGAAGGGTAGATCTGGGGATGATATTAGGAAACTCCACAGTTGACTCTTATGGTGAATGTTGGTTTTCAATCTTTACCTGATAGATCACAGCTTCTTTCCACCACTCTTCTGACATGTTGAGTGGCTGTAATATGGTGAATGTCTATGCAGACAATGGCATCAGTAAAAGAAAAGTATGGTTTGGTTAACAGAGAAATTGATTTAGAGATTCAAATAGGGTAGAGCAAGAGTAGTGGTTGTCGAGAACCACCTGCCTGCCCCTTGGTGGGGTAAATGGTGTACCACCTGGCCTGGCTTCCCCACTACTTATTAGGGGCGCGTTTGGTAGTTTCAAATAATGTGCATTATCTGCATTTAATGCTTTTGCATTCATTGCACTAGATAACGCACATTATTTATTTGCCAAGAATGCATTGTTGTTCCCCATAATGTACATTACATGCATTCAGCTCCGGAGCTAAAGGCATATGCATTCTTGGCCGACATTTTGCAATGTGCATTATTGACGAAAACCTAGAAAGTGCGTTGTTTTCAGTTACCAAACGCGCCCTTAGTTGTTGTTACTGTCAAAGCACACGGCCTATGATAAGGGTTGAAAGGTATAGATGGCTATTGACTGAAGATACGAATGAAACGGGTGGAACGGGCTTGATTCTCGACTATAGTACTGTGGTGTCAGGCAAGTTGAATCCTAGCGTGACAGGGATTGTTTTGGTGCGGGCTCACCAAAACAATCCCTTGCTTGTACGTAGTATGCACCGTACCCTCTCTCCCCAAAAAGTGAGAGCTGAGCAATCGGCACAAGGCTGGAGAAGAGCTCGCTTCGCCTGGCGGTCCTGAAAAGTATTAAAGTGCAGCATTGCCGATGGTGAGACTTTCTTCCATGGATTTGTCTCTTCACTCTGGCTTTGATATCCGCGGCCTGTCACTTTTACTTTCACTTGTTGTGGACTTGGCGGCCGTGGCCATGTGGACTAGGGCATTCCGATTGGTCAATGAGCGGGGCTGAGGCCATAATCGCGCTCGGTGTTGTTTCCAGCATTATCACCTGCATCGACATGAGTTTCATGGTGGCAGACCGTCTCGGATACTATCTTTCACGGACAAAGCAGCCTCCACAAACCTTTCGTACGTTGTATGATCAGCTCCCGTTGCTAATTCAGACATTTGAAGAGATTAAGACCGCGTGCGAGAAGGAGAAGATCTCAGTCGAACAGCAAAAATCTTTATTGAAGACTGTGCAAGGCGCTCGAGGCGAATTTAGAAGAGTGTCTGCCCTTACCGGATGACTCATTTTTGGTAAAGGGGAAGAAGGCCATCAAAAGCATCAAGGCAGAGAAAAATATCGCTGAAATTCAACGGATTCTTGAGACGTACAAGTCAACCTTGACGCTCTATTTCAGTCATCTTACAGTCATGGCTTCGTCAGGCCAAAGTCTGCCCGTTGTGGCGGCAGAGTCAAAATTCTATGAGATCCCTGCAATAAGGGTCAATCACTTTGTTGGACGGAAGTACTTGCTCGATCGCATACACAAGTTCTTCAAAGAGGGTGCATTAGTCGTCGTCTTGATTGGAATGGGAGGTAAGGCTCCCAGAACAGAATTGGAACCAATTCAGTACTGCAATTAATATATTGCAGGTCAGGGAAAGACACAATTGTCGCTTGAGTACTGCAGAGCAGAACGAATAGGAAATTCCATCTTCTGGGTTGATGCGACTTCTATGGGGACGGTCAATCGAAGTTTTGAAGCCATTGCCTTGAAATTGGCACCAGGCTCAAAATTTTCGAACCCAGAAGCTGCCCGCACATTCGTATTGAAGAAATTCGAGGATCTGTCAGATCCGGTCTTGATGATATTTGACAATTATGACAACCCTGCCGAGTTCCCCACCATTCGAGACTATTTTCCGCATCGTTCCAAGATCATCCTCAACAGTCGCCATACGGATGCGAAGAGATTAGGTAAGGATGTCGAGATTGGCGCTATGACTGCAGAGGTGAGCATACTTCGGAGCGCCTTTCCCCTAGTGAAGTGCTCTTCACTTGTTGCTAAGACACGCTTGAGTGAGAGAGTTGCAAGATTCATAGACTTTAGCCGCTGTTTAGCAGGATGAGAAGGAAAGCTGACCCAGATACTCGCTATAGGAGGGTGTGGAACTGCTACTACTTCAATCTGGATATGAACGGACTGAGGAAACCGTGGAGGAAGCCCGCCAGATTGTCGAAACCCTTGGAGGTCTAGCCCTTGCAATCGATCAGGCTGCGACATATATCGGAACTCGAGATATACCGTTGAAATCGTTCGCTGAGGTCTTTGCAAAACGCAGATCGGCCATACTGAAGCACACTCCAACACATTGGGAGTATTCGAAGTCCAGGCTAGAGGAGCGCGACAAGCCCTTATCGGTATTCACTACATGGGAAATGTCTTTCGAGCAGCTACAAGTCACTCATGACGAACGTGATTCATTGGTCCATTTGTTGACTCTGGGAGCATTCATAGACACTCGAGACATTAGTGAAGGGCTCTTTAGCCTTTATGCTCAGCAAGCTAGTAGGCCAAAATGGCTCGAGTATTTCATGGACGGCACGAAATGGGACAGTGAAAAATATCAAGACTCGATCGTTCGTCTCCTAAGTATCTCGCTCGTAACAAGTATCGATCTAATGGCAACGGATGCCCGCTTTTCATTTCACCCGCTTATCGCTGAGTGGCTAAAACTCCGTGTCGATGACAAAGTCCGAGACGAATATGTCGAAGAAGCCATCCATGTCGTCCGTCTATTCGTCGACAATGGCGACAAAAAGCAGATGCCAATTCGTGACAAGGGAGAAATTCTAAGCCATCTGGATGCTGTCATCGCGGGAGATGAGTTGCTGCATACAAATGGGCGTCAAGTCTCCAAGACGCTTCAGGACGCAATGGTCTCATTCGGCAGCTTCTACCGCCGTCTAGGCCGGTTAGTACATTTCAGAATTTTGTCACCAGTTTTGAGGCTTTTAGCGAAATATAAAACATGTTTTGATGATGTGAAAAGCTTCGGCCAATTTTGTTTCGGTCAACTTGTTTTGCAACCACTCAAGATGATGTTTCTCGCGGTATATTCTAATTTCAAGCTGAGGGTTTGATTTGCTTTAGCTACCAAGAAACGAAGCACCTGATCGAACGTGCCTTGCAAGGCGATCACGAAGTCACGCCTAAGATCCGCAACGTCCTAGCAAACATGTACTGCGACCGAGGCAATCTCTTCGAAGCCGAAAACCTCTACATGCAAATTCTCATCAACCTGAAAGAGACACCCCCAACCAAAGACCCCAATGAACACCTCCACAGCACCCGCCTCGGCGTCTTCTACTGGACCCAAGACGACAAACTCAACGCCTCGGGCACAAAGCTCGAAGGCGTCCATACTGGCGACTTCAGCGCCTTCGACCCCTGGTTCGTGTCCGCGTTGAGCGCAAAGAATGGCCTCGCAATCGCCTACATGAAGGAAGGCCGCCTCTCCACGGCCGGAACGCTCTTCAAGCAAGCGCTCGAAGGTCGTGAAAAAGCCTCTGGCTCCGAAGACCGCAAAACCCTTGAGATCGTCAACCACCTTGGCGCACTCGAAGTCTTAAAGGGAGATTTCATTGCTGCGGAACGCCTACTCCTTCGTGCCTTGGCCGGCATCGAGAGGCAATATGGACCAGGCTATACGAAGACGCAAATGATCTTCTGCAACCTCGGCCTATGCTATCTCGAATCCGGTCAGTACGACAAGGCGGGACACTATCTTAGCCGCACAGCCCGCAATCTCGAAGACGCTCTTGGGCCTGCTCACCCTTTCACTCTGACCACCTTTCACAATCAAGGCCTGCTGCTTCTCAAACAACATAACTCTTCAGCCGCTCGAGCGAAATTCGAGCGCGCGAATGAGGGCTGGAAGGCCAGTGGCGAGGGCGTGGCAAAGGGTGAAGGCGATAGTAAGTATTGTCTCGCTACTATCTATGAGACTCTGGAGGACAAAAGAGTGGAAGCGGAAGCGCTGCTGAGGGAGGCGGAGACGTTGTATGAGCAGGCTTTGGGGAAGGAGCATCCGCAGACTGTGGAGGCGGGGAGGAGGGCGGATCAAGCGAGGTATTCGATTAGGTAAGATTGCGGGGATGGACATCGTCGAACGAGAGGGCCGCTAGCTGTAAGCGAGTGACGTACCCCATGTCAGAAAGCCCTTAGTGTCGTATCAATCGCGTGGCTGGCAGTGCAGGACTCGAACAAGTCAACATCTGAAATATCTTCTCTCATCCTTACAATTCACCTATCCCTAATCTACTTGTACATCACGCCAAAGTCGACCAGTGGAGACGTCTTCCTCCTTATCAATCAAACATGGAGAGCTCAGAAGATAAGCAATGGGTTATGCTAATCTAGTTATGTGTATCAAATGACATTCTAACAGTCTGACAGGCGACCAAATATCTCCTCGATCCTCTGCATGCTCCCCAGCCAGCCGACGAGACCGGCCCTGGAACTTCCTTCACTTCACAAGTCAATTCTACGGGCTCAATCAAAGGTCACAAGAAAACATCTTCAGCATCAACCCGTCCAATTAATCCAGCACCCGAGCAAAAGCAGACCCCGACTGGATCCACTTCTCGTTCCAGCAACAATCCTTATCGCAATGCCACCAATGCTTCCTCAGGATATCCGTCACCTCCAGACTCCGCCAGTCCTCGCAAAGATCGATTCTCCCACCGCTCCGAGACCTTTCCTGACTTCGACGGATCCTGTTCCCCATCCAGCCGTCGAAGCATCGATCAAGCATCGACCCAGATCCCCACCTCAACAGGAGGCCAGCAATCATCCATAGCCTCTTCCAGCGGCCACCGCCGCCGTACCAGCTCCCTAAATCAGCGCTACCCTGGTGATCACACGCACCGCCCCCTCGACATGATCAAGCAAGACGCCAAAATCGCAAATCGCGCCCCTCACTTACGCAAGAAGCATCATGTCGGCGCCGACAGCATCGACCGTCTAGACGACCTTGCCAGCCCCTACCATCACGAAGGACCCTACGATGCCACGCTCCTTGCTCGAAATACATCGTCAACCCACAGCCCTGTCGAAGCGGTCCGCGCCACCAATGAAGAAGTCCTGAAAGCTACACCGCGTGATATGGTCAAGGACAGTGTTGAAAAGCACCGCCCACTAGACGGTGTAGCCATTGTGCCACCAGGTATGGTGGACCGATACGGACACTCGTACAATTACCAAGAAGGGCCCAACATGATGGTTGACGCCAATCCTGAAGGTGGAGCTTACAAGCGCTGGCCTGGCGTGGAGTACCTACCGGAAGATCTCAAGGGCAAAGGTGAACCTTCCTACTCGCTCGAGAAGGCGCTCAAGAATCATAAATCACACAGTCGCCATGACTCAGTTGGGGATAGTGGTATTGAAATGACGACGCCTGCGCAACAGCGGAGGCCTATGAGTACAAATAGCGAGGCGAGTCCAAGCGGTACTGATGGGCATAATCATGCTGATTGGCAGGGTGAGGGGAAGAGGCCGATTTCAGGGACTGGGAAATTGAGCAAGAGGTTCAATAATCTTAAGGTCACGGAACATCAAAGCTCGGGTAGTAAGTAGTTGATATCGCAGGCTCTAGATTTTCAATACGCCGTCACCGTTCTTTTAAAAACAGTCGTCGCCTCGGGCTACAGCGGAGTGCCTTTCTATACACAGAAGCGGAGTCTGGCTGACTCAAACCTGCCGTTTCATGAACTTTAAAGACGTCACTTCGAGCCAGCGCCCGCCAGCTGCGGCCGCCCAGCCTTTCCGGTTGACTCATTCACGTTGAGAACCGTTCATTAACTTTCAATCTTCATCTTCTCTTTCTCAACTTTTCAATTCACACAACGTAATTTTCAACATTCCCTACCATCTCAGTCTGATATGATATCATTCGCAGATTCGGGTCATACTTCCACTCAATTTTCATTTCAACTTTGAGCAATCTACTGCTGCTTGCTGTTGTAGAATTCCGGTCACCCTGTATACCTGAGCCCTAAAGCACCTTGTTGTCACCGAGTACCCTCATCGATAAGTACGACTTACATCACTTCCTCCTTACTATATATATATACATATATCTAGCTCACCATTATAAGCGGAGTTCTATATATATACTTTTGATTACTTTGCAGAGGACAATGGCATCTCGAGACTACACCAAAACCCTCACCGACCGCAAGACATTAACCACAGCAATTAGTGCGCTCTCACTTATCGAGTTCCATGCCAAACAAGGTATTTCAAAAGACATCTATGTTCAACCGACGACCGATGTCAAGAAGCAGGTAGTGATGCTTGATGGTCTGGCACTACTATTGATATTCAGGGACAAGTCGGAGTGTGCAGCAACAGCGCTTGTACAGGAGAGTGGTCCAAGGCCCCAGGATAATCTCATCAAGATATTGTGGGCCAAAAATAACTCCGCACCAGGTCTCAGCCAAACAGCAACGATATCTAGACAATCTCGTCGCAAGTTTCAAGCATCTCGATTCACCAGAAGACATTCTGCGTCTAGTAATTGACCCCTGTCGTGCAAAGATTGTCCAACGATGCAAGAAGCTTCTGACGGAATTCGAAAGGCAAGCTGATCAATTCCCGGACAACGTGTTCAACATCTCGCAAATGTCAGAAATATACCATCCTTTACAAGAAAGGCTGCGGGCATTGAAAATGATAAGACCGGACCAAACTCTCCAACAGGGTCTCAACCTGTTTTTCAAATGTCTAAAGAGTATCACAGCAGACAAGGCGGATGCGAAGAAGGTGCGTTGGGTCTTGGTGTTTGCGTATCGAATCACGGAAGGTGCCCATTCAATCCGCAAAGTCACCACCGAGTATCAATACCACAGAATTCGAAAATTGGCAAACTACCGACGAGCCTGCTACAAAATACGCGAAGCCTGCTCTAACATTCCTCCCGAGCGCCGAAACACCATCAGCGAGCAACAGGTTCGTCCCACCACACCTCTCACCAGACCATCATGACCCATACAAACATTCTAACACTTCCAGGTCCCCACTCCGTCTCCAGAAACGTTCACCCTCCCCCACTCAATGCTAGAAACCCTAAACGAATGCCTCTCACACCACTCCGCTCACAACCCCCTCCCCCCCATCTCATCCATCAAAACCCCCCTTCCCTTCACAACCCCCCTCCCCCCATCCCCCGCTGACCCATCCAGCACCATCCCCACTCCCAAAACCCGCCACCTAACCACAACCGTCCACCCCGAACTAACCCTATCGCTGCACCTCCTCCCTCCCAAATCCAAATCCCCAAACTTCCGCACCACACTCCCCATCGGCTCTTCAAAACCCCATTGCTACTGGTGCCACCACTACCTGCTGTTTCTCAACCGCTATTCGGAAACGCGAAAGTGGCCGAGGGTTGTCACGGGAGTGGGGAGTGGGAAGAGGGTCGAGGGGTGGTGTTTACCGGCTGGGCCTGGAGTTGTGGAAGGTGAGTTTTTGGCGATGGTGGGGAGGGAGGTTGGGGGGGTGGCGGAGAGGTGGGGTGGGGATGGGGATGCTGGGGTGAGTGGAGGGGTCGTGGTGAGGGAGGATAATGTGGAGTTTGAGGGTGAGGTGCCGGAGATGGAGATGGAGATGGAATGATGGGCTGGATTTGGGTGTTTGGGTAGGGGAGGGTTTATTGGATGTCGCGCAGGAAGAAGCTGGGGCAGGTGTGAACTAGCTGCACTACAACATAACGTGACATATATCAAAATTGTGTACAACAAACCCACAACGCCTAAGACTTAGGTACATGAATGAATACGTTCCCAAAACGCACTCTTGATACATCAAGACCCCCATATCCTACTTCTGAGCTCTGGGTCCGGTCACCCCAGCACCTATCACACTCGGTAGCTCCTCCTGTCCAATACTCGCCATCAATCCGATCCCCCACGTTACAACGCCCACAAGAGCAATGCTCAGCCCCGCCAGCAGAAAGAAGGGAACACTGACATCCTTCTTCTGGCACGCCGGCCCGCCCCAGTATACCGTCTTTACTCCCCCATTGTTGGCCGTCAACACGGTTTTGGTGCACTTGCACGCGAAGCAGTCGATTTCGCCTTTGTAGCTCGTTTTCTTGTAAGCGGTACCGTGCCCACTGCAGTTGTTTGTGGCTGCGTTGGCGGATTCGAGGGTGGCATGGCAGATGGGTAGGACGCCGTGGGGAAGCGGGGAGGTTGACGCTGGGAGTACCTGAGGGGCGGATGGTTCGTGCTTTGATGGGGTGGAAGGAGAGCTCAGGGGTGCTTCGGGTTGTTGTTCGCGGGCGGAGAGTGGCTTGCTGTAAGTGCCGTAAGAGGTTGTACTTCGTTTGGCTGTTTTGGTGGTGGCGGGCATGATGATCAAGGTGCCCACTGGACCATTGGGTCTGAAGAAATAATCTATGGCGGTTTTAAGGTCAGAAAGGGCGGCAGTGTAGCGTTCGCCATCTCTCGGAGTGAGACCCTGATTGTCGTTAGACGTCAACAGCTCCTTGGCTTTCATGAAGTGCATGTGCAACATACCTGGAGGGAAGTATCGTGGAGAATGGTCGTGTGTCCGATATTTTGTGAGGCAATGCTCTTATGGTAACGAATGTAATCAGCTATTTCAGGCGTCTCAGAGTAGAAGACCTGTTCGAACAGCCTAGCATTATCAGGGCCATTCCAGAGTGTCATGCCTGATGCAGAGACTCCGCCACGTAGTAAAGAATCCGAATGGAATTCGGCCAAGATCGAGCCACGTTCGTCCTTTCTGCTATGCCGATCTTGCTCCAGCAAGTCCAAGGCGAGTTCTAAGTTTTGAGAAGTCGTAGGTGGATTTTGGATGAATACTGCGGGACTTCTGGAAGGACCTGGTATATCTACAGACGGAGCTTAGCATCGCTGTCGCACAACACGATCTTCAAGTCAGGTCTACCCTCAGGATCTGATACGCCTTCGATTACAAGCAGGAACTTTCCGTCCTCCGAATTATCGCCCCCCATCCTCTGGTCTTCATGCTCAAACATGCGCTGTCGCACGCCACCGAACGTATTCAGTATTTCCAGCGTTCTTCCATCGGCATCTTCAAGGCTGTGATATTGAGAGAGACCTAATCGCTGAGCAAGCAGAAGCCTCGCTGTGATTGGAGATATCGAGGGCGGCCCTTGCTTTGATGGAGATGAGATCGACTCAGAAGTATACAAGAGAGCTTGAGCCGAGACAGTGCAGGCCTCGAGCGCAGTGCTCGCCCATAACAGACACCCCAGCACTTTCATGTTGTAATGTGATGACGATTATCTTGTCGATGGTTTCCTCGTTGGATGAGGTGGTGATAGAGATGTTTATATTGTAGATACACTAATGATATCAGTCTTGGCATTCTGATTAGGAAGTGAAATATGAGACATGGCTTGTGCAACATCGACCTTCCTTCACACGGTATATCTACTGTCCGCATCTTATACCTATTTATGATTACCATCTCGGTCCATACGAAATCAATAAATGTGCACACCACCTTCGCCATACACGTTTGGTCTTTCCGCCGTCAATGTCTAAATCTTTGCGGTCGTTTACATCCCTCAGCCGGCCCCTCGTCCAACATCACGCCATCCACTCTCGCGTTCTCTTTCGCTACAAGCATTCCTTACTACGAGAGAGTGGCGATGTAAGGGTACAGACTGTGCGATTCGCAAAGCCGAGTCTGACGTACGTCCGCCCTTGTTCAATCTCAATCGTGAACTTTTTGCGCTGAACGAAAAACAGTAGGCGGCTTGCCAGGCGTTTTGTCGAAGGGAGCAGTATCATGCTAGCGTTCCAAGTCGTGGTCTGGTATTTTGATCTACTGAAGGACGATGGAGAGGGAGCGGTAAAGGCCAAGGGGGCAGCGCCAGTCAAAGAGCTACAGGAGAAGGATGAAAGGGCTCAGGAGGAGGAAGAGGTCGAGATACCAGACGCTACACCGGAAGATGCCGTATTCATTCCTCTAGGACTTACTCGGCAACGGCCGCAAGAGTTCTACAAGGCTAGCGATCCGGAGTGGCAGAGCTTCGTTGAATTTAGAAAAGATCGAAGTAGAGAAAAGGCTGTTCGCAGTAATTGTTTTCCCATCTCTTTATTAAGATGATACTAGAGACTGATCATACTCCAGAAGAATTAGCGCTTCTGGTCGGTAGCCACTTTTCCGGCATGAAATCAATGCAGAAAGGGCTGGGGACACCAGTGAACATCAAGCAGTTCTGGATAGATGTTATCTTCCCGGAGGGTCCGCCACCAGAGTATGAGCGGTCAGGGTAAGCCTGTTTCTGTATCTGTGCGACTGTTCCTATGTTAAGATATGCACAGCTTGGAAATCGCCGATGATTACATAGCCTGGACAACCCGACCTGTCTCGGCATTGCAAAGAAATCGCTTCTTAGCCGCCGTCTGGCCGAAACCAGTGGCCGAATCGTTTTGGGCCAGCTTCACAATGTCTTGCTCTCTACAGGTAGCAAAGGTCAAGCAGTATCTCAAACTTGACTCCAGCTCAGAAAACGCCAACTCAGCATTACCCCCTGGAATACCTAGCTTGGATCAGCTTCAGGAAAGTACTGCCAAACAAGAGGCGCAGACACCGGGTCGGATGGATAAGATGTCTGACCCTGAATCCACAGGAGCGACCAATACCAAGGCGTCCTCAGATCCCCCTACTTCCGAACGCTCTAGATTCACATCTTTGCTACCATCTATCTCAAATATGGGACTCGAGAACGGCGCTGCCATCACGGCGTTTAAGCGGACACTAGCACGGAATTGGCAGCCTGCTAGTGATTTCGGAGAACGAGGTACCTTTCTGGTGACAGGACTTGTCCAAATAGAGGGCCCGAAGGGAATTTGCGTTCTCGATATCGCGGCCTCCTATCACCCACGGGAGTCACGATATACAAGTATTGCATGCGGCATACGAAATTACCGCCCTAGGCACCAGCGGCCTAGGGGTGGTTTATGATCTTGTGTTGTGAGCAGTTAAGCGGGCAGTATTGTTTTCTTGCGTTCGGTAAGGATATACCATGCATAGCGAAGGGATCATGAATTTGTCTTTCGGGTTCGGTAGTGGTAGATCGAGGACGTCGCCCTGGTGGGCTATTCACCTTTTCCAGTCTCATATGACATGAAGAAGAGCCATCAAAGGCGAAAACGTCTACAATACCGATTTGATCCATTGCTTATCCAAGGTAGTGCTACTGACCATATCTTCTCCCCTACCTGCTCTGTTGAGCTAGCTTCATCACCTTGGTCACTACAAGCCGAAAGCAGGGTCCACGCAAGAGCACAGATGTTCTCGAGTCGAACTGCCAACTCACGAATTGAATACGCAAGGCGTCTCACATCTGCCAGTCATGCACTAGCTACCATACGACCTATCTCGACCGCATCTTTCAAACCAGGCCCAAGCCCTAGACACATCTGGCACAATGATTAGAGTCCTGCACCTGGTGGATGTTAAGAAACGTCTCTCACAGAATGGGCCTTCCTCTGCAGGTTTGCTAGCTCTCGCCCTTTCCGGTCGGATTTTGCTCTTCGCAGTCAGAGTCATGCTGATTGCACTCGAGTATGTTGAGCTTTAGCGTCTTGGCGGGCTGGTACGTCTCGCCTGTACCGGCTCCTCTAACCTCTTCTATTCCTCAATTCTTCGCCTTCGACTTCTCTTGAAGCGCTACATGGGGTACAGACTATTATTCCAACGGCCAGGCAGGGTTGCGAATGTCATCAAGGGTTCGCTTCTCGCTGAGACATTCTCGTGCAGATCCTTGTGCTTGAGATATTGGCAAATCCCAAGGTGACAACTGGAAATCTTGGCTGACGCCGCGCACTGCTCCTTCAAGCCTCGAGAATGGGGGAAATGAACAGTTTCCAGGTGGAAACCAACGATCAAGACCTGGCGAAGATGCTAAAGTACCATAATGTTCAAGAAAGAAAGCTTCGCTGCGTATAGGAACATGTGCTATATGAAGACGTTTGTTCCATTGATCGTGTTTGCTTTGTACTATCCGCTGCTACAATTCAACCAAGTTTTCCCACCGGAAACGGTGACCTCAATGCGGAGAGCCTCACTGGGAGTGAGAGCTGTTGTCCAGTCTTACTATCCACACCTCAAGTCTTACTAGTGATCTGGAGGTGTCAGTCAGCATACTGATGAGTGTGATCGAGTGGAGCAGGTGGGCCGCTTTGGGTGCAGCAAGGAAGTTGGCTGAAGCAGTTGAGCCGCCTCTTGACCCTGTCATTCAACATTGTTTATGATAGCGTCATCTCCAGACCTGTCTCTGATGTTGGTTAACTTCTGGTATTCTATTAAGTCTTTCAATAATCAAGGTGACGCCCATTGAGCGTCTACGCTCACATGGGATGGCCAAGTCACTGTCGCCTGCAAAGGAATTACGGTCGACCTCGACTGTATAAATACGATAGTGTATGATAAGAACAGCCCCGAAACGGCAGGGGACCCAAAGTTTGGTGCCGAGCCAGTGCTCATAGATCTGAGATTATCTTTACGGTGGGTTCAGATCGAGAAAGACGAAGCAATCACTCACGGATGATACTAGTCATACGATGCGCTCCGCTGGAGAGTTCGCTAAGGAAGTCGAAGAAGCGACTTGAGCCCTGTACATTTATGTCTAGTGACGATTAGCTCATAAGAGCTCCTTGACGACCTTTCCCCGACATACTCCCGACACAATAACTTTGTGGTTCAAGTCCATGCGGCAGCATCCAATTGTAGCACAAATTGCCAATACAACAGTACTATAATGCGAAGCTACAGAAACGATCGATCGAGTGGAATCATTGGTGTACTGTCCGAGAGCGAATGAGGAGGCAAATGATGATGCTGGAAATATGCTTGTGGTTGACTCTGATGGTGAGCGCGGACGTATCCTGAGGATCTTTGGAAATCAGTTTCAGAGGCACCGACGAGGATGATGCCGAAGAATCAGCCATATGTTCATTGGTAGGGCAATTCTAGACAGCGGCGCGGAAAAGATGGCTGATGACATCTGAACTCGGCTGTCCAATAACAACATCACTGCAGGCGCGAAGTCTTACTTCGAGCACTACGTTCTTCAGACTTGGAAATAGTTGAAAAGTGAGGAGGATCCAACAGAACATTGCCTCGCCCATCACGCAGGCTGAGTCCAAATCTATCTGGATGTCTGGACAATACACGATATCGGATCCTCACTTCCGAAACCACCATAGACATACGGATGATCGTGATGACTCCGAACAAGGATTGAACCGAGAGCTAGAGGTGGTATTCCTCACGACTGCTTGAGAGTTTTTGAACTTTAGGCTCCTGAAGGGCTTTGAAAAAGGCTCTGCTGAGACTCCGATGAGACTCCGCTACAATTGGGATAAGGATCTTGAGATCCTTATACTACACACTAAAGGAAAGTTATCTTACCCGTCCATGAAAAGGATAGAAACTTCATGGTCCGGTAATCGGAGCAAACTGCGCTAGGAAAGGTGGTACAAAACTTCACTTTCATGTCATCCAAAATCATCAACACCATAAAATTTCGCTCCTCAAACCCCTCAACTGCGATCGAAAGTGCAACTCCACTGTCGTTATTGCATCCTGGCTTGCGGGAGAGCTCAGTGTAAGTCATTCCATCATATCAAAGTAAAATGCACAGCGACATAGACCCATCCATTATTCCATCTTTGAACGTGTACGACTTCGTACTCGCTACCTCACCCCCATTCCTCAGCAGCAAGATACGGGAAACAGCCTCTTCAGACCCATCACAACGGTGATAGACAAAGCTAACAACATCAACAGCGACTCCATATCCAAGCACATCCCTAAAACTCACTTTTCTCTTCTATCATCTTCTCATCACCACCACCAAACCCCAAACCCCACAAAATCAACACACCACCCAACCGCACACCAACGATGCCAGAATCATTCCCAGGTATCGACTCCGCCGTGCTCTCAGCGCACTACAATGAGCCCTGTCCCACACCCTGCCACACACGTGCCGGATCGCCTGCTCCGCATGAGAGCTCTCGCGCTTCGTCGATCGTAGATGGTAAGATTTTTTCTCTCTTCGGCGTCTTTCAACACAATTCTTAGACGATGAAAACTGACGTAAAGGACTCTAGAGAGTGTTCAGAGGGCACGGGAAGCTGCGCTTGCTTTGAAGGCTGTCAACGGAGGCGTGAAGAGGGGTTAGGCGCTCGATGGGCTTTGATCTGGGGAGTGGGAGCAAGGGGAAAGTATGGGTGGTATTGGTCGTTCATTAGGGGTATAACAAGTGGATGGGTATGTGAGAGATCATGGATGGATGGATGGGTAGATATCCCGAGATTAATGGTAGTTCCTAATGTTATACCTCACACCTCGAAGTTCTATTCCTACCTTTCCACCTACCTACCGTCACCCAATCCTCACCTATTTTAAATCGACGGTAAGAGACGAATCAGGTCACGAAGAATGTGACCAGACTTTCTCCTTGATCGCGTGAGATGAGAAGCTGTAACAGTCCCATTACCTAGGAGGTAGAGGGAGATTGTGCAGGGGAATAAGGTAGAAGTAGGAGAGGCGTTTGTGGTGGGTTGAGGGGAGGGGAGTGGAAGAGGATTTTGTAGCGTCGAGAGCGAGGGTTTAGACTAGGGGCGATGGAAGATCTAAGGATTTTGAGTTGGAAGATGCTGGGGGATTAGATGGTAGGTATTGCCTTTGAGAGCACTGGTATGTTTGAGGATAGGAGATGGTATATGCATCACAGCTTTCCAGACTTTGCAGACTGCGGCTTCGATCGTGATGGCTGGATATACATACGTTGTACAGGGCGGCTTCGATCGTGATGGCTGGACATACATATGTTGTATAGGGCGGGTTTTGGAAATTTTATCGGTAAGGAGGTCAGGTTGGGTGTGGTGGAGGGTTGGAGGGTGCATGTCGCAATTAGTTTGAAAGGAGTAAGGTCGAGTATCTACCTTATGTTGTGGAGTACGGGGATTATCGGTTGGTCATTCGGTGGTGTTATCATAAAACCTTTAGTGTATTCTGTTTCCTAGGTTGACGTTTGTTTGATGAGAATGAAGCACTTTGGGAGATGAGGAGAAGGAGACGGGGAAGTGAGGTTTGCTTGTGTTTTATCGGTGTAGGGACTGGGTGATGGGTGATGGGTGATGGGTAATAGGTAATAGGTAATAGGAACATTGGGTGCGGATGTGTGACTGGGAGGAAGAAAGCATCACTGGGCTGGAATAGAGTCGTAGGGTTCTTGACTGTACATGTATTGAGTGTATATGGCTGAAGTAGGTAAACTGAGGCTTCTTGATGGGTAATTGATTTATCTTGTTCAACTTGTGTATAATTGAAGATAAAATTCCATACCCAATGTGCCGTTTGTGGCTTTGTACGTGTTGGTTTTTCAGAGTCATAGGGGGAGGTTCGACATGTGGTAGAACAAACGGCTTGCACTTTCCATCCATCATCCTCAGTCTTCGCAGCGCTATCGTACAACACGCTTTGCACAATTTGAAAAATAAAAAGTGCAATCCAAGCACAACATGTGAATCTATGAAACTCCAACGCAATGCCGCTGAATCAAATAATGCGAGAAAAGGACCTCACAACTCATCCGTCTGCGGTCTCCACTGAAACTCCCAACTCCTCTCCGTGACAGGAAGGCCAAGCCAATAGCTCCACAAGCGATTCAGCTCGAAGATCAGGATCTTAAGAGCCTTCCCGGGCATCTCGACCCAGGATTTCAGGACGTAGCCAAAGGTACGCCAGACGAGGGAGAATTCGTTGATGATGATCTCGCCGATGGATTCGTCGGGGTAGTCCATGTCCTCTTCTTCTTCGTCTGCGTCGCCCTCGTTGTCGATGGCGCCTTTGGCTTCGGGGTGGTCTTTCATCTTCGAGGGTGACTTTTGCTCGTTGCCGTTGGGAAGCCCAAAGTCTTTTGCGGTGTTACTATTTGTGACCTTTACGGGAGGGATGGCAGATTCCTCCATTGGTTCTGCGACCATATCACGCATCTTGTTCAGGGCTGTGAGACTGCTTGACACGCGATCGAGGGTGTTCACCAACGCTACCAACTCCGTTCTCCGCAGCGGCGGATTTTCCCCATTTTTGAGTTCGTCGTATTCGAAGAGCACCTTCAGTGCGGTTCCATACCCCACAGTTTGGAGCTTGCCCCAGAGCCTACATTTGTCGCATCCCACGCAATCCATGAGCCTACTAACGTTGCGGAAGCGATTGCGGAAGTCTTCCTTCAGACCGCCGCTGACGTCGGGGTCTTGAAACATTGTGGTCTCGTCGAAGATCGGGGGATGTACGGCGGCGGTGTCCGCGAGGTGTAGTATCTTTGACTTAGTGGCCGCGTCTTGAGACGGGTCGCCAGAGCAGAAAGTGTAGTTCTTGAGATACGTTCGTAATTTGCTGACTGCGCGGAGCAGGATGGCATAGTCGAAGTAGAGGTTGGAGATGCGCTCAGGGTGGGTAGCCAAGCGATCTTGGTAGCATTGGAGGTTGGGGCCCCATGTTCCGGTACTCTGATTGAGGTAGTCGAAGCAAATGTGGGTGGAGATGGAAGCGTGCATGCCGCTTATGATCCTGTGGAAGACACGCTTCTCAAGACATTCATCGTCCACTTCCAGCTCAGTAGTAAGAGAATTCTTCTGTATGACTTGGCGGAGGTCGTTGGTTGCTTGGTAGAAGTTGGAGAGGTCGACTTTGTCCGGCGATCCTCTTATCAAAGTCTCCTTCGAGAAGCAGTTTTCTTTGTATATACCGTCCCACACATCGCTCCCTGCATAGCCAGTAAATCGCTCTGGATTGTCTACCAGACTCACGTAGTCCCCTTTGGCTGTTGCACTTTCATCCTCAGGTACACAATAATCCCGTTCATCACACTCATCGTCATATTCAACGACACAGCTCTCCCCTACATCCTCTCCCAAGGTCCCCTGGAGCGGCCTTTGGCTCCCCCTCTCTTTCTGTAATTGGCGTCCCGGGTGTGCGGCTTTCGGCCCTTCCAATTTGCTAAGCTCCTTTGCTCTCCATATCACAGGTATGTCTTTTTCATCCTCTAATGTGTTCACTGCACATGCTATGTTTCCACATGTACCTGTCGCGTCGTCCCAGGCTTTGACCGGGCATTGTTGATCGTAAAGATTAAGTCTGTAATACGCGAAGAAGTCTGTATTCTGGGTGATCGCCTTGAGTGAAGGAGCGAGGGCATTATTGAGTGAGTCGAGGGTCGAGTAGGAGGCACAGGCGTCCGAGACGATTGCAGTAGGTTCGATCTTCACACTGTTAGTTGGAAAGACTCTGAATTGACTAAGGTGGATTCTTACTGCACATGCTTCGGCTGAAGGTGACTTGGACAAGGCAGTGCTCGTAGGTTTCGCATGAACTGTTTCGAAAAGAGCGAAACATGCAAGGTAGAACCCTTTTGCGGCGGAGCGCATGATGTCGGAGATTAAAATGGATTGCAGGCAGAGATGGGGATATGCTTTAAGAACGCTGTACTATGATCTTATTCGCGAAGTGTGATATCAACGCCGCATGATGCTAACACTCAAGTTCTGATGTTATCTGTAAGCAGCTTGGCTTTTCTCGGAGATTTTTGCGGCGAATGCAATGATGAAGTAGGGGAACAAAGGAACGTCTTTCAGAATTCAAAGATCTCCTGGACTGACATGGCAATATATGTAAAAATAGATTCTTCCCTGCTCAAGTACTATCTGGCCTTTCTGCTACTGTCTTTTAGTCAGGCACCGAGTCCGCCACTAGGCTTCGCGCCTCTCCCGAGAACAATGTTCACTAAGTCCGCAAACTCCATATCCTACCTTACGTGCCACGTCGGTGACAGAATAATTCGGACACTAGGCCCGATAAAGAGCCCCACTAGAGGTTCCGACCCAGCATCACGGATGAGAGTCTTGCAACGTAGTTTCACTATTTAGGGTGTATGCCACTCAGACCTTGTCGCATGTCGTGAAGGGAAAGACGTTATGATAGGTAGTAGGGAACTTTTCATGGTAGGAGGAATAATACTCATAACTTTTGGTGCGGTTTCTCTTTCTGGTCTAGTGTCCGAATTATTCTGTCACCGACGTGCGTGCTTACGTATCGAACGCTCCCGGCGAAAGACAGCCCGACAGTCTTTGCATCTATCCTTGATGGCCCACCAATTCGCAGTCTCCATAACAAGCAGTGTCCATATATTTGGTGGATAAGCGATTGTAGATGCATAAAATGGCAGGATTATCTCCCACAATTAGACCGTCAATCGATATATACTCATTCAGACTAGTTCTATGTACAAACGTAAGCTATGACTCTGAAGATACACCATTACAATCGTTCCTAATTACCCATGTCTGCAACTTTGCTTCGTTTCCTCATGCGTCGTGATTCGCTTCAAGCCCGCTTCGAGTGCTCAGGTTTGTAGGAAATCCGGATGGACTCAACACAACCATCACCACATCGTGCCTGCGCCTACTCTATTCTCCCTGTTCAGGCAGCTCCTGTCTCACAGCCCTCCAACATCTTTTTAATCACCTTTACAAGTGTTCCATTCTCGAGTGCGGCGGCCACCCTCTCCTTGTCACCTAGCTGCCGGTTGACCTGCTCAGCCGTGCTATGTGTACCCTCCTTGATCCGGACATCGACTCGGAACCTTGGAGGCAGAGCTTGCTCGAGTCGAACGCGCACGCCGAGGCCTATGACGGTCGCAAGAGAGCAGTGGGTAATGGTAGGAGTTACAAGTACGGTAAGCGTAGTCAGCGGCGACGTGGCTCCTTTGTCTGGAAAGGTAGGGGTAAGGTGAATGTCCGGGAGATTGACAACGGAAAGCGAGCCCAGAGTCAGAGGATGCTCAGGGTCGGCGATCTGTGAGATAAGGTCTGTGGCGGTCAGCTGATGTTCTAGGCTTGTAAGTTGATGACAGGGCAAATTGTGACCTATGGCACATATCCTCTGCAAAGCAGGCAAATTGGAATGCGGGATGAGATGATATTACCGTATATTTCTTGTTCATCGATAGGCTCTACGCCGTCTTCCTCTTCATCCGAGACTTCTGAATCGGACGATGTTGAAGGCGAAAATGGGTCTGGGAGATAGGCTGCGGCAGGGATGTTGCTAGCGAACAGACCTTTCGGTATCGTTGACGATGCTTGAGAATTGCCCTGCCGCCGACGGCTCGGTAAGTCTGAGGCGTTACGTATCGTGGGGTTTGCGTTGAGGATTTCGGACATCACTTCGATCGTCAACGTTTTCTTTGGCCGAGGCGGTATGCACTTATTGAAGTATCTGAGACCCCGCGTCCGCTGTCAAATGAGTTCTATGCGCTTGGATGTAGGTTAGATGTAGCATCCAAGAATAGGAAGCCTCGGGACGGACCATTTTAGTAATTTTCCTTTCGCCTAAAATTGCCTAGTGGCACAACATATAAATCCTCTAAATGCATTATGCACAACATGCTGAACTTGGATACACAAAGGCGTGGTAGTGTCCTCGTCTGCAAGGGACGGTACAAATGTTCTGAGAAGCGTAGAGCCTTCGGTGACCAACCAAATGGCTTCGAGCGTCGATGCTATGTTGCGGGGGGCTGAAGGCGCTCACAAGGCTGCTTCAGCTGACACTCTAGTCTCACATCAACCACCTTCCATGCATGGACCTAGGAAGATACCCTGACCCCCACGGCTTCTGTACATTGCGCTAGAAGCTCCCAATCAGATATCAGGAGGAGTGTACCCGGTCCCAAAAGGGCGAAAGCGACATCAGACAAAGATAGAATATTGTATGTGAGCTAAAGCTCTGGAATGATGCCAGGGAGGAAGGAGAACATTGGTTCGTCCCAGCCGAGTAAAACCATGAAAGACTGTTGGCTGCTCTGGCATAGATATCGTCCGCCATTGCAGATGAGTCTATAATTGTATATCTGGGCCGGTGGGAAAGAAAGAATTCGTCATAAAACCATTTGCGTTTGTTATCAGATCCACGGCCCTTGCTTGGTGGCTTAGATATGAGGATATGTAGGTATCTAGTACTAAACACTCGCAGGCGGTCCTTGCCGGTCGATCCTTGCCCTTGGCGATCTCCAATCATCAACAGTGTTTTCGAGACTGTTCGTTGTGTCTGCTCTCATTCAGGCTGACAATGTCCGCTGTACGAGCTTGTCAATGCCAAAGAAGGCTTCAATCGAACCGTCCCGCACTGATGTCGCCCCGTTCTTTGATTGTGGCTCTGTGCCGGCTGTCACTGTGCCTTTTGGGGGTTGAGACATTTCACTGGCTCTCTTATACTCCTCCCATGGTACCCTCGGCATCGTGCCACTGAACTTTTCTATTTAAACGCCACTCGTCAAAACCGTTAATGTGAGCCCAGGGTTTGTAGCTACAGATGCATTGCCTTCCAACGCATTTTGTTTGGACAAGGCAGACCGAGGTTTGGTAGGATTGTCGAGTCAAGGCTATTTATGGTCAACGCACTGAAAGTAGAGTATTATGTAGTTGCCGTATAATACAAGACCGTTGCACACGTTCTGCTCGTCTTCCTTTCTTCCATACATCTACGTGTTCTAATAGATCTCGGTCAGACTGTCGTTATCGATCCAAACCAGCCCCACAAATCCCCTGCTCTATGTTGTGCCTAAGCGCCTCTCGCACCTCCTGTTTCACACTTTAACGTTATTCGCTCACAAATACCCCGAAGCCTGTAGGGTGTTTTGGAACTGCGTGAGGGGTTGAGATAAACGCACGGATGTAAGCTTCTCCACATTCCATCTCGACAGCAAATGTCTACCGTCGCTCCATTGCCTTCCGTGCTGCCTCAGCGGAGGCAAGTGTTATCATTCGTCAACAGGGGAGATAGCTGATGAGCACTCAGCCTCAGGAGCACACCCGCGGCGTCTATCATATTAAGGTCCCCAAAGGAGAGGCGGAGCGCCACCCTTTAATCTTCCTGCAGTGTGTCAACGTTGTGCTCCCAACGTGCATGCAACCTCCACGCTGAAGAGTATCGAATGACACCAATCGAAATATCGAGAGTGCAAACCACCCCTGGCTGATAAACCTTCAAAGCCTGGACACCCCGGCCTTCAACACTGGTACCCCGCGCACTACTCGGCTTCTTTTGAAACAGCGACGAGATACAGCACTGGTCACTCGGGGCTTCCATTCTACACCTTTACCTTCGTCGTCTTCTACTGTGACACTTCATCGCATCGACTGCCCTGCGGCGATCCCGACCATTTTAGATCTCCTCCATCCCTTCACAAGTACCAACAATAGCGACTGCGCCTTCTACGCCAAATCGCAATCACTCACTTGCACTCTCGCTTCTGCAATCCCTTGCTACTGGTCTATTCGACTCCCTTATTCGATCCCAGTGTAAAAGGAGGCAGGTGTGTTTGTTGGTGTTCAACAAGCTAAAGTGAAGGAACAAAAGGGTTTCGCAGAAGGAGATCTTATACTGCCCTATGCTCGGAGAAGTCTAGAAAGAGCTCTGCGTCCGAGATCGGTACCTGAGCATCTGATATCATTGGTATCGCTATTGACTTCGCCTGTCGTCTTTCAACACGTTGTCGTCCCCATTGTGCCTTCTTATTGCCTTTGCTAACAGCGTTGAAGGACTTTCAATCACACATACAAGGACCTCGAGTAGCCGAACAGACCTTCGCCCGCCGACAAGCAACAATCGTCCGACTTACGACCGAATAACTTGGCAAGCGAAGTCTTGAGTGACAGCAGACATTATTACAGAACTTGATTTGGCTTTCCATCCTTCGGCGACTCAATCTCATTACATCCGGCACAACTCGCCGTACTGCGAAGGTCAATCACCCTCAGTATAGGACGAAAGCATCTACCCCTAGTCATTCGAGCACATACGATCGTGCAGTAGTCTTTATCCTCTTGTCAAAGGGCGCTTAGTGTGCTCGTAACGTCAAGGGATTTCAGCAATCCTACAGCATCCTATCGTCCGTACCCTTGATGAGCGTTGCATTTGAGGTACGGCCGCTGCTGCCGCAGACAGCGCCAATGCAAAACTTTTCCTTTGCGCCTCCCAACATGGGGATTGGAGCCGACAAGAAGAGTACGCTTGACCCACCACTCCGTATCCTGAGTTCAAAAACGTACCCGATTATGATAGGCTGATCGCATCTAGATTACGTCTTCGTCGACGAGCACAACCGTCACAAGCGCTTGAAGGGTATGTCATGGCCCACACATCTGTCAATATACGACTGCTTACACTTGGCGAAGTGATGAGAGCTTGTGAAGGATGCAGGAAGCGAAAAATCAAGTGTGATGCAGCTACAACAAATCAGTGGCCATGCGCATCATGCGTGCGACTCAAGCAAAATTGCATCCCTCCTACGCTCAACTACGATCGAGTCCATGGCGGCGGTGGCCACGCCTCGGGACTCGAAAGGGTGCTGGACTTCGACCACTCGGACGGAAGCGGCGAGGACGAATACAGCACGTTCACTAATGAACCGCACGTCTTCGAAGAACAGGATCAACAAGAGCATCTGCATGTATCTCAAGTACCTTACAGCGCCGGACTTCAACAATTTAGCACCCCACCATACTCCGACAAGGATTTTGGTCAGCATGAATTGGGATACGATGACATTCCTCCAATGCCGCCTCATGTACCGAATACTTCTTATCGCAATCATACCACTTTCGACCCCCCGCAAACTGCTCCCCTTCAACCCGCCAACGGCGCCACTTGGAATAGCGATCAGTACACCCCTACCGAACTCAGTGATGTACTGGGCGAGCTCAAGATCCACGAGAATGGTGTTGGTATGTAATCGGGATGCTCACTTCAACTTTCCACCTCTTCAGTGCTACAAGACTAACTCAGATGTAGCTCCATATATTTCGCAGCAAAAGAAAAGCCTTGCCGAGGCTCCCGCATTCGAGGAATTCGAAGTCAAGCTGCCAACAAGCATATCGGGCTCCGGCTCAACGGTGAGGATACCTCCAGAACTTATGCCTTCTGAGGAGCAATGTATGGAGTGGTTCGAGATCTTTTTCAATCATATTCATCCTTATGTGCCTGTCATCAGCAAGCCGTACTTCTACCAACAATGGCGATCAAATCGCCGATCTATCTCGCCTCTGATACTAGAGGCTATCTTCGCCTGCGCTGGAAGAATGTCCGGTGACCCAAGTAAAGGAGCTCAGTGGCTCGCTCTAGCGTCTAGTGAGTATTTCGAGGAGTATCTGTCATAGCTTGGCTGATCGCGTACGCAGAGCATGAGGATTGCTTCATGGACGTCCCAAGACTTAGCACCATCCAAGCGCTGTTATTACTCTTGAAAGCTCGCGAGTCGGCACCTAAACGAGGCTACTATTTTCGATCTTGGATGACGGTGAAGAAGCTTGTTACCATGGCCCACGATCTCGAACTCCATGAGCACTATCATGAGCACAGAATTGGTCGAGGCTGCGAGTGCGATCCAACAGAATGCCTCGTCAGGACTCGCATATGGCAAAATATCTTCGTGTGTGAGATTATGATTGGGGGTCCTCAAGGTACGCGCAAATGCGCAAATAACGTTTCCAAAGTCAAGCTAATCTCCATAGGTCGCACTGACATGGGTGTTGACCCTGAAACAGTTGATCTGGAAGTCCCGCTGTCCTTACCGGCCATCGACGGCTCTGACTACCAGATATCACGGCATTTCACCTATTTCGTACGCAAGGTTCGTAGTGTGCGAGCTATGCATGATATCAAAGGCAGTGCCAAAACCAAAATCGGTGAACCCTTGGATTTCGTGACTGACCCGAAGTTTGTCGCTCTGAGCTCCACTCTCAGTCTTTGGTTGGACAGCCTCCCAACAGACCTCCAGGTCAAATTTCCAGATGACGAAACTCCACCATGGCTACCGAGCCACTTCGTCGGCAATATGCACTCATACTACCACCTCACTGTCATTATGCTTCATAGACCTCAGCTCATGCGCTCAAGCTCTTACGCTAATGGGAATTGGAAGATGCATATGGCGGTCTGCTACTCATCTGCCAAGGCTATGTGCCGTCTCCAGGAAGCCGTGCTTCAGACGTTTGGATTGTCAGGATTATTGTACATGCAGCGTGGCATCAATTTTGTCATCTATGCTGTGCTCACTTGTACCATGATACACTTGGTATGCTGGTCCGCACTCGGGAATTCCCAATGGTCGTGCTAATGTTACCAGGTGGCCATCACTTCACCAGATCCAGTCTTCAATTCTGATGCTAAAGATTACTTTACCCGCCACATGCGGATCCTAGAGAACTGTACTTCAGCTTGGCCAATGCCGGAGATGCAGACACAGATCGATGCTCTCAGAGAGGCTTTCTCCGCCGACACAAGCAGGCCGTTTGAATTAAAGGCCAGCTTTCCTTTTGGCAGCCCAAGCTCGAGTGGGCTCCAGCCAAGTCCTCCTCTCGACCATGCACATCCACCACCAATGCTGGTACCTCATGAGGCACATGGGCAAGTCCAGCAAACACCTTATCACGCTCAACCTATCACGCCGCCAGTATCGGCGGGATTTGACTTCCCCAAAGAAATCTCTTTCCCACCTACTTCCATGGCGACGACAACAAGTGGCCAACACCAAAACATATCAGCGCTTACGCCGTCGATGGGAGGCAGCCAGATTGATTGGAACCCTACTCCAATCTTCAAGTATGTTTGTCCATGTTTCATGCTTAGAATGTACTGAATATGCTTCTAGTCAGTGGAGCACAGCTTTCGGAGCCGCGTCTGGCGCTATGCCATCGGCTTCTACCTCTATCCCACAGCTATCGCCACCACTTTATCCTCCTCCCTCGTCTACTCCACAAACCACTTCCTCTCTCCAGCGTAGCGTGCAGCAGCAACCACAATCCTACCCACTCACATCAACCGTGCCTTCTCTCGTTAGACACCAAACCGCACCGCAATTACCCGCATTTGCAGCACATGTGCCACCCACGCCTTCGTTCGTCACATCGAGTATGTGGCGTGATACCGTCGCGAGCACCTATGATCCGGGAGCATCGAAACGGCGATGGGACGGAGGCGGTGACGCCTTCGACTTTCTTTTGAATAATGCCCAGCCGAAGCGCCGGTGCTGACCTACATTCACCCATTCGACAGTCTTTCCCACTTTCTTGATTAGTATTCATGGTTGTAAGAATAGGCGGCGTTATCATATCTTTAGCGTTGCTCGATTCCCCTTATCTTGCATATGAGTTCACGACTTCATGTCGACATTAATGATTTTTGTATAATGAGACATGCCAGCCTACGGTGTATCTGCCACCTCGATCTCTGTTACGATCATGTTTCATCGTTTTCTAGTATATTATAGGCGGGCCATTCACTCCATTTCTCTTTGATGCATACCGTAGGCCATTAAGACCTTTGCATTTGAGGCGCAACGAGCCAATTCACTTCATGATTCAGTGCTAGTAATGCATGCAAGGCGATAGAAGTAATTCCGTAAGGAGCACTTCATACTAATGGACGGATAAACTTGAACTTGTCCACATGTAAGCAACAACAATTTCCACCAGGCCGCCTGAGTCAGTCAATACGTCGTGATTGGACCATAGGATCCTGTCCGCTATTTGGACTATGTCCGAATCCTATCTTTGAGGAGTTTTCCCGACCATATGGCCCTCAGTGACGCCAAGATCCAGCCTAGCCATCTTTCCCTCCGAGACACGGCCGTCAGAGGCATTGTCATCGCCTCCTCTGCCCTATCAACGGCACCGTGGGTATCCATCAAATATAGCCATCGATCGCATCCCACCGGACTTCCTCCTTCTAGCCCCTATCCCTATCACCGCCAATACGCTCCAGTGCCTGGTGAGGGGCTCAGTATACGATTTGAGGTGTGATGTCGTCCAAGAAGGGAGATTGAATTGCAACATACCTCGAGCATGACGACCGAATTCCCTCTTATGACCTGTATCATTACCGTTGTATTAGAACCGTAGTTTTTGTTTGTTCTATCATATGTTTTTTTCTGTGAGAAAGAGTGCCTGCCGTACCACCATCCCAATCCGCACCTTTTCCCCTCCGGCCTTTTCTTCCACCGCTTCGTCGAGGACGATGTTGAGGAATACCTATGGATTTGCGCGTTACTTTAGCACTTAGTTCAGTCGCATCGTGGCCTGGTTTGTTGCTTTTTCATTTTTAGGGATAGTGAGGGTGAGGGTAGGGAATGTAGGAAAGGGGGGGATATATACGTCGTAACCTCGTAAGACGCCTATTACTTTTCGGCTGCCGTTTAGTTGGACGAAGAGCCTTTTGTCGAGGTACTGTTGATTTGGGGAGGGGGTTAGCGGTGAGAGGAGAGGAGAGGAGAGGGGGAAGGGGGATAGGGGGGTGAGTTACCTTCTTGAGCTCGGGTTGGGCTTGAGGCATTGTGGGGTTTTGGGAGCTGGAGAGGTTGACGGGCGCTGGGGAGTGGATGGGTTTTTGAGAGGTGGTAGGGCTGCGCTAGTGGGTTTGTAAGGACCGAGGGTCGGTCAAAAAAGTCGTCCTCTCCAAAATTGCGGCCAAGACCGGCAACGACTTTTTTGACCGACCGTCGGACGTTACGGAGTGTGTTTCGTAATTCCGTCACCTTGTGTATTCTATCCTACGTTGCGAGCGCTGTCGATTCTGAAAGTCACTTTCGATCTTGGGGCATTGTTATACGCCAGTCCAACAATCATAAGCTTGTTCACCTCCTGTGAAAAGGTGTTACTCGTCTCTGGCAATCAAAGCCTGCATCAACCTGTCCTTCCTAGCTGTACCTCTTCTTCACTATGAAGTCCTCCTTCGCGTCGCGACGGCAGCCCCGCAAAGTCGGCCAGGACAACGAGGATGAACTCAGCTCTGACTCGCCTCTGGGGTCGGAAGGACAAGAACAAGGTACAACTCACCACTCGCTTGTAGCAGCACAGATATCTGACAAGTCTACGCCAACCCCCAGGCTGACTACCTCCTCAGACCAGCACCTAAGCGCAATACGCCCCTCGATCGGCGGGCGCAATGGCTCATCCAGGACGAAAAAGCGCTCCTCCCTGCGCATGTCCTTCGGCCCTGGCGGCACTTCCATGACTGAAGATGACGGGGATATCGCACCCACTGTTTTCACGCCAAAGAAGTCCAACCTGAGTCGGCAGGCTGTGGAGAAGAATGTGCTGCGAAGAACACTAGCAGCTGGCATATCTGCAGAGCATCTACCGCTAAGACAAACGGCTGAGAGGCCTAGTTATAGCAAGGATCATCTCAATGAACTCAGGGGTTCCACGCCCTCCACGCCCAAGGATCTACGCTCGCAGTCCGATATCGAGGATCAAGAAAGCAATGCGTTAGACCTAGCTGCGAAGTTCGGCTCAGATCTGATAGTCCAAGATTCGAGTTCCACTGCCATCCCTACAGTTACCGAGATCCGCGAGAAGAAAGAACGGAGGGCGCGCCTGGCGAAAGAGCAAGACTTCGTTAGCTTAGATGACGACGATGATGGTGCAGTGGGAAGGGCAGAAGATGAGGATGATTCGAACGATGAACGATCTCTCCTGCCATACGCAAGACAAAAGCCTATTAGACAGGAGGAATCGCGCCTAGTGCGGGACGATGAAGATATAGCCGAAGGCTTCGACGAATTCGTCTCCGATGGCCGCGTTGCTCTCGGCAAGAAGGCGGAGCGAGAGCAAAAAAAGCGGCATGACGCTGAAATACGTGAAATGATCAATGAAGCCGAAGGTGCTGGGTCAGATGGTTCCGATGAAGATGATAGCGAGGTCGAGCGCAATGCCGCCTACGAAGCTGCGCAGACGCAGAAAGGAATGGATGGGTTACGCAGAGATGATGAGCAGAAGGTGAAGCCGAGACGACCGCGGACGCCGCCAAGGATTACGCCCTTACCTACGCTAAGTGGGTGTATGGAGAGATTGAAGGGACAATTGGCAGCGAAGCAGTATTCGCTGGACATCAAGCAGAGAAGGTTAGAGGAGATTAAGAAGGAGAGGGAGGATATCAAGACGAGGCAGGAGGAGGTGCAGAGGCTGCTCAAGGAGACTGGCGAGCGGTATGAGAAGTTGAGAGCGGATGCTGGGACGGATGGAGAGGCGACGATGGATGGGGTTGGGAACGGGACTATGGTTGGTGTGGAGGGGATGGCGAGGAGATGGTTGGAGAATCTGGGGGAGACGTGAGTATTTCGCCTACATAATCGATCGACTTTCGAGCCCCAGAAATCTATCCCTGGATATGGACAATCTCCAACAACTTCAAACAATATCCATCTATGACAGTCTCGTCACCGCACAATCCCAAGCCTCTCTACGGACCATCCACTGAACCTCCCTCAACAAACGACCTATCCAATACACGAAACACTCTTCAAAACCCCCCAAAAACCTCCACATCTCAGCATCCAACGCACCTAGTAGCGCTCACAATACAACTTTCCATTCCATACCAAACCTAGCCCGATACCCATATTCAGCACGTGTAAAACTAATCATTACATACACGAATAGATACCCAGCGCGACGATCGTCGGTCATGTTTCCTCTCTCCGGTTCTAGGGAATGGTATCGAAATGTGTTTTTGCAGAATGTTGGTCTTCTCACCCTATTACGCGTTACGTTTGTGAAATGTGGTACAAATCGAGCACGTCGACCTGGTCCTATAGACTTGCGCTGGCTTAGATCGATACCTATCTGATATTCAAATTTGGGAAAAGGAAGGTGTTGGGTATCATTTTTTCCGTGGAGTATATTTATTTGTGAAGGCTTTCCGGCTGGCTGCTAGCTGTGGGAAGTAACAATTCTCCACGTTTTGGAAAGCTGTGATGTATTTATCAAAGGTTTTTATTATTTTTTGGTCGGGTTTTGAGGGATCTATGGGGATTTAGGATCGGTTTTTGGAATTATGAGGGAGGAGAGAGGTGGGGTGGGGTGGAGTGTAATGAGATGGGATGGGATGGGGATGAATGGGGTGATGGGGGTGAGGGGATAGAGGAGAGATAGAGGGAGGAGATAGAGGGTAGAGTGGTTGTTGGGGTTTGGGATATAGGTTAAGGGGTGAGGGTATAGACGATGGTGCGGCATGGATTAGAGGGGTGTTGATGGTGGGTGGTTAGTGGATATGGAGAAGAGGACATGGGAAGAGGCTGGAAGGGAAGTAGAGTCGTATCCGATCTCCTTTTTCCACCTGAGATAAAAAATCTGTCGGTAAAGGGACGGGTGATAATACCGTGGCTATTGTTTTTCACAGTCTATATGTAGCTACAAGATATAAATGCTCTATGAAAACAGCAATACCACCCACCCACCCACCCTCTCATCTAATACACGTAACCCTTTCTGAGAAGCGACCTCAAAGAGGCTCCACTAGATCTACGATACTACGATTCCATCCATGCAAATGCTAATACTATCCCGTCTTCGCCGTCACGGACCGGTGGGATGGCTTGGATAGTTGGAAGAAGTCTATATGAAGCTAAACGTATGAAGCATATGCATTTGTATGACAACTATTAGCGGTGCGAGAGAAGGATCTTTCTATAGTCTTTCCAAATTCACTGACTCTTTGCTGAGGGCTATTTGGAAATGCGTATATGCAGGTTGCAGCTTCGTGGAGGATATAGAGAGTGAGAGGGTAGTAAGGGTTTTGACTGGATATGGTGGGAGGTTTCACAGTGATGGTTTTGAGATTGGACGAGGGGGATGCGGATATTGAGTCGGGTTATGGGATAGAGGTTTTGGTGTGTAATAGATTTGATGGTATGATCAAGCCATTTTTTAAGGAGGGAAAGGGTTCAAGGTTTGGGGGATGAGGGAAGGGGGTGATAGAGGTCTGGCTGGTGGATGTAACTGAGTGTGTGTAGAAAAAGGGAAAGAAATTCGTGGATTAGTCTTGCGTATTTGCAACAAATGCAAGATCACTAGTACGTACATGATCTTAGAGCTCTATAAAATTAGTAACAACGATAGTATTCTTTGAATAGATCAGTGTAACATCATACCTCTTCTGTTCCCTTTATGACACCAAGAGTGAATCATTGCTTCATTGATTGAAAAAAACCCACAAATACCTAGGTCTGCAACAAGATCACCCAACATATCATCCGTAAACGCAGACAGAAAAGGAACACCAATATTCATCCTGAGCTAGAAAGAAACACTTCCACCCTTATTAGGTTGATGAAAGAGCTTCTATTCCTTTCGAGTTATCTCGATAAAAACGATTTGCTTGTATATGTAGTATTGTGTATGTGTGAATGACATCAAGGTAAAGCTGCTGTTGGATGTGATTAAGTATGAGACGAGCATTTTGCACCTACCAGGTAGATTACGAGATATCGAATGCGGATCGTGTGAGGCCTTCACTGTTGGAATAATCTTGGATTCAAACAATACTCGCTCCAAAGCTTCAGTTGATCAGATACGCAATTGGACAGCCATGGCGAGATATTCAGAACTTTAGGTTCTCAAGGACGTTTGTAATGTGGAGAGTGTAAACGCAGATACCTACGCATGCCGAAGGAATTTATGGTGCATATTGAGGTAGTTGGGTAGTATCTCAGACTTGCCCAGCCGGTATGTAAGGTATCAATATCTGAGGGGGGCGACTAGGCTGCTTCGAGTCAGTCGTGGGCTTTCTCAGATCTTGAACAACACTGAAAGCAGAGGAGACTGTATCGTAATAACGTTTTCATTGCTATGAGGGCGGTGCCCGAAGACGAGGATCGACTCGATCAACGACTAGCTTGGGTGATCTGGAGACACCACCGCATGCTCTATAGAATTGGTAACTCCATGTGGGAAAATTGTGGTTCATGTGGCTTATCCAACACAATACTGGTTGTATGTACATACTGTGGCTGAAGCTCGTCATAACGTCGTCACTCGTTCCTCGTCCAAAGATCTTGCAACCATGGCCAATCATGTGTGAATCCACACCTTTTGCCCTCGATGTTGTAAGCATGCCATGAAGCAGCTTTGTACCAATCTAATCCGTCCAGTTATTCATAACTCCTGATCCCTCAATCCCTTGAACATCCACCTAGAATTCAAGTACGAGCTCGCAGAGCTCGTCCCTACGGCCTTGAGATTCCACAGGATCCTTTGGGTTTCCGGAGGCGTACTTGGGACCGATGTTTTTAATAGCGACACGCATTCCCTGGCCCTCTTTCATTTTCGACACGACGTCGTCATCGACGATGATGCTGTAACCTCTGTCACAAAGCCAAATCGACCGGAACACCCTCGCTGGATCGACCCCGACGCCGATAGCAACCTTCGCGGTCAGCTCGGACGCGGAACGAGAGACGAGGTCGATCGGTGCATAGTTATCAGTATCGAGAGGACGGACATAAAAACGTGCGACTTTTGTAGCACTGGGTCGTATTATCGGATTGATTGGTGGTAATGTATTGTGCCATGCCTTATCGATGCCTGTTGGGGGCGAGTGTGGAGATGAGGCTACCATGTTTTGGATTTCCATGCCTTGCTGAGAAATTGAAGCGATTCTGTTATCATACGGTGTAGAGACTGTCCCCTTGGGCCTCCCCAGTCCAGGAGTAAGATCTTGATTTGTGCGGTCCCGCTGACTAGGATACCAGTCACAGTGTCGCTGCTGCTCGCACTGCAGATCAAGGAGACTATGTGCTGCGGTCGAGTGGCAACTTTTCTGTATGTTGTGTATTCTGGAACGGAGGACGTCTTCATGGATGCTTCCTAGGCCTCGCTCCCTTTTCGGAGCGACGCTAGAGGATGTCTTTCGCCGATGCTTCCTAGTCTTATCATCTTTCGAGAGTGTTTTCGAGAGGTACAGTTGTTGTTCCAGTCTTGCGATGCGTTTTCCCGCCGTTGTCAAGTCATTGGACATTTTCCGTTCCGCACCGTGGCTCCTAAACACCTGAATCCTGCAGTAATTGACTGAGGTGTCACTGGTTGGACATTGCAACGATTCTGGTGATATTTCCTCGGTCTTACAGCAAAGCTGCATACTCAAGCCGTGGATTCCTTTGACGTGGCTGAAGTCTGTCGACAGAAAGTTCAGCTGGAATGTGAGAGAGCACTCTGTCGGGCTACCACAATCCGCATCCCACACCAATGAAAAGCCATCTGAATGGACAACCTGGACTTTGGAGACGCTCTGATTCGAATTATCCGAGGGCACCATATTCACGAACTCGATAGCGAGAAACTTGCCTTGGTAAAGATGACCCTCATCTGTGCCTCGGGTCTGGTTCCATAATTGCCAGGAAGCCAAAGGTCGTTCCCTTTGCGCTTCCGTGTCGAACGCTACCTGGACCGATGTGCAGTACAGCCGCCTCTTCGCAGTATCTGCTGATGAGGCTGCGGTGTCCTTGACCAGAAGCGTGTACTGCGAACCCTTGTTCAGGTACGTGACTAGGTTTCCTCCAGGCTCCTTACGCAAAGCTGGCGGGGCATTGAGTGTGTGACAGAACCGTGTCCTAAGGAGCATTAGGGTTTACTTTATGTGTACTAGGCATATCGAGAGTCACTCACTTGATCGGTTGTCTCGTCTGTGATATATCTTTGTCACCATCACCATCACCTGAAAAATCCATGGAACCATTTGGGTAATCAATATCGTTCTCGTCTTCGCAAGCAATCTCCATATCATCCAATTTGTGGGCATCCAGTAGGGCTGGAGTAATGAACGAGGCCGGGTAAATGAACGACTTCTGACTCTCTTCAACAGCAACATCCTGTGTTGGGTCACACAGTCCCATCCAGGTGGGAACGCCGTTCGATAATGACAAGTCCAACGGCACATTCCCTGACTGATAGAATTCCTCCATGGTGTCTTCGTTGAACGGCGCGTCTCCCAGTACGAACACATCCTTCATGAATCCTACCGGGGTAGCAGAGGCAGGGTTGCCTGGGGACACAATTGATACAGAGGACAGTGAAGACAGCCCTGGTGTGGCGGAAGAAAGTTCCTCTGATCGCTCAGTTCCACTTTCACTGAATCGATCACGAAAGTCAATCACCTCAACGACGGACCGGGTATGAACATAGGAGGGACTCACACAGACTCTGGAAGTCCTGATTTCTGAAAACACATGATTTCTGCGGGTGATAGATGAATCGCAGGTGATGTACCTGATGCGACATCGTTCCCATGGCTCTGCCTGAACTGAGCGTACAGCTCAATGGGTAGCTTATGATTGCTTCGCCTGATGCAACACCGATCAGATTAGTTAGTTCGGTGAGTGTCTTGGTGGAATACAGATGAGAAGACTTGCTTACCGCTGGGAGAACATTGTGCGCTACAAGTCGAAAGTCTGTGAGCCAGATGTGGCTGAAATGTGGGAAATGCCACTGACCACAGCGGGAAGATGCTGGACATGGTTCTTGGGTGATAAACGCACCTGTATCTGATGGAAATCACTACTCCACTGGGAATCTCTCCTTCGCCAATTGAAAGGTGACGGAGCGAACCTCCGCGCCGTTGAAGCGGCGGAGTTGACCTCCGCCCGTCCAAGCTCTGAGAGAATTTAAGCTCATCAAGTTCCAGGGTCAACATTAAGGTTGTTGTGGGTTTGCCCCTCCCGCTTAGTCCGCTCCTGCGTAGCTACCTCATAGGCCGGCCTCCTCAGAACGTCGCCACACCAGTTGAGCCCGGCAGATCGGATTCTCACCGAGGGACATGATTGGCTCCCTCTTCTCGTCCTCGGAAAAGCGCACGGTCGAGACCTGTCACGTGCTACGCAAGCCACACCATCGGCGAGGAGCCATGACGAAGCAAAGTCAATTTGCACTATGTTGTTTTCGTTTCGGCTCCCTGCTATGTGGAGTATATAGCCTGGGAAGGGCCCAAGTAGTGTGGGACTTGATGAAAACCCACGACGTATGACGCAGCAGAAGTCGACAGAACGCGGATGATTCATCCGGCTCAATGGACTGCTGCTCATCATAGCTTCTATGGCTCTGTGCAAGCGACTAAGCGGACGACTTGCTGTCCATGCATTCACTGGGCATGCCGAGGATCTCCAACAAAACCATATGTATCCCCATGGGTCTTCGTCCTGGGGCATCTGTGAATCAAAGTGTTGACTCATGGGCCTGTTGAGTGTGTAATCTGGAATTCCAGTATACCAGGCTGTCGTGAGTGCCCTACACAAACAGGGTTCCAAACCAACGATCGACATGAAATTCTCTTACTCAGAAATAAAGTTAGCGTCATTGGATATGACAATAGAACTGAGGACTCACGACCACCCTTGCGGTTTCAAACCGTCTTGAATTACCGGCATAATGGGTGTGGATGACAGATAGAATAGAGGTCTAGCCTCTTTCTGGGCCACTACTCTGACGGCTGCTGTACGGCAAAGACGAAATGAGAGCGACCTGCCCTTAGATACTTTGTATCGATGCAGTTCATCTTTGCACATCAATCGAATGCACTGTTTCTGAGGGCATTCGGGAGAGGCCTGTATGACTCGCCAGCCGGATTTGCCCCATATATGCACTTGGGACCAGAACAATCATGAGAAAAACCCATGCATGGCACCCTAACATGTAAGTGTCGAGCCCAAGACGTACGAAATTCTCTACCATCCTCTTCTTAAGAGCTGTTTACATTCCGTCTCTCCCATATCTTCACCCCTAGATGCAATACCGTACTCCAAGGACCGAAACATCAATAGAATCTGATGAATCATGTCCTGTATTGTGCATGTAGGAGAGGTATTGAAAGCAAACCTACAAGGTGAGCCGGCCTATATGTAGGAAGTCCGTAAGGACACAGCTTACATGAGCACCAAAACCCGGACGCTCTTCTCTCGATGAACAATCAGGACGGTAGCGTAGTAAACATGACCAGGAGAGCGATGCCGAGGAGGCGTTGGATGGTGAGATGGACACTGAAACTAAGGATTAGGATAAAGGTAAGCTACAGCGTTCCTTCTCAAAAATTGACACTGGATTCTCTATCTTTCCATCGTACTCGGGGTATGGAACACCATCCACCCTTCTGGGAGGCCATACTCAGCATGGCTTCCATAGTCAGGCTTCCATAGTCAACGACCTATGCGTAATCACGTTCAAAAAGCAGACGGGCCGTGCGAGTCAATCCCTGCAGATTTTAGGACTCAATATCTCTGCTCGAGTCCACCGTAAGTACATCAACGAACAAATCCCAAAACAAGATCGTCTTGCTAGTCTGCCGTCCTTTTCAACACTGGATTTTCCCCCAGCATGACACAGCAGCGCAGGAGGGCTTAAGCAAGCAAACAGTCAATTGAGGGTATGTAGATACCCACCCTCATCCCCCTATATAGAAGGGTGCACAAGAAAATTGTATCACCTCATTCCTTCCCATACCATCATCGCCATCAATTTTCCGGTTCGAGTCCTGATATTTTGGCTTTAGCGATGATCTCGTAATCAGCCTCCCGCCGAAATCTCACGTTTTGGAATCCGAGGTTTGATAAGGTGAAGAATTGATGACCCTTATCGCTTGACCATGAGCCTAGTGATGCCAGTGGTGTTGCCGTTGAGAGGTTGCTGGTAGACGCTAATTGTGGGCGTGCCATACAGGCTATCTGAGACACGAATTTGAAGCGCTGCATCAGTCGTGCAAAGGTGAGGGACGTCCCTTGGAGGGTATATGAATTCTTGGATTCCGCTCGTAGTGATCATCACTATATCAACGATCCAGTCTGAGGTTTCCTAATCAACCCTCGCGCCCGGCACGAAGTCACGAAGTCGTGGTGGTGAAACATCAACCCAGAAACCGTGAGTCGATTTGCGAGACGCCGGCATCTCACATTCCTCATGAAACAGGGACTTCCCTATCTCCCACTCTGCCGATAGACAGCAGGACCTCCCTACCTCACACAGAGCCTACCAACCCACAAAGAAAACCTCAAGCGCCTTTCTGTCTTGCGAACAGACCTCTCCTCCTCAACCCGTTCGTTATTATCATCAGTCGTCCATCTTTTTAGCACCCTGCACCCACATGAAAATCAGCCTCAGCAATTCCACAAGATACGGAAAAAACCAGCAGCGAAGTATTCTACTCACAACCATAACATCATCAATCATCACCCACATCGACATGTCCGCCAACCACTCCCATCACCCCCACCATCACCATCCCCAACCCTCTCACCCCTTTCCCCTCCTGAAAACCCCAATCAATACCGCCACCTCACACTTCTCACAGTCCTTTTCCCCTCCCAAAAATCACATCACCACCCTTCCCCCCAAGTCCTATCCCCCCACATCCGCTACACCACTGTCCCCCTGATCCGCCGCCAGCGCCATCACCACCGTCACAGGTAGCGATCCCCCCAACGCCTCAGCAACATCCCGCCGCGTAACCCGCCCCTCGACCGCCCTGTCAAGTCTAACCCGATGACAGGAGTAATCGCCTGGCTTCGGGAGTGTCTTCCAGCTGAGGCAGATGTCGTAGATGGCGCTAGTATGTGGATTGGAGATGGTGGTGGCGGCGGAAGAGGTGACGACGTTGTTGTTGGTGGGTGCAATGTCGGTGATGGTATTGGTAATAATGCTGCTTTCGCTGTTGATGGAAGGAGATGAAGCGCGAAGTGGTATTTGTACAGGTGCGCTCATTACGAGCAGTGAAGGGGTGAGATGGTGGAAAAGTAAGAGGATGGGGAGTAGGATAAACATTCTGGGCTTCGCGTGCTGGTGGAAGAATGCTGAGGCCTAGCTATTCTATTGTTTTTGAGGAATGAGAAGGATGGGATGGAATGCATGTAGATGAGTATCAGTATCAGTATGTGAAGAATACCATGCAAGCTGGTGAGTATCCTCTGAAGGCATGAGAACAGAACCAACGCAACTGCCCATCAAAAGTACCTAGAATAAAAGAACCAAAGCCCGTGCCCATCTCCCGAATCCTGCTTTCACGTTTGTACAACACATAATCCCGCAATCCCATAACAATCCCATGAATCCCACAAATCCCATAAATCCCAAACAAGGAATCCCAGAGTTGAATTCCTTGTTTCGGAAAGGGCAGCTGTGCCTTGTTTTGGGATGGAGTACGAACTGGATCTGGTTAGGGTGGAAAGGGTATCAGGGCTGAGAGCGGGTGTGGCGTTTTAAATTTCCGTTTCGGTTAGGATAGAATAGGCGTTTCGAGACGATGAGATAAACCCGGTCCCTCGGCCGAGGGAGGAAGGAAGATCGGGTTTGGTGCGAGTTCCTTGTGCAGGTTATGTATGCTTTATGTATCCAATGTTGCGGTATTCTATCATCGAGCTGGCACTGAGTCGAAATAGCGCTAGACTTTTCTGGTCTAGGTTCCGTGACGGTCGTACATTTTGGATATTCTATAGTTGACTGCGGGTTCCGGCGGTGAAGGGCCCAAGGTTCCATCAATATTACTATATGGGCATCAATGTGAAACAACGCTGTAAATTTATCAATCACGACGTGTCAGACTTCCTCTGTGCACATTGCCAGTTATCCCTAATCACTCAGTCTCGTCCCAGGATGAGTTCTTGTGGTAACACGTGTCGGCCAACATTGGCCCTCCACCTAGCGCATCCCATCCGCTACTTTATATTACTGACATCAAGGATGAGAGCTTAGCTCAGAATTCCATAGGCTCAGCTATTCCAATCCACGCCGTGGTTGGAACGTTGGTACAGGCAAACGCCCTGGTCACACTGTGGATTCGTGGCTGGATCTCGTTTGATTTTCTTGCGGTTGTGCCTGCTGATTGGAAAAGGTGATCCTCCCCATCTATGCGTGTGATCCTTAGGATCACCGCAGGATGTAGAGGCTCATCTCCTCGCGATTCTCTTATTGTCGCTATCAAATCTCAACAGGAAGGACAATGGTACCACAGATCGATTCTTGGCTATATCCTTGGTTCGAGGATCCTGTGAATGATGTTCTTCATTGTCATGGTCATGAATAGGACCCAATGAGTAGGTATCGTTTGCAACAACTTGTGAGAATTGCTATTGCAACCTGATTCTTGGTACCAGAATAATCATAGAGACGAGAGATACAGATCCAACGAATGATACTCGCAGAAAGTCCAGATCTGCGGGCTAAGAGTTTCACCTTGCATTGGGGGAGCCGGATTGCTTTTGAGGACGGCGAGTTTTGGAGGTAGATGTGAGTGCATTGGTATGACGGCGCTGTGAAGGAGAGTCTCGCTAAGATGAATTCAAAGAATGTTGTACATTTGACCGTCCGTAACATGGATGGCGCTTGCGGGCGGGATGAGATTGGTCATTCTCGAGATTTCATGGATCTGGGTCTCTTGGGTCGATGCTTGACCACATAAGTACAGCCACGCAATGCCGATGATATGTACAATCCCATATGCAAAGTGAACGCCATTGATCCTTGAACTCCACGCTCAAAGTACTAGTACATCAATGAGAATGACCATCTTCATTGTGCATCTCTGCGTCCACTTGACTCGGTGCACAGCACTGACCGCCGTCATCACACTCGTCCCCACAGTCAAGCAAGCATGCATCAGGCTCGCTACGCATGCTGACCGCTCTGCTGCCACCCTTGCTTCCTGTTTTGCCCTTTGCGCCGCCATGGCCCGCATCGGACCCTTCGTTGTCAGAGGGTGTCCCAGATGGATGGCGGTGGTCACTGTCGAGGCAGAATTCGGGTTGGATCGTGGAAGAATGGATGCCGTGCTCGTGGAGGCAACGTCGAATCGCACTAGCAAGCTTCATATATCTTGCCGATCCTTCACCCTTGAAATCGAAGCCAACCTGAACGTGTAGCGATGCGATCATCTTCACATCGCTCAATTGCCATACGTGTAAATGATGACAACTCAAGATGCCCGGGAGTTCCTCGATATCTTCCTTGATATCGTCGACATCCATACCAGCCGGCACAGCTTGGAGAAGGATCCGTGAGGCCGCTTTGCAAAGAGGTATGGCTGAGCCAAGGATGATGATCGTGATGATGAGTGAAATAACGGGGTCAGCATAAAATCTCCAAGAGAAGTGCGTGAGCCAGATGATGAGCGCAGAGCCTATGACACCAAGATTCCCGAGTGCATCACCCATCACGTGTAGAAAGACTCCACGCATGTTGAGATCGCTATGTGAATGGCCGCCTCCGCTAGCTTCCTTTGGCTGATTGTGGTTGTGACTAGCGTGCAAAGAGTCGTGCCGGTCAACAGGTTTATGATTGTGTGAATGGCCTACATCATGTGTATGGGGCGTCGAGCCGTTGCTTTTCGTATGTCCCAGCAGTGGCGTGTCTTCTGCTGGATCTTGTCCGTTTTCTTCATTGACAACCTCATCTGTTTCGGATTCGCTACCAGCTCTGGACTCAATGTCCTCCATTCGGTTTGCTGTGATGATACTTTTCCTGAAACTGGCGGGATGGATAGGTATATCATCGATGCTTGAGAATCTGGATCTTGAACCCCCACTGTTGTGTCGCCGTCGGCCCGGTGTGCCAGTAGTGTGCGACTTCCGTGCAGATAAAGGAGACGTTGTTGAGTCCGCAACTGTGGATTCTTCCTCGTCACTTCTTGTGAAATCTTTGGAGCCCGAACTGAGCTGCGCACGAGAGGTTTCTTTTCGTTCCCGTTTCAATCCGTCAGACTTTGGGAAGCCTGCCACTGTTGATTGAGGTAGAACATCTGCCACATTACCACCTTCATCAGCTACCGCTGCTGTGTACCCTCCAGACACTGTATGGCCGTGGCCTTCTTCCGCAGCTCCTATTTTATCGGCTTCGTTATGGGAATGTCCGTGACCACCTCCGTGACTATGCCCATGCTCGTGGAAAAGGAACAGGCCAACGAAATTCGAAACCAGACCGCAGCAGCCCACAATAAGTACGAGCTTAGGATTTGAGACTGCTTGAGGTTCAACAAATCGTTGTATTGCATCCAGAAAAATGGAGAGGCAGAGAGCCACCAAAAAGACGCCGTTGACAAGGGCTCCTAGTGTTTCCGCCCGTTGCCACCCGTACGTGTACATCTTCGAATTGGACTTCTGATGAGCCACTTTGACCGCCCATAGGCCAACGCAAAGGGAGAGGACATCGTTGAGCATGTGAAAGGAATCCGCGACCAGCGCCAGTGAATGAACGGAGTAGCCTAAGGTTTTGTCAGGATGATTGCGTCCATGCGGCAAACCACTTTTCGAGCTATAAGCCAAGCTTACCGACAATTAGCTCCAGGAAGAAGAAAGCTGAGTCTATCCCCAGGAGGATCATAATCCTGTTGGATTTCGATAAACCCATGGTTATGGTATGGCTGACGCCACAAGTTTGCTTCGATTTTCTGCAGAGAGAGGTATGTTTCGAGCGTCTAATAGGCCTTCAACACATGAAGTACGCTGGAGCTCACGAGTCACACGAAGTTCGCAGTTGATATTTAGAAGGATATACACAGCAGTTGAGTAAACTCGGTCGCTTATGACAGAACAGAGGTTGGGTTTTTGGGTTGGATGATTGGGTCAGTGCCTGGTCTTGGCAGAGACGCTAAGACGTTTATCCGTCGAGGCCGGAACCGCTAAAAGATTGAGCCGCAACCTCCTCTCCACGTTGTATTTTGCATTGTCAGACAGTCTTCTTTAGCAACATCGACGTTGATGGGACAATAGTAGTCGAAGGCTTGGTATGATTATGGAGCCAACAAGCTTAAAGATGTGTCACTGAGGAATATATGCGATAACGCAAAGTCTGCGTCGTATGCCCTCATGACAGCATCAGTGACATCCACACGGCAAGACACGCGAGCCGAGCATGATGACCACCATGAGCTTGAAGCAACGGAGATGGATCGCTACCAAGGGGTCAACAACGATGATCATCACTCCGAACTCCGTGAAGACGCATGTGCCACTGCTATTGATGAACACGAACGCTACTTTCCTACCCTGCGTAAATCGGTCAAGACATTCTGGAAATGTCAGGTTCGTGCTACGGTTGCACATGAAGCTTGCAGAGATCATTTTGGTATGCACAGTATCTCATCAGTGTGGCATGCTTCAATGCCTTCAGCCTTGTCCCGTCAGTTCCGTCTCTTTTGACCTTGTCAGGGATTGCTCGTGTCTCCGTATGCTTTCAACAAGCACATATCGACCGGGCAGCTGGCAACGTCGTACTCACCATTCTCTTACGTAGCAAACGAGCGTACTTTCCTTGGATACCTGAGGACTTCTTTGGCATTGTCAATGACTGCTGTCATAATTTCCCAGCTTTTCAGATTGCAGCACACTGAAAGTCCAAATAAAACGCTTGGCTACTACGTCCTTGGCACTCCCCTGGCTTGTGTCTGTATTGTGGCAGCAACTATTGTCTTGCTACTAGGATCTTACAGGTTTTGGCGCCAGCAGAATGCGATGTTGCGAGGGAAAGTGCATGCAGGAGGCTGGGAATTGAACGTTGTTGGAATTACGATATTCATGGTATACTACATCCTTGCCAAATGACCTAATTGAAGTCGGCTAAGATAGGCTCTAGGTCGTGCTTACCATTTTCGTTCTTCTTGTAGCCGTGAACGCAAAGAAGGATGTTGAGCACAAAACTTAAAGGAGGGCAAGGTCCGAACGAAACAGTTATGGATGCGCGAACAGCTCTATGAAGGCTCAACCTCTAGAAGCTTCATGTGTAAAGTCATGGCAACATACGTACTTCCTCGGTCTGTGTTTGCCTCTGACTTTCTTCTGTTCTTCTCCAGCCATTGATTGCGATCACAACCTTTTTCGGGTTCACTGGAAACCACTACGGCCTTCGTTCGGACGGCATGACCGGTGGGTACATGTGTTAGTGGTCATTCATATTCCACAATCTTCCTGGCGGAAATGGTGGCTTTGTTCTTTCTGAATGAGAAGACATGAAAGATCTTGCAATATGAGCTAGTCATGGTACCAGCGCGCAGGATCCGTGCAGAGGCGTCAATTGCGGGTTCCTGCGTCGTCGAGAGAGGCCATGCGTGCATATCCGGTGGACTTATCCAGGGTGATCTTCGGACAACAGAAGCTCGGCATATTCGATACAGTGTCCTACTGTATGGCAGCCACTAGCGCGCGTTGTATCCTTGTCTTTGGGCATGGCATACTGTCTTCGTTGTGCGCTTCACAAATGAATAGCTGTGGCCATCCTGTCATTCACATCTTGGGCGACCACCAACCTCGGTATTTGGAATTTGTGGAGTGCTATTTGGTCTTGAGCAAAGAACAGGTTTGAAAGCTCACTCGGACACATGCAGGTACAGAACAAAGGTGCATGCAGCTGCACTCGGAGCAAACCTTATTACCCCAGAATGGCCAAAAAAATGTGACATGACACTTTCAGTATGCTCTACCGTTACGTGACGCTGGGGGTAAATCTTGTATTTCATGCTTGTAAAGAGGAAAAACACATGCTGGCATCCATTCGTAACGCCATGAACTTACCGACTTGACATTCTCCAGAGCTTCGGATTACCGAAAGATGCTACAAAAGTGTTACCCACCATATCATCTCCGACGCGAGGGCGGCCGAATCCACTTCACTACCTCTATTTCTCCAAAACAACATCCTGATGCACCCAGACGGCTTTCCTCCCATAGTTCCTTCACAATTCCACCCAGTCTTTGACAGTATCTGATCATGACGAGCTTCAGGTTGATTTTGATAACCCTCATAGCGTGTCTATTATCATTCGCCCAGCCATACGCTATCACGGGTGTTGATGGAGGTGTCGATCAAGTCACAGGCCGACGACCGTCTCGACAAGACTTTTCCGACTTCAAGAACTCAGGTCCCGCATTTGACTTGTACATACTCTCGTTACAACAACTCCAGCAGCAAGATCAGACTGCGTTGCTCTCGTACTATCAAGTGGCCGGTATTGTTTTCAAACACCCGTTTGAAGTGCCCTTTTACTGACCGTGAAGTGAAGGCATCCATGGCTACCCGTTCACTTCGTGGGATGGCGTCTCAGGTCCATATCAAAGCGGCTACTGTACCCATGCGTCCATCCTCTTCCCTGCCTGGCACAGACCCTACATCGCGCTTTTCGAGCAACTATTATGGGCCAACGCCCAAGGAATTGCAAGCAGCTACCCGGCAGCCCAGCAAGCTCAATATCAAGCAGCGGCGACATCGTTCAGAATTCCATACTGGGACTGGGCTCTCAACGCTACGATGCCCGACCCCGTCAACGACCCCATGATCAGTATCAACACGCCGACTGGAGTCCAGAATATCGTCAATCCGCTGTACAATTACACCTTTCATCCACAACCATCGGCATCCGACTTCCCACCCAGCGAGCGATTATCAGTGTACCACAGCACCGTGCGCTATCCCACAGATTCGGGGCAAAGCCAGCCGAATCTGGCGAATCAGAGGCTGCAGGCCAACGCCAAAGCATTGCACGACTTGACATACCAGCTTATCGCTGATACCCCGTCCTATGCGCCCTTCGCAGACGCCGCATACTCAGACGGGCGAGGCGGCTCGTATAATTCCATCGAAAACATGCACAATGCCATCCATAGCATGGTTGGCGGCAACGGACATATGGCAATCATTCCATTCGCGGCTTTCGATCCAGTATTCTGGCTACATCATGCGTAAGTAGACAGCCGTACTTTGAGACTGGGAGCCGCTGACCGTCCAACTTCAGTAATGTGGACCGGCTCTTCGCCATCTGGCAGGCCATCTACCCAGACTCATACACAACCCCTTATGCAAATATGGACGGGACCTTCACCGACGCCGTAGGTGAAACCGAGGACATCAACACCCGTAAGTCCGGCCCTTACACGCGATCATACCCAGTCTTCATAAAAGCAACTCGCCCCGACAGATCCACAACTGACACAAACAAACGCAGCCCTAACCCCCTTCCACTCCACCAATTCCAGCACATTCCACACCTCAGCAACAGCCCGCTCGACCCGAACCTTCGGCTACACGTACCCCGAAATCATCGACTGGGACACCAACGCAACGCAGCTTTCCGCAAACGTGAGGACGAACCTCAACAAGCTGTACAATCCCACGGGTAGCATAGCGACGCGATCCCTAACCCACTACCCGAATGCAAATCAGCACCGGAGCGAGTACAGCCACCAACACAACCATACCGACGTCCCCATCCATCAAAACACAACAGAAGAGTACCAATACTTCATCAACATCCGCGTCGACAAGTACGTCCCCTATTCCTTCCCCCCTATACCCTATACCCTTTTCCCCATCCACCACCCCCCCACCCAAAACAAACAAAAACACAATCCCACTAACCCCCCCCACCCCCCCACAGAACAGCCCTCTCCCGCCCCTTCAACATCCATTTCTTCCTCGGCCCCGTCCCCACCTCCCCCAAAACCTGGTCCACCGCCCCAACCCTAATAGCAACCCACAGCGTCCTCTACTTCCCTCTTCCCAACCCCTCCCCAAACACAAATAC
>JAABUN010000156.1_pt1 | contig 168421 bp, 157 predicted proteins | sample 5559311 | NCBI WGS metagenome assembly JAABUN01 (sample SAMN10711877, study PRJNA513370) | rock metagenome | isolation source: Antarctica rocks | place: Antarctica: Victoria Land, Siegfried Peak sud
CGGACCGTCAAGCGCAAGCTCTACGACGCCAGCGACGCCGGTATCCAACCCAAGAGCCGGTGGGAGAAGTTCAAAGACGGCGCCGCCAAGGCCTGGGACATCACCATCAAGATCGCGACCGTCGTGGTGGCCGTCCTGTCGATCGTGGCCCTGATCGCCGGCGGACCCCTGGTCTGGGGGATCCTGTTCGCCCTTTCCGCCGCCCTGCTCGCAGACAGCCTGATGAAGTACGCCAACGGCGAAGGCAGCCTGTGGGACGTCGGGCTCAACATGCTCGGCGTCATCCCCGGCGGACGCCTACTCGGCGCCGCCGGCAAGCTCATCGGCCGCAGCGCCACCGGAGCCCGCGGCCTCGCCGGCCTCGCAGCTGGACGCACGGCCATCACCCGCATGGCCACGACCGTCCGGAACGGGCTTGGACAGCGCATGGCCGTGCTCGGCGGTGAGGCTGGCAGCGCCAGCGTTGACACACTCACCCTCGGGCTCAGCCGCCTGGTCACCCGGCCTGCCAAGTTCGGCACGCTGAAGCCTTCACACACCTACCAGCACAACGGAGCGAGATTCACGACTGACGCGAAGGGCCGAGTCCAGGAGGTGGTAGCGCCACAGCTCAAGCGTCAGCCCGGGGTTCGGGACGAGTACGCGCAGCGGCAAGTCGGCAAAGCCGGAATCGACGGGGACCAGGGCGGGCACCTGATCGGTGCCCGCTTCGGTGGCTCGTCAGAGGGCTACAACCTCGTGCCGCAGAACGCCAACCTCAACCTGGGTGAGTGGAAGCGGATGGAGAACGTCTGGGACCGCGCGCTCAAAGACGGCAGCGATGTCGACGTGCGCATCCGGCCGGGCTACGACGCAGACGCCGCCCGACCCCAACGATTCGACGTGGAGTACACGATCGACGGTGTCCCGAAGAGCAAGCGCTTCTACAATTCCCCCGGCGGAGAGGCCCCACCGTGACAGCAGACTCCGACAAGCTCCCCGAGATCACCGAGCCCCTGCTAGCCATCGGGCAAGAGGTTCTCGACTTGGCGCCGCCGCAGTACGACCTGCTGCTCGTGCGCGCGGACTTCAGCGTTGCGGGGGTGGCCGACCTTCACAGCGAAGCCCGTGTCGGATCCGAGGTGATACCGCTCAGGATAAGTTTCGACGCGCTCGACCGCTTCGAAGAGATGCGCGCCGCCTTCGAGGCCGCAGGGCAGCCGCTCTGGACGGAGGCGACTGTCACGGTGGACCCAGCGGGGACGCCAAAAGCGAACTTCACCTACGCCGACTGAGCATGCCAGGCTGGCCGCACCCGCGCTCTACGGGCGGTGGCAGGTGGCCCTGGGCCGCGCGGGCATGGAGGCGCCTGCAGACGCCCTTGATCAACAGCCGCCCGAAGGAGGTCGGCGCCCGTCAAGCGCCCGCTTGCGCATGTTGGCGCGGCTGTGCGAACGGGCTGGACATGTCGATCCGCCGGCCGGTGGTCTTGAGCATCTTCTCGACCAGGTCACGCACCTGCGCCCCGTCGAGGATGATCGTGGTCAGCTCGGAGCGGCCGTGCTTGGCCACGACACCCTGCCGGGCTCGTTGATATGGACCTTCTCGACCGTTTGGTCGTCGAGGTGACGTTGCAGCGGGCCGAACCCGGCGACAGCGTCGTAGACGGTACGGGCGCACCGGCCTCGGCCGGAACCGTCCTGCGGCTCGGTGACCAGACCGGCAGCGCCAGCATCGACATGGTGTCCTGCGGACTCAGCCGTCTCGTCAACCGGGGATGCCAGCCGAGATAGACACCTACGCCGACGACCTCGTTCGAACCGGCCGAACAAGATCCGTCAATCAGTCCGGACCCCGAGTACGACTACCAGTACGTCACGTCCGATCTGAGCAGGTCCATCCGCCTGCGACGTGATGTCACAACCCCAGAAGTTCTAGCAGCCACGCAGGGCCCAGCACAGGTCGGCCAGCACGGCTGACCTAGGGTGCGGAGTGAGAGGCTGAGGCATGGACTTCCTGATCGTGCCGACGGACCAGCCGGACTGGACTGTCAGCAGTGAGGAGTTGCGTCAGGCACTGCTCAGCCGTTGGCCGAACGTCGGCCTGAACGGCACGAGCGGGGGGACTCGCCGATGGTCTTGACCGCCGAGGTGGAGTACCCGCAGGGGACTTTGCAGATCAACCTCAACAGGGACGGGACGATGCTCAGCCTGGATGCGCCCGATATCGAGGCCGCCGCGGATTTCGCGTCTTGGTGGGCCGCGCGAGCACCCGGGCTCGAACCCGATCTGCGGATCTACGTCACCGCTGACTACTCGCGTTCGGCGTCATTGTCGCAAGACGTCGACGCGGACGCCCTCAGCGCGGCCCTGACGCCGTGAGGCGTATCGCGGCGCCAGCATGTCGCGGCACCGCTCGTTCGGGCAGGCAGCGACCACTTCGCGGCTGACAGGTTGGTCGGGCACGGCCGGGCCGGCCTCCGCAGCAGGTCGCACGGGCCATCACCCGCATTGCCGCGACCGTCCGGAACGGGCTTGGACAGCGCATGGCCGTGCTTGGCGGCGAGTCTGGCAGCCACTCACCCTCGGGCTGAGCCGCCCGGTCACACGGCCAAACGCTTCTACGATGCGCCTGGCGGAAGGGCCGAAGCGTGACAACAGATTCCGAGGGTCTCCCTGACTTCACAGAGTCCATGCTGGCCATAGGCCGAGAAGCACTCCGACTCGCCCCGCCGCAGTACGACGTGCTTGACGTCCGCGCGGACTTCAGTGCTGAGGGCGTGGCCAAGCTGCACAGCGAAGCCCGCGTCGGGTCCAAGGTTCAGCCGCTCGATGTGGACCTCGACGCCCTGGGCCGCCTCGAGGAGATCCGCGCAGCATTCAAGGCCGTCGGCCAACCGCTCTGGGCGGAGGCGACCGTCACCGTGGACGCAGCCGGTACGCCAAAGGCCAGGTTCACCTACGCCGGCTGAGCGTGCCGGGCCGGCCACCCGTACTTTGCGGGCGGTGGTAACGGAGGTGCGGGTCCTGCGTCGCGGGTGGGGCCCGTCTTGCCCGCACCACCGCGCGATGATGGCGCGGTGCACGTCCGACGGCCCAGCCATCACACCTTCGCTGCGGCAGACAAGGTCGGAACCGGCTGGGCGCCGGGGAGGGAATACGGCCGCGCAGCAGATCGCGGGTGAGCGGCGTCAGTACGGGTGTCCATTACGACGACTTCGTGAGGGACCGCCTGCCGTCCCTGCTGCGCTACGCGGCTGTCCTGTCCGGCGACCAGGACCTCGCCGCGGACCTGGTGCAGGACGTGATGGTCAAGGCGCACCGGAAGTGGCCGTCCCTGGCGGCTGCCGGTGCGCCAGAGGCCTACGCGAGGCGCATGGTCACCAACGAGTACCGGTCCTGGCGGCGCCGCTGGTCGGTGCGCACCATCGCGGTCGTGCCAGACGAGGTCCTTCATGCGCGGGCCGGCGCCGGGCAGCAGCGGGACGCAGCACAGGACACAGTCGAACGGGACGAGGCCTGGAACCGGCTAGCCGGACTGCCGCGCCAGCAGCGCGCCGTGCTGGTGCTCCGCTACTACGAGGGGCTCGACGACCCGGAGATCGCGGTGATCCTCGGCTGCGCCGGGTCCACGGTCCGTGCCCACGCCAGCCGCGCTTTGGCGACGCTGCGCCTCACCAGCCCCTAAGCTAAGGAGCTCGACGTCCACCTCCTAGGCGACCAGCGGGAAGCGGTCACCCAGGTCAGACCCGGCTCTGGCTCAGGAGCTTGTCGCCCATGAGCGCAAGCATGAGCTCGCTTTGGACCCGACCCGACCCGCGCCGCAGGCGCCAGCACCCAAGACCGCGGCACGTGGGACCGCTGAGTCCGTCCGCGACATGCCGGGCACCCAGCCTGGTCGCTTGCATGAGCGCCTACCGGTCGCGCCGCTTGAAGTGCGACGCGTCATCGGCGCGCTTGCCTGCGCATGAAGGCGGGCCTGACACTCGGGACGCACATGGCAACGGCTACCGGGCGCCCGAGACGACCGGGGCATAGCGGTTGTCGTAAGCGGCGCTAGCGCATGCAGGTGCTGAGCGTCCCCGGTGTCGTCATGACCCACCCGCCTCTACCCCCGTGGAGGGAGGCGGGCCCAGGTGGCCTCCAGGCGTGATGGCCGGTCAGCCGGCACCGCGTAGGTCGGTGATGCTCGTGGCCAAGCGGTCCTCGCGCTGCACCGCGGCAGGGTCTGCGCTGTCGGTGCGGCGCGAAGTGAGGGCCGCGAAGGCGCAGACGTGGGAGAACTCGACGGAGGAGAGCCGGAACGACACCGACGCGGACGTCTCCCCCTTCACCGTCGGCGCGGACTCGCCCCAGTGCAGCGTCCGAACGGCGTCCGGCCCGGCGCTTGCTCGCTGTGCCCCGTCGAGGCGGTCGAGCTCGCGCCCGGGCACGGCCGAACTGGGGCAGACAGCCCACACGACCCCTGACGCGGCAGGTCGTACCGCGAGGACGCGCATGAGCGTCTTGTCCTTGCTGGCGAGGGAGAGCCCCTTCCCGGTGCCGACGACGTCCACGACACCCGGCTGTCCCTTCGACGAGTGCGGTCGTCGATCTCGAGGTCGGGCTGCTCCCGGTCGCTGATGCTCCGGGAGCCCGCAGCAAGGGTGAACAACGCACCGCCCAGGACGAGCACTCCGCCGAGGATCGGTGGCGCCCAGCTGCGCAGACGCGCGAGAAGCACTGGCAGGGTCAGGCCGACCAGCAGTAGCGCGAAGTCCACCACCACGTCGCGGGGCTGGTTGCGGATGAAGCGCTCGCGAGCATCCCCCTCGAGGCCGAGCGCCACGAGCAGGGCGAGCACCAGCGCCGTGCCCAGGGGGATCAGCAATCGCACCGCGTCCTGGGGCTCGAGTGCGTCCGTACGGCCGGTAGCGCCCGCCGCTCCCGGCGGCCCGTCCGGCCCGGTCGCGCTCGCTTCGGTCATAGCGGCCCCCCGGGTCGGGCCGCAGTGAACCGTATCCGTCTGCCTGGCGCCAGCACGGCACGGTCAGCGCGGGCCTGACTCCGGGAAGTAGGGGTGCCGACCAGCAGGCGGGGGCCGGTGGCCCAGCCCGTCGAGGCGCACCACGGCGGCCAGGTACGCCAGGGCCGCCAGCAGCAGCAGGAGAAGGAGCAGGCCGGGAAGGATCTCGTCGAAGGTCATGGCAGGAAGTATGGGAGTGACGACTTCCTGCCACCAGTGGCCGTTCAGCCACTCTGCCTCGACATCCTGCCACTACTCAGGAACACTGCCTGGATGCTGAAGAACGTGGCTGTGCTGGCCCTGGACGGCGTGGCCCCCTTCGAGCTCGGCGTCCTGTGCGAAGTCTTCGGGATCGACCGCACCGCCGACGGTCTGCCCGGGTTCGACTTCGCCGTCTGCTCCCCCGGCGGTCGGGCGGTGCGTACGGGCGCCGGCTTCTCCCTCCACCCCGACCACAGCCTCGACCGGCTCGCGGATGCCGACCTCGTCGCCGTGCCGCCCACGTCTGACACCGACGCCTGCGGCGTTCCGGGCGCGGTGTCGGAAGAGGTGCTCGCCGCGCTCCGGGCCGCAGTGGCACGAGGTGCCCGCGTCCTGTCGCTCTGCTCCGGGGCCTTCGTCCTGGGCCAGGCCGGCCTGCTCGACGGCCGGAATTGCACCACCCACTGGCGGCACACGAACGACCTGGCCGTGCGCTTCCCGAGGGCGTGCATCGACGCCGACGTGCTCTACGTCGAAGACGGCCCGGTCATCACCAGCGCCGGCACGGCGGCGGGCATGGACGCCTGCCTCCACCTCGTCCGACAGGACTTCGGAGTGCAAGTCGCGACCGCCCTCGCCCGGCGCATGGTCGTGCCCCCGCACCGGGACGGCGGCCAGGCGCAGTACGTCGAGACACCCGTCGCCGTAAGGGATCTCGAAAGCCTGCAGCCCGTGCTCGACTGGGTCTCGGCTCATCTGGACCAGGACCACACCGTCGAGTCCCTCGCCGCCAGAGCCCTCACGTCGCCACGCACCTTCGCCCGCCGCTTCAAGGCCGAGACCGGGACGACGCCGTACGCCTGGCTCAGCGCTCGCCGCGTCGAGCTGGCGCGGGCCCTGCTGGAGGACACCGACGAGCCCGTCGAGCGCGTCGCCGTCCTCGCTGGGTTCAGCGGGGCCGCAGCGCTTCGCCACCACTTCCTGGCATCGGTCCGGACGACCCCCCAGGGCTACCGACGCACCTTCCAGTGCCCGGACGTCGCAGCGACTCGCTGAGGCATCCGGTTCCCTGCCGGGAGCGAATGCCGACTGTGTCGTCGACGGTCGAGGGCACCGCAGCAGGAGGTGGTCCGCCGTGCGCCCGCGTCCCACCGTCCTGTTCGTCGTGGCCCTGCAGGTGGCGCTGCCCGTCGCCATGCTGGCCGATCGTTGGTTGGACGAGGGCTCGCGGCCGGTGTCGGAGCGTCCCGCGTCCTGGCAGATGTACAGCGCCGTCCCACCGCACACCTACGTCGGGACCGACGCGACGGGACGCGTGCGGCCGCTCGACGTCGACGGGCTGCCTGCCGTCGTCCGCGCGGTCGGTACCGGACGTACCGTGCCGGACCAGCTCTGCCGCCGGCAAGAGGACATCGTCGTCGTACGACGAGAGGGCGGCCGGCAACCGGGCGTCTTCCGGTGCTGACCGCAGAACGGGTCCTCGGGGTCCTGGTGCTCGTCAAGGCGGTCGACGTCGTCGCCCGAGGGCCGGTCGAGCTGCCCGGACCGCTGTGGCTCGGTGCCCTGGCGCTGTGGCTCATCGGGGGGCTGGCATTGGTGGCCGGCCGCGGGCCCGGCCTCAGGGCCGGGTGGGCGGCGGTGGTCCTCGGCGGGTCAGGACTCGCCGTCGACCTGCCGCTGGAGCTGTGGCGGCAGCACCTCGTCCTGCTGGTGGCGGTGGCCCTGGCCGCCTTCGTCGCCAAGAACGGCGCGGAACGGCTGCTGCTGTGGCGGGTGCAGCTGACAGCGCTGTACGGGGTGACAGCGATCGCCAAGGTCAACGAGTCGTTCCTCGGCGGCGACGTGCTGTTCGGCGCCGTCGTCGCCGCGCCCCTGTGGTCGTCGCTGCTCTCACCACCGCCGACCGCTCTGCTCATCGGCGCCGGGGTGGCCCTGATCGCCACGGAGCTGGCGCTGGCGGTGACGCCCTGGGTTGCCCGGCTGCGCCGTCCGGGCACGCTGGTCGCGGCCTGCCTGCACCTCGCGGCCGTCCCGCTCGTCAGCACCGACCCGCTCGTGGCGCTGCGCCTGGTCGTCTTCGGAGGGGCGGCTGTCCTGCTACATGCCGCGTCCGCGCGGATGCTCCCCGTCCGTCCAGCACCGCGTGATCTCGCCGTCACGCGACCCGTCTAGCGTTCCCGCCATGCAGCCAGCCGGTCCGCCCGCCGTCGTCGACTCGGACGGTCACCGCGCTCTGCGCGCCGACATCCGTCGACTCACGACGCTGCTCGGTGACACCCTCGTCCGGCAGGAGGGTCCCGCGCTGCTGGACCTGGTCGAGCGCGTGCGCGGTCTCGCTCGCGAGCAGGACGGCCTGGTCGAAGACCCGCTGGCCGAGCTCGACCTCGCGACGACGACCCGCCTGGTGCGGGCCTTCTCCACGTACTTCCACCTGGCGAACGTGACCGAGCAGGTGCATCGCTCGCGGGGCATGGTCCAGCGGCGCGAGGAGTCGGGGGGCTGGCTGCAGCAGGCGCTGGCCCGTGTCGTCGCCCGGGGCGTGGAGACCGGCGAGCTGGCCGCGGGGGTGGCGCGGCTCGACGTGCGTCCGGTGCTGACCGCGCACCCCACCGAGGCGACCCGGCGCTCGGTGCTGCTGACCCTGCGACGCATCGCCGCCCTGCTCGACGAACCCGACGACACTCGCACCGCCCGGCGGCTGGCCGAGACGGTCGAGCTGCTGTGGCAGACCGATGACCTCCGGGTCTCCCGCCCGTCCCCGCAGGACGAAGCCCGCAACGGCGTCTACTACCTCGAGGGCCTCGCGGCAGGCGCGGTCGCGGACGTGCTCGAGGAGCTGCGCGACCAGCTCGCTGTCGTGGGCGTCGAGCTCCCGGTCGACGCGCGTCCGCTGAGCTTCGGCACGTGGATCGGGGGTGACCGCGACGGCAACCCCCACGTGACGCCGGCCGTGACCCGCGAGGTGCTGCTGCTGCAGCACGAGCACGGGTCCCGCGCAGTGCTTGAACAGCTCGACCGGCTGCGGGTCCAGCTGTCGGTGTCGAGCCGGGCGGGAGTCAGCGACGAGCTGCTCGAGGCGCTGCAGGTGGCCCTCGACGCGCTCCCCGAGGTCGAGCCGCGCTACCGCCGGCTCAACGCCGAGGAGCCCTACCGGTTGATGGCCACGTGCATCCGCCAGCGCGTGCTCAACACCGGGCGGCGCCTAGCCGCGGGCGGCCCGCCCGAGCCGGGCCGGGACTACGTCGGCGACGCGGGGCTCGTCGACGACCTGCTGCTGATGCGCGACTCCCTGCTGCAGCACCGTGGCGACCTCGCGGCGACCGGCATCGTGGAGCGGGCCGTCCGCACCACCATCGCCTTCGGGACGCTGCTCGCCACGATGGACGTGCGCGAGCACGCGGACGCCCATCACGCCGCACTCGGCCAGCTCGTCGACCGCACTCACGAGCTGTCCCATCCGTGGGCCGACCTGTCCCGCTCCTACCGCCTCGCCGTCCTGACGAGGGAGCTCGGCGGACGTCGCCCGCTCGCGCCGGTGCCGCCGCCGCTCGACGAGGACGGCGCCAAGGTCTTCGCCGTCTTCACGACCATCCGCGAGGCGCTGGACCTCCTGGGCCCGCAGGCCGTCGAGTCCTACGTCATCTCGATGACCCGGGGCGCTGACGACGTGCTCGCGGCGGTGACCCTCGCCCGAGAAGCGGGCCTGGTCGACGTGCACGGCGGGGTGGCCAGGATCGGGTTCGTCCCGCTGCTCGAGACGGTCGAGGAGCTGCGCGGGGCAGCGCAGGTGCTTGCCGACCTGCTCAGCTGCGCGCCGTACCGGCGCCTCGTCGCCCTCCGCGGCGATGTGCAGGAGGTCATGCTCGGCTACAGCGACTCCAACAAGGCCGCCGGCATCGTCACGGCCCAGTGGGAGATCCACCGGGCCCAGCAGCGGCTCCGCGACGTCGGGACGACCCATGGAGTACGCCTGCGCTTCTTTCACGGGCGGGGCGGGTCGGTCGGCAGGGGTGGCGGCCCGAGCCACGAGGCGATGCTGGCGCTGCCCTGGGGAACGCTCGACGGGGCGGTCAAGGTCACCGAGCAAGGAGAGGTGATCTCCGACAAGTACAGCCTCCCCGTCCTGGCCCGCGAGAACCTGGAGCTGACCCTGGCAGCCGCTCTCGAGGCGACGCTTTTGCACCGGTCACCTCGGCGCAGTGCCGAGGAGGCCGAGCGGTGGGACGCCGCGATGCTGGTCATCTCGGACGCTGCCTTCGCCCGCTACCGGCTGCTCATCGAGGACCCCGACCTTCCGGCCTACTTCTTCGCCTCCACCCCCGTCGACCTGCTCGGTGACCTGCAGATCGGGTCGCGGCCGTCACGGCGCCCCGACACCGGCGGCGGGGTGGACGGGCTGCGCGCGATCCCGTGGGTGTTCGGCTGGACGCAGTCGCGCCAGATCGTCCCCGGCTGGTACGGCGTGGGCACGGGTCTGGCCGCCGCCCGCGAGCGGAGCTCGGTGACGTGCTGTCGACGATGGCCCGGGAGTGGCCGTTCTTCCGGACGCTGCTCGGCAACGTCTCGATGACGCTCGCGAAGACCGACCTGCGGATCGCGCGCGGCTACGTCGACGCGCTGGTCCCCGAGCCGCTGCAGCACGTCTTCGACGACGTCGTCGCCGAGCACGAGCGCACGCTGGCGGAGGTGCTGCAGGTGACCGGAGAACCGGACCTGCTCGCGGGTGACCCGGTGCTGCAGCAGACGCTCGAGGTCCGCGATGCCTACCTCGCCCCGCTGAGCTCCCTGCAGGTCTCCCTGCTGCGGCGACTGCGTGACTCCCCCGATGACCGGGACCCCGAGCTGCTGCGAGCCCTGCTGCTCACAGTGAGCGGGGTTGCGGCCGGGCTGCGCAACACCGGGTGAGCGACGGTCGGGGGGCCGTCCGAGCTCGGGCGAGTCTGCAGACCCTCGGGTGCACGTCTTGACTCAGGCCGGCCCTGCGTCGTCGGCGGCCGACGGGCCCCGGGCCTGCCGGAGCAACCGGGCGCCCGGCCCCCCGACAGCCGCCTCGTCCTCGGGGTTGTAGAGCGGACACCGGTCGAGCGACAGGCAACCGCAGCCGACGCAGCCGTCGAGGTCCGCGCGCAGCAGCTCCAGCTCACGGATCCTGGCGTCGATGTGGCCACTCCACGCACCCGAGAGCTGAGCCCACTCGGCGCGGGTAGGGGCCCCGTCCGGCGGCAGCTCGGCGAACGCCTCCCGGATCGCCCCGAGGGACAGCCCGACTCGCTGGCCGGCAGCGACGACGGCCAGGCGTCGAAGGACGTGTCGCTCGTAGCGACGGTGGCCGCTCGGCGCGCGCGTGCTGGCGATCAAACCGATGTCCTCGTAGTAGCGCAGAGTCGGAGCAGACACCCCACTGCGGCCGGACACCTCGCCCACGGTCAGCTGCGACACCCCGGCAGTGTGGACCCGCCGGGGCTTGACTTCAAGTGCGCTTGAGATGTGACGGTGACGCAGCACGAAATCCGCACCCACGACGTGGAGTCGCCCCTCATGCACGACCCCCTCTTCGCCCTGGTCCTCGAGCGCAGTGCTGCCCTCCGACAGGAGGCGTCCGACCAACGGTTCGTGGCTGTCGCGAGGACCCGGCGGCGGGCGGAGCGCCTGGCGAGCCGCTCGGCCAGCCTGGCCGACCGGGCGTCCCGTCTGGCTGCCCGCTCTGCTCGCCTGCGAGGCGACATCGACGCCGCCCCCGTTGGTCAGTCCACCCGGTCCAGGACGACGGTGCCGACCCCGTGCGCGTAGAGCAGGCCCTCGGGGCGAAGGTGACGACCGGCGAACCGCGCGAGTGCAACATCGCCAGGACCCTCGACCTGCTGGGCGAGCGCTGGACTCTGCTCGCCATGCGCGAGGTCCTGCTCGGGGTCACGACCTTCGACCAGATCGTCAAGAACACCGGGGCGCCGCGCAACATCCTGGCCACGCGACTCACCAAGCTCGTCGATTCGCAAGCAGGTTCGCGACGCAACGGTCTGAGCGCCTCGGGACTCAGCCAGGTCCCCAGCCCGCGGCCGTAGGAGCCCGGAGCAGCCGCAGGGCGTCGTCGTAGAGGTTGGTCTTCAGCGTGCCCAGCACGGCACGCGGCTTCGTGGCGAGCGACTGCGCACGTTCGACAGCCGCAACGACCACCCGGTCCTTGGCAGCCATCGCACTGACGATGCCGGCCTGCAGCGCCTGCTCCCCCGAGAAGCGATGGCCGAGCACCATGGCCGAGTGGGCGGTGTCCGATCGGAGCCGGCGGGCGAGCAGGGCGTTCATGCCCGGCGTGAACGGGATGCCGATGTCCACCTCGGGGAGGCAGAAGTAACCCCGGTCCTGACGCATCACGCTCTGGTCGCAGGTCGCGACGAGCATGGCCCCGGCCGCGAACGCGTGACCGTTCACGGCCGCGACGACGGCCTCCGGGAAGCTCAGCAGCCTCGCGAGGAGCCGGTGGACGCCGTCCCGTGCCTGCGCTGCCCGGTCAGGCTCGGCGGCCATGTAGTCGAGGTCGGGGCCGTTCGAGAAGAACTTGCCCTGACCGGTCAGCACGACCGCGACGGGGCCCTGCCTGCCCTCCACCTCGTCGAGCGCGGCGTCGAGCTGACGGACCATCTCGGGATGCAGTCGGTTCTCACCGTCCTGCATCGTGACGACGGCGACGTCGCCCTGCCAGACCAGCTGCGCGCGGACGATCAGCCGAGCTTGTACGTCGCGAGGGCGCGGGCGACCAGCCGGTCTCCGCAGGTGGCACTGATGTCGAGGGTGACCAGGCTCCGACCCCGGTTCAGCACCGCCGCGCTCGCCCGGACCTCCCCCACCGCCGGTGCGAGGTAGGTGACGGTCAGCGCCGCCGTGGCTCCGCGCAGCGAGGCCGGCGGGTCCGGCGTGCACCAGGCCGCGGCCATGGCGGCGGTGTCCACGAGGGTCGCCAGGGCGCCTCCGTGAACCACGGTGCCCATCGTCGCGAGGTCGGGGCGGTCCGGGAGCGAGAGCACTGCACGGTCCTCGGCCAGCTCCTCGACAGCGATGCCGAGCAGCGCCGCGAATGGACTCGACGGGACGAACTCGCGCATCAACGCGGCACCTGCGATCTCCTGATCCTCGTCCACGGGACCCCTTCCTTCGTTCCTAGACTGCCGATCATGCCGGTCGTCGAAGCGAAGGTCACCGTCCCCCTCCCCCCTGACGTCGCCTTCGCCGTCTCGCAGACGAGCGGGCCGGTGCGCTACCGGTGGGACCCCTTCGTCCGGTCCCAGCAGCTGATGGACGGCGCGGTCCGGCCGGCGAAGGGCGTGCGCACCCTCACCCGGTCCCGGCACGGCCTGCGCATGGTCAGCGAGTACGTCTCGTTCTCCCCTCCCACCAACGTCGGCATGAAGATGGTCGAAGGACCCTGGTTCTTCCGGGTGTTCGCCGGCGGGTGGCGGTTCGCCCCCGAGGCTGACGGCGGCGGCACCGATGTGACCTGGCGCTACAGCTTCCAGTGCCGACCAGCCCTGCTTGCGCCTGTGGGCGACCGGATCGGCACCTGGCTGCTCGGTCGGGACATCCGACGGCGCATCGCCGGCTACGCGGGCGGGTGCACGGACCCGGTCGTCATCGCTGCCGCTCGGCAGTCGCTCCCCCCGCCCTGATCCAGAGCCCGAACGCATGGGAGGCGCCAGGCGGATCACTCCGCCTGGCGCCTCCGGGACGTCCTGCCGTCCTGTCAGCCCGAGAGGGCTAGCGCTGGATCGCCTTGGTCTCCAAGAACTCCTCGAGGCCGAAGGCCCCGCCTTCACGACCGACGCCCGACTGCTTGTAGCCGCCGAACGGTGCGGCCGGGTTGAAGGCACCCCCGTTGACCTCGATCTGGCCAGCGCGCAGCTGCTTGGCGACCCGCATCGCGCGGTCCTCGTCGCCCGACCAGACGCCTCCGGCGAGGCCGAACTCCGTGTCGTTCGCGATGCGCACGGCGTCCTGCTCGTCGGAGTAGCCGAGGATCGACAGCACCGGACCGAAGATCTCCTCGCGCGCGATCGTCATGTCGGGCGTGACCCGCGAGAAGATCGTCGCAGGGACGAAGTAGCCCGTCTCATGGCCGCTCTCGAGCCCCCCCGTGAGCAGCGTCGCGCCTTCGTCGATGCCCTTCTGGATGTAGCCGCGGACCCGGCCCAGCTGGGTCTCGCTGACCAGGGGGCCGAGGAGCGTCGTCGCCTCGGTGGGGTCGCCCGTCGCGTAGCCCTCGGCCACCCGCTTCGCGATCTGCTCGACCTCTTCCATGCGCTCTGCCGGGACGAGCATCCGCGTCAGCGCGGTGCAGGTCTGGCCCGAGTTGAGGTAGCACTTGCCGACGCCGTCGGTGACGGCCTTCTCGAAGTCGGCGTCGTCGAGGATGATGTTCGCCGACTTGCCGCCGAGCTCGAGCGCGACCCGCTTGACCGTCGCGGACGCCACTTCGGAGACCCGCTTGCCGGCCTTGGTCGATCCGGTGAACGAGACCATGTCGATGTCGGGGTGCGCCGCGATGGCTTCGCCGACGACCGGGCCATAGCCGCTCACCAGGTTGAACACCCCAGCGGGGAGGCCGATCTCATCGAACAGCTCGGCGAGCGCCCAGCTGCCGAGCGGGGCCACCTCCGTCGGCTTCAGCACGACGGTGCACCCTGCGGCGAGGGCCGCGGCCACCTTGAGGGCCACTTGGTGGAGCGGGAAGTTCCACGGCGTGATGCACCCGACGACGCCGACCGGTTCGCGCACGATGAGGGAGTTGCCGACCTCACGCCCCTCGAACTCGAAGGTGCGCGCGAGCTCGGCGAAGTGGGCGAAGTTGAAGGTCGGGAGGCCGACCTGGACCACCTTGGCGAACGCCAGCGGCATGCCCATGTCCTGGGAGAGCAGGGCAGCGAACTCGTCGGTGCGCTCCGCCAGGATCTCCGAGGTGCGCTGGAGGTAGTCGGCCCGCTCGGCGGGTGACGTTGCTGACCAGGCCGGCAGAGCTGACCGAGCCGCAGCCACGGCCTTGTCCACGTCGGACGCGGTCCCTTCAGCGACGACGGCGATGACCTGCTCGGTGGCCGGGTTCACGACCTCGATCCGGCCGTCCCCGTCGGAGGCGATCCACTCGCCGCCGATGTAGAGCCGGGTCCTGTCGAGGACCTCGTCTGCGCCGCGGGTCTGCGGCCCGTCCGTGACCGCGGTCATCGCCGGTCTCCGGCGCCGCTGCGGGCCTCGGAGTCGTGTCGCTGGTGCGCGCTGGGAGTCATGCGGGGGCCTTCCGTCCAGAGGTGGTGTCGTGCGGAGGCGATCCTCGTCCCGGCCCCCAGCGCGAGGGAGGCGCGGCGGGCGGGACGGCGCACTCGTGCGCTGGGTCACACCGACCGTGCATCATGGAGGTGCAACGGTCAAGACCGGTGTTGCAGGTGGACGCGGGTAGGAGCGGGGAAGAGACATGAGCGGCCTGCGGCCCCTGGCCGACGACGACGCGGACCTCGCGGGACGCGCCATCGCGCTGACTGCCGAGTGGATCGAGCAGGGCCAGCGACTCGACATGCAGCGGCTCGCTGACGCCCTCGGTGTCTCGCGTGTCACGGTCTTCCGACACGCCGGCGGTCGCGACGTCATCCTCGGTGAGAGCCTGTGGATCCTCGCAGAGCGGAGCATGCGCGCGGCGGAACGGCGCTTCGACGCCGCCCCCTACGGAAGGGCCCGCTCGGCCGGGGTCCTCGAGCTGCTCAACCACCTGATCGCCGAGGCCGAGGGGCTCCGCGCCCTGCTCGACAAGGAGCCGGCGCTGGCGCTGCGGGTCTTGACCGACCCCCGCGGGTTGGTGCAGCCGCGGGCCGTGGCCGCCATCGAGGACCTGCTTCGACGCGACCAGACCGATGTCGGCCTCGAGCTTCCGGTCGACCCGCACGACCTGTCGTTCGCGCTGGTCAGGCTCGGCGAGTCCTTCCTCTACGCCGATGTGATGGCCTCCCGGATCCCCGACGTCGAGGTGGCGAACCGGCTCCAGCGTGCGCTCATCGAGGGCGGGTCCTGACCGGCTCCTGCTGGCCTCCGCAACGAAGCTCCGAGATGTTGCGCCCGTTTCGCCGCGGGGGCTACCTTGCCCTTGTGGCGTGGGCCACATCGCCGAGCAAGGAGCGACGTTGAAGACCAAAGCTGCAGTGCTGTGGGGCGTAGGCCAGGACTGGAAGATCGAGGAGGTCGAGCAGGACGACCCGATCGCCGGAGAGGTCCGGGTCAAGCTCACGGCCTCGGGCATGTGCCACTCGGACGAGCACGTCCGGCTGGGCGACATCGTCCCGCTGGAGCCAGGCGGCTTCCCGTTCATCGGCGGCCACGAGGGCGCGGGCGTGGTCGAACAGGTCGGCCCCGGGGTCACCAGCCTGGCCGTCGGCGACCACGTCGTCCTGGGCTTCATCCCGTCGTGCGGCCGCTGCCACTCCTGCGCGAACGGCCACTCGAACCTCTGCGACAACGGGGCCACCCTGCTGACCGGTCAGATGATCTCCGACGGCGGCTACCGCAGCCGAGTCGACGGCAAGAACGCCGGGACGATGTGCCTGCTCGGCACCTTCTCCCCGTACGTCGTGGTGCACGAGTCCTCGGCGATCAAGATCGAGGACGACATCCCGCTCGACAAGGCGGCGCTCGTCGGCTGCGGCGTCACGACTGGCTGGGGCTCCGCGGTCTACTCAGCCGAGGTGAAGGCCGGCGACACCGTGGTCGTCATCGGCATCGGCGGGGTCGGCATCAACGCCGTGCAGGGCGCAGCGATGGCCGGGGCCCAGCGGGTCGTCGCCATCGACCCGGTCGAGTTCAAGCGCGAGCAGGCCATGGCCTTCGGCGCCACCCACACCTACGCCAGCATGGCCGAGGCGATGGAGCCGCTGAACGAGGTCACCTGGGGTCGCATGGCCGACAAGGCAATCATCACGGTCGGCCGGATCGAGGGCACCATGATCGGCGAGATGATGGCGCTGGTCGGCAAGGGGGGCACCGGCGTCGTCACCAGCATGGGCGACATGATGAACGCCGATGTCACGATGAGCCTGTTCGAGCTCGCGATGCTCCAGAAGCGCCTGCAGGGTTCGATCTTCGGTGCCGCGAACCCCCGGTCCGACATCCCGAAGCTGCTCGGCCTCTACCGAGACGGCAAGCTCAAGCTCGACGAGCTGGTCACCAAGACCTACAAGCTCGAGGACGTCAACCAGGGCTACGCCGACATGAACGCCGGCAAGAACATCCGCGGCGTCATCATGTACGGCGAGGACGACTACTGAGCGGCGCCCCTGCCCGCCCGGGATCGCTGCTCGACCCGGACCTGCCCGACCGGCTGCGCTCGCAGGTGGTCGGGCGGGGCCGCGAGGTCGAGTTGCTGCTGGCCGCGCTGCTCGCCGGTCGGCACATGCTGCTCGAGGGACCGCCCGGCACCGGCAAGTCGACCCTGCTCCGCGGCCTGGCTCGCGGCGCCGGGCTGCCCTTCCAGTTCGTCGAGGGCAACGCCGAGCTCACTCCAGCCAGGCTCGTGGGTCACCACGACCCGTCGCGGGTCATGAGCGAGGGCTACTCCCCCGACATCTTCGTCGACGGCCCCCTCGCAGCGGCCATGCGCGAGGGCGCCCTGCTCTACGTCGAGGAGATCAACCGCGTCCCCGAAGAGACGCTCAACGTCCTGATCACGGTCATGAGCGAGGGCGAGCTCCAGGTGCCCCGCCTCGGTGCGCTCGTCGCCGCCGAGGGGTTCCGCCTGGTGGCCGCGATGAACCCCTTCGACGCGGTCGGCACGGCCCGGATCGCCTCAGCGATCTACGACCGCACCTGCCGGTTGCGCATGGACTACCAGGATGCCGCCGACGAGGCGGAGATCGTACGACGCAGTGCGCCAGAACCGACCGTCTCTGACGAGTTCCGCTCTTGTGCCGTTGAACTGGTCCGCCGAACCCGATCACACCCCGATGTACGGGTCGGGTCCTCGGTTCGCGGTTCGATCGACCTCGTGCTCGTCGCGGGCACGCTGGCCGGCCTGCGAGGCAGGCCCCCCGGCGACCCCGCGGTGTCCCTCGACGCCGCCCTGACCGCCCTGTCCGGGCGAATGCGCATGCACGAGGGGTCCGCCCGCACGTCAGAGGACGTCGTGCGCGAGCTGTGGTCCCAGGTGTTCGCTCCGCCCCCCGAGCAGGAGCGAGGTGATCCGTCCCAGGGGGAAGCCCCGCGGCCGGACCTGGCGCACCCCCAGGACCGGCCGGCCACGACTCCCGCGGGCTGGACCGCCCAGAGCTGACCCTCGAGGGCGAGCAGGCACAGGACGAGCTGGCCGAAGCGGGACGGCGTACGACATCGCGCCGCGACCTGTCGCGGTCACCGGCCTTCTCCCAGCTCTCGCCCCAGGTGGGAGAGCTCGACGAGACCGCCTTCCAGACCGCCCTGGACGACGACCCCGATGCCGCGCTGAGCCTGCTCGCCGACATGGCAGGGGCCACGGACGAGCGACTGCGCGCGTTGGCCCGTCGGCTCGCCGGACGGGTGAGCGTGCGCCTGGCCCGCACCGGGCCCGTCCGGAGACGGGGCACCGGACGGCTCAGCCGGGTGCCCCTGGAGCCGGGCGGCGACCTGGACGTCGAAGGCAGCCTCGACGCACTGCTGGGAGCGGCGGCGAGCGGGCGGCCCCCTGCCCTGGAGGACCTCCGGGGCACGGCGTGGGCGCGTCCCGACGTCGCCCTGTGCCTGCTCGTCGACCGCAGCGGTTCAGTCGGCGGTGACCGCCTGGCCTCCGCGGCCCTGGCAGCTGCCGCCGTGGCGCTCCGGGCCCCGACCGACCACAGCGTCGTGGTGTTCGGCACCAAGGCGCTGGTGCTCAGGGCGCAGGACCGGCCGCGTCCGGTGGAGGACGTGGTGGACGACCTGCTGCGGTTGCGCGGCCACGGGTTGACCGACCTGGCAGCCGGTCTCGACACCGCGCGAGCCCAGCTCGAGCGCTCGAGAGCGGTCCGCCGCACGGTCGTGCTGCTGACCGACGGGCGACCCACGGCGGGGCCGGACCCCGTCCCCTACGTGCGGCGGCTCGACGAGCTCCTCGTCATCGCACCCGCAGATGACGCTGTGGAAGCCCGCGCATTCGCGTTCGCGGCCGGCGCCCGCTTCGCGACCCTCGCCGGGCCGTCAGACGTCCCCCGCGCGCTTCAGGCGCTTGCGGACGGGTGACCCGCCCGCGCCCACTCGCGCAGGGTGGAGGTGAGGATCTTGGTGCCGTTCGGTCCGGACACGGTCGGCAGCTCCGGGACCAGGTACACCGCGTCGGGCACCTTGAAGGCGGCCAGCGAGGCAGCGCACCACTGCCGCAGCTCGTCGGAGGACGGCTCGGACCCCTCGACGGGGACGACGAAGGCGATGGCCTTGGTTGCCCCGTCCGGAGCCTCGATCCCGACGACCTTCACCACGCGGACGCCGTCGTGCTCGATCAGCCGGAGCTCGATCTCGGCCGGGTCGACCAGGAAGCCCCGCAGGCGCAGGGCGTCGCCGATGCGGCAGACGTAGACGAAGGCGCCCTCGTCCAGCAGCACACCGAGATCGCCGCTGCAGAACCAGCCGTCGTCGGTGAAGGCGCGCGTCGCCGCCTCGGGGTCACCGAGGTAGGCGTCGACGACGTTCGGTCCGCGGAACTGCAGCTCCCCCTCCTCTCCCAGCCCGAGCTGCTCCCCTGTCACGGGATCAGCTGTCCGTACGGCGATCCCGGGATGCGCGACCCTGCCCCCGGCGTCCCAGCGGCCTGGTCCCGGCTCGTCCGCCGGCCACATGGACGTGAGGGCGAAGACCTCCGACGAGCCGTAGACACCGGACGTCGCCGTGCCGAAGGCGTGCCGGGCCCACGCGGCCAGGTCGGCGGCCCTGCCCTGGAAGTCGGCCAACCCGCACCACTGCCACGCGCTCAGGTCGCGAGGTCGCGCCTGCCAGGCGTTCTGGAGCCGCAGGACGAGGTCGTCTCCACCCACGACGTGGGTGACACCCAGCTCCACCATCTCGTCGAGCACCGCGTCGGCGTCGAAGACGGGCACCAGCAGGCAGGTCGCGCCCGAGGCGAGTGCCGCCATGACGGTGTTGAAGCCGAAGACGCCGGACAGCGGGAGGGCGCACAGCACGACGTGACCGGGCCGCAAGCCGATCGCAGCCGCGTCGGCGAGTGCGTGCCGGACGACCGCGCTCCCCCGGTGCACCGCCAGCTTGGGCCGACCCGTCGACCCGGACGTGGTGAAGGCGGCGACGAGATCATCCGGGTCCGACGGGTCGACTGCGGCAGCGGCAGGGTCGGCGGGGCCCGGCGACCACGAGCCGGCGCCCACGTCGTAGGCGCCGAGGTCGGCAGCCCTCGGCTGACCTGGCCCGGCGACGACGGCGACCGAGGGCGCCGGGACGTCGGCGGCCCGGACCGCGGCCTGCAACGTGGCGAGCAGGTCGAGTCCGTGGAACCCGGAGGCGACCGCGACGACGACCGGCCGGGCCCGCTGCAGGACGTGGGTCACCTCGCCGACGGCGTACCTCGTGTTGATGCCCACGACGTGCGCGCCGAGCGAGGCGGTGGCGAACTGCCAGACGAGGACGTCGCTCCAGTTGGGCAGCCACACGGCGACGCAGCTGCCGCGCACGACCCTGGCACCGGCCAGCTCAACGGCCAGTGATCGGACCCGGACGTCGAGGTCCCCGCTCGTGACGGGGATCCGCTCCCCGCCCGGACCGGCGTCGAGGGCGTGGACGGCCGACGGGTCGCGGCGGGCTAGCCGACCGAGCAGGTCGGGCAGGTCCCGAGGCGGGTCGTTGAGCAGCTCGGCGGAAGGAGCGGGGTGCCGGCCCACCCGCCGCGGCGCCGCCCCCGTTCGATCGGGGCCTGCCAGTTCAGGGTCGGCCAGTTCAGGGTCGGCCGGGTCGGGGCCTGCCGGTCCAGGGTCAGAAGGTTCAGGCACGGGCGCGCACCACGTCGACGTGGGCGCGCAGGCCCTGCTCGAGCCCGAACCGGCGCTCGTAGCCGATCAGGTCCGCCAGCGCCTGCCCGCAGACCTGCGACGCAAGCCCGGCGAGGTCGGGCTCCCCCCGCGACGTCACCTCGATCTCAGCGCCCGGCACCAGTCCGCGCACGATCTCAGCCAGCTCGCGGATCGTCGTGGAGTCCCCTCCGGTGTTGAAGAACCACCGGTCCCCCAGGGCGGCCGCCGGCAGCTCGGTGAGCCGGACGAGCTGCTCCGCGACGTCCTCGACGAAGACCAGGTTGATCCGCGCATCGCCGTGGTCGACCGTCACGGGCTCGCCCGCGACCGGCTTCTCGACGAGCTCGGCCAGCCAGCCCGAGACGCCCCGCACCCCACCCGGTCCGTAGACCGGGCTGGGCCGCACGCCGAGGGCGAGCAGGCCGTGGGTCTCCCGGTAGGCCCGCGCGAGCTGTTCGAGGTAGAGCTTGCCGGCGCCGTACAGCGCCATGCCGGACGACAGGTGCGTGGCCGCATCCTCGGTCAGTGGCAGCTCCGCGGCGTCGTAGTGCTGGTCCGACCCGTAGATCGCGATCGAGCCCGCCAGCACGACCCGCTGGGCTCCGACGAGGCGCGCCGCCTCCAGGACGTTGGCCGTGCCTTGGACGTTGAGGGTCGTGGCGGGGTAGGGGCGCAGGCTGGTGTCGGCCCCGAGGCTGTAGGCCAGGTGGACCACCACGTCGACGTCGGCCGCGGCGCTCTCCAGCTGTCCGGAGGACAGCACGTCACCCCGGACGAGCTCGACCGAGTCCTCAGCGCCGACGAGCGCGTACGGGTTCGGCCTCGCGTCGAACAGACGCACCTCGTGGCCGCGCTCGGCCAGCTTGCGCCCGGTGAGGCTGCCGATGATCCCCGTGCCCCCGGTGACCAGCACCCGCATGTCGTCGTCCCCCTCGTCTCAGCCGGCCACGTCGGCGCGGGCGACGGCAGCACTCGCGAGGTCGGACCAGAGCTGGCCCGAGTAGGCGCGGAAGTCGACCTCGAGGCGGTAGCGCTCAGAGCCGACGAAGCTGGCCGCCACCCACCGGCGGTGCGCCTCGACCTCCTCCACCATCGACGGGGGGTCCGGCAGGGTGAGGCCCCCGGCCAGCACCTCGGCGATCCAGCGCCCCTGCACCTCGACCAGCGGGATCGTCGGGCCGACCGGTTGGACGAGTCCGGCGAAGAGCAGGCCAGGTGCCTCCGGGTGCACCATGCGTCGGTAGAGCCGGCCGCCGCGGTCGGCGCTCCGCACCAGCTCGTCAGGCAGGAAGGCGAACGAGGGGTCGTAGCCCGTGGCGCACAGCAGCACGTCGACCGCGACGCTCGTCCCGTCGGTGAAGCACACGAGATTGCCCTCCAATGAGGCGATGTCAGGCTTCATGCGGATCCAGTCGTAAGCCACGTAGGGCAGCAGCTCCTGACCGATCGTCGCGTGCTCCCGGTAGATCGGGTGCGCCGGCTTCGGGATGCCAAAGCGCTCCTGGCGTCCGATCGTGCTGCGGGCCAGCGCCTTGACGAGGGTCCGCGCCACCGGCGTGGGCAGTCGCATCCGGCGGCTGAACAGGGCGCTCCATCGGTCGGTCGGCACGCCCAGGACATACTTCGGCAGGATCCACGCGCTGCGGCGGGTCGAGAGGTAGACCTGCTCGGCGACCCGGGCGAGGTCCACGGCGATGTCGCACGCCGAGTTGCCCATGCCCACGACGACCACGGTGCGGCCGCGGAACGGCTCGGACGTCTTGTAGTCGTGCGAGTGCAGCTGCTCGCCGGAGAAGGTCCCGGGGAAGGACGGCCGGCGAGGGGTGCTGAGGTGCCCGTTGGCGACGACCACGGCGTCGTAGTCGCGGGTGCCGTGCCGGTCCGTCGTCACCTCCCACCGATCGCCGAGCTGGCGCACCGAGGTGACCTCCGTGGAGGTCGTCACGGCATCCGCGACGCCGAAGTGCTCGGCGTAGGAGGTGAGGTACGCGAGCACCCGGTCGGCGTCGAGGTAGGCCGGCCACCCCGCGGGCACCGGGAAGTCGGGGTAGGCGAGGCTCTTCGAGCTGGTGTCGATCTGCAGCGAACGGTAGGCGGACGAGGTGCCGCTGTCGTTGTCGTAGCGCCAGAGCCCACCCAGGGCAGAACCCTTCTCGAAGCAGTCGAACCGGATGCCCCGCTGCCGCAGGCTCTTGGCGACCGTGACACCTGACGCGCCGGCGCCGATCAGGCAGACGGTCGCCGGATCGGCGTCTTCGGCGGCGGCATCCACCCGCAGAACGTATCGGTCCGGACCGGCATCGGTCAGCGGGCAGCTACCACGACACCACGCACCTCGCCGAGCCCCAGTCGCGTGCCGGACGGACCGGGCCCCGTCGCTGTGATGACCACCTCGTCACCGTCCTCGAGGAAGGTGCGAGACGTCCCGTCGCTCAGCAGGAAGGGCTCAGCGCCGCCCCACGTCAGCTCGAGCAGGCACCCGCGCTGGCCCTTCTCCGGCCCGCTCACCGTGCCCGACGCGAACAGGTCGCCCGTGCGCAACGACGCGCCGTTGACCGTCATGTGGGCCAGCTGCTGGGCGCCGGTCCAGTAGGTCGTGGCGAACGGCGGCCGGGACACGACGTCACCGTTCACCCGCAGCTCAAAGGCGAGGTCGAGCCCCCACGGCTCCAGCTCGGCGTCGTCGAGGTAGGGCAGGGGTCTTGGGTCCCGCGCGGGCGGAGGGACTCTCGCCGCGTCGAGGGCGGCGAGGGGGACCACCCAGCTCGAGATGGACGTCGCGAACGACTTGCCCAGGAAGGGTCCCAGCGGGACCGACTCCCAGGCCTGGATGTCCCGCGCGGACCAGTCGTTGACCAGGCAGACGCCGAAGACGTGCTCGGTGAACTCTGTCGTCGTCACGGACGTCCCAAGCGGAGACGGCGTGCCGACCACGAAGCCGAGCTCCACCTCGACGTCGAGCCGGGCGGACGCCCCGAAGACGACCTCGCCCTCCGGCGTACGGCGCTGACCACTGGGTCGGACCACCGGCGTCCCGGACGGCACGACGGTGCCGGCCCTCCCGTGGTAGCCGATCGGCAGCGACGTCCAGTTCGGCGGGAGCGGCGGGGAGTCGGGCCGGAAGATGCGACCCACGTTCGTGGCGTGGTCCTTGGATGAGTAGAAGTCGACGTAGTCGGCCACCGTGAACGGCAGCAGCATCGTCACGTCGAGCTGCGGGTGGAGGGCCGAGCGCACTGCTGCGTCGAGCTCCGGGGCGCCCAGCCACCGACGTACGGCCGCCCGAACCTCGGCCCACACCTGCGGACCGGCGCCGAGCAGGCCGTCGAGGCTGCCCTGCTCGAACAGGCCGGATCGCGTGGGGAGCAGGTCCTTCGAGGCAGCTCCGAGGTCGAGCACCTGCTCACCGATCGCGACCCCGACGCGCGGGCGCGGGTCGTCGCGCAGTCGGAACGAGCCGTACGGCAGGTTGTCGAGCCCGAACAGGTGGCCGGGCGACACGAGCGCATCCGTCATCGCGCCGGGCCCCGACCCGACCAGGACCACGCGTAGACGCCGTCGTCGCAGGCCGCCCCGGCCTCGCCCAGCTCGAGCGGGCGGAAGGTGTCGACCATGACGGCTGTCTCGTCGAAGGACTCGGCACCGAGGCTGCCCTCGATCGCGCCGGGCTGCGGGCCGTGGCTGTGGCCGCCCGGGTGCAGCGACACCGACCCCTTGCCGATGCCACTGCCCTTGCGCGCCTCGTAGTCGCCGTCCACGTAGAACATCACCTCGTCGCTGTCGACGTTGGAGTGGTAGTAGGGCACCGGCACGGCCAGCGGGTGATAGTCCACCTTGCGCGGGACGAAGTTGCAGATCACGAAGCCGTTGGCCTCGAAGACCTGGTGCACAGGCGGAGGCTGGTGGACCCGCCCGGTGATCGGCTCGAAGTCCGCGAGGTTGAAGGCGTACGGGTAGAGGCAGCCGTCCCAGCCGACGACGTCGAAGGGGTGCTCCGGCACGACGTGCACCGTTCCCGCCAGAGCACCCGGACCGGTCCCGCGGTGCTTCACGTAGACCTCGACGTCGGTGCCGTCGACCACCTCGGGACCCGCAGGCGGGCGCAGGTCGCGCTCGCAGTAGGGGGCGGACTCGAGGAACTGGCCGTAGAGCGAGAGGTAGCGCTTGGGCGGGGCGATGTGACTGCTCGCCTCGATCGCGTAGAGCCGCAGGGTGCTGGCCGGACGCCACCGGTGCGTCGTCGCCCGGGGCAGCACGACGTAGTCCCCCGGTCCGACCTCGAGGGACCCGAAGGTCGTCTCGACCGTGCCCGTGCCGGCCTCGACGAAGACGCACTCGTCACCGGTGGCGTTGCGGTAGAGGGGCGAGTCCTTGGCGGTGACGACGTAGGAGAGCCGCACGTCGGAGTTGGCGAGCACCAGGCGGCGGCCCGTGACGGCGTCCACCGTCGAGGGGTCGCTGGAGGAGAACAGGTCGTGCAGGCGCAGGTGCCGCGGCAGGAGCGGGACGTTGGGCGTGGTCGTCGTGTCGGGCAGCTGCCAGGGTCTGGCATCGACCAGCGCTGACGGGACGCCGCGGTGGTAGACGAGCGAGGAGTCGGAGGAGAAGCCCTCCTCACCGACGAGCTCCTCGTAGTAGAGGCTGCCGTCGGCACGACGGTGCTGCGTGTGGCGCTTGCGCGGCAGCGAGCCGGCACTGCGGTAGTGGGGCACGACCGCCTCCTAGGACGACTCGGGCCGCTGGCGGCGAGGGCGCAGCGGCGATGTGGTGCGACCGGTCCAGCATCCTCGCCACACGCCGCTCGCGTAAGCCAGGTCGTCCAGCACGCGCAGGACCGTCCAGGTCACCGGATCGATCCGAGGGCGCCGGGAGATGGCTTCGAGCAGCGGTGGAGCGACCATGGCGAGGGCCGCGGCGCGGCGGGTCCGGCGCAGGGCCAGTCCCAGGCAGAGCACGGGGAGGGTCGTCACGGCGCCGGCACCTCCCGCTCCGGCGGCGGTCCGCACGACGTTGCGCGCCGTCGTGCGCATCGCGATCGCCACGCTCGCCCGTGCGGGCACGCCTGCTCGTCGCAGTCGTCGCTGCAATCGCACGGCCGGCACTGCTGACACGGCGAGAGCGGCGAGCGGTCGGCGGGCCAGCAGCAGCACGCAGACGGCGGTCGGCCACGGGGGCAGCACCATCGGGGTCAGCCGATCGCCGTGCCGGACCGAGAGCGGAGCCGCCGACGTGCCGTAGCGGTGCTTGCGGTGCCACCAGGTCACCCAGCGTTCGGGCTCGGTGTGCTCGACGACGGTCCTGGGGTCGTAGCGGACGGTCCAGCCCGCGTCGTGCAGGCGCCACACCAGGTCGACGTCCTCGCCGTAGCGCAGGCGCGGGTCGAGGGGCCATCGGGTCGAGTCGGCTGGGCCGTCACAGAGCACCCGGTCGAGGGCCACCCGGCGAACGACGAGGGCGGCCGTAGGGACGTAGGCCACGCGCGCCCCCGGGCGGACCCTGGCCTCGAGGGGCCCGAGGTCCAGGGGCCCGCGGGCCCGTGCGTAGCGCGCGAGGAGCGTGGAGCCGGGCGACGCCCGGACCCGGGGGGCCACCGCGGCCATGGCGGGGTCGCGGAAGTGGCCCACCAGAGCCTCGAGCCACCCGGCCGGCACGACGCAGTCGCTGTCGAGGAAGGCCACCAGCCCGGAGCTGGTCGCGGCCACTCCCGCGTTCCGGGCCGCGGCCGGCCCTCGGTTCTCGCTCAGACGTACGACCGACGCGCCATGCCGCGTGCACACCGCGAGAACACCTGCGGGGTCGACGGATCCATCGTCGACGACGACGACCTGAACGTCGGCTCCTACGTCATCGACCAGGGAGGACAGGCACCGCTCCAGCTCCTGCGTCCGGTCGCGGACGGGGATGATCACCGTGAGGTCCTGGACCGGCTCGCGGTGCGGCCGAGGGTGGGCGAGGCCGCCGTCGACCAGGGTCCGGACGAGCCGCCGCGCCGGGAGCTCGTCCGGCCCTCCGGAGGGGTTCAGTTCGAGGCCTCGGGAAGGGCGCAGTCGGAGCAGCCGGCGCGGGTCGCCCCCGAGCAGGACGGTGTCGCCCTCGAAGCGACGGACCTCCCGGTCGAGCACGACCGGGAGACCGACGGGGAGCTCGTGCGCGTGCGCCGGCATCACCGGGGGGGCTGTCACAGGGCTAGACCGCCGTCGACCGGGAGCACCGCTCCGGTCACGGCCGAGGCGTGCGGGCCGGCGAGCCAGAGCAGCGCGGCCGCCACCTCGGCGGGCTGGACGAGCCGGTCGAGAGGCTGCTGCCGGGCGAACCCCTCAGAGCTGGGCAGGCCGTAGAGCCGCGCGCTCTCGGTCAGCACGACGGTGTCGGTCGACCCGGGGCTGACCGCGTTGACCGTGATGCCGCTCCCGGCGAGCTCGACCGCGAGGGCCCGGACCAGGCCGGTGGTGCCCGCCTTGGCCGCGCAGTAGGCGGCGAGCATCGGGAGCCCGCGGACCGCTGCGGCGGAAGCCACGACGAGGAACCGTCCGCGCCGCGGCACCGGTCGTCGCAGCAGGGCGGGCACGGCAGCCCGGGCGAGGTGCACGACCCCCCTGAGGTTGACGTCGAGCACAGCCTCGACCTGCTCGGGTGGCTGCTCCCACAGCGGGACACCGCCCGCGACGACTCCGGCCACCGCGATCGCGACGTCGAGCCCGCCGAAGGCGCGCTCCGCCTCGGCGACGGCAGCGACCAAGGCCGCCTGGTCGCAGACGTCCGCGACGACCGGCAGCACCGTCGGGGACCGCAGGGACTCGAGCTCCTCGAGAGTGCCGAGCGGGTAGGGCAGTCGAGGGTCGTCGGCGCCCCGGTCGACGGCGACGACGCACCAACCCTCGCTGGTGAGGGCAGCCACCGTTGCGGCGCCGATCCCTCGTGCCGCACCGGTGACCAGCGCGACGCCTGGCCGGTTGCTCATCCGGACGCCGATCGCCCGGGGGTCGATCGCCCCGCCGCCGACCTGTCGGACCAGTGGTCGAGCACCAGGTCCAGGGCGGACACGGCTGACTGCAGCAGCCGCTCGCCCTCCTCGGCGCTCGCCCCGGCTGGGTCGCCCAGCACGCCGTTGCGGCTGACGCCGCGTACGCCCGACCGACGCAGCTCGGGGAGCAGCTCGCGCAGACCGGCGGTGGCGCCGGCTTCAGCGAGCTCGACCCGGACGAGCGCCGGGTGGAGCGCCAGCTGGAGCGAGGTCTCGGTGCGCCCGGCGTGCGCGTCGCCGCCCCAGGACGGCGACCAGGAGCGGACGTCTCGTCCCTCCGAGCGCAGCAGGGCGATCGCCCGGGCCAGCGGCTCGGCGTTGCCGCCGTGCCCAGACAGGAGCAGCAACCGGGCGAAGGTGTCGCAGGCCGAGCGGCCCAGCTCGACGATCACGAGCTCGAGCGCCGCCTGGCCCAGGGAGAGGGTGCCGGGGAAGCCCGCGTGCTCGCCGCTGGCGCCGTAGGGCAGGGCGGGCGCCACGACGACGTCGTCCCTGCGAGCAGCCACCCGCTCGGCAAGTGCCACGGCAATCGCGGTGTCGGTCGACAGCGGGAGGTGGGGGCCGTGCTGTTCGGTCGAGCCGAGCGGGATGACCAGCACGGCACCCGAGCGCGACCCGGCCCCCGCCGAGGTCAGGTCGCTGAGCGGCGCCGTTCCCGAGCCCGTGGAGAACGGGCTCGGGCTCACGGCTCGACCGGCTGCTCGGCAGGCACTCCGAGGCGGCGCTCGAACCCGTCGGGGATGAGCAGGTCGTCTCTGCTGAGGTCGAGGACGCTCGACTTGCCGACGCCGAGCAGACCGGAGTCGATGCCGCTACGCATGATGTCGAGGACGTTCTCCACCCCGGCCTGGCCGTTGGCTGCGAGCCCCCAGAGGTAGGCCCGCCCGAGCATGACGGCCTTGGCACCCAGAGCCACGGCCTTGACCACGTCGCTCCCCCGACGGACGCCGCCGTCGAGCAGGACGTCGACCTGGGAGCCGACGGCGCCGGCGATCACGGGCAGGGCGCGCACGGAAGCCGGTGTGCCGTCGAGGTTGTTGCCGCCGTGGTTCGACACCGAGATGGCGTCGAAGCCCACATCGACCGCCTTCAGCGCGTCGTCGACCCGCATGACGCCCTTGAGCATCAGGGGACCTTCGTACTGCTGGCGGAGCCAGGCGAGGTCCTCCCACGTGGGCAGCGGTGTGTTCATCCACTCCGAGTAGGCACCGAAGAAGGTGGGTGCCGGCTTCCCGGGCAGCTGCATGTTCGGCGTCGTCAGGTCTGGCAGGGCCCCGCTGCGCACCCACTGCGCGGCCCACTTCGGACGACGAACGACCTCGGGCGCGAACCGCATCATGGTGCGCAGGTCGAGCTGCTCCGGGATGTTCGGGCTCCCCCAGTCGCGGCCCTGCGAGAACGACCAGTCGAGCGTCACGATGATGCCGGCGGCGCCGGCAGACCGGGCCCGCTCGACCCGCGCGAGGATCTGCTCCTTGGTGCCGGACCAGTAGAGCTGGAAGAAGGTCTTCGGGTTGACGGCCACGACGTCTTCGACCGACTTGCTGCCGAACGACGACAGCCCGATCGCCGTGCCCCGAGCGGCGGCCGCGCGACCGATGGCGACCTCACCGTCGGGGTGGACGGCCTGCACGCCGGTCGGCGAGATCATCACGGGCAGCTCCAGGCGCAGCCCCATGACGGTGGTCGACAGGTCGCGCTTGGGCGCCAGGTTCGCCACGTGCGGTGCGAAGCCCAGCTCGCTGTAGGCCTCGACGTTGTCCTCGAGGGTCTTGCCGCGCTCGGACCCGGCGACCAGCGCCATGTAGACCGAGGGCGGCAACGACTTCTTCGCTCGCCGCTGCGCCTCGGCGACCGTCTCGAACCACCCGTTGCGCATCAGGCGGGCATCCCCGTGAGGGGGCTCTCGTCGCAGGCCCGGTCGGGGCGGCGCATCGAGATCTGCACGGGGACTGGCCCTCCGCGCACCCCACCGCGGTGCGAGTGGTCCAGCGAGGGAGCCGGCTTGGTCACGACCGCCGCCAGCGCCGCCTCACCGTGGCCCTTCACGCACTCGGGGTCTGGACCGTCGAGCGGCAGCCCGGTGAAGAACTTGGCCGCCATGCAGCCACCGCGGCACGCGTCGTACTGGTCGCAGCCCTTGCACGTGCCGCCGGACTGCGGTTCGCGCAGCTCGAGGAACAGCTCGCTCTCGCGCCAGACTCCGGCGAACCCGTCCGCACTGCGGACGTTTCCGGCGAGGAACTGGTCGTGGATCGCGAACGGGCACGCGTAGACGTCTCCCACCGGGTCGATGAGGCAGACGACCCGGCCAGCGCCACACAGGTTGAGCCCGGGAAGCGCCTCGCCGTAGGCCGCGAGGTGGAAGAAGGAGTCGCCGGTCAGCACTCCCTCGCCGTGCGCCACGAGCCAGTCGTAGAGCTCGCGCTGCTGCGCCTGGGTCGGGTGCAGGTCGTCCCACACGTCTGCGCCCCGGCCCGAGGGACGCAGCCTGGTCAGGCGCAGCTGTGCGCCGAAGCGGTCCGCGATCGCTTTGAACTCGTTGAGCTGCGGGATGTTGTAGCGGGTGCAGACCACGGACAGCTTCGGGCTGACCCCGGCGTCCGCGAGGTGCTGCAGCGCTCGCACGGCAGTGGCGTACGACCCGTCCCCCCGGACGCTGTCGTTGACCTCTGCGGTCGCCCCGTCGATCGAGATCTGCACGTCGACGTAGGAGTTGGCTGCGATGCGCCGAGCAGCCTCGGCGTCGATCTTGATCCCGTTGGTCGAGAACTTGACCCCGACGTCGTGCGAGGTGGCGTAGTCGAGCAGCTCCCAGAAGTCACTGCGGACCGTCGGCTCCCCGCCGCCGATGTTCACGTAGAAGACCTGCATGCGCTGCAGCTCGTCGATGACCGCCTTGCACTCTGCGGTGCTCAGCTCGTCCGGATCACGACGACCGCTGCTCGAAAGGCAGTGACTGCAGGCGAGGTTGCACGCGTAGGTCAGCTCCCACGTCAGGCAGATCGGAGCATCGAGCCCGAGGGCGAAGTGCTCGACAAGCGGCAGGGCGGTGGCGGTCACAGGCGCTCCTTCGAGCGGTCGCGTTCGACGATCATGGAGGTGGCGACGAGCGTCGACAGGGCGCGCGCGTAGGCCGGGAGCTCGTCCGGCCCGAGCCCCGCGGACAGGCACGCCTCGCGTGCGGTCGCGCAGCTCGGCAGGCGCTGGACGACGTCGAGCAGGCGCCGGTCCTTGAGGAAGGACAGCCGACGCGTCCCGAAGTGGTAGAGCAGGGCGCCGAAGGACTCGGGGCGCACGGAGACTCCCGGACTCAGGTCCCAGGCGCGGTCGAGCACGCCGACCTCTGCGGTCACGAGTCGAGCTAGTAGACGCCGCACATGCCGTCGATGGAGACGTCCTCGACGAGGAGCTCCTCGACGACCAAACCGTCGGGCGTCAGCTCGGCGGGGGCGACGTCGGCAGCGGCAGCGTCGGCAGGGGCAGCGTCGGCGGGGGCAGCGTCGGCGGGGGCAGCGTCGGCGGGGGCAGCGTCGGCGGGGGCAGCGTCGGAGACAGCAGTCATGGTTCCTCCTCCAGGGACCCGGTCGTGTGACCGGTGTCTCACGAACGGTAGCGGCACCGGGTGCCACGCGCTACCTTTCCGGCCTGATCCGACGCGGGCCCCGCCCGCGTCGCAGCCGCCGCGAGGAAGTGAGCCGCCCGTGCGCGTCCCCTCCGAGGTCCCCACACCCGTGGACCCTGCTCCCTCCGGCCGACCCGGGCGGCCGTCCGTCACCACGCGGCTGCAGCTCGAGCAGGTGGCGTTGACGCTGTTCACCGAGCGCGGCTTCGGCGCCACGACCGTGGACGACGTCGCGCTGGCCGCGGGAATCGGGCGGCGGACCTTCTTCCGCTACTTCGCGTCGAAGAACGACGCGGTGTGGGGCGAGTTCGAGCAGGGGCTGGCCGAGCTGCGGGAGCACTTCGCGAGCGTCCCCCCGGGGCAGCCGCTGCTTGACGCCCTGCGCGAGGCGGTCCTCGGCTTCAACCGCTTCGACGCGCAGGAGCTGCCCTGGCACCGTGAGCGGATGACGCTCATCCTGCGTGTCCCGGCCCTGCAGGCGCACAGCACGCTGCGCTACGCGGCCTGGCGTGGTGTGGTCGCCGAGTTCGCCGGTCGTCGGCTCGGCCAGGCGCCGGGCGCCCTTCTTCCGCAGCTGATCGCCCACAGCTGTCTGGGCGCCGCGATGACGGCGTACGAGCAGTGGCTCGCCTCGCCCGGGAGCGACCTCGAGCAGCTGCTGGACTCGGCCCTGCGGGCGCTCGACGGCGCCTGGGCGGGGCAGCGCGGCTGAGCGCTCGACGCTCCCCGGGCAGGTCGGCATCCGGCCCTCCAGCACGGGGCCGGTTCTGCCGACAGAGACGTCACGGCCCCGGTGCGGCCGTCGTCAGCGTGACCCGGAGGACTGGAGCAAGGATGAGCGTCAAGACGCAGGGGATCGCCCGGCCGGGCATTCTCGCGGCCGCCGCGGCCATGCCCCTGATCGGTGCCACCCTCGACCAGGTGGTCCCCGGTGGACCCGCTCGCTCCGTCCTCGCCTATGCACTCGCGATGGGTGTCGTGGTCGTCGCCGCCGTGCTCTTCCACGCCGTCGCCGTGTGGGCCGAGCGCAGCGAGCTGGTCGCCCAGCACCGACGGGGGTTCCAGGTCGTCTACCTCGGTTCGGTCATCCCGTTCCAGGCGGTCGTGACGCGGCTGCTAGACGGTGTCGAGCACGCCTACTGGGCCGGCCTTCTCGTCGTGGTCATCGCCGCAGCCCTCGGGCTGCCCTGGCAGTCGTCCCTGCCGGTCGCGGGCATGGCCTCGGTCGGTCTGCTCGGCGCAGCGTTCGACGACGGCGACTTCACCCGTTCGAACGTGGGCTCCCTGGTCTTCATCTGCCTGTTCTTCATCTTCACCAGCTTCTTCATCTCCTCGAGCACCAGCGTCGTCCGGTCGTACGCGCGGGGGGCCGTCGAGGAGCGCCGGGACCTGCGGGCAGAGGTGAGCCGCCTGTCGGCTCAGCTGGCCCGCGCCGCCGAGGGCGACCTGGCCGTCAGCGTGGCCGAGGACGGCAAGCGGCACGCCGAGCTCGCCGAGCTCGCCGAGCTCGGCGACGCGTTCAACAGCACGCTGCTCAGCCTCCAGCAGCTCGTGGTGCAGATCCGCAGCAGCGGCGAGCAGATCGGCGCCTCGGCCGGTGAGCTCCTGGCCACCGCGGAGGAGCACGCCACCTCCGCGACCCAGCAGAGCTCGGCCGTCTCTCAGACGACGAGCACGATCGAAGAGCTCGCTTCGACAGCCGCCCAGATCGCCGAGACCAGTGAAGCGGTGGCCCGGTTCGCAGCCGAGACCCTGCAGTACGCCGAGGAGGGTCGCGCGGCGGTGAACGCCTCGGTCGACTCGATGGACGCCATCGCCGACCGGGTCGACTCGATCGCGTCGCGGGCGCTGTCCCTCGGCGAGAAGTCGCACGAGATCGGACGCATCCTCGACGTGATCGACGACCTCGCGGACCAGACGAACCTGCTTGCGCTGAACGCCGCCATCGAGGCCGCGCGCGCCGGAGAGCACGGTCGCGGCTTCGCCGTCGTGGCGAGCGAGGTCCGCAAGCTGGCCGAGCGCTCCCAGGAGTCGGCCGGTCAGATCCAGGCGATCGTCGCGGAGATCCAGGCCGAGACCAACAGCACCATCATCGCTTCAGAGGAGGGCGCGAAGGAGGTCCGGGAGGGCACGACCCTGGCCCGCGGCGTGGTCGAGGCCCTGGAGCGCATCAGCGGCATGGTCGACGAGACGACCACGGCGGCGAGGGAGATCTCCATCGCCACGCAGCAGCAGCGCTCGGCGTCGGACCAGGTCGTGTCGGCCATGACCCAGGTGTCGGACGTCTCCCGGCAGTACGCCGTCGGCTCACGTCAGTCCGCCGCGGCGGCAGCCCAACTCAACGTCCTCGCCTCCGAGCTGCGCGACTCGATCTCGCGCTTCAAGACGTCGTAGCCCGCGACGCGCCGACCTGCCCGGCCCCGGTGAGGACGTCGCCTGGTTGTTCGGGGTGCACCCGCAGTCGCACACATCCCCCCGCTCCGGGGAGACAGCCAGCCCCCGCGGGCACATGGCACCGCACCGCTGCCCGCAAGGCGCCACCTCGCGGGCGGCCGCCTGCGGGACAACGACCCTCCACCTCTGGAGTCTTCCCGGCCATGATCTGAGATAGCGACCCATGGCGCGCGACCTGGAGGGTGCTGGTCACGCCGCCGGACGCAGGTGGGGCCGCGTCCCCGCTGGCCGATCCGCCTGAGCCTGCTCGTGGCTGCGCAGGCAGGCCCGGGCAGCCCTGCGCGGGGAGCTCGACCCACCGACGGGTCCCTCCGGACCCCGGGCTCAGGGCGTCTCGGTCCGGTGGTGGCTGCGGAGCCCGGCCAGCAGCTCGTCGGTCAGCTCGGCGCCCGACTCGACCGCGGCGTGCACGTCGCGGAAGTACTGCTCGTAACCGGGCGGTGTGTAGAGCCCGAGGCCGCGCACAGCCACCGTCTCGCTGGGGTTGAGGAAACCGTGCAGCGCGCCCCGCGGGGCCGTTGCGAGATCGCCGGGGCTGAGCACCACCTCACCGGCGGCGGTCACGATGGTGAGTTCGCCCTCCAGCACGTAGAAGTACTCGTCGTGGCCGTGGTGGACGTGCGGTCGGGCGCCGAGCGTCCTCGGCGGGACCGAGAAGTGCTCGAGCCCGAGCAGACCGCCGGTCTGATCACCGGTGAGCGCGAACAGGTGGTCCACGCCGGCAGCGACGATGCGCTCGCCCTCCCCGGCTCGGACGACGACGGGCTGGCCGGGACTGCTCGGGGCGATCATCACGAGAGTCTGTCACCGCGTGCCCTGCGCACGAGCGGTCTGCGACGTCAGCCGGATCGGAGGACGGACTAGGGGATGATCCACTCGTGACCTACCGAGAGGGCCCGACCGCCGTGCCGGGTGTCGTTCTCTGGTCGCGCGAGGCCGACTCGGTCGCGACCGGCACGCGCATCTTGCCGGACGGCTGCCTGGACGTGCTGTGGGACGGGGTCTGCCTGCTCGTCGCCGGCCCGGACACCCGGGCGCGGTGGCACGACAGCCCCACGCCGACCTCCTACGTCGCTCTTCGACTGTCCGCCGGGACGGGGCCGGCGCTGCTCGGCGTCCCCGCGGCGGAGCTGCGCGACCGCACGGTCCGGCTCGAGGACCTCTGGCCGTCGGGCGTCGTACGCCGCCTGACCGAACACGTGGCCTCCGGTCCCGTCGAGGCCCTGCAGGCCTGGGCGCGGGACCGGGCACACGCCTGCCCGACGGACCCCCTCGGGCCGGACCTGCTCGCCCTGGCCTCGGTTGGGCTTCCCGTCGCGGCCATGGCCGCTCGGCTCGGACTCAGCACCCGGCAGCTGGACCGGCGGTCGTTGGCGCTCTTCGGGTACGGCCCACGGCACCTCACGAGGGTGCTGCGTCTAGGCCGGGCCCTTGACGACGCGCGTCGAGGAACGCCACTGTCCCGGGTGGCAATCGATGCGGGATACGCCGACCAGGCGCACTTCTCGCGCGACACGAGCGACCTCGCAGGCACGAGTCCGACTCGTCTGCTGTCGGAGCGACGACTCGCGGTCTAGCTCTCGGGCAGCGGGGCGGACAGGTCGATCGGCGTCCCGTCCGGGTCGTGGACGATCGCGTACCGCATGCCCCAGAAGGCATCCCACGGCTCCTTGTGGCCGTGGTGGCCAGCTGCCGTCAACTCGGCCCACGCCGCGTCGACCTCCGCCGGGGTGCTGCAGGCGAACCCGAGCGCCACCCGGTGACCGCCAGTAGGTGCAAACCACGAGGGGTCGAAGGACCGGATCGTCTCGACGGTGTCGAAGGCGAGGCGCAGGCCGCCCAGTGGCACCTCGACGTGCGGCTCGGCGTCAGCATCCGCTGGGACGTCGAGCCCCAGGAGCCGGTAGAAAGCGAGCGTCGCGGCCATGTCTGACACGACGAGCTCGAGGACAGCGGGTGCGAGCTTCATGAGCCGGACGCTAGCGCTGCTGGTGCGGCCCGTCTTGGACGTACGAGACATCCGGCGGACAGAGCAGCCTCCGTATGGCGGGCCCGGGCCTGACACCCGGGCCAGCGGGCTCTCACACGGCGGCGGGGCGCCCGCGCTCGGTGGCGAGGCGCACAGCGAGAGCTCCGAGGACAGTCCCCATCGCATAGCGCTGGAAGCGCAGCCATGCTGGCCTGACAGCGAGGAAGCCGGCGAGGGATCCCGCAAACACCACGATCAGGGCGTTGACCGCCAGCGCGATGACGATCTGGACCAGGCCGAGCACCAGGCTCTGCATGGCGACCGAGCCGTGGTCAGGGTCGATGAACTGCGGGAGCAGCGACACGTAGAGCACAGCGATCTTCGGGTTGAGCAGGTTCGTCACCAGGCCCATGATGAACAGGCGTCGCGGACCGTCGACCGGCAGCTGCTTGGATGCGAAAGCACTGGTGCCGCCGGGACGCACGGCCTGGAAGGCCAGGTAGAGCAGGTAGCCGGCGCCGAGCAGCTTCAGCGCCGTGTAGGCCGCAGGCACCGCGACGAACACCGTCGCCAGCCCGGCTGCCGCGGCGGCGAGGTAAACGAAGAAACCCGCAGCGACGCCGAGCAAGGAGATCAGACCAGCCCGCCGTCCCTGGGTGATCGACCTCGACACCAGGTAGATCATGTTGGGGCCGGGGGTGAGCACGAGACCGAGCGCCACGAGCCCGATCCCGAGCATCGCTGAGTGGCTGACCATCGTGAGCCTCCCCCGTCCAGGCGCCGGTTGGCCGCGCGTCCGAAGTGCAAGCCGGCGGACGTCACGAGTCTGCCCCGCTCCGCCCCGGGAAGCAGCCGGCTCCTAGCGGCGATCATGGAGTCGTTGCTCACAGCTGAGCGGGGCGGCCGAGCAACAACTCCATGATCAGCGGGCGAGGCACGTTCGGGGAAGGGCGGCCGGACACTAATCACGACCCGACGGTGCCCGTGGAGCCCGCCTCGGGGCACACCCGGCGCACCAGGTCCTGCATCGACTGCCGGTCGGGCTGCTCCGTCGTGGTGCCGGCGTGACGCGGCGGCGCGCCCCCCAGCGCGAGGAAGGCCGAGAAGGCGTACGGCTGCTTGACCTCGCCGATCACATGCCCAGAGCACGAGGCCACGGCCACGGTCAGCGGGACGTCCACAGAGGACTGATCTGCTTCGAGCCGAACGGGCAGGCCCGCCGCCAGCGAGAACAGCGCCGTGCCCCGCAGTTCGACGAGTGAAACGGGGCCAACGGCCGTACGCCGTTCGATGCGCATCACGCCCCGGAGCTCGGCCCCAGCCGGCTCGAGCCCGACGACCGCCACGCGCACCTGCCGCTCGAGATCGACCCGGGCGCACTCCTCCCGGTGGTTGCGAGCCAGCAGACCGTCGGGCGAGGCCACCGGCACGCGCACGGTCTGCGTGCCCGCCCCGTCTCGACGGACGTCGAGCAGGGCCGTGGCCGTCGAAGGGTCGGCATCGCAGCGAGCCGGCCCGTAGGCGACCGGCAACGCGTAGGTGATCCCGGGACGGAACCGGTCGTCCCGCGCAGAGGTCTCGGCCGGGGCGAACGCCGGGGACTCGAACCGAACCGAGGTCACGGTGAAGGGCAGCGAACCGACGTTCGTGATCGTGATCGTCATGCGCCCGCCGCGAACCTGGTCGTCGCGGCTCTGGCTGGCTACGGCCGTGAGGTCAGCGACGGGGAACGGCGGCGAGACCTGCGGCCGGTCTGACGAGCATCCGCCGAACAGGCCGAGGAGAGGGAGGACCGCCGCGAGGACCAACGATCGGGGCCACGGCCGGATCGAGGTCCCCCAGCGGACCGTCCCCAGTTCGAGCGTCGGGTTCACCAGACGAGCGTAGGGCGCCCGATCTGTCCGGGCGCCCTACGTCAGTCCTGCGTCCTAGCGAGGCGGGCGAGTGGCCCCGCCGCCGCGCTTGGCCTGCATCTGCCGGAACAGCTGCTTGGCCTTGGCCTGGTTGGCGGGCTTGCGGCCCTCGTCGATGACGCGCTTGGCGACGCCGGCCTTGATGATCCCGCTGAGCAGTCCCATGGTGCGTCTCCTCGTTCGTCGGACCTCCTCCGTACTAGTCCTCCCCTACCCGCGGAAAGGGGGGTCAGACCTCGACGGAGGGCCGCCGCGGCGGTTGTCGTCGGGATCGAGTCAGCTGGCCGGGCCGCCCTGGTCCTCGTCATCGGAGCCGCGACCGCCGTCGAGCTGGTCCGCGCCGGGACCACCCCGCAGGACGTCGTCTCCGTTGCCGCCGAGCAGCTGGTCGTCGCCGAAGCCGCCGAGCAGCTGGTCGACCCCGTTGCCGCCGTCGAGCCGGTCGACGCCGGCGCCGCCGCAGAGCACGTCGTCTCCGTTCAAGCCGGTCAGGACGTCGTCCCCGGCGAGGCCCATGACGACGTCACGACCGTTGGTCCCGACGAGCACGTCGTTCCCGGGAGTCCCGACCAGGGTCGGCAGCAGCCCCGCGCAACGCTCCTCGAGGTCGATGCCGAGCACGAGCGGGTCGTGGTCGCTCGAGCGGTACGGGTCCGCGGCGTACAGGGCCGGGTCGCCGGTGTACTGGTAGGCGAAGGACTCGACGCTGTTGATGCTCCAGTGCGCGAGCCCGGTCACCTTGGCGGTGAGTGCGGAGGTGGCCATCGCGTGGTCGAGCGAGCCGGACGCCCCGCCGAACACGTAGCTGTAGCGGCCCGGGTCCAGCAGCTCACCCAGGTCGGTGAAGCCGGCCTCGCGCAGGACCTCGACCGGGTCCTCCATGGTGTAGGCGTTGAGGTCACCGAGTACGAGCACGTCCTGGTCACCGGTCTGGGCCCGCAGCCGCTCCGTGAAGCCCGCGAGCGCCTCGGCCTGTCGGGTGCGGTCGCCGTTCCACGCCCCTTGGCCGCTGTCGACGTTGTCGCCGGTCGGTGCGCCGGGGCTCTTGGACTTGAAGTGGTTGGCGACGACGGTGAAGGCGTCGCCGTCCTTGGTGAACGTCTGGGCGATCGGCTCGCGGGCGTTGTCGAAGTTCTCCTCGTCGACCAGGCCCACGCTCGGACCCACCGGCTCGACGACGTCCTTGCGGTAGATGATCGCGTTGCGGATCACGTCGCGGTCGACGGCCAGCAGCTCGGCCGGGAACACGGGGAAGGCCCACGCGTCGTAGCCGGCAGCGGCGTTGAGCCTCCGCACGAGGTCAGCGACGGCGGTGTCGGCGTTGCCGGGCGTCAAGCCGGTGGAGTCGGTGTCCTCGATCTCCTGCAGAGCCACGACGTCGACGTCGAGCGCCAGGATGGCCGGGACGGTCTTGGCTGCCTGGAGCTCCAGCTGCGCCGGCGTCCGGGCACCACGCCCGATCGGCGGAGGCGTGAGGAAGTAGTTCAGGACGTTGAAGGCCCCGATCTGGACATCGCCACCCACGTCATCGGGGGCGGCGGTCCGGGTGTTCTGCGGCGCGAAGACGCCGTCCGCCGTCCCGTCGGCCGGCTGCAGCCGCCAGGCGTTGAAGCCGTAGCCGAGCACGAGGGGCTCGGAGAAGGCCAGCTCGTCGCCGACCCGGACCGGGGTGGTGGGGCTGAGGTAGGGCCGGGACGTGGGCGACGTCCGAGCCGATCGGGCATCGTCGAGGACGATCGAGCGCAGGACGTTCTGGGCCGCGATCGCCTCCGCAGCGCTGCCAGGTCGGGCGAGCTCGGTTGGCTGGACGAGCAGGCCACCCTCTGAGAGCAGGAGCTCCCCGAAGGACGTCAAGGCGAAAACCTCGCTGACGGTGAGGACGTCGACCGGGGCGACGAGCATCCCCTCGAGGCGCTCCCTGGCAGCGTTGTCCGCCGGGAGGTCGAGCGGAGCGGGAGCCGGAAGAGCGGTAGGCGCCCCCGGGGCGCAGATTGCGGTGCCGGTGCCGGCCGCGACCTGAGTCTGACCGTTGCGCTCCGACGCTGTGCCTGCGACCTGGACGGTGTCGCCCAGGCCGACGGGAAGGGTGCTGAAGACGAAGATTCCGTCGGAGGTCGCGGGGTCGCCGTCACCGTCGGCATCCTGCAGCGAGAACCCCGACAGGCCAGGCAGATCACCGACGACGGTCCCGCGGACCGTGACCTGCTGGCCGGCCAGCGGCGTCTCGCTCCCACTCCCCTGGACTGTGCCGATCTCGTGCGTCGGCGCCGTCGCGCAGGGCACGGTCGGCTCGGGTGCGGGAGGCCCGGCGGGCTGGCCCGCGTTCACGACGCCACGGGTGCTGGCGGCCGGTGCGCGCCACACGTACGAATCGCTGGCGGCGTCGTAGGTCCGAGACAGCGATGAGCCGACGGGGGTCGTCGACGTCTCGGCCACCCCGATGTCCGTGCTGTTGGTGCCCCCGGCCGGTCCGCCAACAGCGGTGAAAGTTCCCTCGTACGAGAGGAACTCGACGACGACGGCGCCGTTCTGGTCCACCAGCGCGACGCCGTCAGGCGAACCGTTCTGAACGCCGTCGACCGGGTAGTCCAGCACCGCGACCGCCGGGGCACCGGCAGGGGCCGTCACCGCCGGGAGCGGGCTCGTGCGGTACGCCGCTCCCCCGCTGCCGTTGTAGAGCACGACGGTCCAGCCGGCCGTCGAGGTCCCCGGGGGGAGCTGGACTTCCACGAACTCACCGGAGTCGGTCCCGACGTTGTCGTAGTGGATCTCGGCCAGGAACGGCCGGGTCGGCACGGCCGCCGCAGCAGTCTGGGTCAGGGAAGCAAACGGCACCAGGCCGCTGGCCACGAGCACGACCGCCATGGGGCGGGCGCAGGAACGTCGAACGTCCATGAGAGTCCTTCAGGAGGAGGCAGGCAGGGGGGGACTGGGGGGACCGCCGGCAGCGGTCCCCTCCGGACGGGCAAGGGTCGATGGGTCAGGGGGTGGTGCGGATGCGGTCGGTCGCCGGCGGGGCGACCGGCGCGGTGCGCGACTCCAGGTAGCCCGTGAAGGCGTCGAGGTCGATGCCGCCGACCAGCGTGCCGGTGCCGAGCTTGAACACCGTGAAACCGTCGCCACCGTCTGCGAGGAAGCTGTTCATGGTGATCCGGTAGCTGGCCGCGAGGTCCAGGGGCTTGCCGGCGATCACCACGCTGGCCGGGTTGACCGGGGTCCCGGCCGGGCCGTAGGACCAGGTGATCCCGGCGGGCTGCAGGAAGCGCTTGAGCGTGACCTGCTGGTTCAGCAGGTCGAGGACCTGCTGGCCGGTGAAGGTCTTGGTGACAAGCAGGTTGGCGAACGGCTGGACGGCGAACGCCTCGCCGTAGGTCACAACGCCGTCCGGGTCGGTGGCAGGGGGCGTCGTGGCGTAGGTGAGGTCGGCTCGTACCCCGCCCGGGTTCATGAAGGCGGCGACGGCACCCCCGGTGGCCGGGCTCGAGGTGGCGGCGAGCTGCGAGTCGGCGATGAGATTGCCGAGCGGCGTGTCGTCGGTCCCGGTCCGCGTGATGCTCTCGGTGATCTGCCCGACCTGACGGCTGGCCAGCGGGGCCGCCTTGGCCTTGTAGAAGTCGACCAGCTTCTGGAGCTGCGGGTCCGCCGAGTCGCGGGTGACGATGACGTTGTCGGCCTGAGCGACGACGACGTCCTTGGTCCGCTTGTCGAGGGTGAGCCGCAGGTCCGTCACGATCCGACCGAAGGAGGCGGCACTGGTCACGAGCTTGCCGTCGATCTCAGACGTGCCCTCGCAGTTGTAGGCCTGGTGCGTGTGACCGGACACGACCACGTCGATGGCGTCGTCGAAGCGGTTGACGATGTCGACGAGCGGGCCGTTGAGGTTGTCGCAGTCGTTGTAGAGGCTGTTCTGCGAGCTCGGGTCGCGAGCCTGGGTGGCGCCCTCGTGGAGCAGCACGACGATCGACTCCACGTTCTTGCGCTGCAGCTCCGCGACGTAGCGGTTGGCCGTCTCGGCCTCGTCGAGGAACGCCACCCCGGCGATGCCGGCCTGCGACACGATGTCAGGGGTGCCCTCGAGCGTCATGCCGATGAAGCCGACCTTGACGCCGTTCACGTTCTTCACGAGGTAGGGCGGCAGGATCGGCTCGCGGGTCTCGCGGTCGACCACGTTGGCGGCGAGGTAGGGGAAACCGGCGCCCTCGTAGGTGTGACCTGTCTGGCAGCCGTCGGTCGGGTGACAACCACCTTCCTGCAGCCGCAGCAGCTCGTCGACACCCTCGTCGAACTCGTGGTTCCCGACCGCCGTGACGTCGAGCCCGAGCAGGTCGAGCGCCTCGATGGTGGGCTCGTCGTGGAACAGCGCCGAGATGAGCGGGCTCGCGCCGACCATGTCGCCGGCCGCCACGGTCAGCGTGTTGGCCTGTCCCTCCCGCAACCGATCCAGGTGGTCCGCGAGGTAGGCCACACCACCGGCGTCGACGGTGACCGGCTGGGGCGCCGCGGTGCCGACGGGGGGCAGGAGCCCGCCGGTCGCGACGCGACCGCCGGACCCGGTCGGGGGCTCGAGGTTCCCGTGCAGGTCGTTGATGGCCAGCAGCTGCAGCTCGACGGTCTTCGGCGCCTTTGGCGCCTTCTGACTGGCACTCGACTGACTGGCGCTCGACACGGCGTACGAGGCCGGCGCGCCGATCAGGGTGAGCGAGGCGAGCCCGAGCAGACCGGCGAGGCCGGCGGCGACGGTCCGAGGCGTGCGGGACGTACGAGACATGGTGCTCCTGGGCAGAAGGGGTGGTTCCAGGCGAAATGGGTCGCCGAGGTCGTCGACCCCGCATGAGTAACAGGTCGGGACGAAGCAGGGCAAGCACGCCGCTGAGACGAGCCCAGACAAGCAGGGCCAAGTGGCCGGGCGGCGGCGGCGAGACGAACCCTTGGGGGCGTCGGTCCTCGGTCGGCCCTGCACCCTCGTCCTGCCCGGTCTCGTCGCGCGCGTGAGAGGCCACGGCGACGGTGCTGCCTAGCGGGTGGCCTCGGGGACGCCCACCCGACCCCCCGGGTATTCGTCGATAGCCTCGGTCTCGTGGACGACCTCAAGCTTGCTCGCCTGCTTGATGGCACGCCGCTCGCAGGCTCGGAAGTCCTCGTGGTGGAGCGGGCCCCGGAGGTGCTGGTTGTGGTCCCCACTCGCCAACTGCCCGTCCTCGAGGCTTGGCGGCTGCTCCGAGACCTCGTTGACCAGACGGGTCGCTGGCCCGTCGCAATCACTGACAACGACGCAGTAGATGAGTGGTTGGACTACACCGCGGACTCGACGGAACCGGATGTCCCTGCCAGCGCTTGGCCCTGGAACACTTATGTCGACGACAGCCCAGTGCTCGCAGACCAGTTGATGCTGCAGCCTCCGCTGGATGAGTTGGCACGTCATGACCTGACATTCCCCACTACACGGCCAATAGTGGACCGATGGACCTACGAGCGGCTGCTGAATGATCCCGGTCTCCGAGGTCCGAGGACCGGCTCGTCGAGGCGGGTCAGCACCGAAAATTGGTTCCGGCCCCAACGTGTTGCCTATGCACTGCTCCCGACCACGAGCAGCTGGCAGGCCCAGGGGTGGCTTCGCTATTTCGGAGCCCTCGACCCCGAGAGCGGTCGTAAGTTGCTTGCGGCTGAACGGGAGTGGCACGAACGCTGGGGAGCCGAGCTCGTGGCCAGCTGGGGCACCATGCTGCAGTTCGTGGTCTCACGACGTCCCACCGACCCAGAGGACTGCTGGGAGGTTGCTGGCCAACTCAAGGCCGTGGGCGGTTCCTTGCAGATGGACAGACACGACCTTGCGCTCTCGCTACCGCATGGCAACGCCTGGTTCTTACACGATCGACCTTGACCAATGCCGCGAGGAGGTCGGCGCCCTCCCTGACGAGAGGGAAGTGCCTGACCTGCGAAGCGCGGTAGCGGGCCCTGCCGCTCTGCCGGGACCGCTGCCAGCGTCGCTCCACCCCTCCTTCAAAGGGTCGTTGCGGCGCTGCGTGCATGCACATCCGCCGTGCGGCGAAGGGCTTCGCGAGGTGCGGTGGCCGGGCGTGGTCGAGGACAGCACCTGACGGGAAGCGCAGGCCGAGAGGGTTAGCCTCCTTCGTGCCCCTGTTCCGACGCAAACGAGTGCCTGCCTCACACTCGGAGGATGCCGCGCTGTCCTTCGACGAGGCACCGCTGGTTGCAGAGAAGGACTGCCCGGGGTGCAGTCGCCACTACCCGCTCGTCCGTGCGTTCATCAAGAGGGGCGACGTTGCTCACGCCGTCTCCTTCGCAGCTCTGCATACCCATGACGGCGTGCGCGAGGCGTGGATCGATGTGATTCTCGGAACCTTCGGTGACGACGCGGCAACCGACCATCTGACATTCGGCTGCCGGGTTGGCCCAGTCGTGGGTGAGGACGAGCCCGCAGCCACCGCCGTCGACGCCGCGCAGCCATACGGAGATGGGTCCATCTGGGGACGGAAACTCAAGCGGGAGGAAGCGCTCAGGCACCATCGAGTGCCCGAGTTCTGGGACGTAGTGGACTACGTCCTTCTGGCCGACCCGGTGGTGCACCACCACGTCTACGGTCACGAGCCAAACAACGTATAGCTGGCAGGCGGCACGTCGGACAGGGCAGGGACGGGCCCACTTGCATTCACCATCCCTGCTTCACGGACGACCCGGTCACCCCCCGCGGTGATGGACCATCTCCAGTCCACGCGAGGAAGGTTCCCGACCTGTGGACAACGCCGTACGCCCATGCGCCCGCTGGTAGACCCGGATCGGCGGACGGACCGCGTCGTGGAGGCAGGACGGGAGATGCACGGTGGAGCTCCCCCTCGCCCTGCTCGTGCCGGCCACCGGGGCGCGGGCTGACGTGCTGGTGCGCGCCGAGGACGGCACGGGCCTGGCCGAGGTGGCCGGGGCGCTGCTGGACCGGGTCCTTCCGGGCGACGCGCAGGCACGTCAGGCGCGGCGGCTCTGGGTCGACGGCTCTCCCGTCGCACCGCAGGCGCTGCTCGGAGCAGCCCCGCTCGTGCGCGGCGCCCTGCTCATCGTGGGCGAACCGCAGTCGGACACCCCGCTTCCTGCTCCCGCAGGAGATGACGCCGCCGCACTTGGACGGCACGATGCCGCCGCCGTGGCGCGGCTCCACGTGGTCGGCGGACCAGACGCCGGCCACGTGCACTCGTTGACGTCCGGATCGACCTCGCTCGGGCGAGACGCCGGGGCTGACCTCCGCCTCGACGACGACCAGGTCAGCAGGCTCCACTGCCGGTTGGAGCTCTCCCCGGCGGGTGTTCGGGTGGTCGACACCAGCTCGGCGAACGGCACCACCGTCGACGGCGAGCCGGTCGGGGTCGAGGGTGCCGCCCTCCCGCACGGTGCGTTGCTCCGCGTCGGGCGCTCCACGCTGACCGTCGCCGCCCCGTTGGCTCCCCGCGCTCCGCTCGAGCCCACCGGAGACGGCCGGCTGTCCTTCAACCGCCCACCCCGACTGCGCTCGCCCCACAGGCCGGCCCAGGTCGTCGTCCCCGCTCCCCCCAAGGCACCCGACCGGACGCCCCTGCCGTTGCTGGCCGTCCTGGCACCGCTCGTGCTCGGCATCGTCATGTGGCGGGTCACCGGCAGCACGACGTTCCTGCTGTTCACCCTGCTGTCCCCGGTCCTGGTGGTGGGCGGGTTCATCACCGACCGTCACACCGGTCGCAGGTCGAGCCGCGCGAGCCGAGCGCTGTGGCGGGCGCAGCGTGAGGTCGCCGAGCGGACCCTCGCCGACGCCGTCCGCGACGATGAGGTGACCCGTCGCATCAACCACCCCGATGCCGCCCAGGCGATCGCCGCTGCCACCGGTCCTGGGCTCCGGTTGTGGGAGCGGCGCAGGTCCGACGACGACCTGCTGGACCTGCGCCTCGGTCTTGCCGACCAGCCCGCGAGGGTGGAGGCCGAGGGTGATCTGGACGCGGGCCGCACGGCAGCCCGGGCCGTGCCGGTCGTGGTCCCCCTCGCCTCGACCGGCGTGCTGGGCATCGCCGGCCCCAGGGACAGGGCGCTCGGGCTCGCCCGGTGGGTGGTGGCTCAGTCAGCGGTGTGGCACAGCCCCCGAGACCTGACGATCGTGGTCCTCGCATCACCCGCGACGGCGGCGGACTGGGAGTGGGCGGGTGCCCTGCCGCACTGCGTCCCGCACGACGGCCAGGCCTGCCGCGCGCTGCTGGGCCTGTCGACCCGGCAGAGCGGCGCCCGCGTGCGCGAGCTCACCGGACTGCTTGAGCAGCGCCAGCGGAGCAAGGCTTTGATCAGCAACGCACCCGTACGCCGTGTCCTGCTGGTGGTGGACGGCGCCCGTGCGCTCCGGAACGTGCCGGGCCTCGCGCACCTGCTCGCCGAAGGCCCGGCTGTCGGCATCCACGGCGTCTGCGTCGAGTCAGACGTCCGGCTCCTGCCCGAGGCCTGTTCAGCCACAGCCGTCCTCGGAGCCGGCGCAGACCTCGAGCTCCGGCAGGCCGGCCAGTCAGCACCGACCGCGGCGGTGGCCGACCTGCTCTCCGCGCCGCGCGCCCGCCTCGTGGCCCGCGCCCTGGCGCCCCTGCGTGACGACACGAGGGACCGTCACGGCGGCGCCGACCTGCCGACTGCTGCGCGCTGGACCGAGGCTGTCGGCGTCACCCTCGCTGGTGGCGAGCCGGACGTCGAGCAGGTCCTCGCGCGCTGGGGTGCGTCGGACGGTGGGTCGACCCGGGTCGTGCTCGGACAGGGCAGCGACGGGGTGCTCGCCGTCGACCTGTCCGACGACGGCCCGCACGCGCTCGTGGCCGGGACCACCGGGTCCGGCAAGAGCGAGCTGCTGCAGACCCTGCTCGCCTCCCTCGCCCTCGCCAACCGGCCGGACGAGCTGACGTTCGTGCTCGTGGACTACAAGGGCGGCGCCGCGTTCGGGCCCTGCGCCCGTCTGCCCCACACCGTCGGGCTCGTCACGGACCTGGACGGCAGCCTCGTCGAGCGGGCCCTCGCCTCGCTGACCGCCGAGCTCAGTCGTCGGGAGGCGGTGCTGAGGTCCTGGGGCGCCAAGGACGTGGAGGACTACCGCCGGCTCCTCCCGGCGGCGCCCCGCCACCTGGGGGCGGCGCCCCCGGCCACTCCCCCACCGCTTCCCCGGCTCGTGCTGGTGGTCGACGAGTTCGCCTCACTGGCAGAGGAACTCCCTGACTTCGTGGGCGGCCTCGTCGGCATCGCCATGCGGGGCCGCTCGCTCGGGGTGCACCTCGTGCTCGCTACGCAGCGCCCCGAGGGCGTCGTGTCGGCGGACATCCGGGCCAACACCAACCTCAGGATCTGCCTGGCGGTGACCCGCGAGAGCGAGTCGCGCGACGTCCTCGACTCGCCTGTGGCGGCCGCGATCAGCCGCACGACCCCCGGACGCGGCTACGTGCGTACGGGGCACAGCACCCTGTCTGCCTTCCAGGCCGGCCGGGTCGGGGGTCGGCGTCCCGTCGAGGGAGCAGCCGTCGTGGCACCGACGGTTGAGGTCCTTCCTGCGTCCGAGCTCGGCGACCCGCTGCCGAGGGCGGCCCCTGACGGCGAGGCGGCGGGGGAGCCGGTGACCGACCTGTCCCTGCTCGTCGGGGCCTGCGCCGCCGCCGCGGTCCGGCTCGCCCTGCCGAAGCAGCCCTCCCAGTGGCTCGAACCGCTGCCGGGTGTTGTCCTGATCGACGACCTGCCAAGGGGGGACGACCCCCTCGCCGGCACCGCCGGCCGGGTCCCACCACTGGCCTACGGCCTGGTCGACGTGCCTGCCGAGCAGCGCCAGATGCCGCTCTTCCTGGACCTCGACCGGTCCTCCCACCTGATGGTGATCGGGTCACCGCGTGCGGGACGTACGACAGCGCTGAGGGCGATCGCCGCCGCGGTCGCGGCCGCCGCCTCCGCTGACGACGTGCACCTCTACGCCCTCGACCTCGGGGGCGGCGGGCTCGCGGCACTGAGCGCCCTGCCGCACACCGGCGCCGTCGTGACGCCTGACCAGCCGGACCGGGTCGACCGCCTCGTGACGTGGCTCGGGGCGGAGGTCGTGCGTAGGCAGCAGATGCTCGCCCAGGAGGGCTGCTCGGGACTGCAGGAGCAGCGGTCCCGATTCGCCCCCGGGGACCGGTTGCCGCACCTGCTCGTCCTGCTCGACCGGTGGGAGGCGTTCCTGTTCGCCTACCAGGACCTCGACGCCGGACGCCTGGTCGATCTGGTCCTGCGGTTGGTGCGCGAGGGCCCGTCGGTCGGACTCCACCTGGTCATGACCGCCGACCGCACCGGTGTTGTCGGGCGGATCGGCTCCCTGGTGGAGGAGCGGCTGCTCCTTCGCCTCGCCGACCGGGGTGACTACGCCGCCCTCGGCGTGCCGTCGCGGTCGGTCCCGAACGAGCTCCCCGCGGGCAGGGGCTGGTCGCTGCGGGGGGCGCCCCTGGTGGCCCAGGTCGCCCTGCTCGACCCGGACCCGGCCGGTCCCGCGCAGGCAGCGGCGCTGCGAGGTCAGGGGGCCCGGCTCGGTCCGGCTGCTCGACCGCCCCGGCGCTTTCACAGCCTCCCGTCGGCGGTCCGGCGAGAGGACCTGCCGCCGCCGGTCGAGCGCGGGGCACTGGTCCTCGGCGTCGGTGGCGACGAGCTGGGAGCCGTGGGCCTCGAGGGCGCCGCGATCCGTGGCGGGGTGCTCGTGGCCGGTCCGCCCGGGTCCGGGCGCAGCACCGCCCTGCTCACCTTCGCAGCCGCCCTCAGCCCGCTGGGCCTGCCGGTGGTGGCCGTGGCCCCCCGCCCCTCACCGCTGCGTGAGCTGCCCGGGTGCGTCTCCGACCCGGGCGCCGCAGGCCTGCTCGAGACCCGGCTCGGCGACGGACCAGTCGTGCTCCTGGTCGACGATGCCGAACTGGTCCTCGATTCAAGGCTCGCCCCGGTGCTCGAGCGCGCCGTGCGCCGAGCCCGGGACGCCGGCACCGTCGTCATCGCCGCCGGGACGACCGACGAGCTGCTGGCCTGCTTCCGCGGGTTCGTCGTGGACCTGCGCCGGTCGCGTACCGGCCTCCTGCTGTCACCCCAGTCGGCGGCTGACGGCGACCTGCTCGGAGTGCGGCTGTCCCGCGCCACCGGCGGGGACGTGATCCCGGGGCGCGCGCTGCTCGCCGTCCGCGGTCAGGTCCGACCGCTCCAGATCGCCCTTCCCTAGACGGTGACGGCGACGGCCGCGCTGCTGGCCCGGACGCCGTTGGACCCAAGGGCTCCGTCCAGGCAGTCCTCGGCGACGTAGGCCCTGAAGATCCGGCTGCCGTGTTCGGGACGTAGGTGTCGCTGGGGCTCGCGCAGCCGATCCGGGTGTTCTGGTCGTAGATCGACATCCGGGGGTGCATGAGCACAGCCGCGCCGATGGACAGCGACGCGCGGGTCGGCTGGCAGCCGGACGGCCGAAGTCCGCCCGTGCCTGACCGCCGGGCTCTTGGCGCTCGACGGCGCGACCGTCATGCCGTCAGGACCGGCAGCATGAGCAGCACGATCGTGGCGTCTGCGGCGATGTGCGTCACGTACGGGGCGAGCAGGCCCCGGCTGCGTACGCGCATCACCCCGAGTAGCAGCCCCCAGGCGCCGGCCATCACGACCCCGACTGGGCCGCTCGGCACACCATGCAGGTGCAGGACTCCGAAGGCCAAGGCCTGCAGGACGACGGCCACCCCCACTCCCAGCACGTCGGTCAGAGCCGACAGCAGCACCCCCCGGAACACAACCTCCTCGACGGCAGCGTTGAGCAGGGAGAAGGCCACACCGGCGAGCGCGATCACCCACCATGGTCGTTCCGCGGCCGCGTCGACGTACTCCCGCGGGAGCGTCCCGTCCAACAGCCGCTGCCACACCAGGAGGGCGCCGGCTGAGACGACCACCGGCCCCGCGACCAGCCACGGGAGGTCGCGCGTCCAGCGCCCGCGGCGACACCACGAGCTCCACCGGTGCTCGTCGACGCCGCGGCCGCTGAACCACCACGCGAGCCCCACCGCGATCGCCGCGGGGACCGGCCAGAGCCCCAGGAAGCCGACGGCCACCGCGACGAACAGCAGGTCCACGAGCAGCACCGACTGGCGCACCGCGCCCGAGGACGACGGGACCGCCAGGGCGCTCAGGACGACGAGCAGCACGACGGACGCGGGCAGGGCCGCCGACGACGTCGCGGCCGTCGGGACCACCGCCGCCAGGCCCGTGACCAGCAGGACCGCGACGACGTGCCACGGACGCGGGCCGGACCCGGCCGAACCTGCCGTTTGCACGGTCCCACCGTGCACCGTTCGAGCTCCTCTCACGACGACCCCCGGGCGGTCCTCGCCGACGCGCCGCTCCCACCAGGACCAGGGCCAGCCCACAGGTCGAGTCTGGCTGTCCGGTGGGCGACACCGCGAGAAGCCGGGTCCGGCAGGCGAAGGCGTACGGGATTGCGCCGAGCTGGACGGCTTGCAGCGTTGTTCCTGCTCGTGCAGGGCATGCTCGTCGGGCTAAGCGTGACCACCGCAGTGCTGGCCGCGACCGGTTTGGTGAACCGCACGAGGGCAGCTCTCGCGACGATCGGCTCGGCGGTGGGCATGCTCGCGCCGGAGCCGTTCGCCTGCGCAGGGACGTCGGTCATGGCTGTCGGCCTGTGACGCACGCCAGGCGCCCTCACCCGCCGGGCACCGGTCTCAGCGGACCTGCGTACGCCGTCGCTCCTCTGAGCTCATCCCGCGTCGTCGAGCGCCGGGGACTCAAGGTCGAACCGACGTCAGGGGGCGGACGTCAGGGGGACAGCACGTTGTTGAACAGGAACGACACGACGCCGAGGAAGATCAGCACGGCGAGCAGGCCGTACGCCCACTCGTAGTTGTCCCGCTCCCCCTCGTGGGTGCCCGCGGTGCCGAGCAGATCAGGCAGGCTGTAGCCCTCTCCGGCGGACCCCTGTCCAGCGCGCCCCTTGCCAGCGCCGAGGCCCGGCATGCGGCTCGCCACCGAGAACCGGTCCGGGTCGTAGTCCGGATCGAGGTCCCGGGGCATCTCGGGGACGGGACCGGGCGCCCGGTCGGCGTCGAACCGGTCCGGGTCCTGGTTGCGGTCGAGCGGCACGGGACGGCCGGTGTTGGAGAGGCCGGGGGCGTCGACGGCCGCGTCGCGGTCGGGGTGCGGGGCGTGCGGTCCGAGGCTCATGGCACTCCTGTTCGCCGGGCGGCCCACCCATCCTCCCCCGCTTGCCGGTCGCTGTCAGCAACTCGGCTGCCAGGGGCGTGTGAAGCAGCAGCCAACGGGTAACCCGGTCGAACACGCGTTCGACGTCAGGTCGAGGCGGAAGACGAGCCAGCAGATGAAGGAGCAGCAGATGGTGGACGACGGCGCCGTGACCAAGCCGGCCGAGAAGGACCCCTCCGACTGGGTCACCGGGGACGAACCGGTGACCGGCCCGCAGCAGAGCTACCTGTCCACGCTGGCCCAGCAGGCCGGCGAGCAGGTCGAGACCGAGAGCCTCACCAAGGCAGAGGCATCGCAGAAGATCGAGGACCTCAAGGAGCAGACGGGCCGTTGAGCCGGGAGCGGCGTCAGGTCGAGAGGTCCACCTCGGGGTAGAGCGGGTGCGCATCGACCAGCTCGGCCGCACGAGCCGCGACCCGGGCCGTGACGCCCGGCTCGACCCGGTAGCTGGCCCGGGAACCGGCCGGCTGCGTCGCCTCCAGGACGTCGACGAGCAGGTTGCCGACCTCCCGCAGTTCGTCCTGTCCGAAGCCCCGGGTGGTCAGGGCGGGGGTGCCCAGCCGGATTCCCGAGGTGTACCAGGGCCCGTTGGCGTCCTGAGGCACGCTGTTGCGGTTGGTGACCAGCCCGGCGTCAAGCAGAGCCGACTCGGCTTGGCGACCGGTGAGCCCGTAGGGCGACACGTCCAGCAGGACCAGGTGGTTGTCGGTCCCGCCCGTCACGAGCTGCGCCCCGCGGCCGAGCAGCCCGTCGGCGAGCGCCCGGGCGTTGTCCACGACCCGCGAGGCGTAGTCGCGGAAGTCCGGACGCCTGGCTTCGGCGAAGGCCACCGCCTTGGCCGCCATGACGTGTGGGAGCGGCCCGCCCAGCACCATCGGGCACCCTCGGTCGACGTGCTCGGCGTACTCCTCGGTGCACAGGACCATGCCACCGCGGGGGCCCCTCAGGGTCTTGTGGGTCGTCGTCGTCACGACGTGCGCGAACGGCACCGGGTCCTCGTCCCCGGTGAACACCTTGCCGGCGACCAGCCCTGCGAAGTGCGCCATGTCGACGAGCAGCGTCGCCCCGACCTCGTCGGCGATCTCGCGCATCTTCGCGAAGTCGACCCGTCGCGGGTAGGCGGAGTAGCCGGCCACCAGGATCAGCGGGCGGAAGGCCCGCGCCTGCTCGCGAAGGGCGTCGTAGTCGAGCAGGCCGGTCGCCGGATCGGTGCCGTAGCAGGCCTGTTCGAACATCTTGCCGCTGACGTTGGGCCGGAACCCGTGCGTCAGGTGACCGCCGGCGTCGAGCGACATCCCGAGCAGCCGCTGGTCGCCGAGCGCGCGCCGAAGTCGCTGCCAGTCGGGCTCGGCCAGGTCGTTGACCGACGTGAGCCTGGCTTCGCGCAACACCGGCGCCTCGACCCGGGCCGCGAGCACCGCCCAGAAGGCGACCAGGTTGGCGTCGATGCCCGAGTGCGGCTGCACGTAGGCGTGCTGGGCGCCGAACAGGTCGACGGCGTACTCCGCGGCCAGCGCCTCGACGGTGTCGACGTTCTGGCAGGCGGCGTAGAACCGCCGACCGATCGTCCCCTCCGCGTACTTGTCGGACAGCCAGCTGCCCATGGCGAGGAGCACGGCCGGCGAGGCGTAGTTCTCGCTGGCGATCAGCTTGAGCGAGCCGCGTTGGTCAGCGAGCTCGGCAGCCATGGCCGCGGCGATGCGGGGCTCGACGGTGGCGATGACGTCCAGCGCGCCGCGGAAGGCCGTGGACTCGAGAGTGGGAGTGACGGTGCCGGTCATGGGGACTCCTGGGGTCGCAGGGAGCCCAGGCGCACGGCAGACGTCAGAGTTGACGGGGCCGCTCCCCGGTGGTGACCCACCCCAGCGCGCCAGTCACGGCCCACCGATCAGCCTAGCTGCGTCGGTCAGCCCATGTGCGGGTAGTCGTGCGAGCGCGGCGGGTCGAAGGTCGTCTTGATCGTCCTCGGCGAGGTCCAGCGCAGCAGGTTGAGCACCGACCCGGCCTTGTCGTTCGTGCCGCTCTGGCGGGCACCACCGAAGGGCTGTTGACCGACCACGGCCCCGGTCGGCTTGTCGTTGACGTAGAAGTTCCCGGCGGTGAAGCGCAACCGGGCACTCGCCTGCGCTACGGCGTACGGGTCGTCAGCCAGCACGGCGCCGGTGAGGGCGTAGGGAGCAGTCCGGTCGACCAGGTCGAGCGTCTGGTCCCAGTCGGCGTCCTCGTAGACGTGCACGCCCAGCACGGGTCCGAAGTACTCACGCGAAAGCACCTCGTGCGCGGGGTCTTTCGTGACCAGCACGGTCGGGTCGACGAAGAAGCCGACACTGTCGTCGGCTCCCCCGCCGACCAGGACCTCGAGCGCCGGGTCGTCGGAGGCCTGTCGCACGACGGCAGCAAGCCGGTCGAAGGCACGCTGATCGATGACCGCGCCGCCGAAGTGGGACAGGTCCGTGACATCGCCGTAGGAGAGCGACCGCACCCGGTCGACGAGGCCGTCGCGCAGCCCGGCCTCCCAGAGCGAGCGCGGGACGTAGGCCCGTGACGCGGCCGAGCACTTCTGCCCCTGGTACTCGAAGGCTCCGCGGACCAGCGCCACCTCGCTGGCCACCGGGTCCGCCGACGGGTGCACCAGCACGAAGTCCTTGCCGCCGGTCTCGCCCACGAGGCGGGGGTAGCTGCGGTAGGACGCGATGCCCCGGCCGACCGTCTGCCACAGGTGTTGGAAGGTGGCCGTCGAGCCGGTGAAGTGGATGCCCGCGAGGTCAGGGTGCGGGACCGCGATCTCCGAGACCGCTCCGCCGTTGCCGGTCACCATGTTGATGACACCGGGGGGCAGCCCGGCCGCCTCGAGCAGCCGCATCGTGAAGTGCGCGGACAGCTGCTGGGTCGGCGACGGCTTCCAGACGACCGTGTTGCCCATGAGCGCGGGCGCGATCGGCAGGTTGCCCGCGATCGCGGTGAAGTTGAACGGCGTGATGGCGAGGACGAACCCCTCGAGCGGACGGTGGTCCATGCGGTTCCACACACCGGTGCTCGACACCGGCTGCTCCGCGAGCACCCGTCGACCGAAGGCCACGTTGAAGCGCAGGAAGTCGATGAGCTCGCAGGCTGCGTCGATCTCGGCCTGGAAGACCGTCTTGCTCTGGCCAAGCACGGTCGCGGCGTTGAGCGTGTCCCGCCAGGGGCCGGCTAGCAGGTCGGCGGCGCGCAGCAGGACCGCCGCGCGGTCGTCGTACGACGTGTCGCGCCACGCGGGGGCCGCCGCGAGGGCTGCGTCGACCGCGGCCTGCACGTCCGCTGGGGAGGCGTCACGGGTCGTCCCGAGCACCGAGGCGTGCCGGTGCGGCTGCACGACGTCGATCGGCTCCCCCGCGCCCGCCCGCTGCTGCCCGTCGATGGTCATCGTCAGGTCGATCGGCGTGCTCGCCAGCTCCGCCAGCCTGGCTGTGAGGCCCGCCCGCTCGGGGCTGTCCGGGGCGTAGGTGCGGACCGGCTCGTTGACCGGTTCGGGTACGACGGTGACCGCGTCCATTCGGCGTCCTCTCGGTTCGATGGCCATGCTGTCACGTCACTCGAGGGGCGACGCCCCTGACAGGTCGCACTGACAGGTCCGGCGCCGGCGCACTACGGTCGGTCGTCGTGAGTCCCAGCCGCCGCCTTCTGATCGTCGGCGTCGTCGTCCTCGCCTCCATCGTCGCCGCCTTCGCCGTGTTCGGCCGCGTGCTCACCGGCCAGGGCGAGGCGATGATCCCCAGCGCGCCGAGCAGTCGGTCGAAGGCCCCGTGCTGCTCGTCCCGGGCTATGGCGGCGCGACCGCCGGGCTCGAGGTCCTGGCCCAGGCCCTGCGCGCCTCCGGGCGCACGACCACCGTCGTACCCCTTCCCGGGGACGGCACCGGTGACCTCGCGCTGTCGGTCGCTGCCCTCGATGCTGCGGTGGCGGCCACAGCCGGATCGGTGCCCGTTGACGTGGTCGGCTACAGCGCGGGTGGGGTGGTCGCCCGGATCTGGGTGCAGGACAACGGGTCAGCCGTCCGCCGGGTCGTGACGCTGGGCTCACCGCACCACGGGACCAAGGTGGCGGCGCTCGGACAGGCACTCGCACCCGGCGCCTGCCCCGTGGCCTGCCAGCAGCTCGTGCCCGGCAGCCCGCTGCTGGACCGGCTGAACGATGACGACGAGACACCCGACGGGCCCCAGTGGCTCGCGCTCTGGACGGCTCAGGACGAGACGGTGACCCCGCCCGACTCCGCGCGTCTCGAGGGAGCGGTCAACGTCGAGCTGCAACGGCTCTGCCCGGGCATCTCCGTGACGCACGGCGGCCTGCCGATCGATCCGACCGTCACCCGCGTGGTCCTGGGCGCCCTGTCCGGGCCCGACCTGACCGCTCCGACGCGGACGGCCTGCGGCTAGCTGGTCACGTCCTTGGTCATGAAGTTGGCCCAGGCCGCCCCGAGGAACACGACGATGTAGACGGCCTGCAGCGCCGTGCCGCGCACGAGGTCGCGGTAGAGCACCGGATCGCGGAACAGGTCGACGAAGGCGAGCCAGTAACGGGTCGGCAGGTAGGGCTGGACCGAGGCTGACGCCTCGAGCCCGACGAGCACCCCTGAGGTGACGAGCAGGGCGATCGCCCCGAGGGCGGCCGCCAGCGGCGAGTCGGTCAGCGTCGACAGGAACAGCGCGACGGCCGCGACGCCGAGCATCGACCACCCGACGTAGAGGACGGCAAGGACGGTGCGCAGGGTGGCGGCGCCGGTTGACAGCTCGGTCCCTGAAACGCTCGGCAGCGGGCCGCTCCCGAACAGCTGCGTGCCGACGGCGTAGGCCGTGACGGCCACGATCACGACCGCCATCAGGGCGTACGCGATGACGCTGACCAGCTTGGCCACCAGCAGCTTCGTGCGCCCGACGGGTCGGACCAGCAGGTAGCGCAAGGTGCCGGCCTGGGCCTCCCCGGCGATGGCATCCCCGGCGACGACCGCGACAGCGACCGGGAGGAACAGGGGCAGGACGATCGCGAGGGCCGCCGCCGGGTAGAGCGCGCCGTTCTCGAGCACGGCCGACAGGAACGCCGGCCCCGTGCCAGGTCTCGGCGCCACGTCGCTGACAGCCAGGAAGATCGCGACGACCGTCGGCAGGGTCACGAGCAGACCGATGCTGACCCAGGTGCGGGGTCGGCGGACCAGCTTGCGGAGCTCGACGAGGATCACCGGCCGGCCTCCCCCGCCGCTGCCCCAGTCTGGGGCGAGCCAGCCCGGGGGGAGCGGTCCGAGCCGTCACCGGTCGCCTCGAGCACGGCGCCCTCGAGGGTGCGCCGCTGGGGCCCGAGCGTCGTGACGCGCACGCCGGCCCCGACCAGGTCGGCGTTGAGCCGGGCGGGGTCGTCGCTCCGGACCAGCAGGTGGTCCAGCCCGCGTTCGGCGACCCGACCGTCGAGCAGGCCGGCGGCCCGGTTGAGGTCGGGGGTGCGCACCTCCACGAGGCCGGTCAGCTGCTGGAAGTCGGCGAGATCGCCCTGCAGGACCATGCGTCCGCGGTCGAGCACGCCGATCCGCGTGCACAGGGCCTCGACCTCCGACAGCAGGTGGCTCGACAGGAAGACGGTCGTGCCCTCGCGGTTGAGGGCGTGCAGCAGGTCACGGATCTCGCGGATGCCCTGCGGGTCCAACCCGTTGGTCGGCTCGTCGAGCACCAGCAACCGCGGGCGTCGCAGCAGCGCCGAGGCCAGCCCGAGCCGCTGTCTCATGCCGAGGCTGTAGGCCCGCACCGGCCGCCGGTCCACCCCGGCCAGACCCACCTGCTCGAGCGCCTCGTCGACCCGACGGCGCCGTGACGTGCGCTCGGCCCCCGGGCCGGCGGCGTCCAGGAGCCGCAGGTTCGTCCGCCCGTTGAGGTGGCTGACGAACGCCGGTCCCTCGACGAGGGCGCCGACCTGCGCGAGGGTGCCCCGGCCGACCTTGCCGCCGAGCAGCGAGACCTTGCCGGAGGTGGGCAGCACCAGGCCGAGCACCATGCGCACGGTGGTCGTCTTGCCCGATCCGTTCGGGCCGAGGAAGCCGTAGCGGTCGCCCTCGCGCACCTCGAGGTCGAGGTCCTGGACGGCGCAGATCCTCCCGTACCGCTTGGTGAGCCGCTCGGTCTGGATCACCTGACCCGCCTCGGGGGGTTGTCGCGCAGGACCTCGAGCGCGTCCTCCAGCCGGTCGACCGGCACGGAACCGACGAGCAGGTAGGCCCGGCCACGCTGACCGATCCCGACCACACCGTTGACCAGTGGCGTCGAGATCTGCGCGACGTCGTCGGAGTCCTCGGGGTCGACGCGCTCGATCACCCGGTGCGCCAGGTCCTGGGGCACCGGCACCAGGGCGAGCGCGGTGAACCCGTCCCCGTAGGTGCCGACGCCACCCCCGGTGGACAGCGAGCTGCGGGCCCGTCTCGGCAGCCCGGTCAGCTCCGACGGGAGCTGGTACGGCGCGAAGCGGTCGGCGAGGGCAGCGAGGTCCGGCGCCGTGCCCGTGACGGTCGTTGCGTCCGCAGCGGGCACGAAGCGGGTCCGCTCAGGCGGCGGGACCGAGAGGTCGAGGTCGAGCAGGGTCGCGGTGACGGAGGGACTCGACTCGCCGACGGCGCGCACCTCGACCTGCAGCGGGAGCCCGCTCGCAGGATCGACCCACAGGTCGACGGAGCCGATCGTCGTGGCAGCAGGGTCGCGGGGGGTGAGCCGGAGCCCGTCCGCGCCCCTGCCGGCCACCCGCCGCGCCGGGAGCCGCGACACGGTGGTGTCGGACGTGCCGGCAAGGCGCAGACCGAGCGTCGGTGCCATCAGGTCAGCCGCAGCAGGCAGGCGCACGTCGAGCTCGCCGTCGAGGCGCACGGCCCGGCGGTCAGCCGACTCCCAGGTCCAGCCGCCGGCGGCGTCGCGGGTGGTGTCGGTCTCCCCCACCAGGGTCAGGGCGTCGACGCGCCAGTCGTCCGGGCCGCGCCACCAGGCACGGGTGCGGGTCGCTCCACCGAGCAGGCCCGGCAGCTCCGCCAGCTCACGGACGTCGGGGAGCACCAGCGAGCCGCGGCTCTCGCCGTAGCCGGACCAGGCCACCGTGGACGAGGCCCTGACCTGGGCGAGCAGCTGCTCGGCCGAGGCGTCCGACCCGTCAGCCGGCAGGGCGCCGGCCAGTGCGGGGACGGCAGCCAGACCGGTGACGACAGCGGCCACGACCGCCCACCGCCAGGTCACCCTCATGGCTTCCGCATGCAGATCAAGGCCTGACTCTAGGTCGAGGCCCGAGGCCCCGCCGCCGGGGACCTGGGCGCGGCCGGTCTCGACCACTGCACGACGTCGTACGCCCGAACGAACCCTGCCCTCATCAGGTTCCGCTCGGACACCGAGCCGGGGACGGCCTTGGCCACGACCCGGCTGGCGCCCAGCTCCGCAGCCAGCCGCAGCCGGTGGCGCAGCAGCGCGGTCTGGGCCCCGCGTCCGCGCGCCTCGGGGAGCGTTCCCGCGGCGCCGAGCCAGGCGACCTCGCCGACCCGGTGCAGGGCGGCTGTCGCAACCGGCTCGTCGTCGTCATAGGCAACGACCTGGGTCCAGCCGGGCGCGCCCAGCGGCGCCACCCACCACCACGGCTCGTCGAGGCCGAACGCTGCACGGGCGACCGTGCTGACGTGCCCGCCCCCTGGGGGACCGACGGTCTCGAGCCGCAGGTCGGTGTCGGGTGCCGGACTGCCGGCCGGAGCGACCCCGCCCAGGAGTCCCCCGCCCAGGAGTCCCACGCCCAGGAGTCCCACGAAGCGGGCGAGGCGCACCGGTGAGCCCAGGCCCCGGGAGCGCAGCTCGGAGTCCGCAAGGGCACCAACCGGGACCTGGACGTTCACCGGCAGCGCAGCGAGGCCCTCCAGCGCCTGATCGAGACCCGGACCCGTGACCGGTCGCTCGGCGAAGGCCTGGTGCATCCACGTCGAGTCCGGTCGGCGCGGCCAGCTCCGGACCGCCCACCCGTCGACCTCGCCCACCCAGCCGTCCGGCAGACCGGAGTAGATGGCCCCGAGGGCCTGTCCCTCGGCGCGCTCCAGCTCTCGGTCGACGCGGGCCGGGTCGACGGTCAGGACAGCTCCAGCAGCGGTCCGATCTCCTGCGTGGCGTACCACTGCAGCTCGTGCCCCTCTGCCTGCTCGACGAGGAAGGCCGCCTGCTCGCTGCCGAGATCGGCCTCGACGAGCTGCTCTGCGGCGATCTTCACATCGGCCTCTGCGTCAGGGTCGTCCACGTGGACGGCCTTGACCACGCGCAGTCCGACCGGCTCGAGGACGCGGACGGCGGCGCGGTCGACGTCCGACGCAGCCTCGATGTCGTCCACCTCGGCCACGACGACGACCCGACGAGCGCGCGCCTCGGGCTCGAGCAGGAGCTCGCGGTCGAGCATCCGGACGCTGGCCCGGGCTGCGAGGGTCAGCGCGACGTACTCCAGCTCCTCCTCGTCGCCCTCGGCGTACCACTCACGCAGCGCGCCTGTGACGGCGAACCCGAGTTGTGGGGCCGGTCCGAGAGCACCGGTGTCGAGCAGGGTCTGCAGGCCGGACAGCGTGGAGGGCAGGTAGACGCGCATGGGGACAGCCTGCCGTACGGCTCCCCGGCATCGCGGGACCGGCCGAGCCCGATCAGGCGGAGGCGGCCAGCGAGGGTGCGCGCAGGGCGGCGAGGCTCGTGCGCAGCGAGGTGTCGAGCACCTGCGCACGGCGGCTCGGGTCCATGAGGTTCGCGCCGATGGCGGCGAGGTCCTCGGCCCCGGGCGTGAGGAGCGTGACCTTCGTCCTCGCGCCGCTCACCTTCTTGACCTCGGAGATCATGCGCTTGGTCGCGAGGCGGCGGAAGCGCCGCTCGATCCGGCCCGCGACGGTGGCGGGCGAGTCGTAGTCCACCGAGGTGGTGGGCGCGAGGACGAAGACCTCGTCGAGCTCGGAGCCCGCGACCAGGTCGAGCGAGGTCGGCGAGCAGGCGCCGCCGTCGACGTAGCGGCGCTCACCGATCCGGACCGGGGTGTACCACCCGGGGATGGCGCAGGACGCCATCACGGCGTCGCGGAGCCCGGCGTGGGGGGCGCCGTCCCGACCGAAGGCGACCCGGCGGCCGCTGTCGTAGTCCATCGCGACGACCCACGTCTGCGGATGGCCGGCCCACGCTCCGGACGGGCAGACGGCGTCGATGAGCTTGCCGAGCGGGTCGAGGGACCCGCGGCCCTGCGGCAGCACGGCCGCCAGGGCTCCCATGGGGGTGACCCGACGAGGGTGGAGGGCGGACGAGATGACCCCGCGGGCCGAGCCGATGCCCGGGCGCGGCAGCGGCGGGCGGCTCCCCCCGCCGTCGCGGTCAGGGTCGTAGGTGATGTCCGGCGCCTCTGCGTTGACGATCCCGCGCTGGTGGTCCAGCAGGACGTCCACACCGATGCCCGAGCCGAGGAAGGAGGCGAGCACCGAACCGGCGGACGTACCGACCAGGACGTCGGCCTCCCGCGGGTCCCACTGCTCGTGGTCCTGGAGAGCAGAGAGCGCGCCGATCGTCCACGCAGCACCGAGAACGCCGCCAGCACCGAGCACCACACCGCGAGAGGTCATCCTGCAGTCGTTCCCACCAGCTCGGCCAACGACTCCTCGATGAGCCCGGCGAGCACGTCGATGTCCGGCATGGCGTCGCGGTCGGCGTTGAGCCCGTAGTAGACGCCGCCGTCGTAGGACGTCAGGCCGATCGAGACCGCCTGGCCCTTGGCCAGGGGCACGACCGGGTACATCGACAGCATCTGCGCACCCGCTGCGTAGAGCGGGAACTGCGGACCGGGCACGTTCGTGACGACCAGGTTGAACAGCCGGCGGGTCATGGTGGAGGCGGCCCTGGCGCCCAGGGAGTGGATGGTCGGCGGGGCGAACCCCGACATCTGCACGAGTGCGTCCGCCCCGACCGACTCGCCGGACTCCTTGTGGCCCCGCATGGCGAAGCTCACCTGGTGCAGGCGCACGACGGGATTGCCCTCGCCGATGGGCAGGTCGACGAAGTAGGACGAGACCCGGTTGCCACCACCGGCCTGGCCCTCGGTGCGCACCGAAACCGGCACCATGGCACGGATCGTCGTCGTGGGCTTGACCGGCTCGCCTCGGGTCAGCAGCCACGACCGCAGCGCACCGGCGACCGTCGCGAGCACCACGTCGTTGACCGTGCCGCCGTGCGCCTTGCGCACCGTGCGGTAGTCCTCGAGGTCGGTCGCCGCCATGCCGAACCGGCGCTGCTCGCCGATGCGCACGTTGAGCGGTGAGTCGGGCGCCGGGCGGGCCATCGAGACGACGGACTGGAGCACGCCGGACGCGACGCCGGCGGCCTTCCCGGCAGTCGCCCGCGCGTCCACGACCGCCGACCGTGCCGTGTCGAGCGCCTGGGTCGGACGTTTCACGAGGTCGGTGACTGCGCCCATGACGAGCTTGGCCGAGCCCGGCGCCCGCGACGGGGTCCACTCGTCTGCGGGGACCTCCCGGGGGACCGGCGACGTGTCCAGCATCACGGTGCCGATGTCCACAGCCGAGACGCCGTCCACCATGGCGTGGTGCGTCTTGGTGATGATGCCGACCCGCCCGCCCTCGAGCCCCTCGACGAGGTAGATCTCCCACAGCGGCCGGTTGCGGTCGAGCTGACGGCTCTGCAGACGTCCCACCAGCTCGCGCAGCTGGGCGTCGGTCCCCGGCTTGGGGAGCGCGCTGCGGCGTACGTGGTAGGTGACGTCGAAGTCCCCGTCATCGACCCACACCGGGTTCGCCAGGCGCCCCGGGATGACCTGCACCTTCTGGCGGTAGCGCGGCACCAGGGCGATGCGGTCGGTGATCAGCTCGACGAGCCGGTCGTAGTCGAAGCCCTCGGGCGGCGGCTGGAAGGTGGCGACCCCACCGACGTGCATGGCCGTGGTCGGCGTCTCCATGTAGAGGAAGGAGACGTCGAGCGGACTGAGCCTGTCGGCCATGCAGGGACTCCCGTTCGGACTCGGCTGGCCACGAGTGTGGATCGTCATGGTCACACAGCCACCTCGGGCTGGCGGGCACCCAGGCGGCTCTGACGCGCGTCAGGATTCCAGGCACACTGTGGCTCGGACTACACCGACTCGGACTGCACCACGTCGCCGGAAGGGCACCCCATGGACTTCGACCACTCAGCCAAGGCCCAGGACCTGATGGGTCGCATGCAGGACTTCATGGACACCCGGGTCCTGCCCGCCGAGAAGGAGTACGAGGACTACCGCCGCAAGATGGGGCCGGGGGACCACACGCTCCCGCCGGTCGTCGAGGAGCTGAAGGTCGAGGCACGCGAGCGCGGGCTGTGGAACCTGTTCCTCCCTGACGTCTCCGGCCTGAAGAACGTGGAGTACGCCGCGATCGCCGAGATCACCGGCTGGGCCTCGCACATCGCCCCCGAGGCGATCAACTGCGACGCACCGAACACCGGCAACATGGAGGTGCTGCACATGTTCGGCACCGCCGAGCAGAAGTCGCAGTGGCTCGAGCCGCTGATGGAGGGCCAGATCCGCTCGGCCTTCGGCATGACCGAGCCCGACGTCGCGTCCTCTGACGCCACCAACATCGGCACGCGGATTCTGCGCGACGGTGACGACTACGTCATCAACGGCCGCAAGTGGTGGACCACCGGCATCAACGACCCCCGGTGCAAGGTCATGATCGTCATGGGCAAGTCCGACACGTCGGAGTCGGTGCACCGCCAGCAGTCGATGATCCTGGTCCCGACCGACACCCCGGGCGTCGAGATCGTCCGCGCCCTACCGGTGTTCGGCTACCACGACCAGCACGGGCACGGCGAGGTCCAGTTCACCGACGTACGGGTCCCGGCCAGCAACCTCATCGCCAACGAGGGCGACGGCTTCATGATCGCCCAGGCCCGGCTCGGGCCCGGCCGCATCCACCACTGCATGCGGGCGATCGGCGCCGCCGAGCGGGCGCTGAAGCTGATGTGCGAGCGCGCCGTCTCCCGTGTCGCGTTCGGCCAGGAGCTGGCCAAGCAGGGCGTCGTCCGCGAGCAGATCGCCGAGTCGCGCATGGAGATCGACCAGGCCCGGCTGATGGTCCTCAAGACTGCCGACCTGATCGACAAGGTCGGCGCAAAGGGTGCCCGCTCCGAGATCGCCGCCATCAAGGTGATCGCCCCCCGGATCGCCCTGCGCGTGGTGGACCGGGCGATCCAGGTCCACGGCGGTGCCGGGGTGAGCGAGGACTTCCCGCTGGCTCGGATGTACGCCGGGCTGCGCACGCTACGGATCGCCGACGGTCCGGATGAGGTCCACGTGCGCTCGGTCGCCCGTCAGGAGCTCGGGAAGTACACCAGGGCGTGAGACCCCGGGGTCGGCTGCTCAGCCGCTCCCGGGATCAGAAGGAGAACAGCTCGAAGGTGAGCGCTGCGCCCCTGCCCTGGAAGGAGCGGCCGGCCATCTCCAGCCAGTCCCGGACCGTGTCGGGATCGGCCATCGGGTGGTCGCCGAGTCCTTCGAGGTAGGCGCGGTGCTCGGCCAGCGAGGCCACCGCCAGGTCGACGGTGTCGCTGACGTCGACTGCGTGCGTCGCCTGGGGTGACCCGCAGACGAGGGCGTGCCGAACACCGCCATGGGGTTGCAGGCCGCCCTCGCCGAGCTGATCCCCCTCGCCCAGTTGATCGGGGAAGACCCAGCGGTTGCCCGCGTCGCCAATGGCCTCGAGCGCCGCCTGCCCGACGTTGCGGTGGTCCGGCGAGTTGAGCCGCCCGGGACCCCACGTCTCGCGGTGGTTGAACAGCAGCAGCATGTCGGGGCGGTGCCGTCGGATCGCCCGGGCGAGGTCGCGGCGCAGGGGTAGGCCGTACTCGATCGTGCCGTCGGAGTGGTCGAGGAACTCCACGGTCGACACGCCCACGACGGCCGCGCTGGCGATCTGCTCGGCGGTGCGCACCCGCGCGCACTCCCCCGGCTCGAGCCCGTCGATGCCCGCCTCTCCACGGGTCGCCAGCAGGTAGACCACCTCGGCGCCGTCGCGCGTCCACTTCGCGACGAGCGCGGCCCCGCCGTACTCGAGGTCGTCGGGATGGGCCACGATCGCCAGCACCCGCTCGGGGTGGAGGTCCAGGGCTTCGAGCTGGGGCACGGCGGGCTCCTCGTCGGAGTCTTGGGATGAGATCCCGCAGAGTCTCCCAGCCACCACGTGCTCAGGTCTGCCTTGTCCGTGTCGATGGGCGAGGTGTGGCCTCAATGTCCGAGTCGGACCGCATCGCCGAGCTGGAGCGCTACGCCGTCCTCGACACCGGACCCGAGCCGGCCTTCGATGAGCTCGTGCACGCAGCTGCAGAGCTCACCGGGTGCCCGACGGCCCTGGTGAGCCTGCTCGACTCCGACCGCCAGTGGTTCAAGGCCCGGCGTGGGCTTGACGTCGGTGAGACGCCGCGCGACCTCGCCTTCTGCGAGCACGTCCTGCGGGCTGAGGCTCCGGTCCTCGTGCCCGATGCCACCCTCGATCCCAGGTTCGCCACCAATGCGCTCGTCACCGGCCCGCCTGGCATCCGCTTCTACGCCGGCCACCCTCTGCGGACGAGGAGCGGCGCCGTGCTGGGGACGCTGTGCGTCCTTGACTACGAGGCCCGGCCGCAGGGCCTGACGGCCGTCCAGCAGCGGCTGCTGGGGGTCCTCGCAGCGCAGGTGATGACCCAGCTCGAGCTCCGCCGAGCCCTCGCGGAGGCAGACGCCATCGCGGCGGAGCTCCGCGTCGCCGTGAACGGCTTCCGCGCCATGGCTGAGGACGCTACCGACGTGGTCAGCCGCCACCTGCCGGACGGCACCACCGTCTACGTCTCCCCATCCCTGCTCTCGGTCCTCGGTTACGACCCGATCGACGAGGTAGGCCGAGCGGCTCCCGAGCGGGTGCACCCCGACGACGCAGGCGCGATGGCGGACGCCCTCCGGCAGGTCATGACTGGTGCCCCGGCGACGGCGGTGGTCCGTTCCCGGCATGCGGACGGCACGTGGCGGCACCTCGAGATCCGCCTGTCGCCGATCCGTGACGACACCGGGGCGGTCGCCGAGCTCCATGCAGTCGCCCGCGACGTCACCGAGCGCGCTCGCGCACAGGAGCTGCTCCGGCTGTCGGAGGAGCGCTTCCGGGTGCTGTTCGACCACAACCCGATCGGACAGGTCGAGCTGTCGCCGGCAGGCGTCGTGCAACGCGTGAACACGGCGTTCGCGGACCTCGTCGGAGCAGCCGACCCGGCCACGCTCGTCGGGCGCCCCCCTGCCTGGGCGACCGCGCCCGCTGAACGCTCGGCGGGGGCGCAGGACCTCGGTCAGGCGGCGGCCCGACCAGGCCATGTCATGCACAGGGAACGGACGATCGTGCGACCCGACGGGACGGCGCTCGAGATCGCCGGGACGCTGGTCGGTGTCCCGGGGACAGACGGGAGCACGGAGGTCCTCATCGGCGCCGTGGTCGACGTCACAGAGTGCAATCACGCGCAGCGGCAGCTCAAGGAGCTCGCGGCGGAACTCGCGGCGGCCCGGGATGAAGCCGTCCGACGCAACGCCCTCATGGGGACGGTCCTCGAGACAGTCGGGGTGGGGATCGTCGCGTGCGACGCCGAGGGCCGACTCACCCTGTTCAACCGAGCGACCCGCGAGTTCCACGGGATGCCTCCTGACCCGGATGCGGACCCTGGCGACTGGAGCGACAGGTACGCCCTCTACGACCAGGACGGCACGACTGTCCTTACCCGCGAACAGATCCCGCTGGTCCGTGCTCTGGTCGACGGGGCAGTCGACGACGCCATCATCGTCATCGCCCCTCACGCCCTGCCGACGCGTGTCGTCCGGTGCGACGGCCGGGCCATGCACGGCTTGGAGGGGCAGCTGCTCGGAGCCGTCGTGGTGATGACCGACATCACCGAAGCCCGCGCGACAGCCCGGGCGCTGAGCGACCAGGCCGAGTTCAAGCGCGTGCTGCTCGACACCGCTCAGACCGCCATCTGGTCGTGCGACACCACAGAGCGACCTACGTACGTCAACGCGACAGCCAGGAACGTGCTCGGTTGGCCGGACCTGGTGACCCTCCAGGCGTTGCACGACCGCGGCGAGCTGCCCCAGATGGCGGGCGCGGTCACCATGCTGAGATCCGACGGGGAGCCGTTCAGCCTCGCGGAGCGACCGCTCCAGCGCGCGCTGGGCGGACAGGAGACCGGCGAGATCGAGGTCGTCCTCGCCGCCCGTGGCCGCCCACGCCGGACCCTGCTCCTGCAGGCCAGCCCACTGCGCGACAGCCTGGGCCGGGTCAGCGGCGCGATGCTGACCGGGCATGACGTCACCGACCTACGGGCTTCGGAGGCCCGCTTCCGCGCCGCGTTCCACGACGGCCCGACCGCCGTCGCCCGGCTCGACCGCGACGGGGTCGTCAAGGAGGTCAACCCCGCGCTTCGCCGAATGCTCGGTCAGCGCAGCGCGGCGCTCGTGGGCCATCCACTCACCGGCCACGTCCACGCCGACGACCAGCGTTGCCTGTCGAGCCTGCTCTCCGGGGCGGGCACCGGGGCGGTGCCGGCCGAGCTCCGCCTGGTGCGCGCGGACGGGACGCCGGTGTGGTGCGACGTCGCGACGACCGTCAGCACGGACGGCGACGGGACGGACTCCGTCCTGGCGCAGTTCCTCGACGTCGACGGCCGCAAGACGCAGGAGCTGGTGCTGCAGCAGGCCGCCCGGCACGACCCGCTCACCTCGCTGGCCAACCGCAGCCAGCTCACGAGCCTCATCCAGACCCTTCTCGACGCCGGCGCGGGCGTGACCGCCGGCCTGCTGTTCCTGGACCTCGACGGCTTCAAGTCGGTCAACGACAGTCATGGGCACGAAGCCGGAGATGCCGTCCTGGTCGAGGTGGCCAGCCGCCTCGTGGCCGGCGTCCGACCTGGCGACACGGTCCTGCGCCTCGGCGGTGACGAGTTCGTCGTCGTGTGCGCGATGCCACCGCAGGCCACCGAGGTCCCCCTGCTCGCCCTGGCACGCCGCCTCGAGGACGCCGTCGCGGCGCCCATCGCCTTCCGGGGAACCCGCGTCATCGTCGGCGGCAGCATCGGGGCGGCTCTCGCCCGACCGGGGCAGCCGCCGCACGTGCTCGTCGAAGCAGCCGACCGGGCGATGTACCAGCGCAAGCAGGAGCGCCGCCACGCGCGACCCGCCATTCCGGCGCCGCGTCTGTAAGACCCCGGCCAGGGTCGCGGGGCGGTGTGTCCGCCCCGCTACTGTGCGCGCATGAGCGAGGGGCACACGCCGACCAGGCGGACGCCGAGCTCACGCGAGAGGCCCGGGCGAAGCGGGGCGGCCTTGGCGCCCCCGGTCCTGCTCGTGGTACTGGCCCTGCTCGCCGTGATGGGAGTCCGGCTCGCTGGGCCGTGCGACGGCGATCCCGGCTGCTTCGTCGTCGCTGGGGTGAACTTCACCGACCCGGCCGAGGCCGGCATCCCGGCCCTGACGGGAGCCGGTGCCGATGGCTATGACGGTCAGTTCTTCTGGAGGCTCAGCCGCTCCCCCGACGAACTGCAGCAGTCCGAGGTCCACGGTGTGGCCCTGGACTCGCCGATCCGCGCCGGGCGCCCGGGCTATCCGGCGGTCGTGTGGGTTCTTTCGGCTGGGGGCAGGAAGGGCCTGGTCGACTGGACCCTCATCCTGGTCAACCTCACCGCCACCGCTCTGCTGTCGATGCTGCTCGGGGCCACAGCGCTCCGGAACGGGCTGTCACCGTGGCTCGGGGCGGCGGCCGCCCTCTGGCCAGGGCTGCTGTTCGCGGTGGGACGTGATCTCTCCGAGCCAGGTGCCGCACTGCTCATCGTGGTGGGTCTCGCGGCCCTGAACCGGAACAGACCGGAGCTGGCCGGACTGGCTTGGGTCGGAGCGGTCCTGTGGCGCGAGCAGTCCATCGTCGTGCCAGCAGCGTTCGGTGCGTGCTGGTTGGTGCAGCTGCTCCGGACAGGCGGCACCCGGTCGTCCTTGCGACAGGTGACCGCCTGGCTTGCGCCCCTCGCCGCCTTCCTCAGCTGGCAGGCCATCGCGCTCCAGGCTGTTGGCAAGGCCCCCGTGCTCGAGTCCGGAGAGGCGAACGCGTCGATCCCCCTGGCGGATCTGGCCCGGGCGGCAGCTGGCTGGGTGTCCTTCGACGAAGGGGTCGTCGGTCTCGTCTGGCTGATCGAGCTGTGTCTGGTGCTGGCGATCGTCGCAGCTGCGCTCGTTGTCGCCCTTCGCGACCGACGGTGGGAGGGGGTCGCTGTCCTGTTCGGGATCGCGCTGCTGGTGAGCGCGTCAGAGAACGTCTGGAGCGGGCCAGCCCACCTTCGATACGCCACCGACCTCGTCATGACGGCGTGGTTCCTGCTGCTGACGACGACGGTCAGGCAGCGAGGACAGGCGCAGAGCAGGCCCGTGGAGGCGCTCGCCCGGGCGGGCGGCTTCCGCGCCGTGCTGGTCGGTGCGCAACTGGGTGCGGCCACCCTGGCCTCCAGCTTCTTGGTCCGCACCTTCTAGCGAGGCGCCCGCCAGCGGGTCGGCGACGCGGGAGCCCTGCCCCGCAGCCCGTCGACCGCGTCGCCCTCGCCGACGTCGTCAGGTTGACGGTCCAGCAGGCAGCTCGAGGAACAGTCGGCGGCCGACCTCAAGCGAGCATGGAACGCACGTCGACGGCGTCGGAGGTGACTGTCCTACCCCGTCGTCCGGGAGCGGTCTGGTGGCCCCAGTAGAGGTTCGTGTGGGCAATGACCTCGGCCGGCGTCGGCGCACCCCACTGGGTCCGGTCCTCGGTGGTGTGCGCGTCGCTGACCAGCGTGGCGTCGTAGCCTCGGACAAGCGCCCCGTGGAGCGTCCGATCAGGGGGTCCTGGAACGTGCGATGACGCTAGAGCCGCGGTCTGACAGCGCACGGGGGTCGAGCCAGGGCTCTGCTCAGCGAGCCGCCCTCGCCCGACGCCGGGAGCGCGCCGGGGACACCCCGAGCAGGTCGGCCGCGAGCGAGGCGATGGCAAGGCGGGTCGGCGACGCAGGTGCCGCCTCTCCTAGCGTCCGGCCCGCCGAGAGAGCGCGGTCCAGCGCGACGAGGTCAGAGGGGATGAACGTGACCACCTCGACGCCGGCGTAGCGGGAGAGCGCTGCGCGCACCTCCTTCTCGACGTCACCGGGGACGCCGGTGGGACGCAACCGGTTGACCAGCACCCGCGGCTTGACCCCCGGGACCGCCTCGCGCAGTTCCGCAAGACCGCGGACGAGCCGCTGCAAGGCGACGGGATCGCAAGAGCCGACGGCGTAGACGACATCGGCCGCCTCGAGCACGGCGAGGGTCGCGCCATTGCGCCGAGGCGCGGCCGTGTCGTAGGACAGCTCCTCGTCCTGTTCGAGGCAGAAGCCGCAGTCCACGACGACGGTCTGGGCGAGTGAGCGAGCCAGGGCGAGGACGACCTCCACGGCAGCAGGCCGCAGCTCGGGCCACCGGTCGGCGCGGGCGATGCCGGACAGGACGCGGAACGTCGGTGTCACCCCCCTGGCCAGCCCGGCGAGGGCCGGGAGGTCGAGGGCGCCGTTGTTGGCGAGCCGGGCCGCAGCGGCGAAGCCCGGAGCCTCGTCGAGCAGGCCGAGCACCTGGGCGATGACGCCGCCGTAGACATCGCCGTCGATCAGCAGCGCGTCGCTGCCGAGATCGGCGAGCTCGCTGGCGAGGGTGACCGCGACGGTGGTGCGGCCCGGCGCGCCCGTGGGTCCCCAGACGGCCACCACTTGTCCGGTATGCAGCTCCACGCCCGCGTCGACCGCGTCCTGCTCGGGCAGCCGAGGGAGCGCCGTCCTCGGGTCAGCGACCGCACGCCGTTGACCCGAAGAGGGAGGCGCCGTGGTGCGGACCGCCTCGAGCACCGCCTCGGCCAGCTCGGCAGGGGTGGTGTCAGAGCTGAGGACGTGCAGGAGACCGAGCTGGCGGAGGCGCCGCTCGGCCTGCTCGTCGTCCGGCGGGACGAGCCCTATGACGGCGACGCCCGACACGGCGAGCCGGCCCAGTGCCTCGCGGTCCAACCGCCGGAGGTCGGCCGACAGCAGGACGGCCCTGGCCTGCCCGGTCGCCGCGGTCGCGAGCAGGTCAGCCAGGTCGACGCAGCGACGTACGACGGAGATGCCGAGGTCGCCCCGCTCGAGGGCCGTCAGCAGCTCAGCCTCCCAGACCGCGTCCGTGACGGCGGTCAGCACCGGTGTCTGCATCAGCTCGCGTCAGCCGTCACGCGGGGGACGTTCACCTCAGCGTTGCGGGGGACGCGTACGAGGTCGAGTCGGCCCAGGGACATGGCTGACACGAGCAGTCCGACGTCGGCCTTGCGCACGCGGAGGACCACCGGGGACGTGGTGGACCCGCTCCGGAAGGCCTCAGCCGGGGGTCCGGATGCGACCGCGACTCGCGCCAGGACCTCCTGTGCTCCACGCAGATCGAGCGGAGCCGCCGGGTTCGTGGCTGCTCCGGCGGTGCCACCTGCGGGAGCTGCGCCACCACTTCCGCCGGCGGGCCGTGGCAGGCTCACCCACACGTCAACCTCCTGCTCGTCGGAGAGATCGGGCGGGAAGTGCCCCGCCTCGACGGGCACGGTGACGAGGCGGAACGCCCCGTCCTCCGGCAGGACGAGGGCGTCATCGGGCAGGAGCTCTCCGGCACCGAGGGCACGGCGCACGACGTAGCCGACGGGCGCAGGTCCGGTCGCATCGAGGTACCGATCGACGTTGTCGTACAGCCGCACCCGGACCGGCGACAGGTCGGACGCCGAGAGCTGACTGCCTAGCGCGACGTCAGTGGTCGTCGCCCAGACCAGCGAGCTCTGATCAGCGGCTGACAGGGTCCGGGCTCCGACGACGACGCTCACGAGGACCAGCAGCACCCCGAGCAGGAGCCGCCCGTCGAGCCACCCGGGCTTCGACAGACGGCTGGCCCTTGGCGAGGCCGGGCTCTCGGACAACGCTTCCTCCTGCGGATGCCGAGGGCCGAAGAGCCGCTGCGGTGGTGGACATCCTCGCGCACGAGGGGCCTCCCCCGCTGCCAGTCATCCACAGGGGCGGTCTGGCGCGCCGGTGCGCGCCCTGTGGACGGGCGGCCGCCCGCCTCGCAGGTCGGTGGCAGACTGCCTCGTGCGGCCGGTCGGACAGATCCGGTGGACGATCGAGGGGCCGACGCGCCTCGCAAGCACCGTGTTGAGAGGGGGCCGAGATGGCAGGTGAGCGCTTCCTGCAGCTGGCTGATGTCGCCGAGGTCCTGAACATCTCCTCGTCGCAGACCTACGCCCTGGTCCGGTCCGGCGAGCTGCCGGCCATCAAGATCGGGGGCCGGGGTCAGTGGCGGGTCGAGCGCACCGCGCTGGAGGACTACATCCAGCGCTGCTACACCGAGACCAAGGCCTTCGTCACCGCGCACCCGCTCGGCCGGGACGAGACGCCCGAGGACTGACTCCCTTGCGCGCGGTATGCCGGGCCGCGCAAGGTCACGACCAGCAAGGTCATGATCAGCCGCTGCGGACCACCGCGACCGCGTTGAGCGGCACGAGCCGCACCTGACGTACTGCGCCGGCCCGACGAGCCTCACCCAAGCCGTGCTCGGCGAGATCGACGTGGTCGGCGCCCACCCGATCAAGGGTCCCGGTCACGATTGAGCCGTCCACGAGGACGAGCGCGACACCGGTACGACTGCGGGCGAGCCCGCGCAGCGCCCACCTCAGGTCGAGGCGCCTGGCCACGGCGCCCTCGGACCCTGGGCCGTCCGACTGCGCACCGAGCCCCAGCACGCCCAGCACCCCGGCCGACGGGACCAGCAGCTCACGAGCTCCGTGCTCCTCGAGCAGCAGCCAGTCCGGTCCGACATCGGTGAGCAGGCCGTGCAGGGCCCCCACCCCCGCGAGCTCGACGGCCAGCGGATGTCCGAGGGCCGGGCGGAGCCGATCGATCATGCGCAGCAGCGCTGCCTCTCGGCGGGTGCGATCGGACACCTCGTCGGCCAGCTGGTGTGCCTCGGCGACGTCGAACTGCGCCTCGAGGTCGTCGAACAGGCTCCGCCACCTCATGCAGACAATCTTCCGCACGGAACCATCTCGCGCAACCTGTGTTGACTGAGGATCACTTGATGTGTTCACATGCAAACACAGGCAAACGGAGGTATGCACATGAGGAGACCCATGGAACACGGACCGGCGGGCCGCGGGCGCTCGTGGGCGGCAGCCGCCGTCGCGGTACTGGTGCTGGCCGTCGCCGCGCCGCGGCCGGGATCGGCGCTCCATCAGCTGACCGACGTGAGCTCCGCGACGGACCCGTTCGCTCCGCTCGTCGCGGCTGTCACCCTCGTCGCGTGGGCCGCTGCCCTCTGGCTGGCGCTGTCCGTCCTGGTCACCGTCGCGGGCGACTGCCCGGGTTGGACCGGACGCATCGGGCGGGCCTTGTCCCGGCGCCTCGTCCCGGCCGCGATGCGCCGGACCCTCCAGCTGACCCTCGGCCTCACCATGGCCGTCAGTGCACTCGGCGCGACGACCGCCTCCGCCTCCGCACCCGCTCCGCCTGCACCGAGCTCGTCCGAAGCCACCTCGGGTCCGGCTGGTCCAGGCAACCCGTCGCTGGACTGGCCGACCGTCCGGGCCGGCGCGCCGGGTCCGGGACCTGCCGGCACCTCCTCTGCGGCTCCCACCTCGGTCTCGAGCCCGTCGCCGATCGCCGGTGCGCAGGCCGCCGCTGCCCAGGTCGCCGCTGCCCAGGCCGACGCTGCCCAGGCCGACGCAGCCCAGGCCGCCGCAGGAGAGCCCGCGCCGGCAGCTGCGTCCCGGTCCACGGCCTTGCCCGTCCCGTCGACGGAACCGGCCGCTGCCCCTCCGGAGCAGGACCGGGCGGCCCTGCCGACGGCCTCGGCAGCCACGACCCGGCCGGCTCCGGCCGCCACATCGGGCGGCTCGGTGTCGGTGAGGCCGGGCGACTCCCTCTGGAGCATCAGCCGCGCCCACCTGCGAGCGGCCGGAGCCGACGCTTCACCAGCCGACGTCGCCCGAGCTTGGCCCCAGTGGTGGGAAGCGAACCGGCAGCTCGTCGGTGACGACCCCGACCTGGTGCTTCCGGGAGCGCAGCTCACCCCGCCCTGACCGAGGCCGGTCGATCCGCCTCAAGGCCTTCCACGCCGCCCGTCCCACCCCCCCGACCGAAGGATCGCCATGTCCGTCCTGTCTCCCGAGCAGCCCCTGCCACTTCCGGCTCCAGAATCGCCGCTGACCCTGCGTCTGCTGCCCGTGCCGATGAGCGAACCCCCCTACGACGACGAGGTGGTGAGGTCGGGCGGCGCGCCGCTTCGATCGCTCGGGCCGCTGCGCACGCACCCGTCCTTGCGCCTGGTCCCCGACCTGGACGACGAACCCTCAGCCGGCCGCACTCCCCTCGGCGACCTCCCCCCGGCGAGACCCGTGGCCCATGCCCTGGTGCAGGGCCTGCTCGAGGTGCTGGCCGGGGTGCGGCCGGTCAAGCAGCTCCGCGGCACGACGAGCCTGGAGATGTACGACCGGCTGGAGCAGCACGTCCAGAGGGCGGCACGGCCCACCGGCCCGCGACCGGGCGGCGGCGCCGTCCGCAGCCTGCACCTGCAGGAGCGGCCGGAGGGCGTCGTCGAGATCTGCGCGACGGTGCATCGGGGCCACCGGCCGACCGCGCTCGCGCTGCGGATGGAGGGCGTCGACGGACGGTGGGCCTGCACGCAGCTCGACGGGCTCTGAGCCCTGACGTCCAGGGAGCCCTAACGTCCAGGGAGCCCTAACGTCCAGGGCCCTAACGTCCAGGGCCCTAACGTCCAGGGAGCCCTAGCGTCCGGCACGCGGGTCGCCGTGGCAACGCTTGTACTTGCGCCCCGATCCGCAGGCGCACAGGGCGTTGCGGCTCTGAGCCTCGTCCCTGTCGCCGTCGTCGGACGGACCGGCCGCACCGGAGGTCGTGGTCGAGACACCCGTCGTTCCGGGAGCCGCATCCAGAGTCGGCGCCGTGTACTCCATCTTCGAGGGTCGCTCCGGACGGCCGAAGGTCTCCGGGAGCACGTTGCGGGACAGGGGCTCACTCGGCGGGGCACCCGCGGGGGCAGCCGCCGCGGGTGCGGCGGGCGGTGCGGCGGGCGGGGGCGCACCGGCCGGAGGCGCAGCATCGACTGCCTTCTCCTCGGCAGCAGGCGCGTCGGTCCCGGTGGACAGGTGCTCGACGAAGACCTCACCGGGCGCCTCACCGGGCCCGGTCGCCACGAGGTCCTGCGGCGGCGGTGGCGTGGCCTCGGTCTGGACCTCGACGTTGTAGAGGAAGCCGACGGCCTCCTCCTTGATGGCGTCCATCATGGCGTGGAACATGTCGAAGCCCTCGCGCTGGTACTCCACCAGCGGGTCGCGCTGTCCCATGGCGCGCAGGCCAATGCCCTCCTGCAGGTAGTCCATCTCGTAGAGGTGCTCGCGCCACAGGCGGTCCATGACCGACAGCAGCACCCTGCGCTCCAGCTCGCGCATGACCGGCTCACCGTCCGGGCCGAGGCCAAGGGTGCTCTCGCGGGTGGCGTACGCGGCGCGTGCGTCCTCGCGGATCTCCTCGATGAGACCCTCGGCGGACAGCCCGTTCCGGTCGTCGTCGTACTTCTCCAGCGCAATGGTGATCGGGTAGAGCGTCTTGAGCGCGGCCCACAGCTGCTCGAGGTCCCAGTCGTCCGGGTAGCCCTCAGCGGTCGCTGCCATGACGTAGCCCTCGACGACGTCGTCGACCATGTTGGCGATCTGCTCGTGCAGGTCGGCGCCACCCAGGACCTTGCGACGCTCGTCGTAGATGACGGTCCGCTGGCGGTTGAGCACCTCGTCGTACTTCAGGACGTTCTTGCGGATCTCGAAGTTCTGCGCCTCGACCTGGGACTGCGCAGACCGGATCGCCCGACTGACCATCTTGGACTCGATCGGCACATCGTCCGGGATGTTCAACCGGTCCATGATCATCTCGACGGCGCTTGCGTTGAACAGGCGCATCAGGTCATCGCCCAGCGAGAGGTAGAAGCGGGACAGCCCCGGGTCGCCCTGACGGCCCGAGCGGCCGCGCAACTGGTTGTCGATCCGGCGCGACTCGTGCCGCTCGGTGCCGAGGACGTAGAGCCCGCCGGCGTCGACGACCTCCTCGTGCTCGCTCTTGACCGAGGCGGTGGCCCGCTCGAGCGCCTCCGGCCAGGCCGCTTCGTACTCCTGCGGGGTGTCGACAGGTGACAGACCGCGGCTGCGCAGCTCGTCGGCGGCGATGTGCTCGGAGTTGCCGCCGAGCATGATGTCGGTGCCACGACCGGCCATGTTCGTCGCGACCGTCACGGCGCCCTTGCGGCCCGCCTGCGCCACGATCGTCGCCTCGCGGTCGTGCTGCTTGGCGTTGAGGACCTCGTGCGGGATGCCGCGCACATGCAGCAGCTTGGACAGGTACTCGCTCTTCTCGACCGAGATCGTGCCGACCAGCACCGGCTGCCCCGCCTCGTGCTTGTCTGCGATGTCCTCGACGACGGCGTCGTACTTCGCCTGCTCGCTCTTGTAGACGACGTCAGCCTCGTCGATGCGGCGCGGGTCGCGGTTCGTCGGGATCTCGACCACACCGAGGTCGTAGGTCTGGCTGAACTCGGCGGCCTCGGTCGCGGCCGTACCGGTCATCCCACCGAGCTTGCCGTAGAGGCGGAAGTAGTTCTGCAGCGTGATCGTGGCGAGGGTCTGGTTCTCGTCCTTGATCGCCACCTGCTCCTTGGCCTCGATGGCCTGGTGCATGCCCTCGTTGTAGCGGCGGCCGGCAAGCACCCGACCGGTGTGCTCGTCGACGATGAGCACCTCGCCGTCGATGACGACGTACTCCTTGTCCTTGCGGTAGAGCTCGCGCGCCTTGAGGGCGTTGTTGAGGTATCCGACCAGAGGGGTGTTGACGGCCTCGTAGAGGTTGTCGATGCCGAGCTGGTCCTCAACCTTCTCCACGCCTGACTCGGCGATCGCGACGGTGCGCTTCTTCTCGTCGACCTCGTAGTCGACGTCCTTGACCAGGCGCGGGATGATCCGGGCGAACTCCTCGTACCACTTGGTGGCTTGGTCCGCCGGACCGCTGATGATCAGCGGGGTGCGTGCCTCGTCGATGAGGATCGAGTCGACCTCGTCGACGATCGCGAAGTGGTGGCCCCGCTGCACCAGCTCAGCAGCGCTCCAGGCCATGTTGTCGCGCAGGTAGTCGAAGCCGAACTCGTTGTTGGTGCCGTAGGTGATGTCGCAGGCGTACGACGGGCGGCGCACCTCGGGGCGCTCGTTGGCGAGGATCACGCCGACCTCGAGCCCGAGGAAGCGGTGCACCCGGCCCATCCACTCGGCGTCGCGCTTGGCGAGGTAGTCGTTGACGGTCACGACGTGGACGCCCTGACCGGTCAGTCCGTTGAGGTAGGCCGGCAGTGTCGAGGTGAGCGTCTTGCCCTCGCCCGTGCGCATCTCGGCGATGTTGCCCATGTGGAGGGCGGCGCCGCCCATGACCTGCACGTCGAAGTGCCGCTGGCCGAGCGTGCGCCGCGCGCCCTCACGGGCCACGGCGAAGGCCTCGACGAGGATGTCGTCCACCGTCTCGCCGTCAGCGAGGCGCTTGCGGAACGCGTCGGTCTCACCCCGCAGCTCGGCGTCGGTCAGCGAGAGGAAGTCCTCTTCGACCGCGTTGACCGCGTCGGCGATCGCCTTGAGCCGGCGGACCATCTTGCCCTCGCCGGCACGGAGCAGCTTCTGCAGAACCACGCTGTGCATCTCCCTCGGACGGGCACGCGCGACCGGTAGCGGTCGCACGGAGCGATGGTAGGCGTTCTGGCACATCCCGGGCGCTCACTCCTGGGCAAGAGGGAAACGGCTGGCGGCGCGCGGGCGTGCCCAGGCACAGTGGGGAGGTGAACAGCTCCCCGACCACCCTGCGCGGGCCCTTGGCCGCGACCGACCTGACGGCCGGCCGCCTCCACCTGCGCCCCTGGCGGTCCGGCGACGAGCCTGCCCTGCTCGCGGCCTGCTCCGACCCGGAGGTCGTGCGATGGACCGAGGTGCCGCACCCGCACACGATCGAGGACGCGCAGGCGTACGTCTCCACTCTCGCCCCCGAGGGCTGGACCAGCGGGACGGGACCGACCTGGGCGGTCTGCGACAGCACGACCGGCGAGGTCATGGCCAACATCACGATCCGCCAGCAGAGCGACCCCGACACCTGGGACGTCGGCTTCTGGGCTCTTCCGGGTGCCCGCGGGCAGGGGGTGGTGTCCGAGGCGCTGGCCGTCGTCTGCCGCTGGGGCTTCGCGGTGCTCTCGGCCCAGCGGCTCGAGTGGCGGTCCCAGGTGGGGAACGCTGCGTCCCGGCGGGTCGCCGAGAAGGCAGGGTTCCGCTTCGAGGGGACTACTCGCCACGGACTGGTACACCGCGGCGAGCGCGTCGACTGCTGGGTCGCGGCGCTTCTGCCGGACGAACCACAGACCGACACGGCTCTGTTCCCAGCGTTCGACGGGTGCTCCGACGGCGCCGTCACGCTGCGCCGGTGGCGGGCCGAGGACGTGCCGTTCGTGGCCCGGGCCGGCCAGGACCCGGTCATGGCGCGCTGGATCCCGGTGCCCTCACCGCACACGACCACCGACGCCGAGCGCTGGTTGGCCCGGGCCGATGCGGAGTGGCTCGACGGCGTGCGCGCCGAGGTAGCGGTCACCGACGCGTCCGACGGCTCGCTGCTCGGGGCGGTCGGCCTCGTCCTCGACCAGGCCGGAACCGCCGAGGTCGGCTACTGGACCGCTCCGGAGGCACGGGGTCGAGGGGCGGCGCCCCGGGCCGCGGCGCTGCACGCCCGGTGGGGCTTCGAGGCACTGGGCCTGTCGCGGGTGCAGCTGCTCGCCGACGTGGAGAACACGGCGTCGCAGCGGGTCGCGGCCAAGGCGGGCTTCACCCGCGAGGGCGTGGCCAAGGCGGCCCGGCCCGAGCCACGCGGGACCGCGCGCCGCGACATGGAGATCTGGGCCGCTACCGCGCCAGCCGACTCAGGGCCAGACGACTCGGAATCCTGAGGGGACGGCGAGAAGCCCGGCGGGTCAGGTGATCTCGAGCAGCTTCTCGCGTACGGCGTAGACGACCGCCTCCATGCGTGAGTGGAGCTGCAGCTTCTCGAGGATGTTGCGGATGTGGTTCTTCACGGTGTTCTCGCTGATGAACAGCTGCTTGGCGATGTCGCGGTTGTTCATGCCCTTCGCGACCAGCTTGAGGACCTCCATCTCGCGGTCGGTGAGCCGCGGGGTGGGCACCTGCTGCCGGTCGCCGGTCTTCTTGATCATGGACGCGAACTCGGTGAGGAGCTTGCTGGCCATGGACGGGCTGATCAGCGACTGGCCGCCGTGCACGGCGCGGATCGCCGCGGCGACCTCCTCGATCGAGATCTCCTTGAGCAGGTAACCGGTGGCCCCCGCCTTGATGGCCTCGTAGAGGTCCGCCTCCTCGTCGGAGATGGTCAGCATGATGATCTTCGTCGACGGCACGGTCTCGTGGATGGCCGTGCACGCGTCGATCCCGCCCCTGCGCGGCATGCGCACATCCATCAGCACGATGTCCGGAAGCGTCTCGGTGGCCGCCGAGATCGCCTCGGCGCCGTCGCTGGCCTCCCCGACCACCTCGATGTCGGGCTCCTGCTCGAGGACCATCTGCAGCCCCCGGCGGAACAGGGCGTGGTCGTCCACCACCAGGACGCGGATCGGCTCGACCGCCAGCCCGTCCGGCGTCGCGGAGCCCGAGGCTGCGGGGTCGGTCAAGAGGGTCCTCCTGGTCTGTCGCAGCGCGCTCGTCGCCGCGTGGCTCGTCCACTGCCCCGACCTGCATGCCCAGACCTGCACGCCCGGACCTGCATGCCGGTGCCGACGCCCCTGCTCACCCGGCGCAAGGGCGGGCACGTCAGGGCGACACGGACATCCTGTCACGCAGGCGGCCGGAGCGGGCCGCCTCGGCTCATCCCCCGGCGAGCCGCAAGACGCCGTAGTCGTAGCCGTGTCGGCGGTAGACCACGCTCGGCAATCCGCTCTCCTGGTCGCGGAACAGGAAGAAGTCGTGCCCGACCAGCTCCATCTCGTGCAGGGCGTCGGCCGTCGACATCGGCTCAGCCGTGTGGGTCTTGTCGCGAACGACCAGCAGCTCGGTGTCGTCACGCAGCGGCGGCGGGTCGAGCACGGCCACGGCTTCGGTGGCGGCGGAGGCGTCAGCACCGTTGCGTCCGACCACTTGCACCGCTGACGGGAGTCCGGCTGTCACCTCGGCCACCGACGGCGGGGTGTGCCGACCGTGGTGGACGCGGCGGCGGTCGTGCGCCTTGCGCAGGCGGGCCTCGAGCTTGAGGGTGGCGGCGTCGAGCGCGGCGTAGAAGTCCGACGCGGCAGCCTCGGCCCGGATGACGGGACCCTTGCTGTAGCAGGTGATCTCGACCCGTTGGCAGTGCGCCGACTGACGGGGGTTCTTCTCGTGCGCGAGTTCGACGTCGAAGCGGAAGACCCTGGAGTCAAGCCGTTCACTGGGGGCCAACTTGTCCGACACGTGCTCCCGGAAGTGATCGGGAACCTCGACGTTGCGGCCCTTGACGACGATGTCCACGCAGATCCTCCTGCAGTTCGGGGGTGGGACGTCCGGCCCTCAACCCGGGCCGCACAGCCTTGCTGTCGCTCTCGCGCTCCTCACTCGTGCGGTGCTCGCGGTCACCTCAGGGGTGCTTCGGTAGCGACGCTAGACCCCAGGGGCCCCCCTGGACAGTGGGTCCCCCTGATGGGTGGCCGTCCGCGCCGTCGCGGCTGTCCCCGTCCGCGCCGTCGCAGCTGTCCCCGTCCGCGCCGTCGCAGCTGTCCCCGTCCGCGCCGTCGCGGCTGTCCCCGTCCGCGCCGTCGCAGCTGTCCCCGTCCGCGCCGTCGCAGCTGTCCCCGTCCGCGCCGTCGCGGCTGTCCCCGTCCGCGCCGTCGCGGCTGTCCCCGTCCGCGCCGTCGCGGCGACCACAGCACAGGCCCGCACGTCCGCCCCCGCAGCACGCAGCGCCCGGCACGCCTCGGCCAGGGACGCTCCCGTGGTGACCAGGTCGTCGACCACCACGACGGGTAGCCCGAGCGGCAGGGCGCGCCGGGCCGCGAGGGAGCCACCGAGGTTCACCGCGCGTCCCGCGGCGTCCAGGCCGGCCTGATCGGCCCGGGAGCGGGCCGCGACGAGCAGGGGTCGGGCGCGGACACCCAGATGCCGAGCCGCCACCGCCGCCACTCGCCGGGCGTGGTCGTGACCGCGGGACCGGACGGCCGCCGGGTCCGACGGCACCGGCACGAGCACCGTCTGTCGAACGAGCCCGGCCTCGCAGGTGGCGGCACCCACCGCTCCAGCCAGGGACCGGCCGAGCGGACCGGCCAGGCTGAGACGGCCATGTTCCTTGTGGGCGAGCAGCACCGCCCGCACCGGACCGCCGTACGCCGCGCTCGCCGCGACCCGCGGCAGACCCGCCGGGCACGGGGAGGGACGGGCGTCGAACGGGCGCCCGGCCAGTGCCTGCTCGCAGGTGCGGCACAGGGTGCGGCCCGCTGAGCCGCACCCTGCGCAGGTGCGTGGCAGCACGAGGTCGAGCAGGTCAGCGAAGGAGTGCGCGACGACGGAAGCGGTGGCTGGCACCGCGCCAAGGTGGGCCCCGAGCACCGCGGTGGGCAAGGGCCCTTGCCCTGCCTGGGGGCGACCCCCGGGCTGTGGAGGAGGCCTCAGCCCGGGTAGAAGGGCATGCCACCGTCCTGCTGCAACCGGAACAGCGAGCCGTTGTCGCGGAACAACCGTGACCGCCCGCCCTCCTGCGCCGCCACGGTCAGGGGCCGGCCGGGGGCTGCGGCGAGGGAGACGGGGGTGCCGGTCAGCCCACCTCGCTGGACCGCCCGGACGCTCGACCCGTCGATGGCCACCTCCACCGGCAGCAGCCCCGCCGTCTCGGCGTCGGCTGCCAGGACCGCGAGTTCTGTGCCGGACTTCCAGGCCACGTCCGTGACGTCGCTCAGCGCCGGAGCGACGGCGACGACGCCGGCGATGCGCAGCTCGCCCTGCACCGGCTCGATCCGCCCGACGTGCAGTCGCCGGTCCACGCCCGTGCCGAACACCAGCGCGACGCGGGTCCCGTCGCGGGCGACGCGCACGTGGCTCAGCGGCCCGGTGGCGCCTGGCGGGGACTCGTACTCGATCGGCCGAGGCAGAGTGCCCGGCGGTGCGTCGGGGCCGGGGACGAGCCACACGACCGGCCGGCGTCCGCCCTGCAGGACCCACAGGCCCTGGTCGCCCGACCCCCAGGACAGCGACCCGATCTCGGGCTCGGCCAGGAGGGCCGCCCCGAAGGGTCCGGACGCGGGGCCGGTACGGATCTCGTCGAGCCCCGCGGGCGTGCGGGTGCGCAGTCCGAGAGCGCTCCGCAGCGGGCTGGAGGCGGCCTCGTCGACGAGCAGGGCACCGCCACGGGTCGCGTCGCTCGTCTCCACCGCGCCGTCGAAGTTGAGCAGCTTGCGGTCGCGGACGTAGAGCAGCGGAGCCTGCTCATCGACTGCGCTGGGGTCGAAGCCCTGCCAGTCGGAGACCTCCTGGACGTCGTCGACCCCGTCGACCTCGAACGGCTCGCCCTCCACCAGCAGACGCAGTCCGTTGTAGGACGCCGCGTTCAAGGTCCAGACGAGCTGGGCCGACAGCCGCCGACGGCCCCGGGCGTCGAGAGCGCGGACGGCGCCGGACAGGTCGACGGTCACCACGCCTGCATCGGTGCGCACCGGTGAGGCCAGGGTCGTGCCGAGAGGCGCGGCTGTCGTGACGGCGCCACGTAGCGGGAGCGAGGGGCCGCGCAGGGCGGCCGCGACCACCGCCTCGGCCGCCGCGGCCGGGTCGACCGTGATCGGGAGGAAGACCTGGTCAACCACCAGCCGACTGGTCGCCTCGCCGTTCCGGTCGAGGCCGAGGAAGTCCACTTTGTACGGCCGGTAGGACAGCTCCCGGTCGGCGGGCGTGAGGCGCAGGCCAGGTGGGACCCCGGTGAGCCTAAGCTGACCATCAGCCTGCCGGCCGATGGTGTAGCGCTCCTCCAGGGTCCGGCTGTCGAGCCGGTAGGAGCCGTCGTCGGAGATGCGCGCCACCGTCTCGAGCCGGACGATCACCTGCCCGAGCCGCTCGGGATCGGGCGTCACGGTCGGGCTCGCCCGGTAGACGATGACCAGCTCGTCGTCGTCCCAGGGGGTGGCGGGGGCGAGGAACTCGCGCGCCACGGCATGAGCGTTGTTGGGGCTGCTCTGCGCGCGCAGGAAGCCCTGCACGAGGGCCACCTCGGTGGCGCCGTCCTGCGGCCCGGGCGGCAGGACCTGGATGCCCACCTGCTCGGGCTGGTCGGCCCGGACGTCGCCAGCTGACCTCACGCCCTCGGGGAGCGGCAGCCCGCAGCCGGCCACCAGGAGCAGCAGCAGCCCAGCCACCGCCCGCCTCATGTCGCCCGCCTCATGTCGCCCGCCTCATGTCGCCAGCGCCAGCGGGGTGTCGGTGACGGTGTCGCCCGCTCTGCGGGGGAGCGTCATGCGGAAGACCGATCCGGCACCCGGCGACCCGGCCGCCTGCAGCCACCCGCCGTGCAACCGGACGTCCTCGAGAGCGATGGCGAGGCCGAGGCCGGTGCCGCCCGTCGTGCGCGCTCGGGACGGGTCGCCGCGCCAGAACCGGGTGAAGACCATGCCTGCGTGCCCGGGCTGCAGACCCACCCCGTGGTCGCGGACGGTCACGACGACCGAAGCGTCGTCCTCGGTGAGCGTCACGACGACCGGACGCCCCTCGCCGTGCTCGATCGCGTTGACCACGAGGTTGCGCAGCACGCGCTCGATCCGCAGCGGTTCCACGTCGGCAAGGACGGGTCGGGGCGGAACCCGGACGTCCATCGGGATGGCCTTGCGCTCGGCGAGGGGACCCGCGGCGTCGACCACCCGACGGACGAGGTGGCGCAGGTCGACGGTCGTGGGGTCGAGCGCAGCCGCCCCGGCGTCGTAGCGGCTGATCTCCAGCAGGTCGACCAGCATCGTCTCGAAGCGGTTCAGCTCGGCCTGCAGCAACTCGGTCGCCCGCGCCGCGGACGGCGGGTAGTCCTCGCGTCCGTCGAACAGCAGGTCGGCCGCCATGCGCACGGTCGTGAGGGGGGTGCGCAGCTCGTGCGAGACGTCGGACACGAAGCGGCGCTGCACCCTTGACAGGTCCTCCAGCTGGCGGATCTGGCTCTGCAGGGCCTCCGCCATCGAGTTGAAAGTCACTGCCAGGCGGGCGATCTCATCCTCACCGCGCACCCGGAGCCGCTCGTCGAGCAGACCTGAGGCCAGCCGCTCGGCCGTTCGCGCGGCCATGCGGACCGGCGCCACCACCTGGCGGGCGACCAGCCCCGTGATGAGCGCCAGGAGTCCGACCAGCAGCAGTCCCGCGACTGCTGCGGTCCGCCGGACGAGGCTCATCGTCTCGCTCTCCGAGCTGAGGGGGAACAGGTGGTAGAGCCGGTACTCGCCCAGTGAGGGGATGTTGACCAGCGACCCGACGACCAGGCCCCGCTCGATGCGGTCCTCCTCCACGGGCACGTCCGAGAAGACGTACGCCGTGCCCGTCCCCGGCGCGAGCCTCGCCGCGAGCTCTTCGGGGACGTCAGAGCTGTCGAGGCCGGGAGAGGCGAACGCGTTGCGCTGCTTCGGACCCACGAGGAGCACCGAGTACGCGGCTCCCGGGGCGCCGCGAGCCGACAGCCGGAGGAAGACGTCCTGCAGCCGCGGCTCCTGCACCTCGGGGGCCACGTCGTCGGTGTCGCTCGTGCTGGTCTCGAGGAAGACGACGCCGGAGCGCGCCTCGGCCAGGGAGACCCGCGTCTTGGCCTCCACCAGGCCCCGCCCGACGGAGTCCAGCAGCAGCGAGGCGAACAGCGCCACCACCAGGCTCGACACGACGAGGGTGCTCACGACGACGCGGGCCTGCAGGGAGCGGCGCCACCGGCGGCTCGCCGCCCGACCGGCGTCCCTCAGCCGGGGCAGGGACGCGCCCAGGGCCCGGCGCCACGCCGGGTCCAGCGAGACCGGTGCCGGTCGGCCGCGCGCGGGTCCCTCGGCCGGGCGGGAGGGCACGGTCGAGGCGACCGGCGGCTCGGTCGCAGCCGGTAGCTCGGTGGTCAGTCCGGACCCGCCTTGTAGCCGACCCCCCGCACCGTCACGACGACGCGAGGACGTTCAGGATCGCGTTCCACCTTTGCCCTCAGCCGCTGCACGTGCACGTTGACCAGCCGGGTGTCTGCGGCGTGCCGGTAGTGCCACACCTGCTCCAGCAGGACCTCGCGGGTGAAGACCGTGTTGGGCTTGCGGGCAAGGGCGACCAGCAGGTCGAACTCGAGCGGGGTGAGCTGCACCGGTGCCCCGGCGCGCATCACCTTGTGTCCGGGGACGTCGATGCTGACCAGATCGTCCTCGGGGCCGATCGTCAGCGCTTCCGGTTCGGAGTCGTCCCGCTGCCGCAACCGGGCCCGCAACCGGGCGACCAGCTCCTTGGGCTTGAACGGCTTGACGACGTAGTCGTCCGCGCCGCTCTCCAGCCCGAGCACCACGTCGAGGGTGTCGCTCCGGGCCGTCAGCATGACGATGGGGACGCCGCTCTCGGCCCGGATCTGCCGGCAGACCTCGATGCCGTCGGTGCCCGGGAGCATCAGGTCCAAGAGGACGAGGTCCGGTCGCTCCCGACGGAAGGCGCCCAGCGCGGCGTCGCCGTCGGCGACGAAGGCGGCCTCGAGCCCCTCACCACGGAGCACGATGCCCAGCATCTCGGCCAGCGCCGGGTCGTCGTCGACGACCAGCACCTTGCCCTTCACCTGGGACCGCCCTTCACCTGGGACCGCCCTTCACCGCGACAGGAGGCTTCATCGACCCATGGTCGCACCCGCGCGCGGCTGGCGGCAGTTCCCGCGCCCGATCGGGGCCGCCCGATCCCGCGCTTGCGCCCCCCGGGCGGCGAGGCGTGGAAGCATGGGCCCTCGCGCGGGCGCACGCCGGCGGGGTGGGGTGGAGGACGGACCGGATGAGCGAGCCTGGCAGCTGGAACGCACCTGACGGGTGGGGCGGCCCGACGCAGCCTCCCCCGCCGGGCGGCCAGGCCCCCCCGTCCGCGTACGGGCAGCCGGCCCCTCCGTACGGGCAGCCGGCCCCTCCGTACGGGCAGGCGGCCCCTCCGTACGGACAGCAGCCGTACGGACAGCAGCCGTACCCGCAGCAGCCCTGGGGCTACCAGGCGCTCAAGCCAGGAGTGGTCCCGCTCCGGCCCCTCGGCCTGGGCGAGCTGCTCGACGGCGCGGTGGCGATCGTCCGTCGCTACCCGAGGCCGACCCTCGGACTCGCGGCGATCATCGCGCTGGTCAGCACCCTGGTCGACATCGCCCTGCTGACGGTTGCCTTTCGACCGTTCTTGGAGCTCGACCAAGCGGCGATCGACGCGGGTGACACCGACGCACTGCTCGGCGCCCTGGGCCCTGCCGCGGCTGGCGCCGTGGTGACGGTGGTGCTCGCCGTCCTCGGCGGGACGATCATGACGGGGGCCATCACCGCCGTCGTGGGCAAGGCCGTGCTCGGCGAGCCGCTCACCTTCGGCGAGACCTGGAAGCAGGTGCGCGGTCAGTTGCCGCGCCTGCTCGCCCTCGCCGTGCTGATCGTGCTGCTGTGCAGCGGGCTCGTCGTGCTCTGTGTCGCGGTCGGGGTCGGGCTCATCGCGGTGAACGGCTGGCTTGGCCTGATCGGTGTCCCGCTGATCCTCGCGTCGATGGCCGCAGCGCTCTACCTCTACTACCGGCTCGCCCTCGCCCCCTGCGTGATGGTCCTCGAACGAGCCGGGATCCTGTCGAGCATGCGGCGCTCGGGTGTCCTGGTGAAGGGCGACTGGTGGCGGGTCTTCGGCATCCTGCTGCTGACGGGGATCATCGCCGCGATCGTGAGCCAGATCGTCCAGGCGCCGTTCCAGATCCTCGGCACCGGGGGCTTCTCCGGCTTGGTGGACCCGGGCGATGAGCTGCTCGGATTCCGCTACCTCACGTTGTTGGCCCTCGGCCAGGGCCTCGCGGCAACCCTGATCACCCCGTTCAGCGCAGGCGTGCTCGCCCTGCTCTACGTCGACCGGCGGATGCGGGCCGAGGGCCTCGACGTCGCCCTCGCAGCAGCAGCCCACGCGCGACCGGGATCGTGACCCTCCTGATCCCCGGCACGCTCCCCCGCCACCAGCTCGAGCCGCAGGACCTGACCCGCGAGAGCGCCCGCGAGGCAGCCCGCGAGGAGCTGAGCAAGCGCGAGTACCAGGAGGCAGAACCCGGCCTGGTCCAGCGGGCATTGACCTGGGTGTTCGACCAGCTCGGCGAGCTGCTGGACGGCGCCAGCGCCGTGGCACCGGGTGGTGCCCTCGGGGTGCTGGCCCTCGTCATGCTGCTCGGCGTGCTGGTCGCGGTCGTGCTGGCCCGCGTGGGCCCGCTGGCCCGGCGTTCCGCGGGGTCGCCGCTGTTCCAGGGCGGCACCGTCCTGTCGGCCGGCGAGCACCGTGCCCTCGCCGACCAGGCCGCGAGCGAGGGTCGCTACGCCGACGCCGTGCGCGAGAGGCTCCGGGCCGTCGTGCGCGAGCTGGAGTCCCGGGGCGCCCTCGACCCGCGACCGGGCCGGACCGCGGGCGAGGTCGCTCGGGACGGTGGCGCAGCCGTCCCGTCGCTGGCCGACGACCTGCGTCGGGCTGCCGTCCTGTTCGACGAGACCTGGTACGGCGGACGAACAGCGGACGCCTCGTCGTACGCCACGCTCGTGGCCGTCGACGACCGGGTCTGCGCCGCCCGGCTCACGGCCTCATGACCGCGCCCACCGTCGAGTCCGAGCATGACCCGCGCGGCACGGGACCGACCGCGGGACCGACAGTGACCGGACCGACGGCGACCGGACCGACGGCGACCGGACCGACGGTGACCGGACCGACGGTGCGCACCGCGTTCCGCTCGTCCCAGTGGCCAGCGCTGGCGGTGGTGGCCTTCGTCGTCGCGGCCGTGCTGCTCGCTCTCGTCTCGGCGCGGGGCCCGTCGCGTCGGCTTGACCCGGACTCGGTAGGGCCGTCGGGGGCGCGGGCCCTCGCGCAGGTGCTGCGCGAGGGTGGGGTCCCGGTCCGCCGGCTCGAGACGGTGGACGAGGTCGTCGAGGCCAGCCGCCCCGAGTCGACGCTGCTCATCCCCGTGCCGCAGGCCCTGGTCGAGAGGGAGCTCGAGCAGCTGGGTGAGCTCGCCTCTGCCTTGGTCGTCGTGGGTGCTCAGGACGAGCACCTAAAGGCACTGGATCTCCCCGTCGAGGTCCAGAGCCAGAGCGCAGTGGAGCAGCGACGGCCCGCCTGCGCTCTCGAAGTCGCAGCCCGGGCGGGCGACGCCGACCTCGGTGGCCTGACCTACCGGGCGACCGAGGGCACGACGGCCACCGGATGCTACGCCGTGTCGGGAGAGGCCACGCTGCTGCGCGTGCCGAGCCGCGGCGCGACCCTGCTCGGCGCCGGCAGCCTGCTCACCAACGAGCGCCTCGACGATCGGGGCAACGCCGCGCTCGCGCTGGGGCTGCTGTCGGAACGGGGTGGGGAGGTGCTCTGGCTGGTGCCCCGGCCGGGACGCGACCTCCCGGCTGGCGCCCGCCCGTCGTTCCGCTCGCTGCTGCCGGACGGGCTGGGACTCGGCGTCCTTCAGCTGTTCGTGGCTCTCGCCGTGGTGGCCCTGTGGCGGGCACGGCGCCTCGGTCGGGTCGTCGAGGAGCCGCTTCCCGTGGTCGTCCGGGCGGCCGAGGCGGTCGAGGGACGCAGCCGGCTCTACCGCGCTGCGCATGCGCGCGACTCGGCCAGCGGCGCGCTCCGAGCCGCCACCCGGGAGCGCCTCGCCCGGCAGATCGGCATGGCCGCCTCCCTTGACCCGTCCGCCCTCGTCAGCGTGGTCGCCGAGCGGGCCGGTCGGGATCCCGCGGCGATCGGCGCGCTTCTGTACGGTGATCCTCCCGGGAACGACGCCACGCTCGTCCGGCTCGTCGCCGATCTGCGTGCCCTCGAGACAGACCTCACGGGACCGTCCTCGGCGCGTCCTGCCCCTCCGACCGACTCTCGCGAGGACGCCCGCCATGACGCTCGCCCCGATGACCGACTCCCGAAGGAGGTAGCCGACTCGTGACGGCACCTGCAGCACCGTCCCCCGGCCGCCCTGTGCGCCGCCGCACCGCAGCCGTCCCGGCCCCCGCCCCGGTGGCCCCCGCCCCGGAGGTGTCCGCTGACGAGGCGCGGGCGGCCCTCGTGGCGCTGCGCCAGGAGGTCGGCAAGGCCGTCGTCGGCCAGGACGCCGCGGTGACCGGTCTCGTCATCGCGCTGCTGTGCCGGGGGCACGTGCTCCTCGAGGGGGTGCCCGGTGTCGCCAAGACGCTCCTGGTCCGCGCCGTGGCGGCGTCGCTCTCGCTCGAGACCAAGCGGGTGCAGTTCACCCCCGACCTCATGCCCGGCGACATCACCGGCTCCCTGGTCTACGACAGCCGCTCCTCGGACTTCACCTTCCGGCCCGGGCCCGTCTTCACCAACCTGCTGCTGGCCGACGAGATCAACCGCACGCCGCCCAAGACGCAGGCCTCACTGCTCGAGGCGATGGAGGAGCGCCAGGTCAGCATCGACGGGACCCCGCGCATGCTGCCGGACCCGTTCGTCGTGTGCGCCACCCAGAACCCGGTGGAGTACGAAGGGACCTACCCGCTGCCCGAGGCTCAGCTCGACCGGTTCCTGCTCAAGCTGACGGTGGGGCTGCCCTCTCGCGAGGACGAGGTCAAGGTCCTGGTGGCCCACGACAGCGGCTTCGACCCGCGAGACCTCGCCGCCGCCGGACTGCGCCCGGTGGCCGGGGCGGCGGAGCTCGCGGCCGGGCGGCAGGCCGTGCGGGCCGTCTCCGTGGCGCCGGAGGTCATGGGCTACGTCGTCGACCTGTGCCGGGCCACGCGCACGAGTGCTTCGCTGTCCTTGGGTGTCTCACCTCGTGGGGCCACCGCTCTGCTGTCCACGGCCAAGGCCTGGGCGTGGCTGTCCGGACGTGACTACCTCACGCCGGACGACGTCAAGGCCCTCGCCCGGCCGACGTTGCGCCACCGGGTGAGCGTCCGACCCGAGGCCGAGCTCGAGGGCATCACGGGCGACGGGGTGCTCGACGGCGTGCTGTCGTCGGTACCGGTGCCCCGCTAGCCGGGTGGCACTCACCGGCCGCGCTGCCCTGCTGGCCCTGTTGGGCGTGCCGGTCGTGTTCCTCCTGCCCTCGTGGTGGACCGTCCTGGTCCTGTTGCTGTTCCTGGTCGTCGTCCTGCTCGCTGACGCGTGGCTGGCGGCGCCGGTGTCGTCGCTGCGGGTCGTGCGGACGGGGGCGACCGCCTGCCGACTCGGCGAGCAGGTCGAGGTGTCCCTCGCCCTCACCAACCTCGGCACCCGACGGGCCCGCGGCGTCGTGCGCGACGCCTGGGTGCCTTCTGCGGGCGCGGGCCCCCGGACGCATGACCTCGACGTGCCGCCGGGCGAGCGCCGCGTGATGACCACGGTCCTGCGGCCCACCCGCCGGGGTGACCGGCTCCCGGACCGGGTCACCGTCCGCACGCTCGGCCCCTTGCGCCTGGCTGCCCGCCAGGGACGGCACGAGGTCCCATGGCGGGTACGCGTCCAGCCCCCGTTCACCTCGCGCAAGTTCCTGCCGGAACGCCTTGCCCGTCTCCGACAGCTCGACGGGGCCGTGGCCCTGCGGGCCCGCGGACAGGGCACCGAGTTCGACAGCCTGCGGGACTACGTCGCCGGCGACGACGTACGCGCCATCGACTGGCGCGCGACCGCCCGGCGGCAGGAGGTCGTCGTCCGCACGTGGCGGCCCGAGCGCGACCGCACCCTGCTGCTGGTCCTCGACACCAGCCGGACCTCGGCGGGTCGGGTGGGCGACGCACCTCGTCTCGACGCCTGCCTCGACGCGGCGCTGCTGCTCTCGGCGCTGGCGTCTCGGGCGGGCGACCGGGTCGAGCTCCTGGCCTTCGACCGGGAGACCCGGGCCGCCGTCGAGGGAGCCCGCCGGGACGAGGTCCTGCCCCGCATGGTCGACGCGATGGCTGGCCTCGAACCCGTCCTGGTCGAGGGCGACGGCCGGCGCCTCGTGTCTGAGGTGCTCAGGCGCACCCGGCGCCGCTCGCTGGTGGTGCTCTTCACCTCGCTCGACACAGCCCCGCTCGAGCAGGGGCTGCTCCCGGTCCTGGGCTCGCTGACGTCGCGGCACACGCTGATGCTGGCCTCCGTCGCCGACCCGCGCATCGAGCAGATGGCCGCCGACCGGTCCGGCACGATCGAGGGGGCCTACGACGTGGCGTCGGCCGAGCGGGCCCGTTCGGAGCGACGTCGGCTCACCTCGCTGCTCCGCCTCCGCGGCGTCGAGGTGGTCGACGCACCGCCGAAGTCGTTCGCCCCGGCCGTCTCGGACGCCTACCTGTCGCTCAAGGCCGCTGGCCGGCTGTGACCTGGGCCGGTCACGGAGCGCCGGCTGTGACCCGGGCCGGTCACGGGGCGCCGGACCGGCTGCTGCTCGACCAGGTCGCGGCTGACCGCTGGCCTGCGGCGGAGCAGGTCGTGGTCGACGGGTGGCGGCTGCGAGCGGCGTCCGGGGTCACCAGGAGGGCCAACTCAGCTCTGCCGTCTGGGGGGCTCCCGTCGGGGGGGCTTCCCGCCGCCCTGGACGAGCGGCTCGACGTCGTCCGGGAGTTCTACGTCGAGCGCGGGCTGCCGGTGCTCGTCCAGGTCAGCGACCCTGACCTCGACGCCGCGCTCGACGCCCGGGGCTGGGGGCGGCACACGCCGACCCTGGTCATGACGGGCCCCGTGCGCACCGGACCCGGCCCCCCTCTCAGGCAGGACACCCCGGACGACCGGCTCGAGCTCTCCCCGACCGCCGGCCCGGAGTGGCTCGACTGCTGGTGGGCCGTCGACGGTCGAGGCGGCGAGCAAGAGCTTCAGGTCGCCCGTACGTGCCTGTCCGCCATCGCGTCGCCGGCCTGCTTCGTGCGGCTGAGAGCTTTCGGTCAACGGGGCGACCGGGCGGGCCGCGTCGTCGCGGTCGGCCGCGGCGTGGTGAAGTCGGGCTGGCTCGGGGTCTACGCGATGGCGGTCCTTCCCGAGCACCGCTCCAGGGGCCACGGCCGCGAGGTGCTCGCAGCGCTCACCCGCTGGGGCCTGGACGCTGGAGCGCAGGCAGCCTTCCTGCAGGTGGCGCAGGACAACCGCCGCGCCCAGCAGCTCTACGCCGCAGGCGGGTTCGCACCGGCCTACGGGTACTCCTACCGCACGCCATCGCCCGAGGAGGGCCCCCCGCATGACTGATTCGCTAGCTCCTGCGCTCCTGCCGACGACGGCCCGCCTGCTGCTGTCCCGCACCGCCGCGGCCCAGCGGAGCGACCGGGTCCCCTCGCTCCTGACCGGCGTCGTCCGAGGCGGTTCCCTCGTCTGGTCCGCCGGACGGGGCGCGGTCGCCGAGCCGCACGACGACGTGCAGTACCGCCTGGGCTCGATCAGCAAGACGGTCACCGCGATCGCTGTGCTGCGGCTTCGCGACGAGGGCCTGCTCGACCTCGACGACCAGCTCGAGACCCACCTGCCCGGCACCCCCTTCGGGGACCGCACGATCGGACAGCTGCTGTCACACACCGCGGGCCTGCGCTCCGAGGCCCCTGGTCCGTGGTGGGAGCGGGTGCCCGGACCGCCCTGGACGGAGCTCGCCGGCCAGCTCGAACCGAGCGACGTCCCCCACGCCGCCGGTCGGCGCTTCCACTACTCGAACCTGGGCTACGGCGCGCTCGGCGAGCTGCTGTCCCGGCACCGCGGATCGCCCTGGTCCGAGGTCGTGCGCGACGAGGTGCTGCGGCCGCTGGACATGACCCGCACGACGCCTCGACCCGACGGTCGGGCCGCGACGGGCTGGGCCGTCCACCCCTGGGCGGACGCCCTGCTGCCCGAGCCGGAGCACGAAGGCGGCGGCATGGCAGCAGCCGGGCAGCTGTGGGCGACCCTGCACGACCTCGGCCAGCTCGCCGCGTTCCTGCTGGGCGACACCGGCGACGTGCTGTCAGCCGCCACCTTGGACGAGATGGCCTCCCCCGCCGGGATCGACAGCTCAGCCAAGGCCTGGTCTGCGTACGGCCTCGGACTGCAGGTCGTACGCAGCGGGGGCGCGACCCTGATCGGCCACGGGGGCTCGATGCCGGGCTTCCTCGCGTCGGTGTTCGTCGACCGCGAGCAGGACCTCGGCACGGTCGTCCTCTGCAACGCGACCAGCGGTCTGGACGCAACGCTCGTGGGCGACCTGCACCAGACCGTCCGCACGGCAGAGCCCCACGTCGCAAAGGCGTGGACGCCGCTCGCTCGGCTCGACGAGGAGCTGCTGTCCCTGGTGGGCGTCTGGTACTGGGGCACGTCCGCGTACGGGCTCCGGCTCCGGTCCGACGGACTGCTCGAGCTGACCGGGCTGGTCGGCGCTGGTCGCGCCTCCCGGTTCCGACCCCGCGGAGACGGCACGTTCCTGGGTCTGGACGGCTACCACGCCGGCGAGGTGCTGAGGGTCGTGCGGGACGCAGGTCAGGTCCTGGCCCTCGACCTGGGCAGCTTCGTCTTCAGTCGCACGGCGTACGACCCGCAGGCCCCGCAGCCCGGCGGCGTCGACCCGGACGGCTGGCGCACCGGCCCGCCGGCCCCCTGAGGCGGCAGCGCCCCAGCCCTGGCCACAGCAGTCCTGCTCAGCAGCAAGGTCATTCGGGCGACGACCCGCCCCGGGAGGCGCTGCGGGCGCCGGACCAGAGCAGGTCGGTCAGGTGGGCGGCGAGGGTGTCCCGGCTGATGGTGGGCTCCTCGAGCCACCGATCGGCGGCTGCGCGCACGGCTCCCACGATGGCGAACCCCCAGGTCTCAACCACACCGCTGTCCCGCCCCCCGGCCCGCAGGACATCGGTGGTCAGCCGGCTGACGTGCTTGCCGACGACGGCGCTGTAGTCCGCGACGGTCGAAGCCGTGGCCGGGCGCTGGACGACGAACCGTTAGGGATCGGCTTGTCGGCGAGCGGTAGAACACCGGAAGGCGGGGGCGCGCCTCGACGACGCTCGCCTCACCACCGTGGGGCGCCAGGCTGCTGGCGCGCCCCTGTTCCCGCGGGTAACCACGCGTCCTCTGCCGTCGGTGCGTGCCAGGTCAAGCACCGCCCTCGTGTTGCCCTCTCACGCACCACCGCCGGCAACTGCCTGTGCTCCCCCACCGGCCTTTCCACAGGGCGGCTTGGCGATCCCGGACACCTCGGTCACGTCGTCCATGTCCGCGCCGGGACCCCGACACGGCGTCGGAGCGCGGGGGCGGCCTGCAGGAGATCCGCGGTCTGAGAGTGCAGGAGCTGAAGGCGAGCTGACCGGGGCGGGGCCGCAGCGCCCTGGGCGGCCGACGGGCGGAGCGGTTCGTCGCGCCGTAGCCTCACCGGCGATGGACGTGCCCGATCTCGACGTGCCCGATCTCGACGTGCCCGGCTTCGATGCAGTCGCCCGGCTCCTGGCCGACGGCGAGGTCATGCTGCTCACCGGTGCGGGCCTGTCGACCGAGTCCGGCATCCCGGACTACCGAGGGCCGACCGGGGTGGCTCGACGGGTCACCCCGATGACCTTCCAGGCCTTCACCCGTGACGCGGCCGCCCGCCAGCGCTACTGGGCACGGAGCCACCTGGGGTGGCGGGTCATCGAGCAGGCGGTCCCGAACGCCGGGCACCGCGGCGTCGCCGACCTGCAGCAGCAGGGCCTGCTGACCGGCATCGTCACGCAGAACGTCGACGGGCTGCACACGCAGGCCGGCGCCCACGACGTGGTCGAGCTGCACGGGGCTCTGAGCCGGGTGGTCTGCCTGGGCTGCTCCGCCCTCAGCAGCCGGAGCGAGCTGGACGCCCGACTCCGGGAGGCGAACGCCGACTGGTCGGCCGGTCTGGGCATCGGCGCCAGTGCGTTGGACTCGGGCGCGATCAACCCTGACGGCGACGTCGAGCTCCCTGACGAGGCCCTGCAGAGCTTCCGCGTACTCGACTGCCGCCTGTGCGGCGGGCTGCTCAAGCCCGACGTGGTCTTCTTCGGCGAGACGGTCCCTCCCGATCGGGTCGAGGCGAGCTTCGCCCTCGTCCACCGTTCCCGGCTGCTGCTCGTCCTCGGCTCGAGCCTGCAGGTGATGTCGGGCTACCGCTTCGTCCTGCGGGCCGCGAAGCTGGGGGTTCCCGTGGCGATCGTCAACCAGGGACTCACCCGTGGTGACGCCCACGCAGAGGTCACCGTCGACGCACCTCTCGGCGAGGCCCTGGCCCGGCTCGCCCGTGCAGGGACGTGCCTACGCCGCTGAGGGGAGGACACCTCCCCGCAGGTCGTCGATCAGGTCACCGGTCACGCCGGCCTTGACGGCCCGCCGGCCGGGACCGAACACGTAGGCCAGGAAAGCCAGTTCGGCCATGACGCCGATCGCAAGACGCGCCCAGGTCGGCAGAGGAGATGGCGTCACGAAGGCCTCGATCAGGCCGGAGATGAACAGCACGAGCGCGAGTCCGAGCGCACCTGTGACCAGCGCCCGACCCTCCTCTGCCAGTGCCCGGGAGCGGGTGCGGCCCCCGGGGTCGACCACCGTCCAGCCGATCTTGAGACCGAGCCCGCAGGCCACGAAGACCGCGGTGAGCTCGAGCAGCCCGTGCGGGAGGATGAGGCCGAAGAACAGCCCAGTGCGCTCGTTGGCCGCCATCAGGCCTCCGGCGATGCCGACGTTGACCGCATTCGAGACGAGGACGAACAGGACGGGGATCCCGAGCAGCACGCCGAACACGATGGACTGTGCGGCGATGAAGGCGTTGTTGGTGAACACCTGCGCCGCGAAGTCCTGCGCCGGGGCTGAGCTGTAGTAGCTCTCGAAGTCCTCCTCGACCAGCTGCTTGACCACGTCCGGCGGAGCGACGGCGAGCTGCGCCTCCGGGCTGGTCGCGATGAACCCGCCCACACCGAAAGCGATCACGAGGAAGAACGCCGTCGAGCCGATCCACCACCACCTGGTGCGGTAGCAGATCGCGGGGAAGTCCACCTTCAAGAAGCGGGCCGCGTCGGACCACGATGCCTTGCGGCCGCCGGCGACCACGCCGCGCCCGCGGGCGACCAGGCTCGACAGGCGACCGACGAGTGCCTCGTCCCGGCCGGTGCTCTGCACGAACGACAGGTGCGTCGCCGTCCGCTGGTAGAGCTCGACCAGCTCGTCCACCTCAGCTCCGGAGAGCTTGCGCGGCGACGACCCCCGGCGCAGCAGCTGCTCCAGCCTGCTCCACTCGCCGCGGTGCGCAGCCACGTACACGTCGAGGTCCACAGCAGGCAGACTAGGGGGCTCCCGGCGCGACCGCCGGGGCTTCCACGATCCAGGAGGAGCGGTGTCCCAGCTGGTCACGGGCGAGGCGGTAGCGCTCGACCTCCGTCCGGCGGCGCTGCCCTCGCGACTACTCGCCCGACTGCTCGACGGGCTGATTCAGTTCGGCACACTGCTCGTGCTGTTCGGGATCGCCGCCGCGGTCTCGGTGAGCGTGTCGGATGCCGCCGGCCAGGCGCTGTCCCTGCTCGTCGTCGTGGCGGTGCTGCTCGTCTACCCGATCACCTTCGAGACCCTGATGCGCGGCCGCACTCCGGGCAAGGCGGCGATGGGCCTGCGCGTGGTGCGCGACGACGGCGGCCCGATCGGCTTCCGGCAAGCGCTCGTGCGCGGTCTGGCCAACCTGGTGGAAGGGCCGGTGACCTTCTTCGTCCCAGCCGTCGTCGTCTCGCTGCTCAACGGACAGAGCAAGCGGGTCGGGGACCTCCTGGCGGGCACGGTCGTCCTGCGCGAGCGGGTCACTGTGCGCGGCGGGCCCGTCGCGATCATGCCCCGTCAGCTGATCGACTGGGCCTCGAAGCTCGACCTCGCGCCCCTGTCCGACGCCCTGGCCGTCTCGGTGCGGCAGTTCATCGCCAGGTCCGACTCCCTCACCCCGGCCGCTCGGGAGGATCTTGGCGCACGGCTCCTGCGAACTGTCACCGACGCCGTCGGTCCGCCCCCTGCGGGCACTCCCGGCTGGGCGGTGCTGCACGCGGTGCTCGCCGAACGGCGTCGGCGGGACGGCCTGCGCATGGGGACTCCACCCTCGCCTGCCGGGCAGCAGCCACCGGCGTACGGGCAACAACCACCGGCGTACGGGCAGCAGCCACCGGCGTACGGGCAGCAGCCACCGGCGTACGGCCAGCAGCCACCGGCGTACGGCCAGCAGCCACCGGCGTACGGCCAGCCACCGGCGTACGGCCAGCCACCGGCGTACGGCCAGCCTCCGGCGTACGGCCAGCCTCCGGCGTACGGCCAGCAGCCACCGGCATACGGCCAGCCGCAGGGCTCGCCGCCCCCGACCGCCCCCGGTCGGCCGCCCGAGACCCCACCCGCGCCGGGGCGGTTCGCAGCACCGTCCTGAACGATGCCCACCCCTCCCGCACATCGCGCGGAAGGGGTGGGGCAGCTCGGTCTACCGGGGCAGCCCTGGGTCCTAGTAGCGGTACATGTCCGACTTGTAGGGACCCTCGACGTCGACGCCGATGTACTCCGCCTGGTCCTTGCGCAAGGTCGTGAGACGCACGCCCAACGCGTCGAGGTGGAGCCGTGCGACCTTCTCGTCCAGGTGCTTCGGCAGCACGTAGACGCCCAGGGGGTAGTCCTCGGTCTTGGTCCACAGCTCGATCTGGGCCAGCACCTGGTTGGTGAAGCTGTTGCTCATGACGAAGCTCGGGTGGCCTGTCGCGTTGCCCAGGTTGAGCAGCCGACCCTCGCTGAGCAGGATGATCGAGTGGGCCGGACGGCCGCCGGCCTCCGGGAAGGTCCACTCGTCGACCTGCGGCTTGATGTTGACCCGCGAGATGTCCGGGAAGCGGGTCAGGCCGACGACGTCGATCTCGTTGTCGAAGTGACCGATGTTGCCGACGATCGCCTGGTGCTTCATCTTGGCCATGTCCGCGGCCATGATGATGTCCTTGTTGCCGGTCGTCGTGATGAAGACGTCGGCCGTCTCGACGACGTCGTCGAGCGTGGCGACCTGGTAGCCCTGCATCGCTGCCTGCAGCGCGCAGATCGGGTCGATCTCGGTCACGATGACGCGGGCGCCCTGGGCACCCAGCGACTCGGCGGAGCCCTTGCCGACGTCGCCGAAGCCGCAGACGACCGCCGTCTTGCCGGCGAGCATGACGTCGGTGGCCCGGTTGATACCGTCGACGAGCGAGTGGCGGCAGCCGTACAGGTTGTCGAACTTGCTCTTGGTCACCGAGTCGTTGACGTTGATCGCCGGGAACAGCAGGGTGCCGGCCTTGGCGAACTCGTAGAGGCGCATGACGCCGGTGGTCGTCTCCTCGGTGACGCCCTTGATCTCGGCGGCGATCCGGGTGAAGCGCTGGGGGTCCTCGGCGAGCGAGCGGCGCAGGGTCTCGAGGATGACGGTGTACTCCTCGGAGTCGTTCTCGTCAGCGCTCGGGACGACACCGGACTTCTCGTGCTCGACGCCCTTGTGGATCAGCAGGGTGACGTCGCCACCGTCGTCGAGGATCATGTTGGGGCCGCCGCCGTCCGGCCAGGACGCGACCTGCTCGGTGCACCACCAGTACTCCTCGAGGGTCTCGCCCTTCCAGGCAAAGACCGGGACGCCGGCGGGCGCCTCGACGGTGCCAGTCGGTCCGACGGCCACGGCCGCAGCAGCGTGGTCCTGGGTCGAGAAGATGTTGCAGCTCACCCAGCGGACCTGAGCGCCGAGCTCGACCAGGGTCTCGATGAGCACGGCGGTCTGGATCGTCATGTGGAGCGATCCCGTGATGCGCGCGCCGGTGAGCGGCTTGCTCGACCCGAACTGCTCACGCATGGCCATCAGGCCGGGCATCTCGTGCTCGGCGAGCCGGATCTCCTTGCGGCCGTACTCGGCCAGGGAGAGGTCGCGGACCTTGAAGTCCTGTGTCGTCATGGCGTTGTCCTTCGTTCGGGTGCGGCTGGGTCGGGCGGGACTGGGTCGGGGGAACTGCTCAGGCGGACGGGTTTAGCAGCTGGCTGTGCTTGTCCTGCTCGAAGGCGAGCCAGTCGCTGTCGGGGAGCCCGCCGTCGGCCTGCTCCCCCTCTGGGCGTCGCGGCTCGGCGGTGAACCAGGCGTCGAGCGCTTGCGCGAGCTCGGGTTCGCGCCGGAGCCGGAGCGCGAAGCCCACATCGCCCAGCTCGACGCCGTGCTGTTGAAGCAGCGTGCGCAGCGTGCGCAGGCGCTGCAGCTGAGCCGGGCCGTAGAGCCGGTAGCCAGCCGGTGAGCGTGGTGCGTCGACGAGGCCGAGCTTCTCGACGTAGCGCAGCATGCGAGGCGACCACCCGGTGGTGGTCGCTGCCTCGTGGATCGTCAGGGTGGCCATCCCCCGAAGCCTACCAAGGATCTGTCAATCTCGCAGGTGCAGGAAGGGCCAACCCGGCCACACTCGTGTCATACCTGCCCGGGACCGCCCGAGGCAGACGACCGCCACGACGAGAGGTAGCGGTCCTGCTCGGCTGTGAGCTGGTCCAGCTGGACTCCCAGCGCGGCGAGCTTGGTGCGGGCGACCTCGTCGTCGATCGCCTCCGGGACCGCGTGCACCCCGGCGGAGAGCTCCGCCGTGGCCAGCCACTGCACGGTGAGGGCCTGGACGGCGAAGGAGATGTCCATGACGGCCGCGGGGTGGCCCTCGGCCGCCGCGAGGTTGACCAGACGCCCCTCCGCCACCAGCAGCAGTCGTCTTCCGTCCTCGAGCTCGTAGGCGTCGACCTGGGGCCGGACACCACGATGGATCGCGACCGCCCCGTCGGCGAGACCGGCAAGGTCCACCTCCACGTCGAAGTGACCGGCGTTGGCGAGCACGGCGCCGTCCCGCATGAGGGCGAAGTGCTCCGGAGTCAAGACGTCGCGGTTGCCCGTGGTCGTCAGGAAGACGTCGCCGAGGGCGGCCGCCTCGGCCATGGGCAGGACCCGGTGCCCGTCCAGCACGGCCTCGAGGGCACGGTTGGCCTGCACCTCGGTGACCAGCACCCGAGCGCCCATGCCCCGCGCCCTGGTGGCGATCCCGCTGCCGCACCACCCGTAGCCCGCGACGACGACGCAGGTGCCGGCGAGCAGCGTGCCCGTGGCGCGCATGACGGCGTCGAGCGTGGACTGCCCCGTCCCGTGCCGGTTGGCCACGAGCAGCTGCATCGGAGTGTCGTTCAGCGCCACCATCGGCAGGCGCAGGGCACCGTCTGCGGCCATCTGCCGCAGCCGCAGCACCCCGGTGGACGTCTGCTCGCCGCCTGCGAGTAGACCCGCCAACAGATCGGTCCGCGTGGCGTGGAGCAGCGAGACGAGGTCGCAGCCGTCGTCGAGCAGGAGTTGCGGCGAGCCGTCGAGCGCGCCTGACAAGTGGGCCACGAAGCCGTCGCGGCCCACGCCGTGACGGGCGTGCACCCCGACACCGTCGTCGACGACGAGGGCCGCAGCGACGTCGTCCTGGGTCGACAAGGGGTTCGATGCGGCCAGTCTCAGGTCGGCGCCCCCGGCGGCCAGGGTCCGCACGAGCGACGCCGTCTCCGGGGTGACGTGAGCGCACAGGGCGACCCGCACGCCCTCCAGGGGCCGTTCCCGGGCGAACCGCTCGCGGAGCAGCCCGAGCACGGGCATGGCGCGTTCTGCGTACTCGATCCGGCGGCGACCCGCGTCAGCAAGGCCGAGGTCGGCGACGTCATGGGGCGGGAGGGTCACGCGGTCCATGCTGTCAGGGCGCCGGCTGGCTGGACCGCGGGTGCGCTCAGGGCGCAGGCGAGACCGACGGCGAGGGGCTCGGAGTCGGCGAGGGTGTCGCCTCGGGGCTGGGCACGGGACTGGGAGTGGGCGCGGGGGGGGTCGTCGGCTCCGGCGACGGGGCCGGCCTCGGGGCCGGGGGGGCGGGGGCCGGGGAGGCGGTGGCCGGAGGGCCTCCAGGGGCGGTGGCCGGAGCCGGGGCCGGAGCTGCGGCCGGAGCTGGGGCTGGGGCAGGCGCCGAGGCAGGAGCAGGCGCGGCCCCTGGCACGACAGGGGCGACGGGCGCGACCGGCGCGACCGGCGGCGGGACGACCGCTGCCGGAACCGGCGCGGGGGCCGGCAGCAGGCCGGTGCCGAAGCTCTCGGGCAACACCCCCGCGTAGGAGGCGGCCACGGTGAGCACCAGGCGCACGTAGTCGTAGGAGTGGTTGTAGCTGTAGACCGCCCGGACCTTGCCCTCGGACGTCGCGAGCGATCCCGCGGCGCAGAGGTAGCGACCCGTCCCGAGGGCAGCGTCGTCGATGTCGTGCGGGTCCGACGCGCCGTTCCCATCGCCGTCGGCGCCGTGACGGGCCCAGGTCCCCGGGATGAACTGCATCGGTCCGACCGCTCGGTCGTACTCGACGTCGCGGTCGAGCCGGCCCCCGTCGGTGTCGCGGATCTCGGCGACCGGGCCGGCCCCGTCGAGCCGGAGCCCGATGATCTCGGGGGCGATGCGCCCGTCCTCGCCGACCGCAGCACCCGCGAAGGTGCCGTGCCCGGACTCGACCCGGCCGATCGCCGCGATCAGCTCCCAGGGCACCCGGCACGAGGGCTGCTCTGCTGCCAGGCGGGCGGCCGCCGCGCGATAGGCCTCCAGCACGCGGGCGGGGATGCCGACCGCGCTGACCCGGGGGTCGACGGTGATGGCGAGCTGCTCGGCGGTCAGCCCCACCGGCGAAGCGGAGGGCTCCGAAGCCGCCGTCGGGCCGATCACGAGCAGCGTCAGGAGCGACTGGGCCCAGAAGTTCTCCGGCGCGGAGGCCAGCTCGACGGCCCAGCTGTTCACCGGCGCCGAAGCCAGCTCTGCAGCCCACGCGTTGGGGGCGACTGTGCCTGAGACTGCCGACTCGGTCGAGTTCGACGACATCACGGCGTATCCCGAGCCGGTCGCGGCAGTGAGGGCGACGACGACCCCGGCTGAGGCGAGCAGACGCCCGGGGCGGACCGCACCGCGGCGGGTCAGCCCGCCGAGGCCGGACCTGCCCGCGAGGCGATGGAGCGCCGGCGCGAGCGAGGGCATCTGCATCCTCCGGATAGGGGGCGCCGCCGGGTCTGCCGGGCGGGCGGATGTGCGGGTTTCCGGTCCGAGTGCCCGGCCGAAGGCCCGGCCGAACCGTGTGTGCCCCGTGTCTATCAGTCCTGGGCGGGCGGCACACTGCCATCGGGCGAACACCAGAAGACGCGCAGGTGCCCTGTCCCGTCGTGCAGTGTCAGCCGAACCGACCCTGCACGTAGTCGCTCGTCCGCTCGTCGACCGGGTTGTTGAAGATGTCCGAGGTCGGTCCCTGCTCGACGATGACGCCCGGCGTGTTGTGCGCGGCCAGGAAGAAGGCCACGCGGTTCGACACGCGGGCCGCCTGCTGCATGTTGTGGGTGACGATGACGATGGTGATCTCGTCGGCCAGCTCGGCGATCGTCTCCTCGATGCGGCGGGTCGAGGTGGGGTCGAGGGCAGAGCACGGCTCGTCCATGAGCAGCACCTTGGGGCGGACGGCAATGGAGCGCGCGATGCACAGGCGCTGCTGCTGGCCTCCGGACAGGGCGCCGCCCGGCTGCCTCAACCTGTCGTGCACCTCCTTCCACAGGCCGGCCTTGCTCAGCGACTGCTCGACCAGCGTGTCCTTCTCGGCGCGGTCGATCCGGGTCCCGGTCAGCTTGAGACCGGCGACGACGTTGTCGTAGATGCTCATCGCCGGGAACGGGTTCGGCTTCTGGAAGACCATGCCGATCTGCCGGCGCGCATCGGTCAGTCGCGTTGTCGGGAGGTAGATGTCCTCGCCGTCGAGCAGCACCTCACCAGCCAGCGCGGCCGACGGGATCATCTCGTGCATCCGGTTGAGGATGCGCAGGAAGGTCGACTTGCCGCACCCCGACGGGCCGATCAGGGCCGTGACCTGGTTGGCCGGCATGAACAGGTCGACGTGGTCGAGCACCTTGCGCTCACCGAACCAGGCCGAGATGTCGCGGCCCTCGAGAGTCGCGGCGGCGACGCGCTGGTCATCTCCGCCCATCGCGCCGTCGTCCGGTTGCCAGGGGATCTGCGCAGGTCCGGCAACGTTGTGGACAGTGGTCATGGACGGCTCCGTCGCGGTGAGGTCAAGGATCGAAGTGTCGTGCGTCGGGGGCGAGCTCACGGACGGGGTCCGGCCTGCGAGACGTCGAGGACGAGGTCGGTGACCTGCCACTGGCCGTTCGCGTGCAGCAGCGTGAGACCGCCCCGCGTACGCCCGCCCGGGTAGTCGGCCGCCGCACCGTCCCGCTGGGTCACGGTGGCCGGCGTCGTGAGGAAGGTGGCGGCGAGCTGGACCGGCTCCGTTGCGCTGAACGCCCCGATGGCCATGTCGGTGGGGACCGTCAGGCCGCCCTCGAGGCGGGCACCCTGCTCCTTCCAGCGCTGGATGCCGATCAGGTAGCCGGTGCACTGCTGGCAGCCGGCGTTCGTGTGGGACGCCAGCAGGTCGGTGTCGAGGTTGGCGAGCGAGTAGTTGACCGCGTCGAAGTAGAACAGGGCAAACGCCGTCGCCCCGGCCTCGGTCGGCTCCTTGGCGATCGCCGATGGCGCCGGCCTCCGGGACGGCGCGCGCAGGTCTACCTCGACGGGACCGGCGCCCTGCACCTGCTTCGCGGGGGACGCGTCGTCGTCGAAGAGGGTGTACATCAGCGTGCCGACCCCGCCAAGCAGCAGCAGCGCGACGAGCGCCCCCAGGAGCAGGGGCCGCAACCGGGAGGGCTGTACGGCCTCGGAGCCTGTGCCCGCTGCCGCCGCCGAACGGTCGACCGATGTCGCCTCCAGGTCGTCCGGGGCGTCGGAGTCGGGCTCGGGGGTTGCCGGACGGGCCTTCGAGATGGGGGTCATCGCAGCACTCACAGGAGGTTGGGGAGCAGGAGGGCGAGATTGTGCGAACCGAGCACCACGAACAGCCCGACCAGGGGGAACCCGGCGACCCAGGCCTGGCGGGCGCCCCACCGTCGGCTCGCCCAGGCCATGGCGAGCCCGGCGACGGCCAGCCCCTGGGCCAGCAGGTAGATCTTGGGCCAGCCGGAGGAGTCCCCGACCATCTGCGCTTCGGCCGGAAGCAGTGCGGACGGGCCGAGGCGGCGGGCCGCGGCCGGTACGACGGGCGAGGTGAGGCGGGCGTCCACGTACACGACGCCGGTGGGGGCGAACGGCGGACCGTCCGCGGTGACGAGCGTCAGCCGGCCCTCGTCGGCCTGAGGGGCGGAGGGCACCGGAGCGCCCTCGCGGCGCACACCGGTCACCTCATAGGTGTGGGTGCCCTGTCCGGTGGTCACCGTGATGATGCTGGCGCGGTCGATGTCGGCCAGGCCGCCGAACGGCCCGCCGAAGGCGGCGGCGCGCCCGTAGAGGGTGCTCACGCCAGGTTGACCGGGGAGCGCACTGGCCCGCCGGTGCCCCGGCCCCTTGGCCAGCACCGCGGACGTTGTGCCCTCGAAGAAGACCTCGCGCTCGAGGCCGAGTCCCGGGGCGGTCAGGTAGCCCATGGGCGTCCCGACCGGGAGCAGCTTCCCGTCGAGGTCGGTCTGGCCCGTGGGGGCCGTCAAGGAGGACAGCTTGATGCGGAGGTCGTCGTAGGCCAGCCGCTGCGACCGGCTGTGCTCGATCCCGCTCAGCAGCGCCAGGTAGCCGGTGAAGGCGAGCAGCGCGATGGCGAGCAGGCTGAGGCTGGACCCCAGCAGCGCGGCCCAGCCCTGACGAGAGGGACGCGGCCGGCGCGGCCGGCGGGGCGCGGCCGGGGCGAGCTCCCACGGACCAGGCGGTCCCTGCTCCCGAGGCGTCGTCTCGGTTCGCGGGCCGGTCGCCGGGAGCGGCCTGTCGGCCGGGCGGCTTGGTGAGGGGGCGGATTGCATGGCGCGAGCTCCAGGGGACGTCTGGGGCGGTGGTGGAGCAGGGCGGGTCAGCACGAGACCCGGCGCCCGACGGAGTCGGACACCGGGTCTCATGCCCTCGGAGGGAGTCGGTCCGGGCAGCAGGACCGGGTCCGGTCAGACCTGGTGGGACCCGAGCGCCAACCAGTTCTTGCGGCGACCGATCATCAACAGCGCACCGCCGGCGCCGATCAGGGCGAGGCTCAGGGCGACGAGCGCCCCGGTCTCAGCACCAGTGCGGGGCAGCGAGCCGGACGTCGAGCCCGTGCCGGTCGACCCGGTGCCGCTCGACCCGGTGCCGCTCGAGCCGGCGCCAGTGCCTGTGCCCAGGACCCCACTACCGGTCCCGCCGACGCCAGTGCCGCTGGAGGGTGTCGTCGTCGCGGTGGCCGTCGGAGTCGCCGTAGCAGTCGAGGTCGGCGTTGCCGTGGAGGTCGGCGTCGCCGTAGCCGTGGAAGTCGGCGTCGCCGTAGCCGTGGAAGTCGGCGTCGCCGTTGCCGTCGGAGTCGCCGTGGCCGTGGCCGTCGGAGTCGCCGTGGCGGTCGCAGTCGCCGTGGCGGTGGCGGTGGGGGTCGGGCTCGGAGCGACGACCGCCGGAGGCTCGATCACGTAGGTCCCGGCGCCGCCGAACGTGTAGTGCAGCACCGCCTCGTAGGTGTCGGTGATCTTCGCGGTCACGCCGCTCTGGCAGTAGAAGGTGATGAAGTAGTCGGCGCTGGCTGCGAACGACCCGGCGTTGTTCGTCCTGATGTTGGCGATCGAGGCCGACTGGAACTGCTGGAAGCCGTCACCATTGCCGGGGCCGGTGCCGAGGAAAGCCGTGTACGGGGGTAGTCCGGGGCCCTCCATCGTCCAGCCCGACTCCGCCGTGTCAGCGGGGCAATTCGTAGTGACCGAGCCGGAGAGCTGGCTGGCGTCGTTGCCGACCTTGGGGTTGGCGTCGACCGTGCGGATGACAGCCGCCGAGGCGGACCCCTGGAGCGCGGCTGTCAGACCGACTGCCGAGGTGACGACCAGACCTGACGTCAGCAGACCGGCGGTCAGCGACCGACGGACTCGGGGGGCGGGGGCGGGAGACGTGAGCATCTGGTCGTGTCCTCCTGGACGGCATGAAGACCGGTGCTGTAGGCGCACCTGGAGCGGGATCCCGCGTTCGGAGATGACCTTGCTGGGCGGGGGTGAACGGCAGATGTCCTGACGGAACACCACCCATGTCCACCTGGCGGCGGACAGGACCAGGGGGATGGACCTGTCGTCTGGGGCAACCGATCAAAAGCTTCATCGCCGTGTCAGCTACGGGGGCGCACCACGTCGAGTGCGTGCTGCTCGAGCTGCGCCGACCGGCCCCGCCCGTGCCGCCCGCGCTGCCGTGTTTGGGCCTGCACACGACGGTGCCGCCGCCACCACAACCACAGCGCGAACAGGAGCAGAGCGAGCAGCAAGGCCAACTGTTGCCACGTCACGGCCCAGATCCGCACGCTGTCCGAGGCTGTCGCCGCCGACGGCAGGTCTCCACCGGGAGGGGGCACGGCATCGGCGGTGACCTCCACGTCCGCGAGGACACTGGGCGCCACGTCCTGGACCGTCGCTGTGAGCACGGCGCTCCCCTGAGGGACGAGCTCGGCGGCCACCGCGCCTCCCCCTGACGAGCTGGTGAGCCCGGCGATCCCGTCGACCTGGACGCGGGACGACGTTCCGATGCGCACGTTTCCGGTATTGGTGACCCGGTAGGTCACCCGGACGGAGCCGGAGAGGCCTAGACCCGGGCCACCGACATACTTACTGTCGAGGATCTTCACCGAGAGGGCGGGTTCCAATGGCCCGGCCACCCGAAGCAGCACCCGGGCGACCACGCGTTGCTCGAACTCGATGTTCTGCGCGCCGGCGTTGTCCCCGCGGCTGATCAGCGACGCGGCGATGCCGCCGATGTGGTCGCCGGGAGAGGCGTCCGCAGGCACGGCGATGCGGATGGGCACCACGACCTGCCCCCGTCCGGACGTGCTGCTCTGCGGCGGGACCGTGACCCGGTTCAGGCTTCTGCTCGTGGGATCGAGGGCGCCGGTTCTGACGGCGTCTCCGGCGGTGACCCAGGCGCCGAGGTCGCTGTTGCGCTCGGCCCGCTTGCGGATGTCGAGGCCACCCCCCTCGGTGTTGACTCCGTCGCCCGCGTAGACTTGGAGGTCGAGCGGGACGTCGCTCTGGTTCAGCACCGCGACGTGGTCCAGGACGACTGCTCCGGGCGAGACGCCGTACTGCAAGAACGGGCGGTCGTCCGAGCCTTGCGCGCTCGAGGGCCCGATGCCGAAGGTGACGAGCGGCTTGTCCTGGACGGCTGGCGGGCTCGCGGCTGCAGCGGCAAGCGTCGACGTCAGCACCAGCGTGACGGTGAGCACCGCTGTGCGGACAGGGCGGGCGGGCAGCAGCGGGCGCATGGGCCGTTCCATTCGTCGAGGTGGTGCCGAGGACCGGCAGGAGGGGCGGGGCGCGTCGGCGCCCCGCCCCTTCTGGTCCTCAGGTGTCCCGGCTCGGATCAGCCGGGACGGTCGGTGCTGTCAGGTCACACCGCGGTGAAGGTCACCGTGGAGGTGTACAGGCCGGGCTGCACCGAGGTCGGCACACCGGCGATGCCGAACGTCGCGGTGACGTTCACCGAGCCGGTCGGCTGACCCGGCGCATACCTGGCGAACTCACGCAGCGTGCCGAGACCGGGCGCGAAGGGCGCCGTGTTGGTCACGACGACATTGCTGGCCTGCATCGCGTTGCCCGCGACCTGGCCAGCGGTCACCCCGGTGAAGCCGGCGTGGCTACCCGGGAAGGTGCCGGTGCCGTTGGTGAAGGTGCCGGCGATGAGCGACGCCGTGAAACCGAGGTTGCCGGCCCGGGTGTCACTGATGACGACCTTGTCGAAGGCCGCGCTCGCCGAGTAGGTCGATGTGGTCGGGTTGAGCACCGCAACACCGAGGTAGAGCGGGTTGGTCGGGGTGTAAGGCGTGGTGATCACGATCGCACCGGGCGGGATGTCGACGGTGACGGTCTGCTCGTCCGGGACAGCACCCCCCACGACGTCGTAGGAGGCGGCCACCGCGGTGGAGCTGCTGTTGCTGTAGGGAGCCGTGCCGACGAAGTTGCAGACGAAGCTGTGCGCGCCAGGAGCGCTGGCCGCGGAGGTGGTGAAGACGGCCTGGCCACCACTGACCGGGGCGGAGCCAATGGCGACGCCCTTGTCGGTGAAGTTGGCGGTGCCGACGGCCGAGGAGGCGCCCGCGGCGACGTCACAGGTCAGCGTGACGGCCTTGTAGGCCGGGCCGCTGACCGGCGACACGGTCAAAGCGGACGTGGTCGGGCGCGCCGCGACCGGGCTCACCGTGACGGCGACGGGCGCCGAGGTCGAGCCGGTGAAGCCGGCGGCCGGGGTGTAGACGGCGGTGACGTTGTTCGTGCCGACCGGCAGCGCGCTCGTGCTGAACGTGCCGACACCGTTCGGGGTGAGGGTGTTGTCGATGCCCAGCGACGTCGCGCCGTTGAAGAACTCGACCGAGCCGGTCGGGTCGTCGGCACCGGTGCTCGGCGTGACGTCAGCGGTCAGGTTGACCGTGGTCCCCTGCTCCACGGAGGTCGGGGCGGCCGTGAGGGTCGTGACGGTCGCCCGGCTCGGTACCGCCTGGGCCCGGATCGTGTACGCGCCCGCGCCACCGGCGACGTAGTCCAGGATTGCCTCATAGGTGCGGGTAATCGCACCGGTGTTGCCACTCTGGCAGTAGAAGGTGACGCGGTAGACGCCGTTGGCTGCGAACGAACCAGAATTGTTCGTCCTGATGTTGGCGATCGCGGCCGCCTGGAACGACTGGACGCCGTCACCGTTGCCGGGGCCGGGGCCGAGGAAAGCCGTGTACGGGGTGATTCCGGGGCCCTCCATCGTCCAGCCCGACTCCGCGGTGTCGGCCGGGCAGTCGGTGGTGACCGAGCCGGAGAGCTGGCTGGCGTCGTTGCCGGCCTTGGGGTTGACGTTGACCGTCTCGATCACGTCGGCAAAGGCCGTCGCACTCGTGGCGAGGCCGAGGCCTGCCGTGGCGAGCGTGGTGGCGAGGACCGCCCCGCTCAGGCGCTGAAAGCGCTTCATGGGTGTGCCTTTCTGATTCTGGAGGGAGTGGATGGTGCATGGGGTGTAGTGCCGAGCTGAGCCGTGCAACCGCCGAGGCGGCCCACCCCGGATCGGTGTCCGGGGAAGTTGGTCGTCGTGCGGGCATGGTCCGGGAGGCGGGCGAGCGCCCGCCTCCCGGAACCGTGCGCCTGCTAGCAGACGGGAATGAAGCCGTTCGAGATCACCAGCGCGTCCTGCTGGCAGATCGCGCCGCTGTTGGCGTTCGGGGTGTCCGAGCCGTTCGCGTCGGTGCCGCCGCCGCGAACGCCGAAGACCGACACCACGGTCGGGTCACTGACCTGCGAGGCCGGAACGATGTTGTAGACGTTGCGGAAGAAGGCACCGTCCGCGATCGTGCTGCCGGAGACGGTGGCCGTCGTCAGCGCGCCGGCCGGGTTGTCGTAGGCCTGCAGCGGCGTGTTGCCGTTGATGTAGCCGAGCAGCGCGTTGCCGCGGAAGTCACCCGTCGCGGAGCGGCCCTGGGCGATGTACTGCCCGGTCGAGTGCAGGATGATCTGGCGTGAGTTCGTCAGCACGGCGCCGTTGTGCTCGGAGAACTCGCCACCGGGCACGCCGGTGTCCCCGGGGCCGTCCTCGATGCAGGCGGGCAGCGTACCGCCGTCGCTGGCGACGTCCGCACCCTTCGTCAGGCCCATCAGGGCCATCCAGTCGGCCCGGCTGCCCGAGGCGTCGGTCGGCAGGAGCGGCTGGTTCGGGATGGTAGAGCCACCCATGAAGCGGCCGTCCACCGAGCCGGTGAAGGTGCAGCTGTAGATCGCCCGCAGCTGGCCGAGGGTCAGGTCGCGCGGCGTGGAGGAGCCGGTGCGGAAGACGTAGGTCAGGCCGTCGACACCGAGAGTGATCGGGAGCATCGAGACGGCTACGGTGCCGGTCCCGGTGTAGGGCAGGGCGGCCAGGTTGGCCGGTGCCTGGCTGGTCGCGCGGGAGGAGGAGCGGGCGAACTGGAAGCAGCCGTCACCGTTGCTCACGGAGTTGGCCAGCGCCGTGCGGCCCTCGCCAGAACCGGCGACGCGGCCGGTGAAGGAGCAGCCGGCGCCGGCGCCGTTGGTGTCCCAGGCCCCACCGCTGATGTCCCAGCTGCCGAGGTCGCCGTTGGTGGCGTCGAGCGCGCGCATGACGATCTCGGTGGTGTCCGAGCCGGCACCGTTGAGGGCGGCGGGGTAGACGTCGGTCGGGTCGGCCCACGCGGTGCCGGCGCCGGCAAACCCGGTGAGGAGCATCCCGGCCGCGAGGCCGGTAGCGAGCAAGGTCTTCTTCATGTGGAGGGTCTTCTCTCTGTTCGGTTCCGGAGGGAGTCGTGCGGTCGTGCGGACCGATGCGGCACACCGGCCGTGCGAGGTCAGGAGGCGGCGGGCCTCCTGAGAAGGGGAAGGACGCGCCCACCGAGGCCGGCGAGCAGGCCGACGACGACGAGTCCGGGAACGAGCCAACGCATCGGCGCGGAAGCTCCGCTCGTCCTGACCAGCGAGCCGGCCACCACGGGCCGCGCTCCGGGGGGGACGGCTGGCGCGGCCGCCCCCGCATCGCCGGACGGGACCGTCGACAGGCCGGCGTCCGAGGCGCCCGTAGCGGTCGGGTCTGCGGCGCCGGCGCTGGTGCTGTCGCCGCCGTCCGACGTGTTAGGCGTGTCAGACGGGTCAGGCGTGTCAGACGCGACGTCGCTCGGTGAGTCGTTGCTGTCCGGCGCATCGGCGGGCGCCTCGGCGTCGGGGCGAGGGAGCAGCGACGAGGGGTCGCGCAGCAACGTCACAGCCCGGCGTGTCTGAGCCCGGAGCCCGCTGTCGAGCGGGGCGTACCCGGGCGGGAGCTGACCGATCGCCCGGCCCACCGCCTGGCCGTCGCCCGCGGCGTAGTCGAGCACCGTGGCGAAGGCGCTGTTCTGGTCCTGCGTCGTGGCAGCGACGTCGACCATCGCGTAGCTGTTGACCGTGAGGGGGTAGGCCCCACCTCGGGCCCTGGTCGGTTCCGGGACGAGCACCCCGTCAGGGCGCACCGTCATCTGCTCACGTGCACGGGTCATGGAGTCAGCCGTGGCAGGGACGAACGTCCCGTCGGCGTTGAGGAGTCGAGCAGTGGGCAGGCCGTATCGCTCGGCGTTAGCGGAGGTGGTGATCACCAGTATCCCGGCCTGCCCCTGGGGCTGCCGGGCGTCGGCGGAGTAGTTCTCGTTCGGCGCCCCCAGGGGGCCCCCGGGGGGGGGCACGTTGACCCGCTTGGTGTCGCCGCGGACGGCTGCCTGCGCGGCTTCGGCGTCGTCCTTGACCCGGGGGTGCTCGTTGGGCTGGCACAGCAGGGGGAAGGCGTCCGCAGCCTTCTCGGGGAACTGGTCGAGGCAGGTCGGGTCGAACAGGGTGAACGAGGACGTCTGGCCGTCGAGGGCGCCCTTGTAGTAGGGATTCACGAGCATCCCGTTCGGATCGGCCGCACCGTCGAGGAAGCTCTTGGCCTCGGCGTCGCCCAGCAGCCACTGCCACAGGACCTGGTAGGCGTCGGCGTTCTGCCCCGCCACGAGGACGTCTGCCATCTTGCGCGGAGGGAGTTCTGGTGCCTGCTCGAGCCAACGCGCGAAGTCCGGGTTCAGACGCAGGAATTCGGGATCCTGGTAGAGGGTCTTGGGGTTCTTGGCCGGGAACTTCCGCTCGGGTGAGTAGCTGACGCGGTCGTTCGGCGGCGGCTTGCCGCCGTTGGGGTAGGCCCCGTCGTCGTAGGACTGGGTCAGCAGCTTCGCGACCAGCCGGGCGTTGAGGTTCATCACGTCGCTGCGCGTCTCGTGCAGGTCGCCGTAGAGGTCGGAGCCGTTGCGGATCTGACGGTCGACGACGAAGCCGACGACGACCCCTGACGTCGAGATGGGGGCGGTGACGACGGTCGCCGGCCGAGCCGCGTCGGGCACGGAGGCGACGCCCATCCGGTTCGCCTGGCCAAGGCCCGAGCGGATGCTGTCGTCGGAGAGGGGACCCACCACGCTGCTGGCCGTGCTCGCCTGGCGGCAGAAGGTCGGCTGCCAGCTGCGCAGGGCCTGCAGTGATGAGCTGTTCGCGATGATCTGCTTGAGCCCCGAGCCGACCTGACACCCTGACGCCACCGGCGCGAAGGCCAACGGGACGGCGATGCGCCGGTCCCAGAACGTCTGCGACATCGGGCTCTTCGGATTCGCGACGTCCCCGGGTCCGGGTCCGAAGCGCGGCACCGCGACCAGCCAGCAGGCACGCGGCCCCTTGCTCTCGACCCGCCCGCAGCCCAGGTGCGGCGCCTCGAGGTCCGTGAGCATCTCCATGAAGACCGAGCCGGCGCCGTTGGGACGGCTCTTGGCGGCCGAGACCTCGTTGGTGGAACGGGGCTTGAGGTACTCGAAGACCTGCTCGGGGTCATAGGGATCGGTGACCATCTGCTCCGCTCCCTCCCCCACGGGGTCGAACGGGACGGAGACACCTCCCCCGCGGAAGCCGCGTCGCCAGACCTGGTTCCCGTCGACGTCGGCTCGCTCGAGGTAGCCCACGAAGCCGGCCCGGTCGGCAGCAGCGTCCTGGCAGCGCAGCGCCACCCGGTAGGTGCCGAGCGGCCAGCTCGCCAGGCCCGCTGCCCGGGCCGAGAGGTTCAGCTGGCCGGTCACCGTCGGATACGTGACGGACGTGCCCTTCTCCTCGCGGGTCAGTGAGGCGGGAGGCGAGTCGGTCGGCCCCTCGAGCACGACCGACGCGGCGACCTTCCCGGACAGGACCGCCTCGCGCGGGGGGGTGAGTTCGGCCGTGTAGCGCGTCGTCCCCTCGGGACAGGTCCCTCGCGTGGTCCCCAGGACGACGGGGGCCGACTCGGCCCAGCGGACAGGCGGAACTGCCCCGTCCACCGAGACCGGGACGAGTTCGCCGGTGAAGAAGTAGTCCCGCTCCCGCGCATCGCCTCCGATCGCTCGGGTCCGCAACGAGCCACTGGAGGACGCGTCCTCCGGCGAGACTCCGCCGTAGGCGCACTGCTCACGGGTCGGCTCGACGTCCGGGCCGGCGCTCCAGCACTGCATCAGCTGGACCAGCGGAGCGGACGGCGTGCTGGTCGCCCCCTCCCAGGAGACCTGGACGGTCTGGTTCAGCAGGTCCGTGGTCTGACTGACCGACAGCTTCCAGTCCTTGAGCGCGTTGAATGCGGCCGGATCGGCGGCGTCTGCACGGTCGTCGGGGTGGCGGGGGCTCCACTGCACGGTCCTTGCCGACGCCGTAGCCCCGGGCTCGCCCGCGGCCTGGGCCTGGGTCAGGACGCCGCCCTGTCCGACGCTCACGACGCAGACCACGAGCGCGCCCAGCAGCGCGGCGCGGCGACGCACGATCGTGGTCACGTGCGGTCCCGGCTGAGCCGCTGCTGGAGCGCCGGCGGTCCCAGAGTCGCGATGAGCAGCGAGAGGGCAGCCAGCACCATCAGCCACGTCTGCAGCCCCGAGCCGCTGCTGCCGGGCGCCGACACCGCGATCCCGGACACGGACGTCGCGCCGGGTTCACCACCAGCAGCCAGGATCTCACCCGTCTCGGGGTCGACCGCCCCGGCCAGGGCGCTCAGGTCGGCCGCCGCAGCCGTTTCGGGAACAGCGGCACCCGCAGCAGCCGGCCCCGTCGCCGTCGCCGGCGCCGTCGCCGTCGCCCCTGCCGCGCCCGCGGCCGTGGCCTTCTTGGCTGCGGCGGCCGCTGCCACCGCAGCCGCCGCCTTCGGGTCGGCAGCCGCCACGCCCTTGGTGACCGCGGTGGCGATGCTCTTCACTCCGGCGGTCCCGGTCGCGCACTGGGCCGGCCCCTGCTTGTCGCAGTCCGGCGGCTGAGGTGCGTTCTTCGCGACGGTGTTGGTGCCGTCGGCGCTGAAGGTGGGGTTGTTGCACTTGCGGATGTCGACGCCTGATTGGTCGACCCCGGGGATCAGGCGGATCTGCTCAAGACTGGCCTGCACCAGGTTCTGCGGGAGGGCGGAGTAGCCCAGCACGCCTGCCGACTGCTGGCCTTCGCAGACCCCGAAGTTCAGAAAGGTGCCGAGCGCCTTGCCCTTGGCGCTGCTGAAGACCCCGCCCTCGGCGGTCGGGATGATGGCGTAGCTGTAGGAGGACAGCGGGTAAGACCGCCGGTCGTCACTGCGGTAGACCCCCTCCAGCTGCTGGGTCAGATAGGTGTTCCGATTGGACTTGTCGTTGTTGATCTGCGCCCGCAGCAGACCCACCGCTACCGCCTGCTCGGTCGGCTCGACGTAGTAGCCACTCGCGTTGAGCACCTTCGCGACGGGCAGCTTGGCGTTCAGCGCGTAGGAGAACTCGACGTAGGAGATGGAGCCCTCCCCGGCCGGCCCCTTGACGCCGGCGGTGACCTGGTCCGATCCCGCGAGGGCCCGGAAGCCCTGCACGGAGGGGTAGTTGGAGGTGAACGGGCAGTTCCCGCTGAACGGGATGCGCTGCTTTCGGCAGAAGTCGTTCCAGATCTGCGGCTGCTCGCTGGCCATCCACGCCGTGAACTGCGCGGTCGTCCCGGAGCCGTCGGAACGCACGACCGGGGTGATCCGGCGCGCCGGCAGCGCGATGTTGGGGTTGTCGGCGGCGATAGCCGGGTCGTCCCAGGACGTGACCGAACCGGTGAAGATCTTCGCTGTGGTCGCGCCGGACAGGCGCAGGTTGGTGACCGGCCGGCCGGCGACGACCAGGTTGTACATGAAGGCCGTACCGCCCGCCACGACCGGGAGGTAGGCGAAGCCTCGCTTGGGCGGCGGGTCGAAACCGCCTGCCGCGTCGGTCAGCCCGTAGGGGATCTCGCTGACCGCGAAGTCGTTGAGCCCCGCCGTGAAGTCACGTCGACCAGCCGAAGAGCCGGTCGGACTGAACTGCACGTCGAGACCGAACTGCTTCACGTCTGAGGACCACTGGCTGAGCATCCCGGCGCTCCAGCTGGATCCGGTGCCGACGATCCCTGCCTCGCCCGCGGAGGCCGGAGCGGAGGGAACTGCGAGCAGGCCGAGGGCGAGGGCTGCGACCAGGGCCTTGGACCAGCCGGTACGGCGTGCCGTGCGCGTCATCAGGTGTGTCCATCTGGGTAGGCCGCGGGGGCGGCGGAGAGGAGCTGGGAGTCGGAGGCGTCGGAGGCGGCGAAGCGGGCGGCGTCCTGCGCCGAGAGGGCGCTCGTCCTGCGGGTCTGGCGGCGGCTCAGCTGGCCCGGCCCGCGGCCGCCGAGGGTGCGGGCGACGATGAACAGCAGGAGCACCAGGAGCATGAGCACCGCGGCGGCTCCGAAGCCGCGGGCGATCTGGTTCGGCTCGGGCGACCGGGTCAGGATGAACGTCGTCAGGGGCAGGCTGACCATGGGACCGGAGAAGGGGTTCAGGGCGAACGCGGTGGTGTAACCCGCCGTGAGCAGGACCGGTGAGGTCTCGCCGATGCCACGCGCCGTGCCGAGAATCACGGCGGTGGTGAGGCCGGAGCGCGACGTGGGCATCACGACGTGCCACACGACCCGCCACCGCGGGGCCCCCAGCGCGGCCGCCGCCTCCTTGAGCGTGCCAGGCACCAACCGCAGGACGACGTCGGCGGCCCGGATGACGATCGGGAGCATCATCACGGCGATGGCCATGGACGCGGCGAGGCCCGACTTCTGACCGACCCCCAGCGCGTCCTGCAGGGTGACGATGAGGGCCAGGATGAACAGCCCGGCGATGATCGAGGGGAGCGCGGTCATCGCCTCGACGACGGTGCGGACCAGGCGGGCCAGCCGGGTGCGGCTCTCCGACAGGTAGATGGCCGTCACGAGCCCGAGCGGGACGGTCACCAGCAGGGCCAGCATCATCATGATCAGGGTGCCAAGCATGGCGTGCAGGACGCCGCCCTGGGTGAGCGGGTCCAGTGGGCCGCTGCCGGAGAGGTCACTGGTGAAGAAGTTGAGGTGGCGTAGCGCGGAAACTCCGCGCTTGAAGGTGAACGCGACGACGAGGACCAGCGCCGAGAACATCGTGAACGCCAGGCTGTGCGCCACCGCGCCCGCGAGCCGGTCCCGGACGTGGATGCCCGGCGCGGTAAAGGACACGAGCAGCGCGTAGCAGCCCAGGAACAGGACCCAGGTCAGGACCAGGAACCCGAGCAGGCCCGACCAGGGGAGCAGGACGTAGTAGACGAGGTAGGCCAGCGACGAGGCAGCGAGGCCGGCTCCGACGAGCGCCATCACCTCGTCGGGCTGGACCGCCCGCAAGGCACGACGCCGGTCGCTGCGCGGGCGGTCGTCGGCCTGAGGGACGTCGGGCCGTTTCGTGTCGTCGGGCTGCGCCTCGGTCAGCCGCGGCGGGGCGAGGGCGGTCATGCGTCGCTCATGGCGCCGGAGCGGCTGCGCGAGATGATCGCCGAGGCACCGAAGTTGACGACGAGCGTGAGCAGGAACAGGGAGAGCCCCGCTGCCATGAGCGCCGAGAGGCCGAAGTCGCTCGCTTCGCCGAAGCGCAGGGCGATGAGCGCGGAGACGGTGCTCCCACCGCTCTCGAGGATCCGGAGCTTCACGTCGAACGCGAAGGAAAGGATCATGAACACGGCGATGGTCTCTCCGAGCGCCCGCCCGAGTCCGAGCATCGTCCCGCCGATGATGCCGCCGGTGCCGAACGGCAGCACCACCGAGCGGATCATGCCCCACTTGGTGGAGCCCAGGGCGAACGCTCCCTCCCGCTCACCCACCGGGGCCTGGGAGAAGCTCTCACGCATGATCGAGCAGGCCACCGGCGCCACCATCAGGGCGACGACGACGGCCGCGATGGCGAGGGAGTTCTGAAAGACGGCTCCGCTGGTGGCGGGGTCGCTGGCGTTGACCCGGACACCGGCCGACTGCACCTGGAAGAAGGGGATCCAGCCCAGGTAGGTGGCGAGCCACCGCGGCAGTCCCTCACCCTGCGGCCCGACGATCAGCAGCTGGGGCTGAAGCAGGTAGACCCCCCACAGCCCGTAGACCACGCTGGGCACGGCCGCCATGAGGTCGACCATGTTGATCAACAGCCGGCGGATGCCCTGCGGGGCGTACTCGGAGATGTAGAGCGCCGTGCCGAGTGCGAGCGGGACAGCCAGCAGGATCGCCGTGACGCCGACGAGGATGGTGCCGGTCAAGATTGCGGCGATGCCGAAGGTCCCGCCCTGTGGCTGCCAGTCGGCGGTCGTGAGGAAGCTCCACCCCGCCGTGCCGATGGCATCGGCAGCCCGGAACAGCAGGAACAGTCCGACGACGAGCATGACGACCAGGACCGTGGCGCCGGCGCCGGTCGTGACCTGCTGGTAGACCCGGTCGGCGGTGCTCGGGCGACCCAAGAGCTCGCGCGGGGTCACCTCGTCGATGTCGCTCTCGGCGACCTGTGGCTCTCCGGGCTCGCTGGAGAACAGGTCGAGCGGACCGGCCTCGTCGGGTTCGACGAAGGCCGTGGGGGGTCCACCTCGACCCGCGCCCAGATCCGTCACGTGGCGTCGTACCTCTCATCGCGGGCATGAAAAAGACACCCAGCTTCAGGAAAGACATGAAGGCGGGTCCCAGATTCGGGGCTCGGCGGCGGGGAACCCGCTGCCGTCGAGAGCATCATGCACGGGCCAGATGACGAAGCGAGGGTCCGGAGCGAGAGTCAACAGAGCGTTCACCTGCTGGCCGTCTGCGCGTGGCCTGAGGCCCCCTACGAGGTTTGCCGAACCCGCCGAGACCCGACCTAGCATCGCGCCCATGCCCGCCTCTGCCCGTCCCGTCCCGCATGCCCGGCTGCTGCCCCTCGCCGGTCTGCTCGTCGCCCTCGCCGCCTGCAGCCCGGGCGGGGCCGACGCGCGGACCGGCGGGGCGCAGGCCGTTGCCCCGGCCCTTGCCACGTGCACTCCTGCGGAGCTGAAGACGGTCACCCCGGACAGGCTGACCCTCTCGACCGGCTCCACGACCCAGGCGCCGTGGGTCGTGGGGGTCGCAGACACGGCCGCGCGGGGCGGGGACCCGAACGCCGGTCGGGGCTACGACGCGGCGGTCGGCTTCTCGCTCGCCGAACGCCTCGGTTTCGCCCGCACAGAGGTCACCTGGGTGGGCACTCCGTTCCCGCAGGCCATCTCGGCGGGCGACAAGGCCTTCGACGTCTTTGTCGGTCAGGCCACCATCACCGAGGCCCGCCGCGCGGACGTCGACCTCTCCGGGCCCTATTACGAGGTGCGGCAAGCCGTCGTGTCGTTGACCGGCAGACCCGCCGCAGGGGTGCGCGAGCTGAAAGGCCTGCGGGACCTGCGCCTTGCCGTCGTCAAGGGCTCGCCGGGTGAGCGCGCGGTGGACGAGGTCGTCCGGCCCTCACTGGCCCCAACGCGTCACGACGACCTCGACCGGGCTCGGGGAGCCCTGAGCGCCGGTGAGCAGGACGCCCTCGTCATTGACGTCCAGACCGCCTTGAGCCTGGACAGGGACGAGACCCGCCTAGTCGGCGGCGAGTTGATCGGTCAGCTGCCGAGGTCGCCGGAGCCGGCGGAGAGCTTCGGCCTGGTCCTCGAGAAGGCCAGCACCCTGACAGGCTGCGTGGAACAGGCACTCGCCGCGATGCGTGGCGACGGCACCCTGGACCGGCTCGAGCGGGAGTGGCTGCTCGACGGCCCGGGTTTCCCCGAGTTCACCTGACCCGTGGCAGGTCGCTGCTTGCAGGTGAACAGTCGGGGTACGAGAGGTGACCATCTCTCTGAAAGCTTCACCGCGTGCGTACGCGAGACGAACTGGGGTAGATCGCCCATCTGACTCCGGAAGTGCGGCGTCGTCTGAAAAGCCACAGACGCCGCGTCCGGCGTTACCCTGGAGTTCACTCTGGAGGGAGTGGCGAGCAGCCCCGGCCGATCACGATCGGCCGGGGCTGTCTTGTGCCCGCGCCTTTCGTTGGGAGCGGCGCGGGCCTCAGCGCAGCGGCAGACCGCGACGCGTCGACTCCGGTGAGACCCGCGACGACGGGACGAGCGGTTGCAGCCGGGACACCTCCCGGGTGCGCGCCCGGACGGCCACCCGGCTGACGACATTGGCTAAAGGCACGGCGAGCAGGAAGTTTTCGAGGCTGTAGTGACACTCCCGCTGCCGCTCGTAGCCGCGGGCGGAGACGGCGACGACGTGGCCGTCGGCCTCAGGATCCTGGCCCGCAAGGGACAGCTGCCACGTCCAGCCGCCGGGTCGGCTCGTGGGACCGGCATTCGGCACGGCCTGGTCGACGTGGGCCACGAGGCATGCGACGGCCTCTTGGCAGCGCTCGAGGTCGCTAAAGGCTGCCGGGCAGCGTCCGAGGACGTGGTTGTTGCCCCCGACCAGGCGCCAGTGGAACTCGGGGCCGGCCCTGCCCACCGGAGGACGAGTCATCACGGCAAGGAACAGGAAGCGGGGCACCGACACCCGCTCCCCCTCGCCGTGGTCCACCGCGACGACGTGGCTACGCAACGTCGCCGGCGTGGTCCCTTGGGGACCGGCGCCTGACGGTGGACTGCCTGGTGGAGCACGGGGCTTCGTCCAGGAGAACGCAGGACATCGACCAGGTGTACGCAGAGCGCGTCGAGGGACAGGGCCTACGGCAGGACGGCCCTCAGGACGCAGTGGCGCGCAGCAGATCAGGTTCGAGGTAGATCGCCCGCGCCAGGGGGACGGCCGAACGGACCCGGGCCTCTGCCTCATCGATGGCCGTGGCCAGCTCGGCGACCGTCAACGACGGGGAGACGCCGATCTTGGCGGCGACGAGCAGCTCGTCCGGCCCGATGTGCATGGTCTTGAGGTGGATGACGCTGGTGACGGCTGATCCGTCCATGAGCGCCTCTCGCACCTTGGCGACGTCCTGCGGTGTGCCGCCCTCGCCGATGAGTAGTCCGCGCATCTCGATGACGAGGAACACCGCGATGACCAGCAGCAGGACCCCGATCGCCATGGTGCCGAGTGCGTCCCAGAGCAGGTCTCCGGTGACGGCCGCGAGCACGATGCCGATCAGCGCGAGCAGCAGACCGACCAGCGCGCCGAGGTCCTCGAGCAGGACGACCGGGAGCTCGGGGCTCTTGGCGGTGCGCACGAAGTGCCACCACGACTGGTCACCCTTGACCTTCTTGGACTCCACGATGGCCGTCCGGAAGGAGAAGGCCTCGGCGACGATCGCGAACAGCAGGATGCCGATCGCGACACCCGGGGCGTTCAGCTCCTCACCCTTGCCGGCCTCCTCCAGCTTGTGGAAGCCCTCGTAGAGGGAGAACAACCCACCGAGGGAGAACAGCACGAGAGCCACGACGAAGGCCCAGAAGTAGCGCTCGCGGCCGTAGCCGAACGGGTGCTCCTCGTCGGCAGCCTTCTTCGCCCGCTTGCCGCCGAGCAGCAGCAGCCCCTGGTTCCCCGAGTCGGCCACCGAGTGCACCGACTCGGCGAGCATGGCACTGGAGCCGGTGACCAGGAAGCCCACGAACTTGGCGACGGCGATGGCTGCGTTGGCGAGCAGCGCCGCGACGACCGCCTTGGTGCCGTGTCCGTCCCCGCCCGCGCTCATACCGCAGTCCCGGCGGGGGCGATCCGCTGCTTGAGATCAGAGATGGCTCCGACCGGCGTGGGGTCGAGGCCCTGGAGGAGCGCGAGGTAGGTGGTGGCGTAGTCCACGACACCGATCAGCGAGGCGAGCCGGGCGAAGGGCGTCTGCCCCTCTGCGCGTAGCTGCACGACAGGGACGTCCCGCTCAGCAGCGAGCTCGGCGACGACGTCGGCCCGGGCGGCGACCTGCGGGTGCTCCTCGGAGTCGCGCAGCAGCACGAGGGCGAGCCGCGTCCCGTCTCCGTCGTCCTCGCCCCGGTCGCGGAACAGGTCGTCGCTCGGGGCGACGGACGCGGCGAACGGCCCGTCGAGGGCCACCACCTGGTTGTGGGCTGCCTCGGGCAGGACCCCCCAGGCCGCTGGGAGCTTGGCGTTCTCGTTGAGCTGGCAGGCGAAGCGGTAGGCGGCTGCGGCGGTCAGGGCGGACGTGCCCCACACCACGGGCAGGGCCCCTTCGAGGTCGAGGGCGAGCCGCTTCGCGGTGTTCACCATGGAGTCCGCGTCCGGCCGGCACCGGTCGGCGACCTGCTCGAGCATGACCGCGGCCCCCTCGACGGTCTCGGGGGACGCGGCCAGCAGGCCGAGCCCGGAGGCGGCCACGATCAGGGGGGTCGACAGGGCCCAGACGCTGGCCCGCGGCTGCCGACCCTGGACCACCGGGACGAACACCGCGCGGCCCCGCTGCCCGAGGTCGTCGAGCGGCGAGTCGGACCGACCGACCACGAGCAGCCGGCAACCTCGGCGGACCGCCTCCTCGAGGGCCGACAGGGTCTCTTCTGTCGCACCCGAGCACGAGACGGCGATGACGAGGTCGACCGGACCGACCCAGGCAGGGAGCCCGTAGCCGCGATGGCTGACGATGGGCACGGGGCTGCCCGCTCCGGCCACTGCCGCGAGCACGTCACCGGCCACACCGGAGCCACCCATGCCGCAGACGATGACGGCTCGGGGCCGCCCGTCGTCGTTCAGCGAAGCGACACCGGCCTCTGCCGCGAGGACGGCCGCCTCGCGCACCTGAGCCGCGCTGGAGGCCACCGCGCGCAGCATCCCCCCGGGGTCGGCGGACTCCAGGCGCGCCAGGTCGTCCAGGACCCCGCCGCCCGAGATCACGTCTGGCGGGCTTCGTCGGCCAGCATGACAGGGATGTCGTCGCGGACCGGGTAGGCCAGGCCGCACGACATGCAGACCAGCTCCTCAGCGTCCTCGTCGGCGCGCAGCGGGCCGATGCAGGCCGGGCAGGCGAGGATCTCGAGCAGTGCGGCATCCAGCTTCATGCGCGCACTCTAAGCGAGGCCCCCGGAGCGAGCTCCGTCGTCAGCTGCGGATGAGCTCGAGCACCTCGTCGCGCACCCGTTCCATCGTCGCCTGGTCAGGTGCCTCGACGTTCAAGCGCAGCAACGGCTCGGTGTTGGACGCGCGCACGTTGAACCACCAGCCCTCTGGAGACTCGACGGTGAGGCCGTCCAGCTCGTCGAGCTGCAGACCGGCGTGGCGCTCCCTGATCTGCGACACCTTGGCCGCCTGGTCCTGGACCGTCGAGTTGATCTCCCCGCTCGCGGCGTAGCGGTCGTAGGTCGTGAGCAGCTCCGAGAGGGTTCCCTCGGACGTGCCGAGGGCGGCCAGTGCGTGCAGGGCAGCCAGCATCCCTGAGTCGGCGTTCCAGAACTCCGAGAAGTAGAAGTGGCCGGAGTGCTCGCCGCCGAAGATGGCCCCCGTACGCGCCATCTCAGCCTTGATGAACGAGTGCCCGACCCGCGTTCGCACGGGGGTGCCACCGCTCTCCCGGATCACCTCCGGCACGACGTGTGAGGTGATCAGGTTGTGGATGACCGTTGCACCAGGCGTCTTGGTCAGCTCGCGATGAGCGATGAGCGCCGTGAGGACCGACGGGCTCACGATGACGCCGCGCTCGTCGATCACGAAGCAGCGGTCGGCGTCACCGTCGAAGGCGAGGCCGAGGTCGGCCCCCTCGGCCATGACGCGCTCCTGGAGGTCGGCCGTGTTGGCCGGGTCGATCGGGTTCGCCTCGTGGTTCGGGAAGCTCCCGTCGAGCTCGAAGTACATCGAGGTCGTGTCGAGCGCGAGCCCCTCGAAGACGGCAGGGACCGTGTAGCCGCCCATGCCGTTGCCCGCGTCGACGACCACCTTGAGCGGGCGGATCGACTCGATGCCCGGGACGAGCTCCTTCATGTAGGCGGCGTAGCCGGCGAGGACGTCCTGCTGCGTGACCGTTCCGGGCGCGCCGTCGTAGGCCGGGATGCCCCCGTCGAGGAAGGCCTCGGCGTCGGCGCGGATCTGGGCCAGCCCGCTGTCCTGGCCCACGGGACGCGCGCCGGACAGGCACAGCTTGATGCCGTTGTAACTGGCCGGGTTGTGGCTCGCCGTGAACATCGCGCCGGGTACGTCGAGGGTGCCGGCTGCGTAGTAGAGGAGGTCGGTCGAGCCGAGCCCCGCCTCGACGACGTCGACGCCCTGGCTCGTCACGCCCTCGGCGAACGCGGCGGACAGCTCCACGCCCGACTCGCGCATGTCCCGGGCGGTGACGATGCGAGGCGCCCCGGTGAACCGGGCGAACGCCGCGCCAAGGGCTCTCGCGATCTCGGGGTCGAGCTCCGACGGCACGAGACCGCGTACGTCGTAGGCCTTGATGATGGACGACAGGTCACGAGTCACGCCGTGACACTAGTGGGGACACGCGAGGGGGCCCGGGCCCGACCACCGAGGGCCCGACCACCGAGGGCCCGACCACCGAGGCCCGGCCACCAAGGGCCCGGCCGTGCAGGGTGGCTAGGCCGCCTTGTGCTTCTGCGCCTTGCCCAGCACCGTGGCGATGTCGAGCGGACGGCCGCCCTGTGTCCACGAGCGGCGTTCGCAGGCGTGGCACGAGGCGAAGTCGACGGACGTGCCGTCGGTGAGCGTCATCGTGATCGAGGTGACCCGGTTCCCCGCGCACGTGGTGCAGACGGCGAGAGAGCGGGCGGGGGCGGTAACGAGCGACATGGGGACTCCTCAGGGGGCGGGCATCTGCTCCGTTGCATCGGCCATCTGGCCGATCCCTTGAGGATGTGGAGGTTCTGGGGCGAAGCGGACATACCGCTTGCTGGTTCGACCCGCTCGGCTCAGCCAGGCGTCGGCAGGGCGCGCAGGTGGCCCCGTCGCCCGGTGCCCGCGTCGCGTCCCTCACCGAGCAGGCCGTGCGTGGGTCGGGCCGCTTCGCGCACCGCGTCAGCCAGCGCCTCGAGGTCGTCGCTGCTGCGCGAGCGGGTGACCTCAGGGTGCTGAGGCTGGTGGCGGACGACCTCCCAACCGCGGGGCGCCGTGAGGCCCTGGGCGTGGTCGTCGCACAGGTCGTAGCAGTGCGGCTCGGCGTGGATGGCCAGCGGCCCCACCACGGCGGCCCGGTCGGCGTAAACGTAGGTGAGCGTCGCCACGGCAGGGAGGGCGCACGCAGTACGGGAGCAGCGCCGGACAGAGCTCACGTCCGGGACGGTAGCCGTCCGGGCCCCGAGGGGCCAGCGACGCGCCGTCTCGTCTGATCACGGTTGGGGCGGCCTCCCACTACCCTCGGGCTGTGGACAGCGCTCGCCAGGCCCGCCGCCGACGCCGGGACCGGCACGGCCGGGGGCTCCGCGGGCCGCTGGTCCCCGCGGTCGTCCTGCTCGGTGACCGCGAGCTGCGGGTGCCCGCCGCCCAGACCCGTGGAGAGCGGTTCGACGAGCTCGTCCTCGACGCCGTCGAGGACCTGGAGCTGCGCTGGGCTGCCGAGCTCGCGGGAGTGGAGTTCGCGGTCGAGGACGTGCCGATCGTGGCGCTGGGTGCAGAGGAGTCGCTCGACGACGACGTCGTCGTGGACGAGACCTCCGGCGGAGCTGTGCCCCTGGGCCGCCTGCTCCCGGCGGGGGTCGATGCGCGGGGTCGGACGACCGCTGCCCGCGTCGTGGTCTACCGCCGTCCGCTCGAAGCGCGAGCAGCCGACCGCCTCGACCTCGCCGAGCTCGTTCGCGAGGTCGTCGTGGACCAGGTCGCGCGCCTGCTGCAGGTGGACCCGGAGGACGTGGATCCGGCCGTGGAGTGATCGGGACCCGGCCGGCTCAGCCGACGGCGCGCTTGAGCCGGCTCAGCCGACGGCGCGCTTGAGCCGGCGACGCTCCCGCTCGGACAGCCCGCCCCAGATGCCGAAGCGCTCGTCCTGACCCAGCGCGTACTCCAGGCAGTCGCCCTTGACGTCGCAGCCCACGCAGATGCGCTTGGCCTCTCGGGTGGACCCGCCCTTCTCGGGGAAGAACGCCTCCGGGTCGGTCTGCGCGCAGAGCGCCTGCTCCTGCCATGACAGCGCGATCGTGTCGGCGTCACCCAGGGCGGCCAGGTGCAGCGGCTCGCTCATCTCGTCTCCTCGGACCAGATCTCGGTCGGACCGGCGAGCGCCGAACCGCGGTGGGTGTCTCCGAGCCCGGATGTTCTCCGGTGCCGCGGGGGAAAGGACACTGTTGGAATTACACGCGTGTCAGGGACTTTCGTCAAGGGGTTCGGTGAACTCCGAGTGACCGCCTTGCGGCGGATGCGTCACGGGACCGGCGCATCAGGCGGACCCACCCACCTCCGGACGTCTGATCCAACGGGGCACCTCCTGAGGCGGTGGATCAGACGCAAGCCCAGCCCACCGACACGACCCTCGGGACGTCTGATCCAACGGGGCAGCCCCTGCGGCGGTGGATCAGACGCAAGCCCGGGCGCGCTCGTGGTCAGGGCTTGCGACGGCGGAACACCCCTCGTTCGCCACCTTCGACTCGTGGCTGGTCGTCCGGGTCTTCCGGTTTCGGCGCCCAACTCGAAGTCTCGACCTCGGGGGCAGGTGGAGGAAGTGAGGGGGGTGGGGCGGCAGCATCGAGTGCCCTTCCGGGCCCTGGCACCTCCGGCATCGCGTCGAGCCGGCCCTTCCGGTCCGAGGTCGGCCGGTCCGGGGTCGACGCCTCGCGGCCGTTGGTGGCGGGCTTGCCGGCATCTGGGGCCGCTGGAGCCGGCCGCTGCTGACCGGGTTCGGCCGAGCCCGGCGCAGGCGCAGCTGGCGAGGAGGTCGTCGGCGCGGCGGTCGCGGGCGAGCTGGCTGAGGGTCCGCGCGCCTGCACCGTTCGGGTCGGTGAGCCTTCTTGAGTCGCAGAGACCTTGCCCGGGCCACGAACGACGGTCCCCTCACGACGGCGGTTGGGCTGGCCTGCCGTAGCGGCGATCGTCCGGTTGCCCACCCGACGCTCCGGCCCGGGCCGCTCCCCGCTCGATCTCGTCCCTGACGTGAGCTCGCTGGCGGACGCAGACGCCGTGGCGGGCGACGTGGCCGCCTCCGGGGAGCCCGATGGCTCCGTCGAGGCTGATGACCCCGGAGCCGGAGGCTGAGGTCCGGGACCGCGCGGCGGGACCTCAGGCGCTCGCGACCCGCTCGGGGACGACCCCCCCGGATCGCCGGTCAGACGCCCGACCGGCTCGGGCAGCGCTCCCGCCGAGCCCCGCGGGCTCGGCGCGGCGACCTCGCGGTAGCGCTGGGCGTCCCGGGCGTCGCGGCGGCGCGTGAGCGCGTCCCCGACGCGGCCGGCCAGGGCCGTCCGCTCACGCGACGACAGACCGCTGGCGAACGCGTCGAGCACGTCGTGCAGCACCCGGTCACGCTCCGCCTCGAGCAACCGGTCCCGCTGATCCAGGTAGTCCACGAGGGCGTGACCCGCCTCGGACAACCGCTCGGTGCCCGCGTCCAGGTCCTGGCCCGCGCCTGCAACGCTCTCCACCACTCTGACCAGCTCTGTGCGGACCCGGTCCATCTGAGCCTGCATCTCGATGCGGACCTCGCGCACGACCCCTTCGGCGACGGCCTTTGCTCCCTGGACCACCTCGAACGTTCGAGTCGGCCACTCGTCACGGAAGCCGCCGACGGCCAGCTGGAGCTCGGCAGAGCTGACGCGCAGAGCCTCGAGCCCCTCGGTCACCCGGGCTGTCTGCTCCCCGCCCCCGGACACCGCCGTGCCCATCACGTCCATCCGCTCGGTCAGCTGGCTCGACGTGCGGTTTACCGTGACGTCGAAGGAGTCGATCCGCTCCCCGAGCGCTGCGAGCCGCTGTTCGCCGACGTCGAGCCGCTGTCCGGTGGTGTCGAGCAGCTGAGTGCGCAGTTCGTCCCCGCTCGCTGCCACGCCTGCCCGCAAGGCCTCGAGCGCCTGCTGAGCCTCGAGCCGCTGCCGCTCGGCGAGCGCCGTCAGCGCTTCGAGCCGTTCCAGCGACTCACCCGACCGGGCGGTGCTCTCACCGACCTCCTCGCCGACCTCGACCAGTCGCCTTGTCAGCGTGGCCTCGAGCTCTGCCACCCGGGACTCGAACGCGCCCTCCAGGGTCAGGACCCGTCCGCCCAATGAGGTGGCCAGCTCGTCGAGGCGTCCAGCGAGCTCGCCGCGCAGCTCGCCGAGACCGGCCTGGGTCTGGTCGAGCCGCAGTTGCAACTCCGTGTCCCGCGCGGCAGCCGTGGCAGCCGTGGCAGCCGCGGCAGCCGCGGTCGTCCGGCCCAGCTCGTCGGAGAACTCGGTGAACCGCGAGAGCACAGCGCCATGCGCATCGTCGACCCGCGCCGCCATCTGCTCGCTCTGCGTCTGGGCCGTCGTGCCGAGGTCGTCGCGGAGGGAGGCGACAGACGTGCTCAGGGCCTCAGCGGTGTCGGCAACGATCCGGGCCTGCGCGACCCGCATCGATTCGTCGAGCTGCTCCAGCTGTGTTCTTACCCCGAGCAGCGATTCGTCCAGCCCCGGGCGGAGGGCGTCGAGGCGCTCCGCTGCGGCAGCCCATCCCGTCGTCGCCTCGGCCCGGAGCTCAGCCAGCGCAGCCGCCTGAGCTGCTTGAGTCTGCTCGCTCGTCTCGTCGAGCCGCCCCCGCAACGCCTCGACCCGACCCGCAGCCGCCTCATCACGCGACACCAGATCCGCCTGCAGGGACTGCGCCGTGCTTCCGAAGCGCTCGGTCACCTCGTCCAGTTCGCTGCGCGTCTCCTCGCGACTCTCAGCCAGCGCCACGGTGAGCGACCGACCGAGCTCGGACAGCGAGCGGTCGACGACGGACGCGAACCCCTCGAGCGCCCCGCGAACGGTCACGGCCAGGTCGCTCACCGCCTGGCGGTCCTCGCGGGCCTCGGCCCGGCCCGACTCGAGCGAGGCGACCAGCTCGGCCCGCAGCGCTTCGTCACGCTCGGCCAGGTCGGAGCGGAGCCGGTCGAGCAGGCTCCCTCGGAGCTGGTCCAGCCGGGCGTCCAGGACGTCGTGCCGCTCGGCGGCAAGCGCCTCAGCCTCCGCGCCGTCGGCGAGGATCCGCTCGTCGAGCTCCGCCACGGTGCCCGTCAGGGCGCTGAGGGTTGCCGTCGTGGTGCCCGCACCCTCGCGAGCCAAGGCCTCGAGCCGCTCGGAGACCGCGTCGAGGGTGTCCTCGAGCACGGCGAGCCGCGACTCGAGGGTGGTTCGGGCCTCGTCCAGCGCCGAGGCCTGCGCCGCCGCCGTCTCGCTCTGGCTCTGCATTGCGGCAGCCAGGACCCGGGAGACGTCCTCGCTGACGCCGTCGAGGCGCTGGCCCACCGTGATGGACAGCTGGGACGTGAGGGCGTCGAGCCGCTCGCCGGTCTCGACCGGGACCTGTCGGAAGCCCTGGCGGACCTCGTCGGACAGCGGCGGCAGGACGTCGGAGAGCTCCTCCACCCGTCCCGCGACCAGCTCGAGGCGGGCGGCGAGGCCCTGGACCCGCTGGGCGAGCTCGCTGGTCTGCTCGCGCCCCGCGTCCAGCGAGCCGCTCAGCCGTGCGCCGAGTCCTTCGACGTCCTCCCGCACAGCGCCGGTGTCGGTCCGCAGCGAGGTGAGTCCGGCGCGTACGCCCCCGATCTCCGTCCGGAGCGCGCCGACGAGGGCCGCGACGGCGGCACCCTCGCCCGGCTCGTCGACGGACGCAGCTGCCAGACGCTCGATGCGTCGTGTCAGCGCGTCGGGGTTCTCGGCGGTGCTCACAGCCACTCCCAGGCTCGATGTGGGCGAAGCGTAGTGGCGCAGGGGCCTTACGTCGGTGAGGCCAGCGGGAGCGCCTCGCCCACTGTCGGGGGGCGAACGGCCCGGGCGGCCATCAGACGCTCCGAGGAGACGGAGCCGTACGTCGTCGTGCGCTGCCGGGGCGTGCGGCCGGCGTCGCGCACCATCGCCTCCAGCTCCTCGACCGAGCGGCGCGAACCGTGCTGAGACCCGGCCATGCGGCTGATGGTCTCCTCCATCAGGGTGCCGCCGAGGTCGTCCACCCCGCCGGCAAGGACCTGCGCGCAAGCGACCGGCCCGAGCTTCACCCAGGAGCACTGGACGTGGTCGATCCTGCCGTGCAGGACCAGCCGCGCGACGGCGTGCACCGCCCGGTTGTCCCGCACAGTCGGGCCGGGGCGCGCGATGCCCGCGAGGTAGAGCGGGGCGGACGTGTGTACGAAGGGCAAGGGGACGAACTCGGTGAAGCCGCCGCTCTCACCCTGGAGCCGGGCGAGCAGCTGCAGGTGCGCGACCCAGTGGTGCGGCTGGTCGACGTGGCCGTACATCATCGTGCTGGTCGTCGGGATCCCCAGCCGGTGCGCCGTCTGCACGACCTCGATCCACTGGGCCGTCGGCAGCTTGCCCTTGGTGAGCACCCAGCGCACGTCGTCGTCGAGGATCTCGGCCGCCGTACCGGGCAGGCTGTCCACACCCGCCTCCCTCGCAGCGAGTAGGAACTCTGCGATCGAGACCGACATGCGGGCCGCCCCGTTCACCACCTCCATCGGGCTGTAGGCGTGCAGGTGCAGTCCGGGGGCGGCGCCCTTCACCGCCCGGGCCAGGTCCAGGTAGGCCGTTCCGGGCAGCTGCGGGTCGATGCCGCCCTGCATGCAGACCTCGGAGGCGCCGACGTCCCAGGCCTCCCGGGCCCGCCCGGCGACCTCGTCGAGCGAGAGCGTGTAGGCGTCGGCGTCGGTACGGCGCTGGGCGAAGGCGCAGAAGCGGCAGCCAGTGTAGCAGACGTTGGTGAAGTTGATGTTCCGGTTGACGACGAACGTCACCTCGTCGCCCACGGTGTCTCGACGCACCTCGTCAGCGAGGTCGCAGACCGCCTCGAGGTCCTTCCCGTCTGCGGTGATCAGGGCGAGCGCCTGGGCGCCGGTCAGTGCGGCCGGCCGGTCCCGTGCGACGCGCAGGGCCTCGGCCACCTCGGCGTCGAGTCGTTCCGGCGCCGTCGTGGCGCGCTGCACCGGAACGGCGTCGCGCACGGCGTCCCAGTCGCCGTAGACGTCGTCGAAGTCGGTGCGGCGGTCCGTGGTGCGGCCCACCGTGTCGACGGTGGCGTGCAAGTCGGTGCGCCCCGACTGGACCAGGCCACCGTCGGGCTCCTGCCAGGGCAGACCGGCAGGGCGTACGTCGGCGGCGAGCCCGTCCGGCCCGGCGAGCGCAGCGACGTGGCCGGCCAGGCGCGGGTCGAGCCACGGCTCGGTCAGGTAGGGCGGATGGGCAGTGAGCCGCTCCCGGAGCTCGAAGCCTGCGGCGGCGGTGGCAGCGGCGAGGGCCTGGATCTGCGGCCACGGCCGCTCGGGGTTCACGTGGTCGGGGGTGAGCGGGGAGACGCCGCCCCAGTCGTCGACCCCGGCGCGCAGCAGCAGCGCCGTCTCAGCGAGGTCGACGAGGTTCGGAGGCGCCTGAACGCGCATCCGCGGGCCCATCACGACGCGGGTGACGGCGACGGCGGCGAGATACTCCTCCATCCCGGCATCGGGGGTCGAGCGCATCGCTGTGTCGTGCTTGGCGCGGAAGTTCTGGACGATCACCTCCTGCACGTGGCCGTGCCGCCGGTGGGACGCCCGGATCGCGAAGACGGTCTCTGCCCGGTCCCGGGTGGTCTCGCCGATGCCCACGAGAAGCCCTGTGGTGAAGGGGATCGCGTGACGACCGGCGTCCTCCAGCGCCTGCAGGCGGACAGCGGGCACCTTGTCCGGACTGCCCGCGTGGGCTGGGACGTCCGCCGTCGTCTCGAGCATCATCCCCATCGACGGGGCGACGGGCTTGAGGCGCTGCAGCTCTGCCCACGACATGACGCCCGGGTTCAAGTGGGGCAGCAGCCCCGTCTCCTCGAGCACGGCGACGGCGCAGGCCCGGACGTACGCCAGGGTGCTGTCGTAACCCGCCTCGTCGAGCCAGTCGCGAGCCGCGTCCCAGCGGTCCTCCGGGCGGTCCCCCAGGGTGAACAGCGCCTCCTTGCAGCCCAGCGCCGCTCCGGCCCGGGCGATGTCGAGCACCTCGTCCAGGCTCAGGAACGGAGCAGGCAGCCGTCCGGGGACGGTCGCGAAGGTGCAGTAGTGGCAACGGTCGCGGCACAGGCGGGTCAGCGGGATGAACACCTTGCGGGAGTAGGTCACGGTGCCCGGGCGGCCGGCGTCGACGAGCCCCGCGTCCCGGACCCGGCCGGCGACCCCCATCAGCGACTCGAGGTCGGCGCCCCGGGCCGACATCAGGACGGCTGCCTCGTCGAGGTCCAGCGTCTTGCCGTCCCGCGCCCGAGCCAGCGCGCGACGCATGCCCGGCTCCATAGCTCGACAGTACGTCCGGCCCTCCGCGCAGTTCGACCGGGCGCGACCCACGTCCCGCGGCTCAGGCGCCGCCAGGCGGACGAGCGAGCACCAGGGCGGCGGCGCCGAGCTGGTTGGACACGGCCTCGAGGCTCCGGCCCTGGTCACGGATCCAGTGACCGACCTGCTCGGCCGCCACGCCCGCCAGCAGCAGCTCGGCACGCAGCTCGGGGTCCGGCGCTCGCGCCTCACGGAGCAGGTACGTGCAGTGCTGACGCCAGAAGGCGTGCGCCCCCGTGCGCAGCCGGGCTCCGGGGCTGGAGGTCTCGGACATCAGCACGAGGTCCAGCGAACGGTCCAGGAGGGCGAGGTAGCCCAGGAGGAACGCGCCAAGGCGCTCGGCTGGCGCCGCCCCGGGCCCGAGCGGCGGCGGGCCGGACAGGATCGCCTGCTGCAGCTCGCGCTCCCGCTGGTCGAGCAGCGCGACGGCAAGGCCACCCTTGTCGACGAACCGCCGGTAGAGCGTGCCCTTGCCGACGCCGGCTGCTGCGGCGATCTCGTCCATGGTCACGCCGACCACGCCCCGCTCGGCGAACAGCCCCTCGGCGGCCGCGAGGACCCGGAGGCGGTTGCGAGCTGCGTCCGCCCGCTCATGGACGACGCCGACGCCCAGCACCGGCAGCTCTGGCCGACACCGAGGAGCCTGGGCTCTTGGCAAAACGGACTCTGGTCCGTTACGATCGGGAGGCACAGCCGGACTCTAGTCCGGTTGCCGTCGCCAGGCCAAGCCCGGTCCGGCGGCGACTCCGCAGAGGGAAGGCACGCTCATGACAGCCACGATCGACCGCCCCGAGGTCCAGGCCGGTATCGACGCCGGGACGCTCGTCCTCGTCGACGCCCTGGCCGAGTCCTACTACGCCCAGGCGCACCTGCCTGGCGCGATCAACCTCGTCGCCGACGACGTCGACGCCGACGCCGCGGCGCTGCTGCCCGACAAGGACGCCGCGATCGTCACGTACTGCGCGAACCCCGCCTGCCCCAACAGCGGCCAGGTCGCAAACCGGCTCGAGGCGCTCGGCTACACGAACGTCCGCGCGTACCCGGGCGGCATCCAGGACTGGTCCGAGGCCGGGCTGCCCGTCGAGACCGGCGTCCCCGCCACCACCTGAGAACGCCGGCCGGCCGGGCAGCCTGAGCCCGGCCGGTCAGCGTGCAGACGTGGTGACGGGCGTCAACCGGTGCGGGTCGACGCCGCCCACTGCTGGGCCGCTCGCCGGTCGGCCTTGCCGGTGCTGCCGAGCGGGATCTCGTCGACCCGGTGGACGACGTCGGGCACCTTGAACGGCTCGACCCGGCCCCGGCCCCACGCCCGCAGGTCCGTCGGCGCGACCTCCTCCCCCGGGTGCAGCACGACGAGCAGGTGGATGCGCTCGCCCAGCACCTCGTCGGGGACGCCGGTGCACAGAACCACCGCCACGGCAGGGTGTTCGGCGTACACCGCCTCGACCTCGAGGGGCGACACCTTCATCCCGCCCCGGCTGATCAGCGTGCCCGCCCGACCCGCGAGCTGCAGGCGACCATCGGCCCGTACCGTCGCCAGGTCACCCGTTCGCAGCCAGCCGTCGACGACCGCCGCCGTCGTCGCCTCCGGGTCGTCGAGGTAGCCGGTCATCAGGAAGTCGGTCCGCACGCGAAGTTCACCGATCCCGCCGGGGGCCACGGGCTGGGACGCCTCGTCCACCACCACGGCCTCGACGCCGGGCGAGGGCATCCCGAGCAACCCGGCGTCCCGGTCGTAGTCCCGAGGCCGGACGATGAAGTCCGACGTGCTGGTCTCGGTCATCCCGAACACGTCAGCAACACCCGCGTGAGGCAGTGCTTCGCGCACGGCCCGCCCGAGGCCGGGCGGCAGGACTTCTCCGCCGCTGATGAGCAAGCGGGGCGAAGCGAGCGCACTGAGCGCCGTCCGCTCCCGGTCGCCCAGCAGCGGCAGCAGCATGCGGAGCATGGTGGGCACGACGGCGAGCCGCTCGACCGGCTCCGTCATCAACGTCGTGAGCGTCGAAGCGGCGTCGAACTTCGGGTGGAGGACGACGCGGCCCCCGCTCAGCAGGGTCAGCAGCGTCACCCAGTGCGCGTAGACGAAGGACAGCTGCAGGACCAGCAGCGTGGTGGCGCCCTTGCCGGGGGCGAACGGCAGCACCTGGTCGATGGCCGCGAGCTTGCCGGCGAAGGCCTGATGGCCGAGGACGACGCCCTTCGGCTGGCCGGTCGAGCCGGAGGTGAACAGGACGTACGCGGAGTCCGCGCTCACCTCCGCCGGCACGCGACCGGGGGTCGGGGTCCGCCAGCCGTCCGGCGCTCGTCCGCTGAGGTGACCGGCCCCGGTCCGCGCACCCAGCCCGGCGACGACGGAGGGGGGCGAGGAGCGGTGCACGGGGACGATCACCCCGCCCGCTCGCCAGACGCCGATCATCGCCGCGACGTCGAGGGCCTGGTTGGACACCGGCACGATCACCGGCATCGCCGGTTGGAGGCCCGCGGCCCTCAGGCGAGCCGCCTCGTCGTCAGCAGCCGAGCCAAGCTGCCGGTAGGTGAGGGAGGCGTCCTCGGCGAGCAGTGCAGGGGCGTCCGGGTGGGCGGCGCAGGCGGCGGCGACGAGCGAGTCGAGCCTGGTCGGCGTCACGTGGGGCACTATACGAAGGCGTCCACAGGCAGGGAGTGACATGGCCAGCATCACGGTGGAGACCCGAGGTCCGGTTCGCCTCGCCGTCATCGACAACCAGCCGACGCGCAACGCGTTCACCAGCGAGATGGCCCTCGACCTGTCGGCCGCGCTCGACGAGGCCGAGGCTGACCCGGGCGTGCGCTGCGTCGTCGTGACGGGCGCCGGTGACCAGGCGTTCTCCAGCGGGCACGACCTGTCCGAGGTCCTCGCCCACCCCGAGAACGCCAGCGACCCGGTGAAGAACGCAGCGTTCGTCCGGCCGACGACGATGACGACGCCGGTGCTCGCCGCCGTCAACGGCGCTGCGTACGCGGCCGGCTTCATCCTCGCGATCTCGTGTGACCTGCGCATCGCCTCACGCAACGCCGCCTTCGGTGCGAGCGGGGCCCGGATCGGGCTGCTGCCGGTGGGCGGCCAGCTGTCCCGTCTGGTCGACCTCGCGTCGTACTCCGTGGCCTTCGAGCTCACCGCCACCGCAGCGCCGATGCCCGCCGAGCGGGCCCACCAGGTAGGGCTGGTCAGTCGCCTGGTCGAGCCCGGGCAGGCCCTCGACGCGGCGCTCGAGATGGCGCAGACCATCGCCACGAACTCCCCCGCAGTCGTGCGGTCGGTCAAGGTGGGGCTGCGGCGCACCCTGCGCGAGGGGCTCGATGCCGGGCTGCGCTACGAGCAGGAGCAGGCGGCGGTCCTGCGGTCCCTGCCGGACGGGGCCGAGGGTGTCCAGGCGTTCCTGGCCCGCCGGCCGCCGGTCTACCCCGACGCTCCGGTAGACCTCCCGGGCCTGTAGGGCCGGCCGCCCGTGAGCCGACCCGCCCCCTCGCCCCCCGCCGACCAGGCTGACCAGGCCGACCCGCCGGGGCGGTGGGCGGCGCTGGCGATCCTGGCCGTCGCCGTGCTGCTGTCGATGACGACGTGGTTCTCCGCATCGGCGGTGGTGCCTCAGCTGCGTGCGGAGTGGGGCCTGACGCAGGGACAGGCTGCCCTGCTGACGATCTCGGTGCAGCTGGGGTTCGTCGCTGGAGCAGTGGGGTCGGTCGTGCTGGCCCTGGCCGACGTCGTGGCACCGCGAAGGTTGATGCTCTACGGCGCCGTGGGCGCGGCGCTCGCGAACGCCGGTCTCGTGCTCGCCGACGGCCCGCTGGTCGCCGTCCCACTGCGCTTCGCCACCGGCGTGTGCCTCGCCGTGGTCTACCCGCCAGCGCTCAAGGAGATGGCCACGTGGTTCCGTCGCGGACGAGGCACCGCGCTCGGTGTGCTCGTCGGGGCGCTGACGGTGGGGTCCGCCGCCCCGCACCTGGTCAACTCCCTCGGCGGCGCCAGCTGGCGACTGGTCGTCGTGGTGTCCAGCGTGCTGACCGTCGTGGGGGGCCTGGTCGCCGCCTTCGCCGGACGTGACGGGCCGTTCCCGTTCCCCAGGACGTCCTTCGATGCCAAGCAGGCCCGGCTGGCCTTCGCCAACCGCGGGGTGCGCCTCGCGACCCTCGGCTACTTCGGGCACATGTGGGAGCTGTACGCGATGTGGGCCTGGGTCCTCGTCTTCCTCACCGACGCCTTCGACCGGGCAGGTCGGTCGGGCCGGGCCGGACCGGCCTTCGCCACCTTCGCGGTGATCGGGATCGGTGGCCTCGGCTGCTGGGTCGGCGGGATCCTCGGCGACCGGTGGGGCCGCTGCCGCCTCACCGCCCTGGCGATGCTCATCTCCGGCAGCTGCGCGCTGGTCATCGGCCTGCTGCGCGACGCGCCGCTCCCTGTGCTGATGGGCGTCGCCCTGCTGTGGGGGTTCTGGGTCGTCGCCGACTCAGCGCAGTTCTCCACGGTGGTCACCGAGGTCGCCGACCAGCGCTACGTCGGCACGGCGCTCACCCTGCAGCTCGCGGTCGGCTTCACCCTGACCGTCGTCACGATCTACCTGGTCCCGGTGCTGCGCGACGGCCTCAGCTGGCAGTGGGCGTTCGCCTTCCTCGCCCCCGGCCCGTTCCTCGGCGCGATCGCGATGCTGCTGCTGCTCCGCTCCCCCTACGCCGCGAAGATCGCCGGCGGTCGCGGCTGAGCTGTGCCGGCAGGCAGACTGGGGCCATGCCCCACGCACACACCGACATCGCCTGCGCGATGGCCCACGGCGACGTCCCGGCGCCGACCGGTGACAGGCGCCTCGTCGCCGTGTTCGCCTCCCCCGTCGCGCTGCAGCTTGTGCACCTCGCGGCCCACGTCGGCTACGAGTGCGTCGTGCTCGACCCGACCGACGAGCTCGACGGCGTGGCCTGCTTCCGGACGGCAGCCGAGGCCGGGATCGACGACACCACAGACGTCGTCGTCACCGACCACGACCGGCCGGAGCTCGGCGACGTGCTGGCCGCTGTGCTCGAGCGGCCCGCGCGCTGGGTCGGCGTCATGGGGAGTCCGCGCCACACCGCACCCCATGTCGCGGCCCTCCAAGAGCGCGGCACCGCCCCCGAGGACGTCGCGAGGGTCCACCGGCCGATCGGGCTCGACATCGGGTCCCGCTCCCCCGCCGAGATCGCCGTCGCGACCGTGGCCGGCCTGCTGGCCGACCGGGCGGGCCGCTCGGGCGGCACCTACGAGGTGAGCCCGTGAGCGGCCGCCTGAGGGTCACCGCCCTGGCCGGCGGCGTCGGCGGTGCGCGCTTCCTGCGAGGGGTGAGGGCCGCCGTGCCCGACGCCGAGCTGACCGTGATCGTCAACACGGGCGACGACATCACGCTGTACGGCCTGCGGATCTGCCCCGACCTCGACACCGTCATGTACACCCTCGGCGGCGCCATCGACGAGGAGCGCGGCTGGGGCCGCGTCGACGAGACCTGGGGGGCCAAGACCGAGCTCGAGGCGTACGCCGCGCCGGCCGCCTGGTTCGGGCTCGGCGACCGCGACCTCGCCACCCACCTGGTGCGGCGCCAGATGATGGACGCCGGCTACCCGCTCGGCCAGGTCACGGCGGCGCTCTGCGACCGGTGGCAGCCGAGCGCGACCCTGCTCCCGATGAGCGACGACCGGGTCGAGACCCACGTGGTGGTGGACGTCGACGGGGCGCGCAAGGCGATCCACTTCCAGGAGTGGTGGATCAAGCACCGGGCGGCCCTGCCCGCTTCCGCGGTCGTCGCCGTCGGCGCAGAGACGGCGACGCCGGCACCCGGGGTGCTCGACGCCATCGCCGCGGCCGACGTCGTGCTCCTGCCGCCCAGCAACCCGGTCGTCAGCATCGGGACGATCCTGCAGGTCAAGGGCATTCGCGAGGCTCTCGTCGAGCGGCCCGTGGTGGGCCTGTCCCCGATCGTCGGGGGCGCCCCGGTGCGGGGCATGGCCGACGCGTGCCTGTCGGCGATCGGGGTCGAGACGTCGGCCGAAGCGGTCGGCCGGCACTACGGCGCCCGCTCGGACGGTGGGCTGCTCGACGCCTGGCTGGTCGACACCGCCGACGCGGGCGCATCGGTGCCGGGCGTCGAGGTCCGGGCCGTGCCACTGCTCATGCACGACCTGGAGGCCACGACGCTGATGGCGCGCGCGGCGCTGGAGCTGGCGGGTGCCTGACTACTCCGTGCTCGGGGTGCAGGGGTTGCCCGACGTGCGCCCTGGGGACGACCTGGCCGCGCTGATCGTCGACGCCGTCGAGCTCCAGGCCGGCGACGTCGTCGTCGTCACGAGCAAGGTCGTGAGCAAGGCGGAGGGGCGACTCGTGACCGTGCCTGAGGGCGCCGACCGCGAGGTCCTGCGCCTGCAGTCCGTGGCCGACGAGACAGTGCGCGTCGTCGCCCGACGCGGCACGACCGTCATCGCCCAGAACCGCAACGGGCTGGTGCTCGCCGCTGCCGGGGTCGACGCCAGCAACGTACGACCCGATGAGATCGCCTTGCTACCCGTCGATCCCGATGCGAGTGCGCGCGCCCTGCGGGACCGGTTGTTCGAGCTGACCGCTTGCCAGGTGGCCGTCGTCGTGTCCGACACGATGGGCCGGCCTTGGCGGGTGGGTCAGGTCGATCAGGCGATCGGCGTCGCCGGTCTCGCCCCGGTCCGGGACGCCCGCGGCACTGCAGACACCTTCGGGGCCGTCCTCGAGGTCACCGAGATCGCCGTCGCTGACGAGCTGGCGAGCGCCGCCGAGCTGGTCAAGGGCAAGGCCGACGGCGTGCCGGTCGCGGTCGTGCGCGGACTCGCGATCCCGGACGACGGGCGCGACGCGACGGCCCTCGTCCGGCCCGCCACCCAGGACTGGTTCCGGGTCGGGACCGCAGAGGCCCACCGAGACACGGTCGCGCTACGTCGTACGGTCCGATCGTTCGACTCGACCCGCCCGGTGGAGAGGGACGTCGTGCTGCGGGCCGTCGCCGCCGCAGTGACTGCCCCAGCGCCGCACCACACGACGCCGTGGCGCTTCGTCCTGGTGGAGGAGCGCGCCGAACGGCTGCTGGACGCGATGGCCGAGCAGTGGGCGAGCGACCTGCGGGCCGACGGCTTCGCCGAGGACGCGGTCGAGCGGCGGCTGCGCCGAGGGGAGGTGCTGCGGGACGTGCCCTACCTGGTCATCCCGTGCCTGGACCGAGACGGCGCCCACGACTACCCCGACCCTCGGCGGGCGGCGGCTGAGGAACGGCTGTTCCTGCTCGCAATGGGCGCTGGGATCGAGAACCTGCTCGTGCAGCTCGCCGCAGAGGGACTGGGCAGCGCGTGGGTGAGCAGCACCCTGTTCTGCCCCGACGTGGTCCGCGACGTCCTCGACCTGGACCCGGCCTGGGAGCCGATGGGGGCGGTCGCGATCGGCTACGCCGCTGCTGCTCCCGTCGAGCGGGGACCCCGCGAGGCGGAGGCATTCACCCTGCTGCGTTGAGCCACGCCGGTCAGCTCAGTGCCCGCGGTGGTCCTGGATCGCGATCCGGGGACCGAAGCGGGGCTTGGCGTAGCCGCTGCACTCCAGCAGGCGCACGACCCGGTAGCGGTGCGGCCGCCACGGCTCGAGCAGCTCGACCATGCCGGCGTCGTCGAGCGGTGACCCGGTCAGGGCCCAGCCGACGTACTGCGACAGGTGGTAGTCGCCGACGCTCAGCGCATCGCTGTCACCGAGCGCCCGCTGAGCGACCTCGGCCACGGTCCAGGCGCCAATCCCGGGCACGGCGGTCAGCCGGGCTGCCGCGGCGGCCGGCTCCATGCCGACGGTCTGCTCCAGCTTCCCGGCGTACTGCATGGCCAGGCAGATCGTGCGTGAGCGCTGAGGGCCGACTCCGGCTCGGTGCCACTCCCAGGAGGGGATCCGCCGCCAGGTGTCGGCGGTCGGCGGGACGCGCATGCCCTCGGGCGCGGGGCCGGGAGGCGCCTGGCCGAAGCGGGTCACCAGCGCGCGGAACGAGGCGCGGGCCTCCTTGCCGGTGACCTTCTGCTCGAGCACCGCGGGCACCAGGGCCTCGACCACCCGGCCGGTCCGCGGGACGCGGAGCCCCGGGTGCCGCGCGGCCGAGTCGGCGAGCAGGGCGTGGCGGGGCAGGAAGCCGTCGGCCGCGTCCCGTGCTCCGAGCAGGTCCGGCAGCCCGGCGATGACCTCGGCCGAGCCGGGCCCCCACGCCTGCGCGTGCACCTCGTGCAGGGAGGCCTGGGAGATCCGGTAGGTCGCGGGTCCGCTCGCCATCGCCGTCGTGCGCCACACGGCCCCGTCGGTCGCGACCCGGTGCGTGGGGTCCGCCGAGCCGCGTCGCAACGGGGACAGCGTCCGTCTTACGTCCACCGGGAGCTGGGGTCGCCACACCGTCTCGGCGCACCGGGTGGAGGAAGCGCCTACGGTCACGAGGAGCAGTCTGCCGCTAGGTTCGAGACCTACGCGCGTTCGACCCTCCAGCGGTCGGCGCCCGAGCACTGGAGGACCCGTGGACAAGGTGGTCGGCAGCGCAGCCGAGGCCGTTGCTGACATCGCGTCCGGCTCGTCCCTCGCCGTGGGCGGCTTCGGGCTGTGCGGTATCCCCACCGCGCTCATCGAGGCCCTGCTCGCGACCGGCGTGGACGAGCTCGAGACGGTGAGCAACAACTGCGGTGTCGACGAGTGGGGGCTCGGCATGCTGCTGGCCGCCAAGCGCATCCGCCGCACCACCGGGTCCTACGTCGGTGAGAACAAGGAGTTCGAGCGGCAGTTCCTGGGTGGTGAGCTCGAGGTGGAGCTGACCCCTCAGGGCACGCTCGCCGAGCGGCTGCGCGCGGGCGGCGCCGGCATCCCGGCGTTCTTCACCCCGGCCGGGGTCGGCACGCAGGTCGCCGACGGCGGTCTCCCGCTGCGCTTCGACGGGTCGGGCGGGGTGGCGCTGGCCTCCGAGCCCAAGGAGGTCCGGGAGTTCGACGGGCAGGCGTACGTGCTCGAGCGGGCCATCCGCACCGACTTCGCCCTGGTGCACGCCAGGTTCGGAGACCGGCACGGGAACCTGGTCTACGAGAAGACCGCGGCGAACTTCAACCCGCTGTGCGCCGCCGCCGGACGGATCACCATCGCCGAGGTCGAGGAGCTGGTCGAGCCCGGCGAGCTCGACCCGGTGCAGGTGCACACGGCCGGCATCTTCGTGCAACGCGTGGTGCACACCCCCGGTGTCGAGAAGCGGATCGAGAGAAGGACGGTGGCCCGTGCTGACGCGTGACGAGCTGGCGGCCCGGGTCGCCCAGGAGCTGAGCGACGGGCAGTACGTCAACCTCGGGATCGGGCTGCCCACGCTGATCCCCAACCACATCGCGGCCGGCGTGCACGTGGTCCTGCACTCCGAGAACGGCGTCCTCGGCGTGGGCCCCTACCCGGCCGAGGACGCCGTCGACCCCGACCTGATCAACGCCGGCAAGGAGACCGTCACAGTCCTGCCGGGCTCGTCGTACTTCGACTCGGCTGCGTCGTTCGGCATGATCCGGGGCGGTCACGTCGACGTCGCCGTCCTCGGCGCCATGCAGGTCTCCGAGCGCGGTGACCTCGCCAACTGGATGATCCCCGGCAAGATGATCAAGGGCATGGGCGGCGCGATGGACCTCGTCCACGGCGCCAAGCGGGTTCTGGTGATGATGGAGCACACCGCCAAGGGCGGCGGCCACAAGATCGTGCGCGAGTGCTCGCTGCCGATGACCGGCCTCGCCTGCATCCAGCGCATCGTCACCGACCTCGCGGTGATCGACGTGGAGCCCGAGGGCCTGGTGCTGCGCGAGACCGCCCCCGGCGTCAGCGCCGACGACGTGCGGGGGGCCACCGGGCCGGAGCTCATCGTCGCGCTCGACTGACGAGGTGCCGCGAGCACGGACTCGATGAGTGCCACAGCAGCGCCGGGCCCGGTCCAGTACGCGGCCGCGTGGCAGACGCACGTGTGCGCCGGGCAGACCGCCCAGGTCCTCAGCACTGCCGACCCGGCCAGTCAGGGAGTGCTTGCGGTCATCGGCGGCGCGGACCCGTACGGCCTCACCGCTCAGATGAGCACCGTCTGGCGCGAGCCGGTGGCGCCATGCCAATTGGATCGCCTGCCGGTACGACGACCCTCCACCTCGGCGACGTGCTCGACCTGCACACGGGTGGCGCACCCCGTGACCCGCGAGGCGGAGGGTGCTTGTCCGGCTGAGCTCAGCGCGACGCAGGAGTGAGTCCAGCGCGCTTTCGACCCTCGACGGCGTACGCGACCCCGAACCCGACGAGCCACGCGGTGTTGACGAGCGCCGACGGGGTGTTCCCCTTCGCCACCCACCCGGCGACGATCAGCAGCGCCCCGCCCTGCGCGGCGGCGTACAGCAGCGGTTCGCGCCGTCGCCACAGGCGCAGGAAGCCGGGGGTGAACACGGTCACCGGCACGGCGAGTGAGTAGCCGCAGACGAGCACGGCGGTGGACGGTGACATGCAGCCAGTCTGGGGGCGGGGGCGGGGCACCGCACCTGCGCGTGCGCCTGTCGGGGAGACTGCCGTCGTGACCGACGCGCCCCGAGCCGATCTGACCCGGGTCCAGGACGAACCCCGAGAGCTGCGCGCAGAGGACGCGTTCGACGTGGGCGCGCTGCACACGTGGTTGTCCGACCGGGTCGACGGTCTCGGGGACCCGCCTCTGGTGCGCCAGTTCGGCGGCGGCGCCTCGAACCTCACCTACCTGCTGCAGTACGCCGACCGCGACCTCGTGCTGCGCCGCCCGCCTGCAGGGGCCAAGGCCGCCTCGGCCCACGACATGCGCCGGGAGCACCGGGTGCAGGACAGCCTGCGGCCGCACTACCCGTACGTCCCTCGCATGGTCGCGTTCTGCGGCGACGACGCGGTGCTCGGCTCGGACTTCTACGTCATGGAGCGCCTGCGCGGCACGATCCTGCGAGGTCGCCTGCCGGGCGGGATGTCGCTGTCCGAGGAGCAGGCCGCTGCGCTTGGGCGGCACGCGGTAGACAGCCTCGTCGCACTGCACCAGGTGGACGCAGCAGCAGCCGGCCTGAGCGACCTCGGCCGCGGCTCCGGCTACGTGGGGCGCCAGGTGGCGGGCTGGTCGGAGCGCTACCGACAGGCCCGCACCGACGACGTCCCGGACTTCGCAGCGGTCATCCAGTGGCTGGACCGCCACCAACCTGCCGACGTGCGAACCTGCCTGATACACAACGACTTCCGGCTTGACAACCTGGTCCTCGACGCGGACCTGCAGGTGGTCGGCGTCCTCGACTGGGAGATGGCGACCCTCGGCGATCCGCTCATGGACCTCGCGAGCGCCCTGGCCTACTGGGTGCAGGCCGACGACGACGAGATGATGCTGCTGTCCAAGCGCCAGCCGACTGACCTGCCCGGCATGCCTACTCGCGCCGAGGTGGTCGAGCGCTACGCCGCAGCGACGGGGCTGGCTGTCGACAGCTGGACCTTCTACGAGGTGTTCGGTCTGTTCCGACTGGCGGTGATCGTGCAGCAGATCTACCTGCGCTACGTCCGCGGTCAGACGACGAACCCGGCGTTCCAGCACTACGGCTACTTCGTGACCTACCTCGAGTCCCGCTGCTCGTCACTCGTCGGAAGGCCCTGACATGCCCGTCGTCCACCTGGTCCGGCACGGACAGGCCTCCTTCGGAGCCGACGACTACGACGTGCTCTCCGACCTCGGGCGTACGCAGGCCGCGGCCGTCGGCGTCGAGCTCACCCGGCGCGGGCTCGGCGACGCCCGTTCGTCTTGCGGAACGCTGCGGCGGCAGCGGGACACCGCAGCTCTTGCGATGCCCGGAGTCGAGCCGCACGTCGACGGGCGCTGGGACGAGTACGACCACCTCGAGCTGCTCAAGCGCTACACCTCCCCCGACCGCGCTCCTGTTGACGGGTCGTCGCAGGGGGTCCAGCCCCTGCTCGACGAGGCCCTCGCCGGCTGGGTGGCCGACGGTGATGACGGCGGCTGGCCCGCCTTCTCCGAGGGGGCAGCCCGGGCCCTCGCCTCGACCGCCGCCGAGCTGGACCGGGGGCAGGCCGCAGTCGTGTTCACCTCCGGCGGGGTCATCGCCGCCGTCAGCGCCGGACTGCTCGGGCTGGGCGCCGAGGGCGTCGTCGCCCTCAACAAGGTCGCTGTCAACGGGGCGATCACCACGGTGCTCGTCGGGACCAGCGGCACGAGCCTGCTGTCGTTCAACGACCACGCCCACTTCGCCGGGCCCGCCCGGCACCTGATGACCTACCGCTGATCACCCGCGCCTGACGACCAAGGCCTCGAGGTAGCGCTCGGTCACCCAGGCCTGGACCCGTCGGGCCACCGGCCCGCCTAGCCGTGACCACCACAGCGCTGGGCGGGAGAACGCCCGGACGCTGAACGTGACCACATCGTCGTCGGGCCAGTCGACGAGGAACAGCTCCTCCCCCGTCTCGGGGTGACCGCGCAGCGTGCCGTAGGCGAAGCCCTGCTGGCGCGGTTCGTCGATGACGTAGACCACCCGGCAGGGGGCATGCACACGCAAGCGTCCGAACCCCAGGCCGACGACGACCTCGACCCCTGGGGCCGCGCGATCCTCGTCCGCCGTGACCGTGAGCCCGGCCCGGCGGTGCACGTCCCAGCTCATGAGAAGGGCGCCCGCGCGGGCGAAGTCACCCTCCCCGCGCCCGACGACGCGACTCAGCTCGGTGTGGTGGTAGCCCACCGGCAACGGCCCCTGGGTCCCGCCGACCCTGGGGTAGGTGAACGGCCCGCCCACGTGCCGCCCGGTTGTCACGATCGCAGGCTAGGACTCAGCCGAGCTCCGGCGCCTGCTCCAGCACCTTCGCGTGCAGCTCCTTGACCCGCTGGGCCTGCGCCGCAGGCATGACGAGCGTCGCAGCGGGGGTGTGCACGACGACCAGGCCCTCGCAACCGACCAGCGTCACGAGGTGGTCCGGGTCCGAGGACGCCACCACGTTGTTGCGGCTGGCGTGCAGGACCGCCCGCACCGCACCCACCTGGTTGCCGTCGGCGTCCGCCTCGAGGGCGCTGCCGTAGGCCGGCCACGAGCCGACGTCGAGCCACCGGGCGTCCAGCGGCAGCGCCGCGACCGTGAAGTCGGGTGAGGTCGAGGCCGGCTCCATGACCCCGTAGTCGATGCTGGTCCGAGGCAGCTTCGGCCACTCGTCTGTCGCCAGCGCGTCCCAGTCCGGCGTGCCGTAGGCCGTTCCCATCTCGCGCAGGAACGGTGCCGAGTCGGGCGCGAAGGCGTCGACGGCGCGGAGCAGCGTCGCGGCCTGCCACACGAACATCCCGGAGTTCCACAGGTAGCGCTCGGGTCCTGCGGCCAGGAACTCCGACGCGACGTCGTGCGACGGCTTCTCGAGGAAGGTCGAGACGACCCGGCCGCCGGCGGCAAGCGTGTCGCCCAGCTCGAGGTAGCCGAAGCCGGTGGCCGGTGCATCGGGGACGACGCCGAAGGTCACCAGCGTCTCCGGCGCCGCCTCGGCGAGGGCGAAGGCGGCATCGAGCGTCGAGGCGAACGACGACAGCGGGTCGATCAGGTGGTCTGCGGTGAGGACGGCGACGACCGCGTCGGGGTCGGCCGCCGCGATGACGGCACAACCGAGAGCGACGGCAGCCAGCGTGTCCCGTCCGGAGGGCTCGACGATGAGCCGGTCAGCCTGCAGTCCCGGCACGGTGCTGACCGCACCGCGAAGCTGCTCCCCTGCGCCGAGCCACACCTGCGCGGCAGGGACGACCGAGGTGGCCCGCTCGACCGCGATCTCGAGCAGCGACCGGCCTTGTAGCAGCGGCACGAGCTGCTTGGGCAGGGCAGCCGTCGAGTAGGGCCACAGGCGGGTGCCCGAACCGCCGGCGAGGATCAGGGCATGGCGCATCAGGAGCTCCGCTCGTCGGGTCGGTCGTCCAGCAACTCCGCCGAGCGGGTCGGTGCGGCGCCGTCGGCGACCGCCCGCACCCGCGCCGCCAGCAGGTAGCGCAGGAGCAGTCCGGCCGCCAGCAGCCCGCGGACGGGCGCCCATGCGGGTCCGGCGTACAGCCTGGCCAGGTAGCGGTAGAGCGACCGGTGGTGCTCCCGCAGCATCGGCCCAGCGACGCGCGAGGTCGCCTGGGCGCCGACGTGCGTCACCACCGCCGACGGGGCGTAGACGCTCGACCAACCTGCCTGCGCGAGACGGTGGCACAGGTCCATGTCCTCGCAGTACATGAAGTACGACGGGTCGAAACCGCCGACCTGCTCGAAGGCCACACGACGCAGCAGCATCGCAGAACCGGACAGCCAGCCGGTCGACCCCTCGACGGGCGGGCCACCCTCGGCGCGGTACGAGCGCGTCCAGGGGTTGCTCGGCCACCACCACCCGAACAGCGCGTGTCCGGTGCCCCGGCCCAGCGACGGGAACGCGCGGGCCGAGGGGTAGAGCTGTCCGCCAGGGGTCCGGATCGCCGGCCCGAGACAACCGGCACCTGGCCAGCGCTGGCCTGCAGCCATCAGCTCGTCGAGGGCTCCCGGTTCCCACGTCAGATCCGGGTTGGCCACGACGAGCCAGTCTGCCCTTGAGCCGGCGGCCCCGAGGTTGGCCGCCCTCCCATAGCCGAGGTTGCCGCCCGTGGGCAGGAGCTGGACGCGCGGTCCGACGGCCGCCTCAGGCGCCCCGTCGACGCTGCCGTTGTCAGCCAGGACGACGACATAGGGCTGCGACGTCGCCTCGGCCAGGGTGCTCAGGAACGGCGGGAGCGAGGGACCGGGCGAGAAGGTGACGACGACGACCCGCACCAGGGGGTGGTCCTCCACCTCGCGGGCGGGCACCTCTCGGACAGGCACCGCTGCTCTCCTTCACCGGCTTGTCCCCGGCAGGACCCGAGATGCGCCGCGCCAGCCTAGCGGGCGGAGGAGGCCACCGAGGTGTAGACCTCGAGCGTCCGGGCGGCGCAGCGCGCCCAGGTGAAGCTCGCGGCGCGGGCCCTGCGCTCCGCGCGTGCCGCCGGACCGCCGTCGTGCTGGAGCAGCGCGAGGATACCCTCCGCGAACGCCTCGACGTCCCCCGCAGGGGCGTACGTGGCGAGCGACCCGGAGACCTCGCGCAGCACGGGCAGGTCGCTTGCCAGGACCGGCGTCCCGCACGCGAACGCCTCCAGCGGCGGCAGGCCGAACCCCTCGTAGCGGCTGGGCAGGATCAAGGCCGTCGCGCCTGCCACGACCTCGCGCAGGACGGGGTCCGCGACCCAGCCGAGACGGATCAGCGACCCAGGGGCGAGGCCCTCCTCGTCGATCGGTGGTCCCCAGCCGGCCGGACCGGCGAGGACGAGCGGAGGCACGTCAGCGCCTTGGGCCCGCAGCAGGCGCAGCGCGTCGAGCAGCGTGGGCAAGCCCTTGCGGGGCTCCACGGCACCCACGAACAGCAGGTGGTCCGCCGGCAGGCCGAGCTCGGAGCGCCTCGCCGGCGAGGGCGGCGACGTCGCCGACCACGACGAGTCCACGCCTAGGGCGATCGCGTGCACCAGGTCCCCCTGGAGACCCAGGTGCTCGACCACCTCGGTCCGCGCCGCCTGCGACACGCAGATGACCGCGGAAGCACGGGCCAGAGCGCGCGGCACCTGGTCCCGGTAGCGCAGGACGCCGGGTGTGACCGTGTCAGCGTGCAGCAAGAACGACAGGTCGTGCACGGTGACCACCCCCGCCGAGCCCCGCAGCGGAGGTAGGAGGAAGTTCGTGCCGTGGAAGACGTCGGCACGCCCGGTCAGCCACTCGACCGGGGGCACCGGTCCGCGGCGCCACAGGGCGTGAAGGACACTCGCCGGGATGCGCGGGCCGACCCAAGGGGCCCCCATCTCGGGCCGGTCTCCGCGAAGGGTGAAACCGGCCATCGCAAGCTCCGGTCCCTGGTCCAGTCCCACGAGACCGGTGACCAGACCCTCGACATAGCGCCCCACCCCGGTGCGCTGCCCGATGAGCGGGCTCGCGTCCAGGACGACGCGCATCGTCGACCTCCTCCGGCTGACCCGCTGGGAGCCGGAAGGCTAGCGGCCGCCGTACCGTGCTGCCGTGCCCGCCCTCCCTGTCGCGATCGACGTCACTGCCCTGCTCGGCGTGCGCACCGGGATCGGCCGATCGGTGGAGGAGGTGGTCGCGGCCCTGCAGTCGTTGCAGGACGGTCCGCGACTGCTGCCCTACGCCATCGGACGCCCGCTCCACCGGGCGTCCCTGCCGGACGGCGCCCGGCTCGTGCCGGTGCCGACGCGGCTGCTGTTGGCGGCATGGACCCGGACGGACCGTCCGGCGGTCGACCGGTGGCTGCGCGGCGCGCGCGTCCTGCACGCGACAGCGTTCGTCGCGCCGCCGAGCCGCCTCCCGACGCTAGTGACCGTGCACGACTGCGCGTTCGCCCTGCATCCGGGAACGGTTGCGAGGACCGTGCACGCCTTTGAGCCACTGCTGCGACGAGCGGTCGCTCGGGGAGCGCACGTGCACACGACGACCCGGCAGGTGGCCGGTGAGCTGGAGGAGCTGCTGGGCGTCGACCTGAGGCAGCAGGGACGGCTGACCGTGGTCCCGTTCGCCGTGCCCCGGCTGGGGCCTGTGCCGACGGCCGCCCCTGCCGGGCGGCCGTACGTCCTCGCCCTGGGCACGCTGGAGCCGCGCAAGAACATCGGCTCGCTCGTCCGGGCCTTCGGGGCCCTCTCGGCCCAGCACCCGGACCTCGAGCTGGTGGTCGCCGGCCCGGACGGCCCGGACGGGGAGGCGGTCCGGTCGGCGGTTGCTGCCCTCCCGGCGCCCGTCCGGCGACGGGTGCGGATCGCCGGCGTCGTGGACGGCCCCACCCGCGACCGGCTGCTCGCAGGTGCGAGCGTGGTCGTCTACCCCTCCCTCTACGAGGGTTTCGGCTTCCCGGTCCTGGAAGCGATGACGGTCGGCACGCCCGTGGTCGCGTCAGACCTCCCGGCCCTTCGTGAAGTGGGCGGGGACGGTGCGGTGTTCTCACCCGTAGGCGACGACAGCGCGCTCGCCGAGGCCCTCGACGCGGTGCTGTCCGACGCGGACCTCAGGCGAGCGCTCGTGGCACGCGGACGCCTCGCGGCAGCGCGCTACTCCTGGGAGCGGACCGCCGCGGAGCTCGCCGCCGTCTACGGACGACTCGCCTCGGACTGAGCCTCCTCGCCAGATGCCCTCGTGGTCCGACCGAGCGCCGCGTCGTACAGAGCGCCGTAGGCGGCAGCGACGCTCTCCACGCGGAAACGGGTGACGTTGCGCAGGCCAGCCTGCACAAGTGCTTCGCGGTAGCCGGCGTCCTCCATCACCCGGACGACCCCGGCACGGATGGAGGTGACGTCCTCCGGGTCCACGAGGCAGGCAGCGTCCCCGGCGACATCGCGCATCGGACGTCGGTCGCTCGTCACCACCGGCCGGCCGCAGGCCTGCGCCTCCACGATCGGCAGACCGAACCCCTCGTGGAGAGAGGGGAACAGCAGCACGTCGCACCCGACCAGCAGCTCGACGACCTGCTGGTCCGAGAGGTCGACGCGGTTCTCGCAGTCGAGGTGGGCCAGCTCGGCACGCTGCGCCGGCGAGAGCGGCCCGGTGACGACGACGCTGCAGTCCAGCCCCCGGAGAGCCTCGGCCGAGCGGCTGAGGTTCTTGTTCGGCCAGGTGCCCATCAAGAGCACGACCGGCCTGCCGTGGCGCACCGATGGTGCTGGGACGAAGTGGTCCCGCACCGGGTTGGGGATGACGTGGATCCGCGACGCCGGTCCGCCCACGATGGCCAGCACGCCGTCGCGTGTCGCCTCGCTGACGACCGTGACGGTCCCGGCCCGGCAGACCGGCATGCGCACCCAGACCCAGGCGTAGACGAGCTTCTTGAGCTTCGACGTGCCTGCGCGATCGACGAACTCGGTGTCGTGGATCGTGAGTACGGTCGTCCGTCGGCGCAGGAGCGCGGCGAGGAAGTGCACGTCTCCGACCACGTGAGTGACGTCCCCCTGGGCCCGTCGCGCCGCGAGCACCGCCCGCAACCGCGGCAGGACGCCGGTGTTGGGCTGGGGGGACACCACGACGTCGACGTCGAACCCGACCAGGTGGGTGCGGACATGGTCGAAGACCTTCTCGATGCTGACCTGGCCGGCCGAGGGACGGCGCTGGAGGTGCACCACGTGCGGGCGTGCGCCGGGACGAGCTGCCCGCCGACGCGCGGACTCAGCGCTCCAGCGCACGCAGGTAGCTGTCGAGGTGGGTCTGCGCGGACGCCCCCCAGGTGAACTCGAGTGATCGCTCGTGACCGGCCGCCGCGAGCGTCGAGCGTCGGTCGTCGTCGTCGTAGAGGCCGGTCAGGGCCACAGCGATCGCGGCGGCGTCGGGCTCGGTGTAGGCCACGGCATCGCCACCGACCTCGGGCAGCGACAGCCGCCGGGTCGTGAGGACGGGCGCACCGCAGGCCATGGCCTCGAGGACCGGGAGGCCGAACCCCTCGCCGTGGCTCGGGTAAGCGACGATTCGTGCGCCGCCGAGGTAGCCCGGCAGGTCCGAGAAGCGCAGGTAACCCGGACGCAGGACCCGCAGGTGCGACGGGACCTGCGCCATCGCGCCGTCGACCTGGTCGTCCCAGCCGGAGCCCCCGGCCAGCACCAGCGCTGGAGCATCGTCGCGGTCGGCGAACGCGTGGACCCACGCGGCGATCAGCGCGGGCACGTTCTTGCGCGGCTCGAGCATGCCGAGGAAGGCGATGTAGGGCTGCCCGCCGAGCCCCAGCCGGGCCTGCACGCGCTGCTTCTCAGCATCGGTCGGCAGGTGGAAGGTACGAGGGTCCACCCCGTGGTAGGCGACGTCGATGGTCGTGGCGTCGGCGTCCAGGACCCGGACCACCTCGTCGCGCGTCGCCTTGCTGGGCACGACCACGCGAGCCGCACGTCGCACCGCAGTGCGGGTCGCAGAGCGGAAGAAGGTGCCCTTCACCGTGCTGTGAAGGCCGGGCTCGGTGAAGAACGTGGCGTCGTGGATGGTGACCACCACTGGCCGACCGGAACGCAGCGGCATCGTGTAGTGCGGCGAGTGAAGGACGTCAGCCTCGACCTGCTGGGCCACCAGCGGCAGGCCGGTCTGCTCCCAGGCGAGCCGCGCCGGTCGGTGGGCGATCCCCGCCGGCCCCGGCACGACGCGGGCCTCAGGCGCGAGGCGGCCGTAGCGCTCCGCGTCAGACCGTTGGCACACGATCGCCAGAGAGGCGTGCACGTCGGCCAGCGCGGAGATCAGACCATCGACGTAGCGGCCCACCCCGCCCCGGTCAGCAGGGACCGCTGTGGCGTCGACGAGCACGCGGGCAGACAACGGCGCTTCCTTCCAGCAGGTGGACGTGGCGCCAGCCTACGTCGCTGTGCCGGTCTCGTGGGCGGTCCTTCCGGGGTCGGCGAGGCCGACGTCAGTCCGGCGCAGTCACCGCGGTCTGCGCCCGGAGCTGGGCCAGGTCGGCATCGACCATGCGACCGACGAGCTCGTCGAACTCGACGCTCGGCTGCCACCCGAGGACACGGCGCGCCCGGCTCGCGTCGCCGACCTGCAGGCCCGGATCCACGGGGCGGAAGAAGGCCGGGTCCACGCGCACCCGGGCCTGCCAGTCATCGACGCCGGCGCGGCGGAAGGCCGCTTCGACGAAGTCGGCCACGCTGTGGGCCGAGCCGGTGGCGATGACGTAGTCGTCAGCCTGCTCGTGCCGCAGGGCCAGGACCATCGCCTCGACGTAGTCGGCGGCCCAGCCCCAGTCCCGCTTCACCTCGAGGTTGCCGAGCACCAGCTCGTCCTGCAGCCCGAGTGCGATCCGAGCGGCCGCCTGGGTGATCTTGCGGGTGACGAAGGAGGGCGGCCGCCGGTCGGACTCGTGGTTGTAGAGGACCATCGACACCGCGAACAGCCCTCGCTCGCGGTACACGCCGACCAGGTGGTGGGCGAAGGCCTTGGCGGCCCCGTAGGGCGACGTCGGGCGTACCGGGGTGGACTCGTCCTGCGGGACCACGGTGGCCACCCCGAACATCTCGGCGCTGGAGGCCTGCAGGAAGCGCACCGGCCGACCGCGGCGCTCCTGGTGCTGCCATGCCAGCTCGAGCAGCCGGGCCGGGCCGAGGGCGGTCACCTCGGCCGTCACCACAGGCTCCTGCCACGAGAAGGACACTGAGCTGATCCCGGCCAGGTGGTAGACCTCATCGGCGTCCGAGGCCGCCACCGCATCAGCCAGCCCCGACCCGTCGCCGAGCTCGCCTTCGTGCAGCTCCACCCCGGGGCACCGCTGCTCGAGGTCGCCGAGCTCCTCTCCAGGGCGCACCAGCCCGTGCACGGCGCAGCCCTCGGCCAGCAGGCGCTCGGCGAGCAGGGCGCCGTCCTGACCGGTGATCCCGGTGATGAGCACGCGGGCCACGGTCAGCGCCCCGCCAGAGCCTTCTGGTCGGCCAGGTCGCTCTGGACCATCATGGTGATCAGCTGCTCGAAGCTGACGGTGGGATTCCACCCGAGCCGGTCGTGCGCCTTGCTGGCGTCACCGATGAGCAGGTCGACCTCAGCCGGCCGGAAGAACGCCGGGTCCTGGTGGACGTAGGGGTGCCAGTCAGGGATCCCCACTGCCGAGAAGGCGACGTCGAGGAGCTCCTGGATGCTGTGCGTCTCGCCGGTCGAGATGACGTAGTCGTCTGCCTCGTCCTGCTGGAGCATGCGCCACATGGCCTCGACGTAGTCACCGGCGAAGCCCCAGTCGCGGCGCGCGTCGAGGTTGCCCATGACCAACCGCTCCTGCAGACCGAGGGAGATCCGGGACACCGCCTGCGTCACCTTGCGCGTCACGAACTCCTCGCCGCGACGGGGGGACTCGTGGTTGAACAGGATGCCCGAAGAGGCGTGCATGCCGTAGGACTCGCGATAGTTGATCGTCATGTAGTGACCGAAGACCTTGGCGACGCCGTACGGCGAGCGCGGCCACAGGAGCGTCTCCTCGCTCTGCGGGACCTGCTGCACCTTTCCGAACATCTCAGAGCTGGACGCCTGGTAGAAGCGCACCTTCCCGATGTCGCTCCCGGCGTGCAGTCGAGTCGCCTCGAGGGCGTTCAGGACGCCCTTGCCGGTGACGTCCGAGGTGACGTGCGCGTTCTCCCACGAGTAGGCGACGAAGGAGATGGCACCCAGGTTGTAGAACTCGTCCGGCTGGGACGAGTTGAGGGCGCGCAGCAGGCTCGAGAGATCAGTCAGGTCGCCGGTGAGCAGCTTGACGTCGGGCACCGTGCGCCGGACCAGGTCGAACTTCGGGTTGTTCTGCCCGCGGATCAGCCCGTAGACCTCGTAGCCCTTGCTGAGCAGCAGCTCGGACAGGTAGAGGCCGTCCTGGCCGGTGATTCCGGTGATGAAGGCTGTGGGCATGGCTCCCGCTCGGGGTCGGCGTCTGAAGCGGCCACGTTAGCGTCCGTCAGGACCAGTCGACTCCGGCGGCGGGATGCCCCGGGCCGCCGCCAGCTCGGGCGGGCAGAAGGGCTTGCCGAACGACCGCTCGAAGTTGGCCCGGACGCTGTCCGAGACGGAGTTGAGGTAGTAGCCGGGCCACGGCTCGGCCCGCCAGGCCGCGAGCACGTCGCACCGGACCGCAGGGTCGGACCCGGGTTCGACCGACACCGCCGCGAGCGGGCCGTTCCACGGCGTCGACTCGACCTGCACCTCCCTGGCCACGGCGAGGTTCACGGCCGCCTGCCCGAGGACGAGCAGCCCGAACACAGGGGCCAGTCCGAGCAGGACGGCCCGCCCACGTCGCGACTGGGTCGCACGCAGCAGCCACCATCCGAGCAGCACCGCCGTGACGAGCGCTCCGACGGCGTAGAACAGGTAGACGTTGCCGACCTCGCGGATCTCGGCGATGTACTTGACCGTCACGGAATGGGTCGCGGTCGAAAGCCCGGAGAAGACCAGGAGACCGACGACGGCCATGACCGCGGGGCGGCGCGTGGACGGGCCCTCGCTCGCCTGGTGCCGCATCAGCCGGAGCAGCAGTGCGGTGCCGACGAACAGCAGCGCCGCCAGGCCGATCGCCGCACCGGTGACGTGCAGCCCGCCGGTCTCGCCCAGCACGAACGGCCACGCCGCCGTCGGCAGGGTCCCAAGCATGCCGGTGACCCACGTCTGCAGGGCCTGCGCACCGACGGAGACCGAGGTCCCCTCGTACGCGGCGGCGGCCGTCTGCTCCGACACGAGCCGCCGGCTGAGCAGGAACTGCACGGCCGGGAGCACGACGACGGCCCCGAGCAGCGCCGAGCAGCGCAGCCGCTCGGCGCGCGCACCCTGTCCCCGGGCGGTGAGCAGGAGCAGCCCGAGCACCACACCTGAAGCGGCGATCGCTGCTACCAGCATCTCGTAGTACCAGACGCAGGTGATGGCGAGCGCGGTCGCCGCCACCGTCCACGACCAGCCGCGCCTCGGGTCGCTGGCCCGCAGGACCAGCGCCAGCAGGCCGAACCCCAGCGCCGCCGAGCCGTACCCGGCTGGCGCGTAGGACACGACCGGGTCGTTGCTCCACGGCGCGTGGATCTGCAACGTGCACGCTGTGACCGCGGCGCTGGCCGCGAACAGGGACCAGTAACCCGGTACGGTGCGCTTTCCCGCCCCTCGCGTCAGGGCGCTGTGGAGGACGGCGACCGCCGCAGCCAGCGCCAGCCACAGCAGGACGAAGCCGGCGAGCACGTCGACGTTCTGCGGATCGCTGTTCAGGCGGGCGCTGACGGCGTAGACGCTCCAGTGGTAGGCCGCACCCGTCGCCTGGCCGACGGGGTTGAAGTGGCCGCCGAGCCGGCCCTGGTCCACGCCGAACCGCACCGCCTCCAGCAGGCTGCCGCCTGAGACGGCGTAGGTCTGCTGGAGCGCCTGGAAGTCGTCCGCGATGATCGGCACCTGGGCTCCGGGGACAGCTCCCACGGCGAGCAGGGCCGTGCCGAGCAGTGCCAGACCCAGACGGGGCCGGTGCAGGGGCGCGGGCAGGCGAGCCGTCACAGCGCTGCGATCGGGAGCGACCTGCTGCTGCGAAGGTGCAGCAGCAGCAGGAACGCGAGCACAAGGACGCCCAGGACCCCGACCACGACGCTGACGTTGAACGGGTCCGGTAGCACCTGGGGGATCGCGACGGCCTGGACCCCGGCCGCGACGAGCAGCACCGCGAGCGCCGGCGCCGAGGCGTTCGCGGTGAGCCGGATGAGCACGCCCTGGACGAGGGCCCACGGCAGGTACGCCAGGGCGAGCCAGGGCAGCAACTCGGCGCTGAGGTCGTAGCCCTCGCCGAACAGCAGGCGCACCACGAGGGGACCGACGACGGCGGTGCCGACGACGGCCAGCAACCCGGCGGCGCTGACCGTGAGCAGCACCACGTTGACGCCGTAGCGGGCCGCCTCGCCGTCGGCCTGCCGTGCGACAAACCGAGGCAGGAGGTACAGCGAGAGCATGGTCGGGACCAGCAGGATCATCTTGTCCAGGACCGCCGCGGCGGCGTAGGTGCCCGCGACGTCCTCAGGAGCCCCGATGCGGACGAGGACGACCTCCATGTTGGTCAGCCAGGCGAAGGAAAGCGTGAGCAGGATCAGGACGCCGCTTCGACCGGAGAACGCGCGGGTCGACGCGGGGAGGAGGAGGTGCCGGCTCTGGTAGGCAGCTCCGACCGCGACGACCGTGATCGAGACCAGGACGGCGACGAGGAGGGAGACGGCTGCGAGGCCGGCCGCCAGGACCGCAACACCGAGCAGCAACCGCATGACCTGCGAGCCGGTCGACCAGGTCGCCACGGCGAGGATCCGACCCGAGCCCTGGAGGCGGCCCTGCGCCACGGAGAGCAGGAAGCTTGGCAGCACGGTGGCCGCTGCCAGGTAAATCGCCAGCCGGCTCGTGGTGAGCGCGTCCGCCAGCGCGGGCGCGCAGGCCACGGTCGCGAGCGTGACCGCCCCGCCCAGCACCAGCGCCTCGATCGTTGAGGCATCCATGACCCTGCCGGCCCGGAATCCTGCACCGCCCCGCTCGCCCTCTGCAGAGACGGAGGCGGTCGAGACCGCCACGGAGTTCTGCAGGGACGAGGCACCGATCGCTGCGATGTTGACGATCGCCAGGAACGCGGCGAGCAGTCCGAAGGCAGCCGGTCCCAGCCCGCGCCCGGTGACGACGTGGAAGGCGGACGTCGCGACGATGCCCGCGGCGCTCAGACCCCCTATGCCGAGCAGGGCGCCGGCGTGGCGACGCAGGTAGCCGACCGACACCTGGTGGGTGCTCACCGCAGCTCCTCCGTCAGGGCTGCCGGCGGGAGCAGCACGTGCCGGTTGCGCGCGGCTCGACGCAGGTCCCGGAAGGCCTCGAGCGCCGAGGAGACCCCGATCGTGGTGGAGAACGCGTAGTCGAGGACCACCGGCGCCTCGGCGACGCGAGCGCCGCTGTCAACCAGCCGGCACATGAGCTCGAGGTCGAAGGCGAAGCCGGTCAGCGTGCAGCCCTCGACGGCGGGTGCCGCCACCGACCGCCGCATGGCCTTGACGCCGGTCTGGGTATCGCCGAGGTCAAGGCCCAGCACGGCGCGGGTCGCGAGCCGGAAGGCGCGGCTGGCCAGTCGCCGAGTCAAGGGGTAGGCCACCCTGCTCTCGGGGTGGACCTTGGACCCCACGACCACATCCACCTCACCGGCCTCGATCCGGTCGAAGAAGCCGGGCAGCACCACGGGGTCGAGGTCGAGGTCGCCGTCGATGAACGCCACGAGAGGATGCGCGGTCTCGCGGAACCCGGTGAGGAGCGCGAAGCCCTTCCCCTGGTTGGGCGCGTACTCGACGACGCGCAGCGCCGGCAGCCCGAGCGCCCGAGCCACGGCGGCCGTGCCGTCGGTGCTGCCGTCGGAGACGACGACCACCTCGTACGCACGCCCGGTGGCCTCCAGGACGCCGACCAGCCGGCGCAGGCAGGCAGCGATGCTCGCGGCCTCCTGGTAGGCCGGGACCACCACCGAGACGGCGGTGCGGACGGAAGTCGGGTTCACGAGTGCGCGTACCGCGTGAGCAGGTCCTCGACGACGACGTCCGAGGGCGAGGAGCCCGGAGCGCGCGGCGGTCGGCGGTATCCCGGCGCACCAGCGAGGAAGGCGCGCAGCGCTGCAGCCTGCCACCCGGACAGGACGGCGTTGTCGCCGAGCCCGTCGGCGCGCTCGGTCGCCCGGCGGTGCACCAGGGTCGGGACTCCGAGAAGGGCCGTCTCCTCCTGCACGCCTCCGCTGTCGGTCACCACCCAGGCGGCCTCAGCCAGCACCTTCACGAACTGGTCATGGTCCAGCTTGTTCGTGACCCGCACCCGGTCCCGCGGCAGCTGCCCGAGGAGGTCCTGAAGGCTGTGCCGGGCATGGTCGTCCACCACTATCACGAAAGGATCCGGGGCATCGGCCAGCAGCGTCGCGAAGGTGCGCTCGACCAGCTCGGCGTTGTTGAGGAACTCGAAGCGGTGCAGCAGTACGAGCCCGTACGCGCCGTCTGACGCTTCTGCAAGAGCATGCTCCGCGCCGGCGGGCACCCTGCTCGTCAGAGCGTCGAGGACGGTGTTGCCCCGGGTGTGGACGACACCGGGGCGCCGGCCCAGCGCCGCGACGGCCGCGTCGGAGGGCGCGTAGTGCACCTGGGCGAGCCGGCCGACGATCCGGCGGTCGAGCTCCTCGGGGAAGGGGGAACGCCAGTCCCCCGAGCGCAGGCCGGCTTCAAGGTGTGCGCAGTCGCACCGCAGGTAGCGCGCCAGCAGCGCTCCGACGACGCTCGTCAGCGTGTCGCCGTGCACCACGAGGACGCCACCTGCCATCTGGCGGCGAGCCGCGCCGCCGTTGCGGGCGACCCAGCGCAGCACCTGCCCCAGCCAGACCAGCACGTCGAGCTGTCCCTGCAGGGGCCGGCCGCCCCGGCCACGGGCGAGGACGTGGTCCGGAGCCGGCAGCCCGAGGCCGGGCAGCGCTGTGAGGACCGTCTCGGACTGCTGGAGGGTGACCCACTGCTCGAAGGCGACGCCGCGGTCCGCCAGCCGTCGGACGACGGGTGCGATCTTGATCGCTTCAGCGGTCGTGCCATAGACGAAGACGATCATGCGAGGACCTCGGCGCGCGGCCTGCGCAGCACGGATCGGTGGACGACCAGACCCCGGACGAGCCCGGCCCAGTACGGCACCACGAACACCGGGAGGTAGATGACGTAGGCGAGCAGACCCCGCCGCGGACAGCCACGGGCAGCAGCAACAGCTGCCGGGGCCACCAGCGCCAACGACCCGGCGAGCAGGACGCCGAGCACGAGCGAGAGCTCTCCGGCGGCGAGCATCGAGGCGGGGACGAGGACGGCGGCGACAGGAGCGACCAGCAGGGCGACCAGCAGGACGTTCCAGGACCAGGACGTGCCTCCGAAGCTGTCGACCAGGAAGGTCCCCCGCGCGAACGAGTGCCGCACGAAGGGCCGCACCTCCTCCCGCGGCCGGTAGCGCGCCGAGAACCCCGGGCCGATCCGCACCGGGCCGGACGCCGCAAGGTGCCGGATCAGCTTGGTGTCATCGCTGGCCAGCGCAGCGTCGGCCTGCGGCCACACCGCGCGGCAGGTGTCGACGAGCAAGCGACGCGGGGCAAAGAACAGGCCGGTGCCCTTGGGGTAGCGGTTGAAGTCCGCAGGGCCGAACTGGGACGGCCGGGGCGCCCGGAGGTAGCCACCCCAGAACAGGTGCGTCGGCACCTCCCAGAAGTGGCCGACCAGCGCGGCGTCGGGATCGGTGACGGCGTGCCCGTTCCACACCGGGAGCTCGGGACGCCGGGCGAGCTCGCCGCGGACGTAGGCCAGGCTCTCCTCGTCGATGAGGACCCGGCTGTCGAGGAGCAACACCAAGTGACCCGCGGCAGCCTGCAGGCCCGCCCAGCGCGCGAGGAAGCGTCCAGCGTTGGCCTGCCGCACGAGCCGGACCGGCACCGACGACGTCGCGGCGAACCGCTCGACCAGCTCAGCCGACCCGTCGGTCGAACCGTCGTCGACCACGACGATCTCCGCCGTCCACCCGGAGGCGAGGACGCAGGCGTGGCAGTGGGCCAGCGTGCTCGGCAGCCAAGGTGCCGACTGGTAGCACGGGATGATCACGCTCAGGTCGGGCTGGCCTAGGCCCTGCTCGAACACCCCGGACCCTTCTCGCTGTCGCGCGGCCAGGTGCCCGCCCCCGCTGCCGGTTCCGGCCGCCGGATCGAAGTGTACCGATCAGCCCGAGCCGGACCGCCAGGAACACGCGGCACCGGCGACAGCTGACGCGCCCGACGGGGTCAGTTCTGGGTGACCACGACGACGCCTGTCGCAGGGTCGTGGGTGATGTGTCCGCGCTGGAAGTCGCTACGGGTCCGGCCGTCGGCATCGCGGTACGGCTCGGACGTCGGAAACCCGAGCGTGCCGGTCGCTCCGCCCCGGTCGAGCCAGGCCCGCCTCACCGGGCCGCTCACGCTGTGCGCCCCGGTGGCCGGCGAGGAGTAGATGGACGCAGCCGGCGCGGAGGGCGTCCCGGGACCCACGAACTCGTTGCGGCTCCCGCCACCGGACACCGCGATCTGGTCCGAGACGGGGTAGCCGAGGACCCCTGCCTCCCAGCCCAGCTGCGCCCACCGGTCGCGGATGTCACCCCGCATGCTGAAGGCGCCGGTGGTGGGGTGCCAGTAGACGGAACCGCCCGTGAAGACGTTGTAGCGCCCGACCCGGTCGGGGGTGGCCGTCTCACTCGTCACCGGGTAGCCGAGGACCCCCGCCTGGGCGCCGAGCTGCCTCCACTTGGCCTTGATCTCGCCCCAGATCGCGTGGGCTCCGGTCGACGGGTGCCAGAAGACGGAGCCGCCCACGAAGTCGTTGTAGCGCCCGGCACCGTCCGAGGTGGCCGTCTCGTCGGTGAGCGGGTAGCCCAGTTGCCCGGCCTCGGAGCCCAGCTTCGCCCACGTGGCCCGGATCTCGCCCCACACCCCGTGGGCGCCCGTCGAAGGGTGCCAGTAGATCGAGCCGCGCGCGAAGCCGTTGAAGCGTCCGACGCCGTCAGGTGCCGTGAGCTCGTCGGTCGTCGGGTAGCCCAACGGCCCGGCCTCCCAGCCCAGAGCCCCCCACCGGGCCCGGATCTCACCCCAGATGCCGTGCGCGCCGGTCGAGGGGTGCCAGTAGATCGAGCCGCGCGCGAAGGTGTTGTAGCGGCCAGCGCCGTCCGGGGCGACGAGCTCGTCCGTGACGGGGTACCCGAGGGCACCGGCCTCCCAGCCCAGCCGCTGCCAGGCGTCGCGGATCGCTCCACGCACGCTCCACGCACCGGTCGTCTGGTGCCAGTAGATCGATCCCACCGCGTAGGCGTTGTAGCGACCACCGCCGGCGAGCTCCCGCTCGCCGGTGATCGGCTCGCCGAGGACCGAGCCGGGGCCGCCCAACGCTGTGTACTTGCGGCCGATCGCGGAGCAGTCGTCCAGGCACGGGGCTCCGTGGTCGTTGGTCCGCTGATCGCTGGCGCTGGTCGTGGTGCAGCTCCACGCGGGCACCTGCCACGGGGGCGTGCAGGTCACCACACGGCACCAGACCGGACCGGTGCAGGACACGTGCTGGTTGCACTGGCCGTAGCGGAAGTTGTTGCAGCAGACGCGGCGCTGGTCGCACTGGCCGCCGGGACCGCAGCCGCAGGAGCAGTTGCGGCAGCCCTCGCCGCAGAAGTTTCGGCCGTTCTCGCAACCGCAGGAGCAGTAGCTGTGGCAGTCGATGTAATAACGCGCGTTGCCGCAGCAGTAGCCCGATCCGTCGGACTTCCACCACCCGCCGACCAGGCTCCCCGGCGGGCAGGCGTTGACCCCGTTGTTCACGGTGCAGCAGAAGACCGTGTAGCCCGACGAGCAGGCCGAGTCGATGCCGCAGACCGCCGCGTAGGCCGTGCCGGGGCGGAGCAGGTAGCTCAGGGGCGACATGGTCAGCGCTGAGCCGACGACGGCGGTGCGGACGAGGAAGCTGCGCCGGCTGGGGCCGCGGTCGAGGAGGGCTGCCGAACGCTCGACGAGGGTCCGCTTGGGCCGGTCCACCTGCTGCACCGTCATCGGGGCACCGCCTGGTCGAACTCGAGAGTGTCGATCATCGACCGGACAGTCGGGACCTGGGCTGCCCGGCGGGCGTGGCTGCCGAACACGACGTAAAGGCAGAAGGCACGGCCCGCCTCCTGGAAGAACCACTGGTTGCCCGACTGGCCGGGGGTGCTGCGCTGCAGGTTGGACGGGCTGAAGTCGGCGGCGCTCGGCCGTGGCCGCCCCTTGGTGGCGAACAGGGGTGTCGCCACGGCTTCGGGGCCGTACTCGAAAAGTGAAAGGAACACGTCCTGCGGGCCGAGCTGCCCGGTCACCCCGCCACCGAAGTCGCCGCGGACCTCGGGCAGGGCGACGGTGGCCGCGTGCAGGACCGGTCGCTGCAGCTCGCCGGGTGCCGAGCCCTCGGGGGTGCGCCGGGCGATCCGGGCCTCCCAGCCCGGCGGGACGTCCAGGCCCATCCCGTGGCCCCGGATCTTCATGCGCCACCCGCCAGCACGAGCTGGGCGACGCCCGCCGCAGCGACGGCGGCGAGGCCGGCTGCGGCCGTGGCCCGCCCGGCCGGCTCGAGGGCGACGAGGCGCCGCGAGGTGGCGGCGAGGCCGGCGGTCGTGGTGACCCGTCGCGCGAGCAGCACCGGGAGCGCGCGGGTCAACCCGAAGGCGAGGCCGACGGCAGCGCCGCGGCTCGGAGATCCAGTTAGCACGGCGAGCACCCCTGTCAGGTAGACGGTCGGAGAGGTCACGATGGTCACCAGGCCGGCTCCGAGCTGGAAGCCGAACCCGGCGCCGTAGACCCAGCCGCGGTAGCGGTGGAGCCAGTCCTCGTCCACCTGGCGACGGACGGTCGGCAGCCGGGGCAGCACCCCGATCTCGACGAGCACGGCAACTGCCGCGACAAGCGCAACCAGCACGAGCGCCGCAGTCGCAGCACCGCTGCGCTCGAGTGGCAGGAGCCAACCGACGGCACCCGCGAGACCCCCCACCGCGGCCCCGCCGGAGGCGGAGCCGAGCATGTAGGCCGTGACAGTGATGCCCCAGCGGCCGGCGCGTCCCCGCTCACCGAGCGGGGTGATGCTCGAGAGCATCGACTCGCCTCAAGGGGACCACATCGAGCGCAGGGCGGCCACGACCGCGGTCGGGACGCCGACGACGAGCGCCCAGGTGAACAGGTCCATCTCAGCCCTGTCCTGGCGCGGGCGGCGAGATCTGCGCCGGCGGCGAGTAGAGGCTCTCGTGTCCGGGCGTGATGCCGGCGGCCAGGAGCTCGCGGTCGGCGCGGGCCTCGCGGTGCGCCCCGTCGCCACGGTCCTCGGCAGAGGGGCGCTCGAGCTGCAGCACCCGGTCCGAGGCCGCCTCGCCGACGAGCCGGACCACCTGCTCCCACGCGGTGGCCGACCCCTCGCCGACGACCCGTCCGGCGGCGCCGTCCACGAGGACGAAGTACGGGCTGCCCGGGACGCCGTAGTCGACCCAGGCCTCGGTGGACATGACGACCGGGTGCCCCTCGGGCGCGAGGTCGCGCACGGCGGACTCACTCTCCATGTCGGTGCCCTTGGTGAGGACCACCAGCCGGGTGCCCGCCGGCAGCGCCAGATCGTCTCCGGACCGGAAGGTCTCCCAGAAGGTGTTGCAGGTCAGGCAGCCGCTCGACAGGAACGCCAGCAGCGTGTCGTGCCCGGACGAGACGACGCTGAGCAGGCTGGCCTCCGCGCCCGGCGCGACCCCGACCACGTCGTGGGCGGTACCGGTCATGGCGCCGCCCGGCTGGACCACCCCTGGGCGCGTGGTGAACGGCACGTCGGCCGGACCGGCCGGTGCCGTGTCCTCGCGGCCGGCGCCCAGCTCGTGCAGGGAGCGCAGGATCTCGGCGTGGCTGCGCAGGAGCCCCGCGACGAGAACCGCGAGCAGCAGCACCGCCAGCGTCAGGCCGATCACGAGGGCGGTCACCGGTGCACTCCTGCTGTCGGCGCGTCCGGCAGCGGCAGCAGCTCGGCGATGAGCCGAGGCAGCTGGGCGAGGACGAGGTAGCTGAGCCAGCCCAGCAGCCCGGCACTCAGGACGGCGCCGCCGGCGGTCGCCAGCGAGGCGTCCCGCAGGTCGGGGAGCCCGCCCCCGGCACCGGCCGCAGCACCGGCGCAACAGGCCGCCAGCAGGGCAGTGAGGACCGCGTGCACGGGCGTCGGCGGCACGTCCGGCTCGGCGAAGCAGCCGCACGAGCTAAGCGGCCGGTCGCGGACCAGGGCGGTGACGACAAAGGCGGTGAAGGCGGCGTAGGCGGCCGCGACGAGCGCCGCGCCGTGGGGCAGCTCGAGCAGGGCGGCTAGCGCCACGAGCACCTCGACCGCGCCAAGGACCCGCACGAGCACCGGCTGCGACGGCAAGCCCTGGGTGCGCAGGGCCTGTGCGGTGCCGGCCGGTCGAACCACCTTTGCGGCCCCGGCGACCAGGAGCAGGCCTGCGGCAGCGAGCAGCACGGGAGTCAGCGGTTCCACGCCAGCACCGTGCTTCCTGAACCTGCGATGGTCAAGCACATCAGGGACATCTTCCCGTCTTTCGTCCGGACCGGCTGAAGTGCTGGTAGTCGCGCGGATTGGTCCAGGCCCCGCCCCAACCCCACCCCTGCGCCGAGAAGGCCTGCACCACGACGTCGCCGGCGACGACCATGCCCGGGCGGCGGTTGCCGCGGTCGACGTAGGCCCGGCCCGCCTCGGGCAGCACCGTCGAACCGCTGACGTACGGGTTCTGCACCGGGTTCAGGTCCAGCGCTCGGCCATAGGCGTGCTCGGACCAGCCGGTACCGCCCGTCGAGGGCCGACAGTTGAAGGCGGAGGTGTTGTTGGCCGCCATCGAGGCGTCGTCGGAGCCGTCGAAGGCATCGACCCGCTCCATCCGCGCGATCGGGAAGCGCGCGGCGTGCAGCCGGGAGAAGACGGCGACGACGGCCTCGACGGCATCGGCGTGGACGACCAGCTCTCCGGTCCGACCGGTCCCGGCCAGGTCGAGGTGGGTCATGCGCAGCAGCCGCAGGTCCTGCGGAGGGACGGGGCACCCCGAGCGGTAGCTGGCGGGCAGGTCGGCCGCCGTCACCGGGGACACCGCAGACCGGAACTGCAGGCGCAGCGTCGTCTGACCGGTGGCGCCGTCTTGGTCGACCGTCCCGCCCTCGAAGTCGCCGCGCGTCCCGCCGGGGACGGCGTACTCGCCGCTGGTGGGGAAGCCGAGCGGGCCGTTCTCCCAGCCCGTCTCGGCCCAGCGCGCGTAGATGGAACCGGCGACCACCTGGGCACCGGTCGTCGGGCTCCAGTAGACCGACCCGCCGGAGAAGTGGCTGTACGCGCCCGGCAGCCGCGGCGTCGGCGCCTCGGCTGTCGTCGGGAAACCCAGCGGACCGCTCTCCCACCCGGCCGAGGCCCACCGGTCCCGGATCGCACCGACCACCATGTGAGCCCCGGTCGTCGGGCTCCAGTAGATGGAGCACGAAGTGGTTGTAGGCACCCGACCTCCCCGGGGTGGCCGTCTCGGAGGTGACCGGCAGGCTCAGCCGCGACCCCGGCCCCGAGAGCCGGTCGTACGTGCCATCGATGGCGCCCTGGAGGCTGCGGGCACCGTTCGAGGCGTTCCAGTAGACAGAGCCCGAGCGGAAGCGCTGGCCAATGCCACCCGGGACCGGCTGCTCGTCGGTGAGGCACGGTCCGAGAAAGGAGCTGTCCCCGCCGATCGAGCTCCAGTAGCTCCCGATGTCGCCGGACACCCGGCAGGCGGCGGCGTTGCCCGGGGTACCGGCAGGCACGACGAGCGCGGCCGCGGCGAGCACGGCCAGAGCGCTCACCCGACGGTGTCCGTGCCTCAAGTCGTCACCTCACCGCGGGGGGCTCCGGCAGGCGACACACGCCTGCCGGACCCACACGATCCCACGTCGAAGGGCGCGCGGCGGGCGATCCGTCCAGTTCCTCCGGATCTCGCCCCGCGGCTCAGACGGGCAGGCGCCGGAACAGCGGCCTGGGGACGTGCCGGAGCGCGCTCATCACCAGGCGCAGCGCGGGAGGCGCCCAGACCACGGTCGCCGAGCCCCGCAGGCCCTTGACGACGACCTCGGCCACCGCATCGGGAGTCGTGCTGAGCGGGGCCTTGTCCATGCCCTCGGTCATCTTGCTGGCCACGAAGCCGGGGCGAACCACGAGCACCCGAGCGCCCGAGCCGTGCAGGGCGTCGGCGAGCCCGGTGGCGAACCCGTCCAGACCGGCCTTGGCCGAGCCGTACACGAAGTTGGACCGGCGCACCCGCTCGCCCGCGACCGAGGACAACACCACCAGCGCGCCATGGCCCTGGGCCTGAAGCTGCTGGCTCAGCACGGTGAGCACTGAGACACCGCCGAGGTAGTTGGTGCGCGCGACGGCGACAGCGGCAGCCGGGTCCTTCTCGTCAAGGGCCTGGTCGCCGAGCACGCCGAACGCCACCACCGACACGTCGAGGTCCCCCACCTGGCCCACCACGTCCGCGACGACCGCGGCGTGGCTGTCGGTGTCGTCGGCGTCGAAGCCCACGGACAGCACCGTCGAGGCGCCCGCGGTGCGCAGCGCCTGCTCGGCCTCGGCATAGGCCTCGGGCCTGCGCCCGGCGAGCACGACCGTGCGCGCGCCCTCCCGGACCAGTCGGCGCGCGACGGCCAGGCCGATGTCGGACCCGCCCCCGAGCACGAGGACGGACTGCACGTTGCCGACGGCATTTCGCATGTCTGAACGTCTCCTAGAGGTCGAGCCGGCGAGCCAGGTCGGATGAAAAGCGCCGATGCGGGTCGAGCCGCTCCCGCACCTCGCGCCACCGGTCGAGGTCGGGGTACATGCGCGGAACCATGCGCGGGTCGAGCCGGGAATCCTTAGCGAGGTAGATGCGCCCGCCGGCCGCGACGACCCGCTCATCGAGGCGAGTCAGCAGCGGACCGAGACCGCGCATGCCGGCCGGGATGTCGAGCGCGAGAGTCCAGCCCGGCACGGGGAACGACAGCATGCCGTTGCCCGCCCCGAAGCGCTTCAGCACCGCGAGGAACGACGGGCACTGGTGCTCGACGAGCTCGCCGACGATCCGGCGCAGTGCCTCCTCCTCGCCGAACGGCACGACGAACTGGTATTGCAGGAAACCCTGGCTGCCGTAGACGCGGTTCCAGCCGACCACCATGTCCAGCGGGTGGAAGAAGGTGGCGATCGACTCGGGGTGACCCACCTGGAAGACTGGTGCCTTACGGAACCACAGCTCGTTGAAGGCCCGGACCGTGAGCCGGTTGAGCAGCCCCGGCGGCACGATGGGGGGCGCCGACACCAGTGTCTTGGGGTCGTACCTCAGCGCGGTGGCACGGTCCTTCTCGGGGAGCGCCTCCAGCGGGGTGTGGTCGCCGCGGGTGAGCACCGACCGACCCATGGTGGCTCCGGTCGCGAGCAGGTCGATCCAGGCCACCGAGTAGCGGTAGTCGTCGTCGCGGGCGTCCATGCGGGCCATCACGTCGTCGAGGTCGGACGCCCGCTCGGTGTCGACGCTCACCTTCGCGGTCTCGATGCGGAGCAGCTGGAGCGTGGCCCGCAGCACGACCCCGGTGAGCCCCATGCCGCCGGCGGTGGCCCAGAAGACGTCGGGGTCGCTGTCGGCCGTGACCGTGCGCACCGAGCCGTCAGCGGTCAGCAGGTCGAACGCCAGAACCGATCGGCTGAAACTGCCCTCGCTGTGGTGATTCTTGCCGTGGATGTCGCAGGCGATCGCCCCGCCGACGGTGACGTAGCGCGTGCCGGGCGAGACGGTGACGAACAACCCGAGCGGCACGAGGTGCCGCAGGAGCGCGTCGAGGCTCAGGCCGGCGTCCACGGTGACCGTCGCGGCGTCGACGTCGAGCGCGTGGACTCCCGCGAGGCCGGTCATGTCGAGCACGTCGCCGCCGGCGTTCTGCGCCGCGTCGCCGTAGGCACGTCCCAGGCCCCGGGCGAGCAGACCCCGGGAGGGGTCCGCGCTCGCTAGTGCCTTGCGGACCGCGTCGGGTCCGGTCGGGGCGCTGACCTGTGAGCGGGTGGGCGTCGTGCGGCCCCAGCCGGTGAGCAGGACGTCGCCGGTGCCGTACGGGGTGGTGCCCGTCTGCGTCATGTCAGTCGCTCAGGTAGACGCCGGCAGCGAACAGGACCGCCCAGACCAGGCCGAACAGCTGGAGCTGGCGGTCCTTAAGGACCAACTCCTCCGGCTCACCGCCCTCTCCGCCCTCGACGAGGTAGGCGTAGCGCAGCAGCGCGATGATGAAGGGTGCCACGCTCAGCTCGTACCAGATCGGCGACGGGCGGCCCTGCGAGAGCTGGAAGGCCCACAGGCTGTAACCGACCATCGTCACGGCGGAGGCGATCGACCAGACGTAGCGCAGGTAGGCGTCGGTGTAGCTCGATAGCGAGGCTCGGGTTGCCGCCCGCTCGGCGCCCATCTCGCGAAATTCGCCGTGCCGCTTGCCTGCGACCATGAACAGCGAGCCGAAGGCTGCGACCAGCAGGAACAGGGGCGACAGCGGCACGTCGGCGGCGACGCCGCCGGCAATCGCCCGCAGCAGGAAGCCAGCCGAGACCATGACCAGGTCGACCACGGGTACGTGCTTGAAGCGGAAGGAGTAGGTGGTCGTCACGACGACGTAGACAACGAGGACTGCCAGGAACTGCAGGCTCACCACCGCGGCCACGGCGACACCGGCGACGAACAGCAGCGCGCCGACGACCCTGGCCAGCGGCACGGGCACGATCCCCGCAGCGATCGGCCGGTACCGCTTGACCGGGTGCGCACGGTCGGACGTCACGTCGACGAGGTCGTTGACGTAGTAGACGCCGCTCGCGGTCAGACAGAAGGCGAGGATGCCGAGCAGCACCGGCCCCAGCGCGTCGAGGTCGGTGAGGACCCCGGCAGCCCCGGGGGCGGCGAGCAGCAGGACGTTCTTGATCCACTGCTTGGGACGGGCCTCCCGGAGCAGCCCGCCGAGGACGGGGCTCCGCGGACCAGGGGGGCCGTCGACCCCACGTGATCGGGACCGGGTGGGGACGCTCATGCACTCACTTCGGGTCGGCGGCTGACCGGCCGAGCATAGCCGCCGAGGTCCCTACTCCCCCTCGTCCATGTCCAGGACGGAAACCGGGTCCTCCCAGCGGTCGGTGCGGACGATGCGGTCCTCGCGCAGCACCCAGCGCGTGGTGACGGCAATGTCCGGGGGGCCCGCGCGATCCGGGCCGCTGTACCCGACCCCGCCGACGACCAGGTGCCCGTCGCGGACCTGCACCCCGTTCACCCGGGCTCCCTGCTCGGGCAGCAGGGCATCGCCGACCAGCCTGGGGGCCGCTGCAGTGCCGGCGTACACGAGGACGCTGGACGCGCCGCCCCACGGACAGCTCAGCGGCAGGGCGACCTCGTCGACCCCGTCGCCGTCGAGGTCCCCGGGGACGGGAGCGCCGCGCTCCGGGCGCGGACAGTTCGCCGGGACCGCCCGGCGAGCCCAGTCGAGGCCCATCAAGGTGCCCGGCAGGACCGGCGACACGGGACGCCGCGTCGCGGGGCCGGCCGGCAGGGCCAGAGGGGAGGTCGGAGCGGACGGGACACGTGCCGGCGGGGTGACGACCCGGGGGGGCTCGGAAGGCGCCTCCGGCAGCGTCGCCTCCGGCAGCGCCGGCACCTGCGCGGCCGTCGCAGGCGTCGACGGCGACGGCGACGGCGACGGCGACGGCGATCCGGCGCCGGACTCGGCGGGGCCTCCCGGCGACTGCTGCAGCTCTCCGGCCCGGTCGCTCTCGCTGCGATCGACGGCGACGTCGGCTGAGCAGCCGATCAGTGCCGCGATCACGAGCGCACTACAGGCGGCTTGGGTGAGCAGGGCCATGGTCCCTCCAGGGGGCGTTCCAGCGGCTGTACGGGCTGCGGCGAGCCTCACAGAAAGTCTGCCTCTCCCCGTCCTGCTCGGCCGAACGGGTGATGGGCTGTAGGCCGGATGCAAATCCGTCGACACCCGGCGCTCAGGCAGACGACGTAACGCGCCGAGGCAACTGAGGTCCCGCTCCGCGTCAGGAAGATCTGTTATGACCCACGTGACCCGTCCGGCCCGGCTCGGTGCCCTCGCCTCGCTGGCCGCGCTGGCCCTGTCCTTCGTCGTGCCCGCCGCCATGGCCGCGCCGATGACGCCGCCCTTCGCCGGAGTGCCGATCGAGGCGCTCGCCGACTACGTCGGGCAGACGACCTGCAGCCCGACGAGCAAGCCGGGCACTGTGGCGCTGCGCTCTCTCGTCACAGCGGCCTACCCGAGCACGGGCGACTCCGGCATCGTCCGCGACTGCACGATCGGCGGGACCAGCGAGCACAAGGAGGGCCGGGCGTGGGACTGGCGGGTCAACGCCTTCGACGCCGACCAGGACGCGGCTGCCAAGGACCTGTTCGCCTGGCTGCTCGCTTCGGACGCCTCGGGCCACGACTACGCCCTCGCCCGACGGCTGGGCGTCATGTACATGATCTACAACGGCCACATCTGGTCGGCCTCCAACGCCTCGGCCGGGTGGCGCCCCTACACCGGACCCAACCCCCACACCGACCACGTGCACATCAGCCTGTCCTGGCCCGGGGCCGAAAAGGAGGTGTCCTTCTGGCGGGCTCCCACCACGCCGACCGCTCTCGCGCCGACCGCGCCCGTCGAGACCACGACCCCCCGCGCCGGGGTCGACGCCATCCTGGCCGCGTGGCGGGCCCTGGGCGGGGCGGGCGGGCCGCTCGGTGCTGCCACCGGACCTGCACAGCCAGTGCTCGGCGGGCACTCCCAGCCCTACGCCGGCGGGCAGGTGCTCTGGTCGACCGCGACCGGGGCCCACGCGGTCTACGGGTCCATCGGTGCCCGCTACGCCGCGGTCGGCGGTCCGGCCAGCCCGCTCGGGCTGCCGACCAGCGACGAGCGCGCCGTCCGCGGCGGACGCGAGAACGCCTTCCAGGGCGGACGGGTGCTGTGGTCCGACCCGACCGGCGCCCAGGCCGTGTACGGAGCCATCGCCACGAGCTACACCGCGCTCGGCGGCCCGGACTCGCCGCTCGGGCTGCCGACCACCAGCGAGCAGGCCGTTCCCGGCGGCCGCGGCAACACCTTCCAGGGCGGCCAGGTGCTCTGGTCCGCGGCGACCGGGGCTCATGCGGTCTACGGGTCCATCGGTGCCCGCTACGCCGCGGTCGGCGGTCCGGCCAGCCCGCTCGGGCTGCCCACCGGTGACGAGCGCGCCGTCCGCGGCGGACGCGAAAACGCCTTCCAGGGCGGACGGGTGCTGTGGTCCGACCCGACCGGCGCCCAGGCCGTGTACGGAGCCATCGCCACGAGCTACACCGCGCTCGGCGGCCCGGACTCGCCGCTCGGGCTGCCGACCACCA